>Ga0302247_1001206_pt1 | contig 20547 bp, 22 predicted proteins | sample AAG_UR_Ile_MG_FD_193529 | JGI IMG/M metagenome (GOLD analysis project Ga0302247, IMG submission 193529) | Enriched activated sludge microbial communities from anaerobic digester in WTTP, New Holstein, Wisconsin, United States - AAG_UR_Ile | ecosystem: Engineered > Bioreactor > Anaerobic >...
TTTAACCGCCGCGCCCTATCCCTTGGCGGCATGGTGAGGCCGACCCTCACTCTATTCCCATCCTTCATTCTTCGATACCAAAAGCAAACCCCAGTATGAAAATACCGGGGTTTGTCAGCAGTCTGAACCCGCCAAAGGCGGGTTTCGGGCGCACAGGCGCGTGCATCGTCAATACCACAAGGGCCCGGCCAGATCAAGGAAAAATCCCATTTTCTTAAAAGAATTAGTTAATGGTGGAGCCAAGGGGGATCGAACCCCTGACCTCGACAATGCCATTGTCGCGCTCTCCCAGCTGAGCTATGGCCCCACGCGCTGGAGCCGCGAAAAATGACCGATCCCGGCGGGAAAGACAAGCCCTTTTCGTGTTTGCGCGCGCCAAACCCCCACAAATCCCCGTCCGTAAGGCGCGCCAATGCGTTAGGAACCCGGCTCTTGCCCCAGATATTCTTTCCAGAAAGCAAGCATCGCAGCCTCAAAACCGGCAACGGTAAAAGCCTCCAGCGTCTTCGCGCACGCGGCCTGATAGGCCTTTCGCGCGGGGTCTTCGGGCGGCTTTTGGGCCAGGTCCACGGCCTTCTTGAGCTGAGCTATACAGGCCGGAAAATCGTCCTCATCGGCCCAAAAACCGTTCTCCGGCGTGGCGTACTCGCGCCCGCCGATGCCGGTAAAGCCCGCCACCACGCACCCCGCCGCCATCGTCTCAAGGGGTGTCAGGCCCAAACCCTCCAGACGGCTCAGCGATAAAAACACCGCCGCCTCACCCATCATCCGGGCCACTTCGGCTTCCGTTTTGCCGCTCACCGCCTGCCATTCCCAGTCGCGGCATTCGGGATAGGAAAAGCGGAACATGTCGCGCAAATAAATGGACTCAACCAGCCGCTTGCGCGGCATGAACAGTATTCTTTTCTGCTTCGCGCGCGGATTGAACACAGCCCCGTCGACACAACAAGGCACAAGATACGCTTTCATATCCGGAAAGCGGACGCGCGCGTGATCGTAAATCGTGCGGCTGCAACACAGAATATCCTTGATACCGCAGGCCGTAAAACTGTCCGCGCCGCCAAGGCCCATCGCGTTGTAGAAATGGTTTTGCGAGTGGATAATCTTTCGCTGGGGCCAGCCCTTAAAAAGAGGAAGGATATTCGGTTGATCCTCGGGCAGAACATAAACCTGATCCGGGTTGGGTTGAAATATTCCCTGTCCCACGACACGCGCCGACGATTCAAACCACTCCGGCATGCGGGCTTTTTCCTCAAACACCACCGCGTCATAGCCTGCCGCCGAAAGCGTCTCAACCATGCGGAAGATGCGCCTAATCCCGCCGTTGATCGTGCCGACGGGCGGACAAAAGAAAATGATTTGCATAAGGCCCCTTCGTTTCCTCCGCCACCTTAGCGCAGGATTTTTTCATCCGAAAGCCGAAGAATGCCCGATTGACGATTCGTCATTGCCGTTTTACCTTCCTCCCCTCAACCGGGGTGTCCTGCATCAGCAGGGCTGAGATTATACCCGCCGAACCTGCTCTGGATCATGCCAGCGAAGGGAGCCTTACTTGCCCATGCCATTTACGGCGGCTTCGAACGCCGCCTTTCTTTCAAAGCCACGGCCTTTCTTTGCCTCGCCGGAACCGGCAGGCCGCCGGATCGTGTGCGGCTTTTCCTATCTTCAGCGCATCCGCAAGGGCGCGACGACGAATATCTGGTTTCCGTCAACCTTGCATCAGGCCGTGGCCGAACGCATTGAAGCGGGGGACGCATCCGTTCTGGATGAATTCCGCATGGAATGGGCGGCCATACGCCAGTTCGAGCTTCTGCAGGAAGCGGACAACTTCTACATCTACGATCTGGAAGTCGCCAATTTCAAACGAGCCTTTGAAGATATTATGAAAATGCGCGCGGGCGGTTACCGCGTGACCGTCATCACGCTGGGCCACTACATTGAACCGACCGATTACGATGAGCTCCGAATTCTCGATCGACGGTTACAGGACGAAATCACGCGCATCATCCACATGCTGTTTCTGGAAGACCAGAGCGCGGAAGAGAGCTTTCATCTTGCCGAAGCCCTCAAAACCAGCCAATGGCATTATGCCGAAGCGCTGCCGCATGTAGCCATGACGCTTGGCGCGGCGGGCTTGTTCAACAAAACCTCATCCCCCGCTTTTCGCCAGCAAAAACTGTCGCAGGGTTTTTTCCGTATTCTTGAATTGCTTCCCCAACGGCATATCGCGCACGACGTTGCGGTAGGTCTTACGCTTCCCGATGCGTCGAAGGAGCGTAACTGGGTTTTCCTCGCGCGAAAGGAACACCAATACCACGCCTTTCAGACCGCGCTCGGCACGGTTTTTAGCCAGTTCGACCACATTTCGCTTGGCGCATTGCACGAACGCGCAAATGCCGGACGCGAAGCCATGCCCGTCATGCACCATATGCGCGGCTATGGCGACCGGTTGAATTCTTCCTACGACAAACAAAACCGGGCCATGGCGCGCGAAGTGGCCGGGTGGGGTTTAAACTGAAGGTAACGCAAGGGAACTGTCGCCAAGGCTTACGCCCTCATTTCTTCACATCCACGGCTCTCACCTTCACGCCTGCTTCGGCCAGTTTAACAAGTCCTATGTCGATGCTGCTTTTCCACTTTTTCTTAAGGCGCGACGAATGGCGCAGCGATTGTGCCGGAACGAACACTTCGCGAATTCCCATCTCGGCAATCAGCCCGGCGCAAATGGCGCAGGGCTCCAACGTAACATACAGGCGCGCGCCTTTCAGATCGGCCTTGCGCCTCGCGGCTTCAACTATCGCCAGTTGTTCCGCGCAATTGATCCAGAGAGAACGTCCGTTGGTATCGAGGCGTTCCGGCACACGCGCCTTGACGCCGCGCGCAAAACGGTTTGCCGCTGCGGCAATCTCATGCCCTCCGGCATCGACAAAAATTGCGCCGACGCGCACGCTGGGATGAGGGCTTCCCCCCCGCCGGACGGGTTTTTTTGCGAGCGCCTCCGCTTTGGCCAGCCACAGGAAATGACAGGCAGAGATTGTTTTTCCGCCTTTTTTCGGGCGTTTTTTCCCGGCTTTCATCAACAACCGCTCTCAATCCTTTAAACGTTTATCTTCTCCGCCGTCACATGCAAAATAGTCGAGGATCCGCTTGAAAACAAGGACTCCCCCGCGTCGGTTTTTCGTCCGGTTTTTCATGTTTATTCCTGTTTTGTTAAGGTCTGGACAGGACCGTCCCCGAGAGGTAGTAACAGCGGGTCCGTTTGACTTCGAGGTTTTCCATGTTCCGGCCGCTTCATTTTATTCCGCACGACACCAAAATCGATTTCGTCGCCGGGCGCTGGTGGGCCTTCGGCGTGACCGTACTTTTGATGGTTGTAACCCTCGTCTCGCTTGCCCAGAACGGCCTCAATTTCGGCATCGACTTTAAAGGCGGCCTTCTGATCGAAGCCAAAGCTTCGAAGGCCATTGACATAGGTTCCCTGCGCGCCGATTTGGGCGCCTTGAATCTCGGCGAAGTATCGCTTCAGGAATTCGGCGGCCCTACCGGCGTTTTGATACGCGTCCAGCGGCAGGAAGGCGACGAGACCGCGCAGCAACGAGCCATCGAAGCGGTCCGCGCCAAAATGGGAACGGAATATGAATACCGTCGTGTCGAGGTCGTCGGGCCTACGGTCGGATCCGAATTGTTGCGCGCCGGTTTGCTGGCGACAGGTTTGGCCGTTTTGGCCATCGCCGTTTATGTGGCGTTCCGTTTTGAATGGCAGTTCGGGGTTGCCGCCTTTATTTCAACCCTGCACGACGTTTTCGTTACGGTCGGACTCTATTCCGTTTTACAGCTTGATTTCAATCTGACGTCCATTGCGGCTCTTCTAACCCTTGCGGGATATTCCATCAACGATACCGTCGTCGTCTTCGACCGCATTCGCGAGACCTTGAGACGGCAAAAGGCCACGGATTTGCGCGCGGTCATCAACGATTCCGTGAACCAGACTCTTTCACGCACGCTTATGACGGCCAGCACAACGCTGCTGGCGCTTTTACCGCTGGTTTTCATGGGCGGTCCGACGTTGATCAATTTCTCGCTGGCGCTGACATGGGGCATTCTTGTCGGCACCTTTTCGTCCATCTACGTGGCGGCTTCCTTCCTGCTCTACATGCCTCCCCTGCGACGTATCGAAACCCCGCCTTCACCGGCAACGCGCGCCGCCAGGGCCGGTAAATGAACGAAAATCCTTACGGCAGGTAGCACACGTACAACCCGGCAAGAAGCCCGGCAAAAAGGAATGGCGCGAAATGAACGTGGTCGCGCGGACGGATAACGGATAAAAATTCGCTTTCTCCGGAATGCCTCGCATACAGCCGCCGCGACCAACGCACCAGCTTTGCCGCCCCCAGCCACAGCAAACCGAGCCACGCCGCCAGCCCCCATGCGATAAGCGCGGGTTTTATGCTGAAGGTTGCGATGGCCAGCAATGTCCATTTGACGTCACCCATGCCGTAGGCGTCGCGCTTGAACGCGTAGTAATAGAATTGGTTGACGGCATAAAGAACCAGCGCGATTCCAAGCCCCGCCATCAAATAACGGGCCGACTGTTCCCAATCCGTGTAATAACCCCGCGTCGCGACGATCACCATAAGCCCGAAAAAAATAACGGGATCCGGCACGCGCCCCGTATAGGCGTCGATGATCGCGGCAGCGGCCAAAAAAAACAGCATCGCTGCCGGCAGCCAATAAGCCTCCGGAGGCAAATCGACCGCCAGGCGAATTAAAATCTCATGCGTTCGTTGCCAGAATGAACCAAGGCTGCCCATGTTTCACCTAACCTTCGGCAATAAAGTTCAGACAGCTTTCTTCTCCGGTAATTTGTCCGGGGACCGACCGTCCGTTTCGGTAGCTTGAACCTCTTCGGCAGGCATTGGGGGATTCGTCCCGTCTGCGCCGGCAAGCCGGCTGATGTCCCATAATTTTTCAGCCGTCTCGCGCGCCAATTGCTTCCACCGTTGGGCATCCGATTGGCTCAGATTAAGTTGCTGTTCCATTTCATAAGCGCGGCGGCGCCAGAAGTCGATTTGCGTCGCAAGGCTTTGGTTGTCACCGACCATGTCGTTTATTTTTTGCTGGAGTTGCGCAATTTGAGCCTCCAGATGCATGTTCTGCCCGGAAAAAAACGTCCGGGGCAGGGAAAAACGGGACCGGTTCGCGGCGGCTCGCGCCAAATCGCCAAAACTGAGACCGTCGCGGGAAAGCATTCGGCGGGCCATGCGCACGGCTCCGATGGCTTCCCCTTCATGGCTTGAATCCACAAGGGCCAAGACCTTATCAAGCTGTTCAACGCGGCGTTGGTTCATGTTCCGGGCATACCATAAAGCTCCGCGATTCGGATAGAACCGAGGAAGAAAATGGTTAATAAATTGTTATTAAACATCAATGCGTTCGTCTGTTATGAAATTATGAATGGATGAAAGTATTTCAGGCTGATATTATGTCGCGAAAGTATTTTATTTATTTTCGCCGGAGTATATTGATGCGCAGTCAACGGAAAAAAACAAAATTCTCAAACAATCCAACCAAATGGCTCTGGGTTGGCGCAGCTGCTGCTGTTTTGATTCCTGTTGTATCCTTTGCACTCAGTAATTTGTTGAAACCCGATAAAGAAATAGACGTAACGACTTGGCTTGTAGACAATGAGTATAGCCATATTGCGGTCCGGGTTAATGACGAAGGTGCCATAACAAGTTGCAAAGAAGAACGGTATCTTGCTGATAATAATGGAGAAAAAACCAAATCTCTTTCTGTTACTTCTGTAGAAGGAAAGAACCTTACCGCCCGAGAAGCGGGAAAAGGTGGTAAAACCGCATATAATTTTGGCGGCCCTGTCACGAAACAAAACTATAGGAAAACGAGGTTGGATTGGCTTTGCGGAAGGGTTGCTGAAGGCCTTCCTGTCTCTCGTGACGAAATTCGTTTTGGCTCGCGTCCGCCGCAATTAGATAATAACTGAACTGATATAATCCAATTATCACTTCTGCCGTCATTTCAAAATATGGGGGTTTTTCATTTTATGCCCCCTAAATCAAGGGATTTCCTAGGATTTTTTCCGTTTCCCTGACAAATTTCCCACACTTGCGCGCGCAATAATAAATCAAAGGCTGGGCGTATTAGTCCCTTGTTTTCATTCGGTAAATTTGCGTCTTCTTTACGTTTTTTTAAACCCATTGTTTTAGCCTTGCGGCACTTGAACCGCTCGGTTCCTATCGAAAAACAGCCAAGGAGAAAACTGATGAAAACCTTAATCCGCTTCATCAAAGGAGAGGAAGGCGCCACGGCCATTGAATACGGCCTGATCGCTTCTCTGATTGCGGTTGCCATTGTTGCCGTTCTGTTGACACTCGGCCCGCGTTTGAGCGCCGTGTTTACAACGGTTCAAAACAGCCTGAATACTGGTTCGTAAGCTATTTGACGGGTTTTGGGACCCGAGCTTCCGGCGAATGTTTACGGCTAAAACCCGGGCATTCGCCGGTTCGGCGGGCCCAAAAACCTGTCTCATTTCCCTCATTTTTGCCCGCGCATTAAGTTAAACCGATTCATCACCTATTAATCATAAGCATCGCATAATTCTGCGGTTTCCGGGGAAGACGCAAGGGCGTGATGACAAATCCTGTTCTCTATCATTGGTTCGTTTTGGGACTGGCCGCCGTTCTGTTTGTCACGGCCGCAATTACGGACGCATGGCGTTACCGTATTCCCAACGCAATCTCGTTAGCCTTGCTCCTTTTGTTCCCCCTTTACGTCCTTACGGCGCCCGAGCCCGTTGCATGGAAAGACCATCTTATCTTTTTCGCGCTGACGCTTCTTGGCGGGTATGCTCTGTACATCAAAAAGTTTGCAGGCGCGGGAGACATAAAGCTACTGGCCGTTACAGGTCTTTGGGCCGGAGCCGAATGGTTTCTTGTCTTTTTGTTTATCACGTCGCTGACGGGGGGGCTATTGGCGATGGTTATGACGGTACTCACGTACTGGCGTCACCGGACCCGCCGAAGCAAAGAAACTCTTGCCCTGGCCAAAGTACCCATTCCGTATGGCGTCGCTATCGCAACCGGCGGCCTTTGCACACTTGTTCTGCTGTCTCATAAAGTTCCGTTTTCGGTCTAACGAATGTTGCCACGGCTGCGCCCCCATGAGCCCCCTCGCGGCAACACATTTCAAGGAGTTTAACCATGCCGGCACGTAAACTTGTTCTTCTGCTGGTTGCCCTGCTGATTGGGGGCGGCACGGTCTTTTTGGCGCGATCCATGATGACGGGCGCTCCCTCCGGAGGCACCGCGACAACGGCTGCAACCGTAAAAACAACCGAAGTCCTTGTGGCCTCGCGCGACCTTCCCGTTGGCACGCTTATCAAGGACGCCGATCTCAAATGGAAGGTTTGGCCCGAGGAAAGCGCCACGACGGGCTTTGCCGTCAAAGGCCAGGAAGATTTGTCCGCTTATGCCGGCGCGGTCGTGCGGCAGAGCTTGCGCGCGGATGAACCCATTATGGCAGGACGTGTCGTCCGAAAAGGCGATCAGGGCTTTTTATCGGCCGTTCTCAACCCCGGGATGCGCGCCATTTCCGTCGCCATCACGCCCGTCGGCGGCGTGGCGGGGTTCGTGTTTCCCGGCGATCGTGTCGACGTCATCGTCACGCATCAGATCAGCCGCAAAACGGACGTGGAACAGGCGGGCCACAAGGTTTCCGAGACCATGCTTGTCGACGTCCGCGTGCTGGCGCTCGATCAAAAGACAAACGATCAGGCCGGGGAACCCAAAATCGCCCAGACCGCTACCCTGGAAGTAACGCCCAAACAGGCTGAAACGCTTGCGCTTGTTTCCCAGTTGGGAACGCTATCGCTTGCCCTGCGAAGCCTTGCAAACCCCGACGAGCCGCCCGGCATCGGCGTATCCGAATCCGCTTTTGATGCGAGCCAGGTCGCCGTCGGCGCCAAAGACGCGACTTCCGGCGGCGCCCTGACATGGGACAGCGACGTCAGCCAGGTCCTCGAAAAGCCCGGCAGCCGCACGGGAGCCATTCAGCGCATCCAGATTATGCGCGGCAAAGACTCGACGGAATCCATCTTCGATTTGCAGCAATGAGGTGACCCATCATGCGTAAATTCCTTCTGCTGCCCCGCCGGATTTTACTTTTCCTTGCCCTTCTCAGCCTCTCTATGCCGCTGGCCTCGCCCGCTTACAGCGGCACGGCTTCCGGCCCAATGACGCTCAATCTTTCGGTCGATCACGGCGTTCCCTTGACTTTGAGCGCTCCGGCTTCCTCGGTATTCATCGCGAATCCCGACGTTGCCGACGTGCAGGTTTTATCGCCGACGTCCGTTATGGTTTTCGGCAAACGCACCGGCCAGACGACGCTTATGGCAACCGATAACAACGGCCGGTCCCTTCTTCACCGCACCATCATGGTCACCCAGAATCTGGAAGATCTGCGGCTGGCTCTGCGCGCCGTCATACCCGATAACAAAATCAACGTTGAAGCCGTGCCCAACGGCATCGTCTTGACGGGCGAAGCCAGGGATCCAGGCGTTGTCGACGACGCGCGGCGCCTGGCTTTGCGCTATGTTCCCAGGGAAAACGGCGAAGTCATCAACCGCATTAAAGTCCGCGGCAGCAATCAGATCAACATTCGCGTTCGTTTTGCCGAAGTTACGCGCGACGTCGACAAACGTTTCGGCATCGATTGGGAAAGCATCGGCACCTTTGGCGGCTTTGCGTTCGGGCTCATGTCCGGCGACGCATCTTCCGTGGTGTCGGCGGGCAATCTTCTTGGACGGACCCGCCCGACGACGGATTCGAACACAAACGACATCCTCAGCTTTTCCAGCAAGGGCGACGGGTGGAACGTCAATGGCCTGATCGACGCGCTGGCCATGGACGGATTCCTGACCATCCTGGCCGAACCCAATTTGACGGCCATGTCCGGCGAGACGGCAAGCTTCCTGGCGGGCGGCGAATTCCCCGTTCCGATACCCCAGGACAACAATGTCACTATCGAATGGAAAACCTATGGCGTCTCTCTTGCCTTCACGCCAACGCTTATCGGCGAAGACCGCATCAACCTGCACGTGCGGCCTGAAGTCAGTCAACTCAGCGATGCGGGGTCTATTGTTCTTTCGGGCTTTACCATCCCCGGCCTGACGACACGTCGCGCCGAAACCACCATCGAGCTGGCAAGCGGACAAAGCTTTGCCATCGCCGGTCTTCTGAACAACAACCAGACCCAGACCATCAATAAGTATCCTTTCCTGGGCGATATGCCGGTTCTTGGGCAACTGTTCCGCTCGACGCGTTTCCAGAACGACGAAACCGAACTTGTCATCATCATCACGCCGTACATCGTCAAACCGGCGACGGAAGAAAGGTTTGCCCTTCCCATGGACGGCTACAGTCCTCCCTCGGACGTCGACCGGATTTTCAGGAAACGCATGACGAACAGCGATCCCGGCGCCCGCGCCATGAGCGGCGCGCCGCGGGCTGTTGTCGTGCAGCCCCCCGCTCTTCAACCCCTGAGCGAATACGGCGCGGACAGTCCGCCGCCGGTTGCCGCGCCGCTGATGCCTGTCTCATCGACAGCCCATACGGAAAGCGATGCCGGTTCCCCTCCGCTCCTGTCCAAACCCGTTCCCTCTGAGCCTTCCCATCCAGCCGTCCATGAGACCAAAGTTGCCGAAAGACCGAGGGAACCCGAACGTTATGTCGACCGCCGTCCCCCGCCCGTCAACCCCGCCGGGCCCAGCGGCTTTATTTTGGAGTAACGCCATGCGCTCAACTCTTTCCGCTCTTTTTCTGGCGCTTTCGGTCATCGGCCTTGGCGGTTGCGAAACGCCGCAACCGAGGCCCGATTACACCATCAAGCTTATGCCCGCGCGAGCCGATGGTTCTCTTGTCGCCATCCCCCCGGAATGCGAGGGTTGGGAATCCCTGAATTACGATTCTCTTGAAAACCAGCCTTGGCCGCGATACGGCTGCGCCAATGCGAGGAATTTGGCCGTCATGGTCGATCGGCCCGACGATCTTGTCGCGGGACGGGATTCAGGCCTTGCCAATCCCGAAACGACCGCCAACGCCACGCGCCGGTACGTCACCGACAAAACCAAGCCCTTGATCGACCCCAACGCAAAGGCCCCCCTCGCTCCGTCAACACAACTTCCCGTTCTGTTCGGCGGAAGCACAACGCAAAAATAACGGCATGGCCAAGAGCGGTTGACATCTTTATGGTAGTTCTATGCACAGCGAGTTCACGGCTTTTGTTTCCGACGACGACTCTGCCGCCACATTGAAAACATGGGCCGAACGGCAGGGCTTTCCTCCGGATGCCATACAAAAAGGCGGCGCGGATTCATTTATCGCCCTGCTCGAGTCCGAAGCGCCTCCCAAACTGGCCTTTATCGATCTCGACAATCAGGAAGAGCCCGCCAAAACGGCGGCGCGTTTAAACCTCTTGTGCGGAGCTTCCACAAAATTGATCGCCGTCGGCTCGGCCAACGACGTTGCCATTTACCGCAACATGATCGCTTCCGGTATGGCCGATTATCTCGTCAAGCCCCTGACGCCCGAAATGCTGACACAAGCCCTGGCGCTCGCAAATCGGGCCGCCGGCGGCCCCGAGGCGGCCAAAGAAGCAAAAATCATCGTCGTTATGGGCGTGCGCGGCGGCTTGGGCGCCAGCACAATCGCCGTAAACATGGCATGGCTTATCGCCCACGAAATTAAACGAAAATGCGCCCTTCTCGATCTTGATCTGCAGTTCGGCACGAGCGCGCTGTCCCTTGATATCGAACCCGGCCATGGTCTGCGTGAAGTTGTAAGCTCGCCCCAGCGCGTTGACAGCCTGATGATCGCCGGCGCCATCGTTAACGAAAGCGACCGCCTTTCCGTTCTTAGCGCCGAGGAATCCATCGACGAAGTAATCCATATTGACAACGGAGCCGTTGGCGCTTTGCTGAAAGAACTGAAATCGCTTCACCGCGTTGTCGTTATTGACTTGCCAAGAACCCTTTTTGTCTCACAAAAACGACTGCTTTCCATGGCTCACGAAGTCGTGCTGGTAACGGAAATGTCGTTGGCCGGCATTCGCGACACGCTTCGCGTGCGCACGGCTCTTAAATTGCTGGGCATTTCGGCGCGCACAACCCTTGTCGCCACCCGTGTAAGCCCCCAGCGTCCGGCGGCCGTGGACGAGCCGACATTCGCCAAGGGAGCCCAGGCAAAGATCGATTTTATTTTGCCCGACGATTGCAAAAACATCGCCGCCGCCAGCAACGCCGGAAAAACGCTTGGCGCGATTGCCAAATCTTCCCCTCTGACAAAGTCCCTTCTTCAACTGGTTCAACACCTTGTCGAAACCGGCGCGAATAGCGGCAAAAACGGGAAAGTATCCGGTAAAAGCGGCTGGGGGTTTTTCGGCGCCCATAAGAAAACCGGGGCGGCGCAATGACAGCGCCGGACGGCTCAGGCGATGCTGGCTCCTCTTCCATGGACAGCACGCTTGACGTCCTTCACAACCGGATCCTGCCCGGTCTTCTCGACGCCTGCCCTCCCGACAAAATCGCCGCTTCGACGCGAAACGACCTCGTTAAAAACATTAAAACACATGCTTTGGCTTTCTTGTCTCAACAGGGTCTGGAACTTAATCTTCTCGACCAGAGGGATCTCGTTACGGCTCTAACAAACACGCTTTTGGCAAAGGTATCCAAACCTGAGGCGCCGTTGACCGATTCTCCGGCCTCCGCTCCGCCGCCTGCCGCTGAAAAAGCGCCGGAGGCCGATTCGCCTTCCCGCCCGGTCCTTTCCCGAGCCAAGGAAGGCGAATTCGGACAAAGCGGAGGCAGCCGCGCCAGCGTCGATCAGGCCAAAATAAAACTTCAGCCTATCGTCCTTGAGCGCATCGATACGTCGGCCGCCGCCCGGATGACTCGCGAAGATCTGTCCCGCGATCTGACAAGTCTTGTCGGCGAACTGCTCATCGAAACCAAGACGCAGCTTACCGCAATGGAGCGCCAGAATCTGGTCGAACAGCTTCTGAACGACATGCTTGGTTTGGGCCCTCTGGAGCCTTTGCTGGCCGACGAAAATATCTCCGAAATCATGGTCAACGGCCCCAGGCAGGTTTACATCGAAAGCGCCGGGCGCCTGTCCATTTCGGACGTGAAATTCCGGGATAACGCCCACGTCATGGCCATCGCGACCCGCATCGTTACGGCCATCGGGCGACGCATAGACGAAAGCTCGCCTCTTTGCGACGCCCGTCTGGCGGACGGAAGCCGCGTCAATATCATTATTCCTCCGCTCGCTATCGACGGTCCGGCCATTACCATCCGTAAGTTCGCGAAGAAAAAAATAACGCTCGAGGCCATGTTGCGGTTCGGCAGCATTTCCCCTCCCATGTCGCGTCTTTTGAAAGTCGCCGGACGATGCCGTCTGAACATTCTGATTTCCGGCGGCACCGGCTCCGGTAAAACGACCTTGCTCAACGCCTTGTCCCAGATGATCGATCACGGTGAACGCATCGTGACCATCGAAGACGCCGCGGAGTTGCAGCTCCAACAGCCCCATGTCGTACGCCTTGAGACACGCCCGCCAAATCTGGAAGGGCATGGCGAAGTGACCATGCGCGACCTTCTCAAAAACGCCCTGCGCATGCGTCCGGACCGGATTATCGTCGGCGAAACGCGCGGCGGCGAGGCCGTCGACATGCTGCAGGCGATGAACACGGGCCATGACGGATCGCTCTCGACGGTCCACGCCAACAGGCCGCGCGAAGCGATCATGCGCCTGGAAAACATGGTCGGTCTCGGCGGCGCGAACCTTGCGCCACGCGCCATCCGGCAACAAATCGCATCGGCCGTCGACATGATCATACAGGTTGGCCGGTTGCGCGACGGCTCGCGGAGGGTCACCCATATATCCGAAATTATCGGCATGGAGGGCGAAGTCGTGGCCATGCAGGATCTTTTCACCTGCGACGTCACCGGGGAAATGCCGGACGGCCGCCTTACGGTCGAGTACAAAAACCACGGTTTGCGGCCCCATTGTCTTCCCAAAGCGGCCTATTACGGCCTCGACAAGGAACTTATGGAGGCCCTCACATGACGCCCCCTATGATGACCGCCGCGGTTATGGCCGGCGGATTGTTGACCGTTATTCTGCTTCTTCTCCTTTTCTGGAAAGACCCATCGAACGAGGCCGTCAAGAAGCGTCTGGCGCGCGTCGGCGGGAATTACGTCATCGACAGAACCGTCCAGGGTTCGGCGGCATCGTTGCGCCGCCGAACAAGCGACAGCGCCATTCCTTTTCTCGATAAGCTCATAAAGGCGACGCTGCCAAATCCCCAAAAATTGCGCGTCCGTCTGGCCCGGACCGGAAAAAACATGACGTTGAGCGAATATCTTATTGTGAATTTTCTTCTTGTTCTCGTTTTCTATCTTGTTTTTTCGTATATTCTTCACTGGGCCACGGTTGTTTCGGTCTTCCTTGCCATCGCCGTTGGCCTGTACTTGCCCCACATGGTCACCGCCCGGATGGGGTCCAAGCGTATTCACAAGTTTCTTGCCAACTTTCCCGAGGCCATCGATACCATCTGCCGGGGGTTGCGTTCCGGCTTGCCTATCACGGAATCCATTGCGACCGTAGGCGCCGAATTGCCCGATCCCATTGGCATCGAGTTCCGCCGCATCAGCGACGGCGTCCGCATGGGACGATCGCTTGACGAATCCATGTGGGAAGTGGCAGGCCGCCTCGACACGCCGGAATACCGCTTCTTTATCATCGCCCTGGCCATCCAGAGGGAAACCGGCGGCAATCTTGCGGAAACGCTCGGAAACCTGGCCGATCTTTTGCGGAAGCGCCGGCAAATGCGGCTCAAAATTCGCGCCATGTCTTCCGAGGCGCGGGCAAGCGCCATGATTATCGGTTCGCTGCCCTTTCTTATGTTCGGTTTGCTGATGGCCGTAAACTCGGAATACATGATGATTCTCCTGAACGACATGCGCGGAAAACTGTTGCTGGCGGGAGGTTTGACCTGGTTAAGCCTCGGCGTGTTCTGCATGAAACAGATGATCAACTTCGAGATCTGAGACATTATGGAATTCCTTAACGATCCGGATTTTCTGTCCTTTCTTTGCGGTCTTGCCGCGTTTTCGGTCGTCGTTCTTGTCTGGACGGCCTTGCTCGATCGCGATCCCCTCAAAGACCGGCTCAAATCCCTGGAGGATCGCCGCCGCGAACTCGAAGGCAAATTGCCAAGAAAGAACGCAAGGCGCGCCGCGTTGCGGCCTCAAACCCTTATGAAGCAAATCGTCGAGTGGCTTAAGCTGTCGCAGGGGAAAAGCCTGGCCGACTTGCGCCTTAAATTGAAACGCGCCGGGTATCAATCGCGCGACGCCATCTTCGTTTTCCTTTTCGCCAAACTGGCTCTTATGGCCGGTTTTATGGCGGGCAGCGCTTTTTTTGTCTTCGTCGTTCCCCTTTTTGAAACAGCCCCGATCATCGGGCTGCTGATCGTTCTGGTCTTCGGCATGGCGGGGTGGATGTTGCCCGACGTCGCCGTCAAAAACCAAAGCCAGAAGCGGGAAGAAGTGTTGCGCAAAGCCATGCCCGACGCCCTTGATCTTATGGTCATTTGCGCGGAAGCCGGGCTCAGCCTGGATTCCGCCTTTGACCGCGTCGGAAGGGAAGTCGGCCCGACATGCCCTGAACTGGCCGAAGAAATAGGCCTGACGGGCTTTGAACTGAACTTTCTGCCCGACCGCCACAAGGCTCTTCATAACCTCGCCGAACGCGTTCCCTTGCCGAGCGTTCTGGCTTTGGTTAACACCCTCATTCAGACCGAAAAATACGGCACGCCTTTGGCTCAGGCATTGCGCGTCCTGTCGGGCGAGATGCGCGAGGAACGCATGATGCGCGCCGAGGAAAAAGCCGCGCGCTTGCCTGCCATTTTGACGGTTCCTATGATCATTTTCATCCTGCCGCCGCTCTTTGTCGTATTGATCGGCCCGGCGGCGCTGAAAGTCGCAACCGCCATGTCAGGCGTTCATTAGGGTCCGAACTACGGTTTCGACCCCGGCCTGCGCGTTACGCAAGGAATGCCTTTTTTGGCCAATTGATCGCAAAATACTTTTAAATCGGCGGGCTTCCTGCATCCCATCATGCGCACCGCAAACCGCGGCGTTCCGCCCGGAGCGGCCACTTCGGGCAAAATGACGGGCTTAAGGCCTTCGCCATAATCCTGGAACTGGGCGTGCAGCTTATCTATTTGAGCCAACGCCAGCGCTTCTGTGCTGTAGGTGCCAAGTTCAGCGTAAGGCGTCGTTGACACTTTAAGCTCCGCTCGCTGCCGCTTGTAATAGTCAAGGTTTTCCTTAACCTTTTGGGGCGGCAAATCCATTTTTGCGACCCTTTCGGCATCCATATCCATGCCGGCCAATCCGTACGCGAGAGCCAGGTTTTGACGAATTGCCGATGTAGCTTTTGGATTGTATTGTTCGGGTTCCAGCAATTTTATGGCCTCGTCATATTTCCCGACAAGGACATAAGAGTAGGCAAGATTGTTAATCGTCGTCAGGTTCCCGGGTTCCTTTTCCAGCGCTTGCCTGAATTGCTCCTGAGCCGCTTCATGCTCGCCCAAATGGTCAAGGGCTATTCCAAGGCCGTTCATGGCCCTGGCGTCGTCGCCATCGGCATCCAGCGCTTCCTTGAACTGGTCCCGGGCCTCGGAAGGCCTGTCGAGAGCAAGCAAGACTTTCCCATACCCCCTCCGCAACTCGGCGTCATGAGGCTTTGTTTTCAGGGCGTCTTGATAGTAAGCCGCGGCTCCTTCAACGTTGCCGAGCTGGTCCTGGACATAGGCCATGCCCTTCAGGGCTTTGACATTGCCCGGATCGCGTTGAAGGGCCCTCTGATAGAAATCCTGGGCAGCCACATTGTCCCCCCGGGCCTGCATCTGGCTTGCCAGCTGTAACATGCCGGCAGCGGGGGAGTTAATGTCTTCTTCAGTTTCGCTGGACAGCACCGAGCAGCCACAAAGCGTCATCAGGGCCAGCAAAATAAGGCATACACCACAAGCCGATGAGTTGGGGCGAACGGAAAGAACATTGCTTCGGCGTAAACGATAGGTCATCATAGGGGGTCCTGGTAAGGGGGAGGAGGGGGCTATAATGCCACGAGCCTGCCGCTTAACCAAAAATTATTTTACGGCTTTCAGACAGGTTGCCCATGGAAGATTCTGCCTCTCCCTCCGGAAATAAAACCGGCGCCTCCCGTACACTGCAAGAGCTTCCCCACCAGATCGAACGCATGCACCGCCGTTTTCTCGACGTTGTGCGGCTGGAGCTTGGGCGCGTGGGCGTTCACGACATCAGCCCCGTCCAGGTCATGATGCTTGGCAATATCGGCGCCGAGGAAATATCGGTGCGCGATCTCATCGAACGCGGCTATTACCTTGGCTCGAACGCCTCTTACAACCTGAAACAGCTTGTCGAATGCGGTTACGTCGAGAGGCAATCCTCGACCCGGGACCGGCGTTCGGCGAGGTTGAGGGTAACGGCGAAGGGGCAGGAGACGCTCGAAAAGTTGGGGGCGATGGAGCTGCAATGGGCCGAGGCGCTGTTGAAGGGAGAAGAGGAGGCCCTTGAAATGACTTATAAAACGCTGCGCCGGCTGGAGCGCTGTTGGTCGGATGCCATTCGCTATGCCGGTCCAGCGGACCCGAACGAGGCCTTTTAGGGGCCTGTACAGCGCGGGTTGCGGACCCGTACAGCACCCAAAAAGCGCGGTTAGGGACCTTTAACGATCGTCCCTTTCAGGCTCTTGCTCCCGGCGGCTTCCATCTTGACCATCGCTTCCTGACCGGCCAGACGGGCGGGTCCCGAAGTCCGGACGCCTTGCAGGTAAGGCGTGCGCCCGAAGAGCGTATTTTTCGCCCTTCCGGGGTTTTCAAACAACACCGGCAGCGTCTTCCCCACACAGGATCGGTTGAAGCGCTTCTGCTGATCCAGAAGGAGGTCTTGCAGGGCTTGCAGGCGTTCGTCCTTCGCGGCTTCGTCAAGCTGGCCGTCAAGGGACGCGGCAGGCGTTCCCGGACGTCGGCTGTATTTGAACGAATACGCCTGCGCAAAACCCACGTTGCGCGCCAGATTCATCGTGGCCTCGAAGTCGGCGTCCGTTTCGCCCGGAAAGCCGACGATAAAATCCGTCGAAAGCGCCAGATCCGGCCGTGCCGCGCGAAGTTTTTCGACGACACGACAATAGGCGTCCACCGTGTGCTTGCGGTTCATGGCGGCGAGAATCCGGTCCGATCCGCTTTGCGCCGGCAGGTGAAGATACGGCATGAGTTTCGGGATATCGCGGTGCGCGGCGATCAAATCGTCACCCATGTCGCACGGATGCGAGGTGGTGTACCGGATGCGCGCGAGCGCCGGGATGACCGCTATCCTTTTTATAATGTTGGCCAATCCAAAACGGTAGGCGTTGACGTTCTGGCCGAGCAGCGTGATTTCGCGCGCGCCTTCCTCGACAAGACGGCGCGCTTCGGCTTCGATCGCTTCGGCCGGACGGGAATATTCCGCGCCGCGCGTATAGGGAACGACGCAATAACTGCAAAACCTGTCGCATCCTTCCTGAATCGCGAGGAAAGCGCTGACGCCCGTGCCGGTGTGGGCGGCAGGCAGATTGTCGAATTTGGGAACAGCCGGAAACTCCGTTTCAAGGACTCTTTCCTTGCGGCTTGCGCGCGCCAGCATGGCCGGCAAGCGGTCATAGCTTTGCGGACCGAACACCAGATCGACATAAGGCGCGCGGCTGAAAATCCCGGCGCCTTCCGCCTGGGCCACGCATCCCGCCACGGCAACACGCATGTCCTTGCCCGAAGCCCGCCGCGCCTTTTGGACGCGATGAAGGCGGCCAAGATCGGAATACATTTTTTCCGTGGCTTTTTCGCGAATGTGACACGTGTTGAGTATGACCAGATCGGCTTCCGCCGCGTCATCGGTTGCTTCATAACCCAGCGTACGCGCGACGTCGGCCATGCGGCCCGAGTCGTAGACGTTCATCTGGCAGCCCCACGTTTTTATGAAAACTTTCTTCGGCGTCATTTCGTCCCTGACGCGAGGCAACCGCCGGGCTTCGTCCGTCCGGTCAGGCATCGCTCGACGCCCTCGGCCACTTTTCGGTGGCAATAGCGGGCCATATCCTTGCGGTCCGAAAAGTTTTCCATGGTCACCGGCGCGTGAAAGAAAACATCGATCGTAAAATGCCCGACCTTGAACGCGCTCCAAATATGTCTGAAGAAGGTCATATCGCCGTACCATGCGTAATAGGGCCGCCACGCCCGGCCGATGGGCATGCCGCCTATTTCCGTGCAAACGACCGACACCGGCTGAACGGTCACATAACCGCCTTTTGGCAAGGGATCGACCGCAATGCTGAAAAGGCTGCTTTTGAAAGGCAGCGTCCGAATGCCGTCGGACGAGGTGCCTTCGGGAAAAAGGATGAGGCTTCGGCCTTGCTCCAGCAGAGGCCTCATGCCGTCGCGCTGGACGGCGGCGCAAGCGGATTTCCTTTCGATAAAGACCGTCCGTTGGAGCCGCGCCATCCAGCCGATAAACAGCCAGTCGGCCACTTCCGATTTGGCGACAAAGGCCGCCAGCAGGACGGACCCCAGAACAGGCACGTCGAAATAGGAAGAATGGCTTGAAACGTACAGAGTGGGGCGCCGGGCCGACACTTCGCCGTGGACGCGTACCTTGAAGCGAAAGATCCAGAGAATGGAGCGGAAAAGGGCGCGGGAAACCCGGAACGTATCAACGCGCCTTGTCAAAAACGACAGGAACTGAAACGGGATAGACGCCACAGCGACGGACAGAAAAAGAAGCACGCGCACGCCGCCCAGAAGGCTGCTGCCTGGCCCCGATTCAAGTTCGGTTTGTGCGCTTATGGCGCTCATTTCCTGTTTCCCGTACGGATTGCGGCAAGGCGGTCCTTCGTTTTCCTTCCGGCCGCCACGGCTCCGATAGCATAAGGAAGCGCGTCTTTTCCAGCTTTGTGCCACGGAGCGTTAAATTCGCTTAAAAAGACCGTTTCCCGAACTTTTAAAAGCGTCGTCGAGGGTAAAAATTCAATTTTTTTCCTCTCCCAAATCTTACTCTTCCTCAAAAATCGCCCTTTTTCTGTCTTAAACCACTGCGTTTTACGGTTTGAAAAGTGTTAAATTTTAGCTCAAATTTGTTAACCATCTTTACGGTTATGTCAATTTGTCAATAGGTTAAATGGATCGATTTACATTATATATGCTGTTTCGATTGTTTCGATTGTTTCGTTTATTGCTTTTAAAGGATGTGTGGCTTATCATGATCCATAGATGTTTATGGAGGTTCATATGCATACACATAGCGATAACATGATGCACCCTGTGCCGCCCAGTGCGATGGATGTTGCTCTGGCGGAAGAAGCGAGCCGCATGGTTGCGCGCTATGCAAAGCCGGGGAAACGAGGCGATGTCAGAGTTCAATTTGTTGAAGACGGGAAATCAAGCGAAATTGCGCTTCCGGCCATAGCCGTCAGGTTATTGCTCGACATCCTGAATGATATGGCTCAGGGAAATGCCGTTACCGTCATTCCCGTTCACGCCGAACTTACAACACAGCAAGCCGCCGATTTTTTGAATGTATCGCGGCCTTTTTTTGTTAGTCTCCTTGAGAAAGGGAGCATAAAATACAAGAAAGTCGGGACTCATCGTCGCGTTCGTTTTGAAGATATTCTCGCCTACAAGAAAAAGAGCGAGAACGAACAGGACGAAGCTTTAAAGAAATTGGCTGCAGAGGCGCAAGAACTCGATATGGGATACTGATTTGGCGATTTTCACGGCCCTTTTTGATGCATGCGTTCTCTATCCCGCGCCGGTCAGAGACCTCCTTCTGCATCTTGCCCAAACAGGGCTGTTCCGCGCCAAATGGACAGATCGCATTCATGATGAATGGATGCAAAATCTGTTAGTCAACCGCGCCGACTTGTCTCAAGCGCATCTTCAGCGAACGCGCGATCTTATGAACGAGGCCGTTCTTGATTGCATGGTTCACGATTATGAAAATTTGATTGAAGCGCTAACCCTGCCCGATCCAAACGATCGTCACGTTTTTGCCGCCGCCATTCGCTGCCGCGCCGATGTGATCGTGACTTACAATTTAAAAGATTTTCCCGAAGAAATTTTGAGCCAACAAGACATTCAGGCTCAACACCCTGACGAATTCATCTCTCATCTTATCGATCTTTCCCCCGGTGTTGTTTGCTCGGCCGTTAAACGGATGCGCGCGAACCTGAAGAATCCGCCTTATAGTGTTGGGCAATTGTTCAGTACGCTCGAAGGACGTGGGCTTGTGCAGTGAGCTGCCCCCCAAAATTTAGACCAGTGATATAAGGTCCCTAAACGAGTACGGAAAGGGAACGGATATGACTGGGATGCGGAATAAACACACGAAAGAAACGAAACTGAAAGTTGTGCTGGCGG
>Ga0302247_1001207_pt1 | contig 20544 bp, 19 predicted proteins | sample AAG_UR_Ile_MG_FD_193529 | JGI IMG/M metagenome (GOLD analysis project Ga0302247, IMG submission 193529) | Enriched activated sludge microbial communities from anaerobic digester in WTTP, New Holstein, Wisconsin, United States - AAG_UR_Ile | ecosystem: Engineered > Bioreactor > Anaerobic >...
CATAAGAATAAATCGCCCCGCCCACAGACCGCAACGTCAATTGATTGCCGTTGTTATGAGCGTATGAAGTTGTCGTGTTCGTGCTCCCGTTAAAATATTTCATCTGCGTCCGATTTCCCGCCGCATCAAATTGATACTGATATTCATATAGGCGCGATGTCAACGCCTGATTCATTTTCCGCTCGCTGATTTTTGGCATCCACCTTCGCCACCACCGCGCCGAGGTCGCCGCACGAGGAGCAACTGCTTTCGCCGATCTTTAATACTCCCATATTTTTACAACTTATTTGAATCCTCTTTTTGTCTAACCTATGGGGAGCAGCTCAAAGGACATATTATCCACCTTAACCTATTGTTCAGTTTTAGGGTAGTATTATAGCCACATAACTACGGAAAACAATACTAATAATTAATGTAATAATAAACCATTTGGCTAAGCATAATTTATTAATACTCTTTAATATATATCTTTCATAATAAGTAATTAAAACTGGGCATAATATTAAACCTAATAAGGTCATAAGTGCGCCAACGGCATTGATTCCTAAATATCTCCATAAAATTACAGCTATACTATAATATATTATTATGAAAATTGTTAATAATATATTTATATATATGATCTTAATCATTTTATATCCTTTTTTTATCTGGGTATGATCCAACCTGGCCAAGGAGGGCCAAAACTTGGATTTCTGAAAAAGATACAATGGGACATTTTGTCATCATTGACTATCGGCATCTTTCCTTCATATCTCAAAAAAGTTCTAACAGCACATAATTCACTATAACCAGGAATATAAAATAATCCCGTTGGATCAATTATAACTATTGGATTATTCCTGCAATAAAGATAAATATTGCTAATTAAGCAGCGCCGAGTCAATCGTTTTTCGCGGGATTTGGCGTTAAATTTATTCAAATTTTTGTGCGAGTTTCCCTTCATGCCTAATCCTAATTCAATACTTATTTCTTGACGCATGGGGGCGGGGGCTCTTACATCCTCATCTGAAATGATAAATGCGCCGGACATGCCGATTCAGACGTCTGATTTATCTGTTATTATTCTCACGTATAACACCTGCGATTTGTTGCGTCAATGTCTGCGCTCGATTTATGAACAGACGAGCGGGATTACTTTTGAGGTGATTGTTGTGGACAATGCCTCCGCCGATCAGACGGCGGCGATGATGTCGTCTGAATTTCCGCAGGCTACTTATTTGCGGAACAGCGAAAACATCGGTTTCACTAAGGGAAATAATCAGGGGATTCGAGTCAGCCGCGGACGGTATGTGCTGCTTTTGAATCCGGATACGAAAGTTGTCGCAAACGCACTTGCCGAGTTAGTTCGTTTCATGGATGCGCATCTTGATTGCGGCATCATGGGCTGCAAGTTGCTCAATCCGGATGGTTCGCTGCAATATTCCTGCCGCCGGTTTCCCTCGTATCACACAGCGCTTTTCAATCGTTATTCAATTCTGACGCGGCTTTTTCCGCAAAACCGTTTTTCGCAGTCTTATCTGATGTCCTCTGATGACCATAATAAGACGCGGGAGGTGGATTGGGTTTCTGGCGCGGCATTGACGGCGCGTCGCGAGGCTTTTGAGCAGGTCGGGCTGATGGATGAAATTTTCATTATGTATTCGGAGGATGTGGATTGGTGTTATCGGATGCATGAGGCGGGGTGGAAGGTTTATTTTTTCCCTGATGCCAGCGTGTATCATTACATCGGGCAGTCCACGAGCCAGCGGCTTTATTGGTCAATAATCGTGCGTCATGTTAGCATGTATCAATTTTACCGCAAACATTACAGCCGTTCAATCAAGTCAATTGATTATCTTGTGCTTTTGGGGATTATCCTGCGGTGCGGTTGGGTTATATCTTCATCTGTTGCGGGGTTGATGATGAAGCGGGGAAGGAGGTAAGGCGATGGGCTCGCAGGCGTGGACGGTTTTTATCTTGGGTTTGGCGGCTTTTGCAATTGCCTTCTGCCTTACTCCGCTAATGCGTGGGTTTGCCGTTCGCAAAAAGATTTTATCCGACCCGGCAAAAATAAAGTTTTATCTAACGCCGCGACCGCTGTTAGGGCATGTTGTTTTGCTTACGGCTTTTTTTGTGTCGCTGGCTGTTGCCTTTGGATTGGGCGTGTTCAAAGATGAGTTTTATTATTCAGTGGCGGGATTAGAACGCATCAGCCTTGGATTATTTTTCACATCGCTTTTTCTGACAATCTCATCCATCTATGCCGATGTCCGCAATGATGCCAGCGATCTTGAATGGGTGTATATCATTGTCGGCGCGCTGATGCTGTATTTCTTCGGGATTCGTTTTATTATTTTGAAGATTCCGTTTATCGGAATTTTGAATTTAAAATATTGGGGCTTGCCGTTGTTGGCGCTTTGGGTGTTGCTTGTGGTGAGCATTGTGGAACTGCTTGATTTTTTCGAGGGGCTGGCGGGCGCGGTGATTGCTATTGTATCGCTGATATTTGTCGGGCTCCATCTTGCGGCGGGGAAAAATGAACTTTATGCGATTGTGTATTTTGCCTTATTGTTCGGCGCGGCGGCTGGGATTTTGCTATGGCAATTTCTGGGACGGCGAATCATATATGGCAAATCAGGCAATAAAGTTGTGGGGTTTATTTTTGCAGCGGGGACAGTGATTGCACATCGCAAGGAGGATACGGGCCAGTTTTTGCTTTTTCCTATTGCAATTTTACTGTTTATCATAGTTGTCGTGAATTTCCTGTTCCTTGAGCAGCAACTGCGCCCCATATCAGCCAAATGCAGGATGAATAACCAGCGTCAAAACGAGAAAGTATAACATGGAAAAAACAGGCGGCTAATGAGACATTTGGCTGCCTTCGCGGTTGCTCGGGCTATCAATAACGCTCGAAAAAAGACTTGCGTTTAACATATTTTTTGATGTATCAAACACGATATTTTTTATGGCTGGATTATGGCATGGTTGCTGTTTTCTTCTACATATTCGTTGTTGCAGGACTTCTGATATTCCTTTATTTTATTGCGGCCGTTTTCATAAATAAAAAGCGCGACCGCCTGATTGGCACGATGCAGGAGGAGTTCACTCGGGAAAAATTCCGCAAGTGCCCCCAATGCGGAGTCCTCAATTCAGGCAAGGCGAGCGTTTGTCCTTATTGCAAAACAGAATTGGGCGCCCAGTTGCCGCCGGACATAGCCGAAGCAGCTGCCGTTTCTGAAAAAGATGGAAAAGGACCCTTAAGCCAATTCCCATATAAATATCTCTGGCCCCTGCCGTCGTCGCAGCTTCTTATCACGCTAATTTCAATTTATCTCGTTATTATTTTTATCTATGGATTTTTCGCAGGCGTTTACACATTAGGCAAAAAGGGCGTGGAACAATTAAATGAAGTGACGCGCACAGCCTCGCAAAAGGCTGCCGTGAGGGATGCCGAATCTGAACGGCGCGCCCATGAGTCTGCCGGACAAAAGCATGGAACGCTTTCCTCTGTTTCTCTTAAAACGCCAACCCCAATACCCACGTCGCCCCCTTTTAACCTCAGCGGTTCGCCGGAAGAGCAAGTTGCGGAATTAATGATTCATCTGGAAAGCGAGGACTGGAATAAATCGGTGCTTGCAAAAAAGGCGCTCATTGGAATGGGCAAGGTCGCCTCTCCCGCACTGGCAAAAGAAATTAAGCACCCCGACCAAATGATACGAACGCATGTCATCACCGCATTGGCGGAAATCGCCGACCCCAGTTCCGCAAATGCCTTAATGGAGGCCGTATCCCATGATGATGTTGTGACCATTGTTCAGGCTGTTTATGCATTGCGCCATTTCAAAGGCGAAAAGGTGTATTCCAAACTCAAAGAAACGTTGAACCACAAAGATTGGCGGGTCAGATGCGCCGCCATAGCCGCTCTTGAAAAGATGGGCGACCCTAAAGTTTTAACCGAGATTCGTTCCATGCAAAAAGATGCCAATGAACGAGTTCAGGAAGCCGCCCGCAAGGCTGTTGCAACTCTTGAGGCAAAAAAGTGAATGAGTTTGTTGCAGAGAGGGTGACAATGACGAGCAAACTGGAAGAGCGTATTGAAGCGGCGCACGGCGAAAAGCCGGCAGATCTTGTTCTCAACAATGCCCGTGTTGTTAACGTTTTCTCTGGTGATATTCATGAAACCAATATCGCCATATTTGACGGGATTATTGTTGGGCTGGGCGATTATGAAGGACGCGCTAACATTGACCTCGGCGGTAAATACGTTTGTCCAGGGTTCATAGACGGGCATGTCCACCTTGAAAGCTCTATGGTTACACCCTCCGAATTTGCGCGCGCCGTTGTTCCAGTCGGCACAACCACCGTGGTTGCCGACCCTCATGAGATTGCCAATGTCCTTGGACTTGATGGCATCAGATTCATGATGGAAGCAAGCCGCAACCTCCCGCTTTCGGTCTATATCATGCTCCCTTCCTGTGTTCCTTCGACGGATATGGAGACCTCAGGCGCCAAACTTTATAGCCCCGACATTGAAATGCTCCTTAATCAAGACCAAGTGTTGGGTATGGCGGAAATGATGAATTTTCCCGGCGTAATTTTTCGAGACAAAGAAGTCCTCGAAAAAATACGCATCGCCAAATGGAAGCGGGTTGATGGGCATGCGCCGTTGCTTTCAGGGAAAGATCTCGCCGCTTATATTACCGCAGGCATCAAGAGCGACCACGAATGCACGCGCCTTGACGAGGCTCGCGAAAAATTGCGAAACGGCATGTATATCATGATTCGCGAAGGCACAACCGCAAAGAATTTGATGGAGCTCCTCCCGCTTGTAAATGACCTCAATGCCCATAAGTGTATGTTTGTGACGGATGACCGGTATCCAGCCGACTTGATTGACGACGGTCATATCAATGCCATTGTCAAACGCGCAATCTCTTTGGGCATGGAACCTATTCGCGCCATTCAGATGGCGACCATCAATACGGCGGAATATTTTCAATTGAAAAAATTGGGCGCAGTATCGCCGGGCTATATTGCCGATCTTCTTGTCCTCGATGATCTCGAATGTGTTTCAGTTGGGCAAGTTTACAAAGGAGGCTTGCTTGCAGCCGAAGATGGAGAGATGGTCGGATGGGACTCCCCTCCGCATCCGCCGTATATCCGCAGCACGATGAATATAAACTGGATGGACATGAACGATGTCGGCATTCCAGCTGCGGGTTCGGACATCCGGGTTATCGGCGTTATCCCCGAGCAAATCATCACGGAGCATTTGATAGAAAAAGCCGCCATAGCCAACGATAAAGCCGTGGTAGACCCATCCAGAGATATTCTCAAAATAGTTGTTGTCGAGCGTCATCGCGCCTCCGGCAACATGGGCAAGGCATTTGTGAAAGGCTTTGGATTGAAAGAGGGAGCCTTAGCCTCCAGCGTTGCGCACGATTCGCATAATATTGTTGTTGTGGGCGTTTCCGATAATGACATCCTAACAGCAATTATCGAAATTGTGAAGATGCAGGGAGGTCAGGCGGTTGTCCGCAATGGAAAAGTCCTTGAATCTTTGGCGTTGCCGATTGCTGGGCTAATGAGCAATCAACCGTTGGAAAATGTTCGGCGTAAAGTGGAAGGGTTGCAAGAAGCGGCTCGAGAATGCGGTTGCGTTCTCAATGACCCCTTCATGCAGATGTGCTTTCTTGCCTTGCCGGTAATCCCATCTTTAAAACTTACAGATAAAGGATTGGTTGACGTGGACAAATTTCAGTTCACGGAATTGTTTGTGAAATAAATATGCATTAAAGCTGTTCTTGGATGCGCTCCATTATCTCATCGGAAATATCATAATTGGCGGAAACCCTTGAGACATCATCATGCTCTTCGAGATTATTTAAAAGCTTCATGAGCGTCAGCCCGTGTTTCTCATCAACCGCAACAGTATTTTGTGGAGTGAGAATCACCTCCGAGCCTAAAATCTTGTAACTCTTTGCCTCGAGCGCGGCGCGCACCTTATCCACATCATTTGGCTCGGTCGTTACACTGAAAGATTCCCCCATATTCGCTATGTCATCCGCGCCGGCATCAATCACATCTTCGGTGAGTTTGTCTTCATTGACGCCCTCAGCATTGACTGTAATTATGCCTTTTTTGGTGAACATCCAGCTGACGCAGCCCGATTCGCCAAGATTCCCGCCGCCTTTAGAAAGCATGTGGCGAATTTCAGGAGTAGTGCGATTCTTGTTATCAGTTGTGCCTTCTATCATAATCGCAACGCCGCCTGGACCATATGCTTCATAAACGAAGTCCTCGTAATGAACACCGGGCAATTCGCCGGCGCCGCGTTTGACAGCGCGTTCAATATTATCTCGCGGCATATTGGAGTCGCGAGCGGCGCGAACCGCCGTGCGCAGTCGAGCATTGCTTTCCATATCGCTTCCGCCCATGCGAGCCGCAACGATGATTTCCTTGATGATTTTTGTAAAAAGCTTGCCGCGCTTGGCATCCGTGGCAGCCTTTTTAAATCGTATGGTATGCCATTTCGAATGTCCAGACATCTTGGTTACTCCTTTAATTGAAAAAACAGTTTGATGCCTTCAATAAAACTCTCATCAATAAAGTGATAAAATATAAGGGGATTGGCGTGGTGAAATCAAGAAAATTATCAATCGAATTTAAAACACCTTAATCTTTCAAACTGGCGCTGGCAGAGCGGCTGACAGAGCGTCTGGATTTGCCGTTGTATCTATTCAATTGCGGGGGTTCTGTGCGCGCTGCCGGCGCATGCGGCAAACTATGCCCCAATTTCTCCCGCCACCTCCCATTTTTCATCTTCCACTGGACGCATATATTTTTCATTATTTTGAAGAATCAAGGTTAAATATTTTTATCTTAATTCTAACGTTTGAATTGGCGGGCGAGGTGGTCTTTGGTGAGGAGAATCATGGTGGGGCGTCCATGGGGGCAAGTAAAGGCGAAGCGTGTTTTTTGCAAATCCTTGATTAGTCGAACCATCTCCTCGCGGGAGAGCTTTTGCCCGGCGCGTATGGCGCTGTGGCAAGCCATACGCCGCATGATTTCCTCGCGGATTTTCAAAGGGGCGGCAGTCGCCTCATCCAATTCGCCCAGTTCAAGGACTTCGCGAATCATGGCGGGAGCATCCATTTCAACAAGGTCTGCTGGCAAGGTTTGAATGACAAAAGCCTGTCCGCCAAAAGGCTCCACTTCGATGCCTAAAGCGGCAAGATGGGGACGCAGTCTTTCCATTTCCGTGATTTGGGATATATCCACGTCAAAGGTTATTGGAATAAGGAGGTGTTGGAGGGCGGGCTCCGAATCGCGGAAGGTAATTTTTTCATACATGATGCGTTCATGAGCGGCGTGCTGGTCAATAAGCAAAAGCGCATCCGGCGCCGATGCTGCGATGTAAGTGTCGGCGATTTGACCCAGCGGTTCGGCATCGCGGATGAATTCCCAGAATTCATCAGCGGAACGGGAAACTTCGGTTTCCTGCGGGGGCAGAGATTCCTGTTCAACATGGATTTGCGAAGTTGCCGTTGGGGGAGGGGCTGGCGGCGTTGTTCGCTCCATGCGATGAGCGTAAATACCCAAATCTGTTTGTTCTAAACGGGCTTTCCTTTTTTGCTCGAATGATTCGCTGATGATTCTATCGGGAGAGGAGAAGATTCCAGCGGTATCGTATCTTTTTACAGGAGATGGCTGGGCTCGATTTTGTTCATCAGGAATTCGCGCATAAGGCACAAGGCTTGCTCTCCTTAGCGATTCAGCCACAATGCGATGGACGATTCCTCCGACCATCCGTTCATCCCGAAATCGCACCTCCTCTTTTGTTGGATGGACATTCACATCAACATCTTCGGGGTCAAGGGCGATGAAGATTGCGCCGAGCGGGCGCATGTTTGCCATGATGATGCCCTCAAATGCCTGCTCAAACGTGGCAGTCAAAAGTCTGCTTGAAATGGGGCGTTGATTGACAAACAGGTATTGACCGCTTCGATCTTTGCGAGCGGATTCGGGCTTGGCAACAAAACCGGTAACTTGAACAGGCAGGTCGCCGGGGATGAGTTCGAGAAGCATGCCCTCAATGGAGGAGCCGAAAATCTGCCGAAGGCGATCTTGAAGAGTCTGTTTAGCCGCGAACTCAAGAAGTTTTTTCCCCTTATTAAGCAGAGAGAAGCCCACAGAGGGAAATGAAAGCGCCTGTTGGGTGATGACCTGAAGAATGCGGCGGATTTCCGTTGATTCGCTGCGCATGAATTTTAATCGGGCGGGGGTGTTGTAAAAAAGGTCGCGCACCTGAACCATTGTGCCTATCGGTGCGCCAAGCGAGATGTTTTCAACAAGGTCGCCGCCTTCGACAATGACCCGCGTTCCAGCAAGAGAGTCCGGCGTTCTGGTCACAAGTGTAAGACGGCTTACGGCGGCAATGCTGGCAAGGGCTTCGCCGCGAAACCCGCGAGTGTTAACGCGAACAAGGTCCTCAAGCGAGGAGATTTTACTTGTGGCATGGCGCTCAAGGGCAAGCGGCGCCTCCTCCGGCGACATCCCGCTGCCATCATCGGTAATAGCGAACGAACGGGCGTCATCGGAGATTTCGATGGTGATTGATGTTGCGCCGGCATCGAGGGAGTTTTCGACCAGCTCCTTGACTGCTGAGGCTGGACGGACAATCACCTCGCCGGCAGCTATCTGGTCTATCAGTGTTCTTGAAAGAATTTTTATTCGCGAGGAATCCATATTTCAAATTTCACTCGATTGTTTCTTCAGGTTTAGGCGGCTCTCCGGCATATAAATACGATTGAAACATTTCCACATAATCCGTCCATTTTTGCCCTTTTTGATGCGCCTTCTTTCTTTCCTCAAAATAGGTGCTGAGATAGGCATCGGCATAATCGGCGTAGAAAAGGATTAGCGCCTCCGCTGTCACAGGAAGACGCGGAGAGCCGTATTCCTTTTTCCCATGATGGGAAAGGATCATGTGTTCGAGGAGCATTTTAGCCTCTTCGGGAAAGTCAGGAATCTGAGAAACCGCCGCCTCGATTTTCATGCTCATTAAGGCAAGATGACCAATCAGTCGTCCCATGTCCGTCGTGGTTATTGCGGTCGTGAAGGAATAATCATAAATCTTGCAGGCGTCGTGGAGGAGAGCGCCGGTTATGAGAAGGTCAACGTCAACGCCCTCATAATTTGCGGCAAGGGCAAGGGCATTTTTTATGACTCCGATTGTGTGCTCGGCAAGTCCGCCGATATATGCTTGGTGCATGTTTCGAGCGGCGGGAGCGCGCATGAATGCCGCCATGAATTGTTCATCGCCAAAAAAGAATTGGAGCAAGGATTGCAAGTGCGGCGCCTCGACCCGTTTTATGAAAGCTGAAAGCTCCTCTTTCATTTCAGGAATGGGGCGGCTTGATGCAGGTTGAAATTTTTCAACCTCAACCTGTGATATATCAATTTTTTTAACTTCGCTTATGATTGCCTGAATTTGTTTATTATACTCGTTAATTGACGCCCTGATGAATATGAAATCGCCGGTTGATATTCTATTGTTGAGAAAGGAATCAACATCGTCCCACATAATAGCGTTGATTGTGCCCGTATTATCCTGAAGAGTCAGGGAGACATAAGGCTCGCCGTTTTTTTTAGTTTTTTTATCCACATCTTTGATAAGATAGACGGATTCGATTTTGAATCCTACCTGAAGAGAGGAGAGCGGGACATGTTTCATTTTGCGTATCCTTTTTATTAATTTGAAAGCGGTTCCAATACCCCATCGGCAAGGATGAAATGCCTCAGATTGTGTTCAAAGGGGAGGGTATCATGCGTTATTAAAATCAATCCAGCGCCGCTTTGCTCCTTGTAGTCAAGAATAAGATTCATAATATCAAGGGCGGTTGATTCGTCAAGATTGCCTGTTGGTTCATCAGCCAAAAGAAGTTCTGGTTCGCCAATCAGCGCCCGACCGAGCGCAGCGCGCTGCGCCTCGCCCCCGCTTAATGCGCCGGGCAGTTTAGAGGCATGGGCGTGGAGTCCCAATTTCTCAAGCAAGACTTTTCCCTGTTTGATTGCTTGAGATGTATTTGCGCCGCGCAAAAGCAAAGGCAGCATAACATTTTCCAAAACGGTCAGGTGCCGCTGCATGAAGGCATCCTGAAAACAAAAACCAATATGCTTGTTGCGGAAAGCCGCCAATTGCCCTTCATTATATTGGCTGATATCCTCGTTATGAAAAAGCACAGCCCCCTTAGTAGGGGGCTCGAGTCCGCCGATAATATTAAGCAGCGTGCTCTTGCCGCTGCCCGAACGTCCCTTAATCACAACGCCTTCCCCGCGGCAAAGGCGCAGATTTAAATCCTTCAAAACCCAAGGCGACCGGGCGCCGAATTGTTTCGACACGCCCTTGACTTCAAGCATGGGGGAATGAGCCGCCGGCGCTTTTCTCAAATCATTCCCAGACAAATGAATTATCTTCGTATGTATTTTTTGAACCAAAAAGTTTATTGAGGTTGACCTGTTTGGTAATCCAGTGAATCGGACGTGTGATAGCATATTCCGCAGCCATGCCGATTGGATGGACTATATAAGACGCAATCAGAACAGGATTGTCATCCTGACCGCGCATGTAATCCGCAGCGTTTGTCACAGACGCCAAACTCAGGAATATCGTCACAATCAGTCCCGCAAGGATTAATTTCTTCATTCGGGCTCCCTCCCATTTCTTAAATATAACGTTTTTTCTATAATCCGCATGATGAACTTGTGTCAATCGAATATTGAAAAAGGGTTGCCATTTTTTGCGCTTAAAAACTATCCCAGTCAATTACGGATGACCCGCAGCCGCCGTTGATGCAAATTTTTCTGGCTGTTATAGTTCCATTATTTATCCAGCCGGATGTGTTGAACTCAATCTTCGCAGAGCTTCTATTTTCTGTCATCGAGCCGCCCCAAACTTCAATACCCATCTTATCGGTTTATACAATGCAAGGGGTTTTGAATTGCTTTAATGATACAACTCCATAACATTTTACGAATCAAAAATTCTTTTCTTGAATATGAATTAGGTGTGAAATATGTCTTAATTCAATTTGTTGAGCACTCATAATTATGGATGCCGATGGCGGACGAATTAAAAATCAGCGCGGGCGAAGAAATTAACCTCGAAACAGGGCGAGCACTTTTTGAGGATGTGGAAAAACGTCTCAAAAAGGAAAACACCGCCCTGATTTTAGACCTTTCCGGTGTCCGCAACATGGACAGCCGCGGCGGGGCGTGGATTCTCCGCATCAAACAACTTGCCGAATCGCTCGGCGTTCGTTTCGAATATCAAGGCGAAACCGGACTCGTGGCGGAATATCTGCGCCTGATAACGCCCGGATTTAAATACATTGACAAAAAACCGGAACCCGCGCCGGGTTTTTTTGAATACCTCGGCGACGGCTTTTTCAAGATACGCAAGGAATATGCCGACGCAAAAAATTTGGCGATAGATGTCCTTTATTGGACTTTTCTCGCCTCCTTCGATAAAAAGAAAATCCGATGGTCGAGCGTCATGGATGAATTGCACGAGATTGGTTTTCGCGCCATCGGGATCGTCGCTCTTATCAATTATCTTCTCGGATTTGTCGTCGCCATGTTGGCGGCGGCGCAGGTGCGTCACTGGGGCGCGGGCATCTATGTGGCTGACCTTGTCAGCATCGGCTTTGCGCGCGAACTCGCTCCCATCATGGCGTCCATTATCGTCTCGGCTCGCAGCGGCGCCGCAATCACCGCCGAAATTTCCACGATGACTGTTCAAGAAGAGGTGGATGCCCTCAAAGGAATGGGCTTCAACGTCTCCTATTTTTTGATAGCGCCAAAGGTTCTGGCGATGGTAATTGCCATGCCGTGTCTTGTAATCATTGCGATGGCGGCGGGTATTTGGGGCGGGTTGCATGTGGGGATGTTTATCATCGGGTTGGATGCGGGGCAATGGATGCAGGAAACCTTCGCTGCGTTGCGCGTCGGCGACATGGTGCAGGGGATTTTGAAAAGCCTTGTGTTCGGCATCATCATCGTCCTTGTGGCTTGCCATAACGGATTGCGCGTATCGGGCGGCGCAAGGGGAGTGGGACTTATGACCACCCGCTCGGTTGTGATGGATATATTTTTCATCGTGGCGTCGGATGTGATTTTCGCCACGCTCTTTTATTATATTTGATGAAGCGCGACAATGAATCCTAAATCGCAAAAAATAATTCAACCGGTTTTGGAAGTTACCGCTCTTATCGCTGAATATGAGGAGCGGCGCATATTGGACGGCATCACATTTTCCGTTCAGCCCGGCGAGATTATGGTGGTTTTGGGAAAGAGCGGTTGCGGCAAGAGCACGCTGCTGCGCAACATAACGCGTTTGGTTGAGCCGGCGGGAGGGTCGGTCAAATATTGGAATAGGGAAGTGACCTGTCTTGAAGAGGATCAATTCCAAGAAATTTTGCGGCGCATCGGGATTTCGTTTCAAGGCGGCGCGCTCTTCAATTCGCTGACCGTCTTTGATAATGTGGCGCTGCCGCTGCGCGAGTGGACGGAACTCCCCGAAGAAATCATCAGGGCGCTTGTCATGACCAAGCTCAGCCTTGTGGGGCTGGCGGAGGCGGCGTTCTACATGCCGTCGGATATTTCCGGCGGAATGAAAAAACGGGCGGGCGTTGCGCGGGCGCTTGCGCTCGATCCGGAACTCCTATTTTTTGACGAGCCTTCTGCCGGTCTTGATCCTGTCACTGCGGCGGGACTGGATAATCTGATTCTTGAACTGCGCCGACTGCTTGGCGTCACCATCGTTGTCGTTACTCACGAACTGTCATCCATAAAAAATATCGCCGACCGCGTCCTCATGCTGGACAAAGGAAAGATTGCCTTTCTGGGAACTCTCAAAGAGGCGATGCAGAGCGATATCCCGGTTGTTGAGAATTTCTTCACAAGAGGGGAGAAGAGCGGATAGATATAATATGGGATTGAAGCAAAAGAAATTAATCCGTTTTTTTCGCCATCTGCAATAATTCCAAGTCCAAAAATCGGATAACGATAAAGAGTGGGAAACTATTTTCAGCCATTGCATCAGAGCCGCTGATTGATATGTTCCGATAGAATGACCCATCAGGACGGCGACTTTGTTCGATACATTCCCCTGGAGTTTTGAAAAGGCTATAATTACTCCTCTATCAACGCCTTCCAGCATTCGCTCATCAATAAAATTCTTCTCCGATATTTTATATAGGGAATATTATTTCTTTGCAGTTCTGAAATCATAAATAATGGGATTTTCCCCAAGGGGAGGCGGCTGGACCGAATATTTTTCAAGCGCGGCTGGTCCAACGATAAATTCAATCACTTCAATTTCAACAATCCTAACATATTTTGTTGAATTCATTTTTTGTGAAAATTTAACCTTTTTGGGATAAATAAAGCCGTCTTTTTCGCCTGCCTCGGAAATAGTTATTTCAAAAATTCCATGGTCCTCAGTTTTGCCTGTATAAATTATGCTTTCCGGCAAGCCTTTCTGCGCCCAGCGTATTTCCACATTGAATCCTTCGCTATCCACTGAAATCCGCGTAGTGGCAATCTGAGATTCAGGCGCCGGTGTTCCACCTTTTTCTTTATTCACGGCTTCATCTAAACTGATAAAACCATTATTGTCTCCCCTTGATATGATACCAAGTCCAAATGCGGGGTAACGATAAAGATGGGCGAATGGTTCCTGTGTCAAATAATTGGAATCATATATGCTCGCAGAATTAGTATAAGTTCCATTCGCACAACGAACACGATCTGTAACCTCAGTGGAACTCTTAAAAAGGCTCCGATATGTGGGTTCTAGCAGCATATCTTTTCGATCAATAGGCAATTCCTGGATTATATAGTCAAAACGCTCGTTACCGTTTGTATCCTGGACAAACACCCACTCATTCGCAATTGTTGCCGTCATCGAGTCATGTTTTGATTGGATTGTGATTTTTCCCTGTTCGTAAGCATCTTGCGTCTGTTCATGAAAGAGCGCCTTTTCCGATATTTTGTAACGTACTGCGTATGGGATCGTTTTACCAAGAGTTGATAGTTTTGCGATGTCGCCGAAAGTGGATATGGAAAAAACCGGTATAATCCCCACATATATTACCACTCCCGCCGAAATGATCGCACTTAAAAAAGTTTTTGTTCTAATCATTTCTTCCTCCATCTATTTGATTAAAAAATATTAAGGATTATGCTCGCGGCATTTTTTGTCATTATTTAACCCTTCGGGGTAAGATACTTGCTGACCTTGACAGTTTTTTTGCGATTGCCATAGAATTTATTGATAGAATCTCATAGTAAAGATTGATTTAAAATATAATGGGTATCTAATCATTAGCAAGATATATTTACATATATGGAAGTTCGCTAACGCTAACAATATCAATGTTATGTTAAATATACATAAAATATTTTACAAGGTTTCAACAATAATTTCTTCATTGGTATAAACACAGATGCCTGCGGCGATTTTGAGCGACTCGCGGGCAATGGTTGCGGCATCCAGATTTGTGAACTGGCGCAGGGCGCGCGCCGCCGCTAAGGCGTAACCGCCTCCGGACCCGATTGCCGCCAAGTCATCATCCGGCTCAATTACGTCGCCCGTTCCCGAAATGACAAGGAGCTTTTCCTTGTCGCAGGCAATCAGGAGCGCCTGAAGATTTCGCAGATATTTATCCGTGCGCCAAAGTTTGGCAAGCTCAACCGCTGAGCGCGCCAAATTGCCGTTGTATTCCTTCAATTTGCCTTCGAGTTTTTCAAAGAGCGATAAAGCATCCGCGGTTGCCCCCGCAAATCCGCAAAGGATGCGATCCTGAAAAAGCCTCCGAACCTTTTTCGCCTTCGTTTTCATAATAGTCTGTTCCAGCGTCACCTGCCCATCGCCGGCGATGGCAACCTGCCCATTGTGCCGAACGGCAAGAACCGTTGTGCTTCGAATCATAAAATTTTCTCCTGTTGCTCGTATATCTTTTAGAGTCTCCCAATTGCGCATTTCATGAGTCAAGCGCTTTTCATAAAAAGGCAATTCCTGTTGCATATCATTTTATTTAAGCAGATATTCCAAAGCTAATAATTTGCGGAGATGTTTCATGCGAAAATTTTCAAAAATCATAATTGCGATTATAGTTTTTGCTTGCGGCGCCTCAGCAACTTTGGCGCTCGATCTTTCGCTGGGCAGAAGCGTTGATTTGAGCAATCCCGATAAATGGGAAAAGTGGCTGCCTGCTGTCAGCAATCCATCATCAAACGCGCAAGTTTTCAAAGTTGGCAGCGGTCTTTGTTTTCGCATCCCGCAGGGCGAAAAAGAGATGACATGGAAATATTCACTGCGACCCGTATGGCTGGACTTCCATCATTACATGACCATAAAATACACAGCCTCCGGAATATCTTCCTCGCCGCCATTTGCGTTGATTCGAGTTTGCATTAATCTCGATTCATGGAACACGGTTCAAAACTCCGCTGGGATTCTGGCGGATAATGCGGAACATATTAAAACTATTGACTTGCGTTCAATGACATCGGCGCTCCAAGTCTCAGGCATTCAGATTCACCTTGTGGCTAATGCCGCGACCACAGCTACGCTCGTTATCAATCAGATTGATTTTACGGACGTCCCTCCCGGTTTTGAATACCCCGTTGCCGCACCGATGCCTCCGGCGCCGGTCGGTTTTGAATTGAATCTCTCCCAAACTTCATCTTGGAAGGCAAGACCTGAATGGTTAAGCGCTCCCAATGCCTCTCAGAATTACTCGCTCGCCTATACCGGCAAATCGCTTCTGCTATCCGTTAATGATGGCAGCAAGGGAATGAAGTGGACAAATAACTTAATCGGGAATCATAACACCGAAACGTATAATTACATATTGATAAAATACCGATGCCGCAATATCCGCGCCAGCGCAACCGATTACGCCGTCTGGCTCTCCGGGGCAGGCGAGGCAAGACCATTTTACCAAAGCGATTTAAAAGATGACGGCGCATGGCACTGGGATGCCGCGCCCATCGCAATCCCAAGCGTCTCCCTCATGGCGCTCCAAGTCCAAAGCGATGCAGCCGGTATGGCTTTTTTAGAAATCGCCGCGCTTCGTTTTACCCAAGGCAATCCATTGACTGATATCAGCTACTTTATTTCTTTGGATGAGGGATGGGATAATTTAACAGGCGGAACGGAAGGGTTTGAAATGTTGGACTTGGAAGGCATTTTCAATGCCAAAGCAGATCAACTGCTTCCGCGCATGTCTATGAACGTCCCTTGGTTTGACAGGGAGGAAATCTCCGCCGAGGGAAAAGTCCCGTTCAAAATCAAAAAAACAAATCCCAATATAGCCGTCACAGAATTCACAAAAAATTCATCCCTTGATATCTCCATTGGCAAACCCGCATCGGAAATTTACCTCCTCCTCGCCGCCAATTTGCCCGCCAGAGAAAATCCTGGGAATGATGCAATCATAGATGTTGTTGATGAAACGGAACGCTTTTATGCGGAGGTTCTTTACTCCGACGGCTCACGCGAAAATTATTTCCCCGTAGATATTTCATCAGGCAAACATATCATTCGCAATAGGACGTTCACACCCCTTGCCTTTCCCGCCAATCCTGCCAAAGTTATTGACGCCATCAAAATGTGCGACCTTTCCGATGGCGGATATTTTGCATTGGCAGCGCTAACGCTTAATATTACCGGAACGCGTTTTTATGGCGATGCCTTCGTTATCCCGCCGGCAATGCACATCGCTGCCATTTCCGAACCGCCCTATCTTGCGCCTCAAATTGTTTCAACCACCAACACGTTGATTCTAGAAAACACATTCAGCAAAATGACCTTTGACATCTCAAACGGTCTCGTATTTTCAACATGGATAAGCCATTACAACGGTCATAACATCCTTGAAAAATCAGCCGACCATCGCCTTTTTTCCGGCACAATTAATCAAACGCCCTTCGTGTCCGAAAATTTTCGAGTCGCCAATTTGCAAGTTTCCCGAAGCGCCAAATTAAGCACCGCAACATTGGAGCTGGAATTGAACGGATACGAAGGAATCATCGGCGCAACCTTGACCGCATCCGTCAACGATTCCAGAGAAACTCAATTCGCTTTGACCTTTTCCAATAACGGCGATTCCTCCCATTCGCTGGAATTGCGCTTCCCAGATCTGCCCGCTTTGACGCTTGCTCCAAACTCAGATATTCATTATGCCTATCCGCGGATTACCTTTTTATGCAGTAACGAAAATGTTGATATCGAGGAACAATATTCAGGCAGATTCCCCGTGCAATTTATGGACATCTACGAGCCCGCTGAAGGCTGGGGGCTTTATCTTCTCGTTAAAGATTTAGACCTCATCTGGAAATACTTCCGCCTAAAAAAAGACGCCGCCGGCGCATCGCTCGCCGTCAGATATCCCACGCTTTCTTCCGTTGGGTTCCCCGCGCATTCCTCGATGGAAATCGCCCCATTCTCGCTCGGCGTGCATGCGGGCGATTGGCATGAAGCGATGGACGCCTACCGCGCATGGGTCTCAACATGGTATGCGCCCAAAACCCCAAGGCAAAAGTGGTTTCAGGAGATTTATACCTGCCGGCGCGATTACCCCGTTTTCGGTTCCGGTTATCTTTTCGATCGCATCAGAAATCAATACACATTTGAAACCGAAATATTGAACGCCGCCGAATATATGAACACTCCAGATTTCATTGATATTTCCAGCTGGGGATGGTCGGCAACTTATGGGCGGATCGGCGATTATCGCCGTTACGAACTCGGCGGACTTGATAATTTCCGCTCAGGCATTGCCTACTCCCAATCAAAGGGAATCCCAGTCGGACTTTATATCGAAGGCTATGGCTTGGATGACCGCGCCACGATTTATCAGGCGCATGGAGAGGAATGGAAATACATCAACTCAAACGGGCAAGAATCCCGAAACGGACATGAGGTCATCATCTGTCCCCATGTGACGGCGTGGCAGGATTACTTGCGGGAATTATATGCCGATGTTGCAAACGAAACTAATGCCGATGCGATGTATATTGACGTTTTTGGCACGGGGCAAACCTTCTTTTGCCATAGCCCGAATCATGGACATTTGGTCGGCGAATCCCCGCTCAGGGGCGAGTATCGCACGACTCGCAAAATCCGCGAATCCTTGAACTCCGTCCGCTCAGGCATACCCATCTATACTGAATACACACCGGTTGATTTTATCAGCCAATATCAGGACGGCTCATTTTCTTACACAATCTATTATGGGGACAATCAAACATGCCCCACAGAGACGAATCTATTCCGCTTCTGCTTTCCCGATTTCAAACAGATTGAACTTGTAAACGGACAATTCCTTGCCCGCAACTGGACGGCGGAAGGGTTGAAGAAGGCGTTCTTCAATGGCGAAGGCATCTGGATTAAAGGCGATTTAGGTTCATGGTATGATGCCCAAATCATTGAATTCTATAAAAAATCACATGAATTATTTCAGGAGAATTCCGACGCCTTTACGAACAACGCCCTCCGCCCGTTTGTCAAAACGCTTGCAGGCGATGTCTTTGCCCATCAGTTCGGCAATGAAGATAAAATGATTTTCACTTTTTATAACGCCAACTGGCGAGATGTTGACGGCGACCTTCTGCAAATCGGCGCACTTTCGGATGCTCATGTCGTGGACCTCTGGAATGAGCGGATGCTAAAGACGGTCGCCTCGCAGCCGGATTTCAAAATCCAGACATCGCTCTTCCCGCGGGATATCGGCTGTGTGGGCGTATTCAAGAAAAAGATGGATGTCCGCGCCGAAAAAGGCGTTCTCTTCATCAACATTGCGGATAAATACACCAGCGCCGTCCTTTCCCTGACCGGCATTTTAGACGGCGAAAGGATAGTTCAAACATACCCATCACTATCATCTTTTCTTACAATTGAACTTCATCCGCTGTTCCCGCATATACCCGATAAATTGCTCGTAAAATTGAAAAAAGACCGCCTTGTTTTGGACGAGGTAATCCTTGAAAATCTGAACGAATCGTCGCATGCCGAAGTCTTGACTTGGACGAGTTATTAACCATGAAGATTGAACAAATCGAAATATTAATACAAAACCTGCCGCAGGCGCCGGGAATTTACGGACGCGATGAATTCTTGAATTCGGTGGTCTTGGCGCTTTTAATACCCGTCGGCGATGAATACCATTTCGTATTCCAGAAACGGCACAACTCCATTCGCCAAGGCGGAGAGATTTGCTTCCCCGGCGGCTGTTGCGATCCCGTCATAGACGGCAGCCTTGAACAAACAGCAATCCGTGAGACCACAGAAGAGATGGGCATACCTGAAGAAAAAATCCGCATCATTGGACGCCTTGACACGCTGGTCATGCCGATGCGCGCAATTGTGGACGCATTTGTGGGCGTGGCGGATGTCCCGTTCGAGGCAATTAAACCCAATCAAAAAGAAGTCGAGTCAATCTTCGCAACACCGATCTCATTCTTCGAGTCGCACAAGCCGGAGATTTTCGAGATAAAAACCGTAATGCAATCGCGATTCATAGATGAGCAAGGGAGGGAAGTCGTTCTTTTCCCAGCGCGGGAGATGAATCTCCCCGAAAAATACCACACCCAATGGGAGAGCGGACGCTATAAAGTTTACGTTTATCGCCTCCCCGAAGGCATCCTCTGGGGACTCACCGCTCGCATAGTCAGGGATATAGTCAATAAACTCACCCCCGTCCATTAAGTTCAGCTTCCAAGCCAAAAAGCCGTTGCCCTTGCCGAGAAAACCCGTAACCTAATTGGCAAATTCCGCGCCCCCATCTCGGTACGGCATTGTATTCATAAGCCTTTGCGCCCGATTGAAAAATCAAAAAACGTTTTGAGTTAGGAAATATAAGGGTTATAACAGAATGCAAAAAATCAAAAACGCGGAAAGCCTTGATATTGCTGGCTCTCCGCGTGTTATTTTTGGTGCGCCATCCAGGACTCGAACCTGGAACCAATGGATTAAGAGTCCACTGCTCTACCAATTGAGCTAATAGCGCATCGTTTTTTTGCGCGGTTATGTTTTCATAGCAAACAACAGAAAGGGCTTTTCCCAAAGTCGCAAAAGGGCTGTCAATTCATAAATGCATCACGAGGCAATTTTATTTTTCTTGTTTTTTTTCTTGCCACTGTATGATTGCCCGGTCAGGAATTTCCTTTGTATATGCAAAGAATCCTGCCGACGAAAATTCTTTTTGGAGGATTGCCCATGTCTAATGGACGGAAAGCGGTTGTGGAGCGCAAGACGAAAGAAACCCAAATCAAAGTCTCGCTTAATCTGGACGGCGCGGGCGTGTTCAAGGGCGGCATCGGCATTCCCTTTTTTGAGCACATGCTCGATCTTTTTACAAAACACGGGCTTTTTGATTTGACCATAGAAGGCTCGGGAGATACGGATGTTGATTTTCATCATACCATTGAGGACGCGGGCATCTGCATCGGTCAGGCTTTTCGTCAGGCGCTGGGCGATAAGTCAGGCATATC
>Ga0302247_1001221_pt1 | contig 20436 bp, 16 predicted proteins | sample AAG_UR_Ile_MG_FD_193529 | JGI IMG/M metagenome (GOLD analysis project Ga0302247, IMG submission 193529) | Enriched activated sludge microbial communities from anaerobic digester in WTTP, New Holstein, Wisconsin, United States - AAG_UR_Ile | ecosystem: Engineered > Bioreactor > Anaerobic >...
AAATCAAAGCATGCACCTTCCCTGTTGCCCATGCTGAGCCGTGAAATTCCCATATTCAGCCATGCATCAGGGTTTTGGGGCTGAAGGTCGAGTGCCATGCTGTAATCCTTCGCCGCAAATTCCCACGAATTAGACACGAAATATGCATTAGCCCTGTCGATGTAGCACTCAGCGTCATGAGGGTGCAGCCTGAGATTTTCCGAGAAATATGTAAGGGCCAGGAGATTGTCGCCCGAAGCCGCGGCAAGTTTTCCTGCCCGGCCCAGAGCCTTTTTTTCTCCCGGATAAAGATCAAGATATCTGACAACATCCTTCAGCGCCCTGTCAGTTTCTCCCGTCTTCCTGTAACATTCCGCCCTAAGCATAAGCAGTTCAGGCTCTCCGAAGCCTGCATTCAAAAGACGGGTGTAGGTTGATGAAGCGCCTGCAGGGTTCCCCGATGCTTCCTGATTTCTTGCAAGAAGCCTGAGATATTTTTCATTATCCGGTTCTTCAGCCAGCAGTGCATCAAGAGCTTTCAGCGATTCGGGATACTTCTTCTCCGAGAAGCTTATCATGGCGCCTGCATAAGCCAGTTCGTCACTCTCCGGATAGCCAGCCCTGAGTTCAGTGAACAGCGATTTCGCATCCGTAACCCTTCCGGTCGACAGGTTGTATTCAATTTCAGCTATTCCTTTCTCAAGGGAAGTATAGATATCCTTCCTCCAGAACTGACGCCATTCGGGACGGTTTTCCAGGAGGCTGAATGCAGGGTCGAGCATTATTTCCCTTTCGCTCCTCCTGTATTTTGATCCAAGGCACAATTCAAGATGGTATACGGCTGTTGTCGCATCTCCCTTCAGGGCATAGATTCTTGCCAGTCCGTACTCACCTGATCCCGGCGAAACACGGTTTGCTGAATTGTAATCGTTTATTGCCCCCGAGTAATCATCCCCGGCAAGGAATGCTTCGGCCCTGGTGAGATAGACATCCCTGTCAGGGTAACTCTCCAGCGCCCGCGATAACAGGGCTGCCGCCTCAGCTGTTTTTCCTCTTTCGGTAAGAGCCCGCCCTTCCATAAGGAAATCCGATTTTGTCTGCCCCTTCAGTCCCGCGGTTAAAAGCGCGATAAATATCAACAACAATATCCTTTTCATCATCATGTCTGTTTGATCAATAATCCGGTCTGGTGACCGTTGCCCCCTTTTCAGTAATGACATGAACAAATCCCGAAAGATGGAACTGCTCAAGTCCCGTTATCCTTCTTTCAAAAACATCGCACTGGTAGAAGTAAACTCCCGGCGATACTATCTTTCCATTGTAGGTGCCGTCCCAATTTATTCTCGGTTCATCGGTCTGAAAGATAAGCACCCCGTAACGGTTGAACAATTTGAAATCGACCTTTTCCACCAGTCCTGATGTTTTGGCCCTAAGCCAGTCGTTTATATCATCCCCGTTTGGAGTGAACACATTCGGTATCTCGTAGAAATTGCAGGAGTCGACGCAGATCATAACCGATTTCAGGCTTTCGTTCCCCATTTCATCAAATGCCGAAACCGCGTAACACCCTGAAACAATCTCACCCGGATAATGTTTGTAGCTGAAAGTATTCCTGTCGTTGATAACCGTCAGCAGCGACATGGGCTCTTCTGTTAGCAACTTATAATATATATTGTATCCTGCCACGTCATCAAGGCAATCCTGATCGGTAATACTCCAGCGTACATTGTTGTAGAGGCTGTCGCACTGGCTTGTAACTGTAATTGCCGGCTGGCAGGGAGCTTCATTGTCGACAGGAATTACACAGGTTCTCTGTGAAAAGTTTAACAGATTCCCGGGCATGCCTGCCGATGCATATCCTCCGGTCGATCTGACCATGTAACAATACTCCGTGCCGTTCACCAGTCCCGTATCGGTAAATTCAAGAATATTGGAAGTACCGATAGAATCGTAGGCCATGGTTGTCCTGTTAAGTCTGAAGAAGTCGTACCTCGTGTTTACCCAGGGAACGTTACGGCTGATCACGAAACGGACCTTACGGTCGCCAGGGTTTGCAGTCAGGTAAAGAGAGGATGCATATCCGGGCTCTCCTATCAGGAACCTGTTGCCCGGAGTATTGTTGTACAACTCTATCCTGTAAATATATCCCCTGTCGACAGTGTTTATAAGAGTATCGACATGGGATGTTTCATTAAGGGTAGATGTACTGATTGTCCTTATTCGCGTGTAATTGGTACCGGTCACACCGTCGGCCCTCGAGATTATATACTCCCAGGGACCGGGAGCCGGGATGGTATCAAGCCTGTCGGGCCTTCTCCACCTTATAACTATCGAGCCGTTGGTTGCCGAGGTTGACCTTACGCTTACGTTGGTTATCAAGGGAATTCCCGAAACCAGCGACGAGACAAGTTCGTTGGAGGCTTTACTCTCGGCAAGGTTTTTAAAAACGGCTGTGATCCTGTACGAGTATTCCTTGTTGAACTCCAGTCCCTCTCCTGAGTTGGTATCGAGGTAGGAAACGGTGGAATTTCCTTCAATATATCCAACTTTCTCATATCCTGCCGATGCAGGAATTCCAGGCATGCATGTATCGGGTGTAAAGGAAGAAGATCCTTCCCTCCTGTAAATATTGAATCCCATTATGGCATCGGTTCCGTAATCGTTCCATTCCAGCCTCATGAATTTGCCCGCGGGCGATAAGCCGGTCAGTACCGGTGACGGACCCAGGACTTTTATCTGGAAATTGTCGATGTCGGAAAGATTCTGATCACTGTTGTAATCATCGGCCTTTATTATTATGTCATAGGGCTGGTTTCTTACTGCCTCATAGCATGTTTCCCACCTGAAGCGGGATGAATAGAATCCTTCAACCGAGTCGACTTTCGTGAATGTAGCCCGGCATGGATCAAGACTATAAATTCCTGAAGTTGATGAGAGCCGAAGCAGATCATTATTGGGATCGGTGGCAGAAACCAGGAAATCGACCACCGAGCCGGCTTCAACGCATCTGCTGGAAAGCGGTCCGATAACAGGAGGTTTGTTATCCGTGTCGTACACATTGATCTGAATATCCCTTACCACCACTCCTATTTTTTTCCCATAGCGCCATTCCTGAATCTCCATGGCAACATTATACGCCCCTGTATCTCTGGGAGTGCGCCAAACCAGGTCTCCTGTAAGGGCGTCGACCCTGATATATTCGGTTGCAGGAGGAAGGGTGTAGTTCTCGATGGGTTTACCGTCCTCACGGGTACATGTCGTGAGTGCGTACGAAAGGCTGTCGCCGTCAGGATCGTAGGCTCCCGGATTATGAATGAACACATGTCCCCTGGCCGCCTTGTCGTAAGGTGGATTGAGAAGTACCGGAGTGCTGTTTCTTCCGATTGAAGGATTCACTATCAGGGTTGTGGTTATGGAGAAAACCACATTCACCGAATTCGGAATATTTATTACATCAGCGTTTCTGTTGGGATCCTGCACCACTATCTTGTATACACCGGGACCGGGATAGGTATGAGTAGTCTTATAGATATTCCTTTTGTAATAGTTCGGCAGAAACACATAGCTGTTCCTTGGTGCCACTGATGTTGAATTATCGCCCCATTCAACTTCAAGCTCATCCCTGTCAGCATAGCTTAAGGTGTAGGTATAGGTCGTTATGGTTATCTCGAAAGTGAGATCCGACAACTGCACATAAGTGATTTCTCCCGCCCTGTTATGAGTTGCCCAGGCATTTCCGAAACAGGTCAGCAAAAGGGCAACAATCAATATTATCTTCGTATATAATGTCTTCACTTTACTATACTCCTCTTATCCTTTAAATTATTGTATTTCAAACGTCTTTTCCGTCTCCAGGGCAGTGAGCCTGGCAGCTTCCTCAAAATCATTTACCTTGACAATCAGCATATTTGCCTGATCGTTATAGATTGAAGTCAATATAGTGTTTTTCACATTCACCGATCTGACCCTGTCAGCAGAACCGAAAGAAAGATTCATTCTCAGTTCATTGTCCGACAGGCTCATAGTTCCGAGTTCCGCCTTTACCGGATCACCATTAACGGTTATCCTTACCTTTTCGTTCACATAATCAGTCAATATTGTTTTCACATGCTCATTGCTTCCTGAAAAATCCAGGTTGTTATCCTCTTCAGTTCCAAGCCCCGCGTCGAGCAAGAAATCATCAAAGTATACCATAAGGAACATATTAAATGCCTTATCATCGGGTGAATAGTCGATGCTCATAAGTGAGACGTGCACCGGATGAAATCCCAGCCATAGCGACAAAAGCAAAAATCTGATCATCCAAATCAAGGGTTAGGCACATTAAGCTTCCTCAAAAATCAGACCATTAATAACTATCAACCGGCATCCTCAACCCTGTTCTTGAGATAGCCTGCCGAGCCGACTTCCATGAACGAGAATCCGGCAGGCCCTGAAAAGTTTCCTGCCAGTATCACCACGAGGTCTTCATTGCATATCTCATTTTTCCCAATGAGGTCAGAAAGTGCCATTCTGATAAAATCATCCACCGATCTTCTTTTTTCCTGGAAACTCGCGTACACCCCGTACGAAAGGGCCATCTGCCTCATTGTGCTGGCAAGATAGCACCTGGCAAGTATCATATTGTATCCTCTGTATGCAGCCATATCCCTTATTGTTCTGCCTTTGATAGTATCTGCAATTATTGCTTTGGCATTCACTCTCACCGAAGTTTCTACGGCCACTTTTGCCAGGTATGATGAAATCTCGCTGTTAATTCCCGAGGTTGGCAGTTCAAGGAATTTCTCCTTATTTTCCTCAACCTCAAGAGCTACGCGTGTCATTGTTTTAACTGCTTCCACAGGGTACAAGCCGGCGGCTGTCTCCCCGCTCAGCATCAGGGCGTCGGTCTGGGAATAGATGGCGCTTGCCACATCGCTTATCTCGGCCCTGGTTGGCCGCGGATTCTTAATCATCGAATGAAGCATCTGAGTTGCAACGATGACCGGCTTCCTTGCCGTAATGCATTTCGAGATGATATTCTTCTGTATCCCCGGAATTTTTTCATATGGTATTTCTATGCCAAGATCTCCTCTTGCCACCATTATCCCGTATACATGCTCAAGTATCTCATCTATATTGTTAACACCCTCCTCATTTTCTATTTTAGCAATAATCTTTATGAAGCTTCCATACTCATCGAGCAAAGCCTTCACATCAATCACATCCTGCTTAGTCCTTACGAAAGAGTGAGCTATAAAATCGACATCGTTTTCAACAGCCATCCTGATAAATCTCTTGTCCTTTTCGGTAAGTGACGGTAGGCATATTCTGATTCCCGGAATATTAACGCTTTTTCTTGAGCCAAGCATGCCGCCGCTTTCGACCACGCATTCAAGAAGGCTACCCTCACGCCTGACCGCCCTGAGCGCGATATCGCCGTCGTCGATAAGTATTCTGGCTCCTTCCGGAACGTCGGTGACAAAACCTGTATACGACACATTGATCAGCCCGCTGCAGGTTTTTTCGTCCGGATTGCCGGCCATCATCACCTTTTCTCCCTTTAGCAGTTCGATCGGAGCATCGCATGAAGTGGTTCTGATCTCCGGCCCTTTCGTATCTATAAGAATGCCTATCTTGTCAGAAACGCTGTGTGCATTCCTTATTATCCTGAGAGCTCCTTCAATTTCGAGGTGGGCCGAATTGATCCTGATCACATCCATGCCGGCCTGATAAAGTTCCGAAATGAACTCAGGCTCACATTTCTTGTCTGAAATGGTTGCAACAATCTTTGTTCTTTTCTTTTTCATCATTCTGTTTTCAAGTTCTTTTTCATTTCCTTCAGGGCTTCAATGGCAAGCCTGTATCCGTCCAGACCCAGGCCTACAATACTTCCAGCGCAATATCTCCCCACCAGGCTGTTGTGCCTGAATTCCTCCCTTGTAGCAATATTGGTGATATGAACCTCTATTACCGGGCTCTTAACTGCTGCCACTGCATCGGCAATGGCGACCGAGGTATGGGTGTAGGCACCCGGATTTATTACTATCCCGTCGTATGAAAAACCTGTTTCGTGTATCCTGTTAATGATTTCGCCTTCGACATTTGACTGGAAATAATCGATGGAGACTTCGGGAAATAGCTTCCTGAGTTTTTCCAGACGTTCCTCAAACGATTCGCTTCCGTATTTGCCGGGTTCCCGTTTTCCCAGGAGATTAAGGTTTGGTCCGTTGATTATCTGAACTTTCATAGTATTAACTCAGTATTTCAACGTGTAAAAATACTAAAATATCTCAGGTTAAAACCTGCGCTTCTGATTTACTTTGTATTACCTTGCAGGGTATTTGATCAATAATTCTATGAGTCTCACCTGGAAAACCGCATCAAAGAACTTTGAAAACTATTTAAGGCTCGAGAAATCGTTGTCGGAGAACAGCATCGCGGGCTATCTTAACGATGTCCGCAAGCTTGAGGAATTTGACATGGAAGGAGGAAATAAAAAGGGACCCTCATCACTTACTTATCACGATCTCAGGGAGTTTATCAACCGGGAGGGATCAGGCGGGGTCAGCGCCAGGACTCAGGCCCGGCTAATATCTGGCATCAGGGCCTTTTACAGGTTTCTGCTCATTGATGGTGAGATAACTGAAAATCCCACATCTCTTCTTGAATCGCCAAGGCTTGGGCTGAAGCTTCCCGAAGTGCTTACCGTAACCGAGATTGACCGGATTGTTGGAGTTATTGACCTCAGCCGGCCCGACGGTCATAGGAACAAAGCTATCATCGAAACGCTCTACGGGTGCGGGCTAAGGGTCTCGGAACTGGTTAACCTAAGGCTCACCGACATTCATTACGGGGAAGGATTCGTAAGTGTGACAGGAAAAGGAAACAAGCAAAGGTTTGTTCCCATAGGAAGGAAAGCTCTTAAGGAAATCGACCTTTACACTATTGACAGGAACAGGATCCCGGTGATACATGATGAGAATATTGTGTTTCTCAACCGTCGCGGAAGGAAGCTCACCCGGTCAATGATATTTACCATAACAAGAGATCTTGCGGGGAAGGCAGGCATACTGAAAAAGATAAGTCCGCATACCTTTCGTCACTCCTTTGCGACACACATGATAGAAGCCGGAGCTGACCTTCGGGCAGTTCAGGAAATGCTTGGGCATGAATCGATAATGACGACAGAGATCTACACCCATATAGACAGGAGTTTTCTCCGCGACACCCTGATTATGTTTCATCCAAGGTCATGATTTTCCGGAGCTATTTAAAAATTCAAATTTTAATGTTAAATTTGCATCTAATTTTTCCGGATGTAATAATTAAATTCATAATAAATAATCTTTAAAAAGTATGTCGAAAGTAAAAAGAGTTTATTCCTTTGGCAACAAGACTGCAGAGGGTAAAGCAGATATGAAGAATCTACTTGGCGGTAAGGGAGCCAATCTTGCCGAGATGTGCCTCCTGGGTCTGCCGGTTCCAGCCGGTTTCACCATCACAACTGATGCGTGCGTGGAGTATTATGAAAACAATCACACTCTTCCCGCGGAATTGATGCCGGAAGTATGGGAAGCCATGAAGCTTATGGAAGAGACGATGGGAATGAAGTACGGTGATCCGGAGAATGCACTTCTTGTTTCATGCCGTTCAGGTGCACGCAGATCGATGCCGGGCATGATGGATACTGTTCTCAACATTGGTCTTTGCAGCGCTACCATTCCCGGTATACTCAAAAAGACCAACAATCCCCGTTTCGTATGGGATTCATACCGCCGTCTCATCATGATGTATGCAGATGTCGTCATGGAGAAGGCAGAAGGCATTGAAGCCCCCGAGGGCAAAGGTATCCGCAAGCAGCTCGACGAGATGCTTGATGATTTCAAGAAAAAGAAAGGCTATTCTTCAGATACCGACATCACCGCGGATGAACTCAAGGATCTTTCCGAAAAATTCAAGGAGAGGGTAAAGCAGGTTCTTGGCAAACCTTTCCCGGATGATGCAAAGGAACAGCTTGAAGGAAGTATCAAGGCTGTTTTCAAGAGCTGGAACGGCAAGAAAGCTGTATCATACCGTCGTATTGAAGGTATTCCTGATGACTGGGGAACGGCTGTCAACGTTCAGGCCATGGTATACGGGAACATGGGCGACTCATCGGCTACCGGTGTTGCTTTCACCCGTAACCCTGCCACCGGCGAAAACCTCTTCTACGGAGAATGGCTTGTCAATGCTCAGGGTGAAGACGTTGTTGCAGGTATCCGCACCCCCAATCCTCTCAACGATGCAACCAAGAATGAGCAGAACATGCATCTTCACAGCATGGAAGAAACGATGCCGGAGACCTACAAGGAGCTTGTTGAAATCCGCAACATCCTTGAGAAGTCATTCCACGACATGCTTGATATCGAATTTACCATTCAGGAAAACAAGCTCTACATGCTTCAGTGCCGTGTAGGAAAAAGGACAGGTACGGCTGCCGTCAATATGGCAATGGATATGATAAAGGAAGGACTCATCGATGAGAAGACAGCTGTTCTTCGTGTCGATCCGGTTCAGCTTGATGAACTTCTGCACCCGATTTGCGATCCAAAAGCCGAGGAGAAAGTGGAAGCCATAGCAAAAGGACTTCCTGCCGGACCCGGCGCCGCTGTAGGTAAAATAGTATTCACTGCAGATGATGCAGTTGTATGGACCCGCCAGGGACACGACGTGATCATGGTCCGTGAAGAGACCAATCCCGAGGACGTTGAAGGCATGAGGGCTGCAGTAGGTATTCTTACCGCACGCGGCGGAATGACTTCACACGCTGCTCTCGTTGCACGCGGCTGGGGAAAATGCTGTGTCGTGGGAGCAGGCGCCCTGCATATTGATACCGAGAACAAGAAGATTAAAGTTGCCGGTACCGATGTAGTCCTCAAGGAAGGTGATGTCATTACCATAAACGGAACAAAGGGCAATGTATACCTGGGATCGATCAAACTGGTGGATGCTTCGGAGAATCCCCGTTTCCAGACTTTCATGAATATGGTCGACAAATACCGCGAAATGGGAGTCCGCGCCAATGCCGACACTGCAGAAGATGCAAAGGTTTCACGTGACTTTGGTGCCGAAGGTATCGGACTTTTCCGTATTGAGCACATGTTCTATGGGTTAGGTTCTGAAAAACCTCTTTTCCTCATCCGTAAAATGATTCTCAGCTCAACTGAGGCTGAGCGCCGTGCGGCTCTCGGAGAACTTTCAAGTTATGTCAAAAAAGACATAAAATCCACTCTTGAAGCCATGGATGGTCTGCCTGTCACTTTCAGGCTTATAGACCCCCCGCTTCATGAGTTCGTTCCCCATTCAGCCGAAAAGCAGGAAGAACTTGCCGTTGCTCTTGGAATCGATAAATCGGAGGTTGTAAAACGCGGAGAAGCTCTCCACGAATCCAACCCCATGATGGGTCACCGTGGTGTCCGTCTCGGAATAACATATCCGGAAATCACCGAGATGCAGGTCCGTGCTCTCTTTGAGGCAACAGCCGAACTTATCAAGGAAAATAAGAATCCGAAACCTGAACTTATGGTACCGGTTACCTGTGATGTTTCAGAACTTACGGTTACGAGGAAAGTGTTCGACGAAATCTATGCTGAAGTTCTTAAAAAATACGGACTCAAGGAAATCGATTGCAAATACGGAACCATGATTGAAATACCGAGGGCTACCCTCCTTGCCGACAAGATGGCTGAGGAGGCCGATTTCTTCTCGTTCGGAACAAACGACCTTACACAGATGACATTTGGTTTCAGCCGCGACGACATCGGTGCATTCCTTCACGATTATATCGACAAAAAGATGCTTTCATCCGATCCGTTCCAGACAATTGATCAGGAAGGCGTCGGACAGCTTATCACGATGGCGGTACAGAAAGGACGTGCTACCAAGCCCGACCTGAAGATCGGAATATGCGGAGAACAGGGAGGCGACCCTGCATCAGTAGAATTCTGCTTCAAGAACGGACTTACCTATGTAAGTTGCAGCCCCTTCAGGGTACCGATTGCAAGACTTGCTGCCGCACAGGCATCGATCAAATTTGGAAAATAGTCTGTTTCCATAACACCAGAAAAGGGCATCTCAGAGATGCCCTTTTTTAATTAATTTATAATACGGACTTTTGTTTTTAATATTATTAATAAATTTGAATTCACTTTACAACTAAAATATCTGATATGGTAACTGCTACAGATCTTGAAAAATACGGAATAGAGAATGTTCAGGAAATAGTCTATAATCCGTCATACAATACACTCTTTGCCGAAGAAACCAAACCCGGGCTCACAGGTTTTGAAAAGGGGATAATTACCCGGTCAGGAGCAGTAGCTGTCGACACCGGCATATTCACAGGCAGGTCGCCCGCCGACAAATACATTGTTCTCGACGATACCACCCGCGATACAGTATGGTGGAAGTCGGAAAAAAACAAGGTGTCCGACAACAAGCCTATCAGTGCGGAGATCTGGGAACATTGCAGAAGACTGTCAGCAAAGCAGCTTTCCGGCAAAAGGCTTTTTGTTGTCGACTGCTTCTGCGGAGCCAATGTAAACACGCGTCTTTCAGTGAGATTCGTAGTCGAGGTTGCATGGCAGGCCCACTTCGTCAAGAACATGTTCATAAGGCCTAACGAGAGTGAACTGGAAAACTTCAAGCCTGATTTCGTGGTTCTGACGGCTTCGAAGACAACCAATCCCGACTGGGAAAAGCAGGGGCTTAATTCCGAGAACTTTGTTTTCTTCAACCTTTCGGCAGGAATGGCTGTAATCGGCGGCACCTGGTACGGAGGTGAGATGAAGAAAGGACTTTTCTCGGTGATGAACTACTACCTTCCGCTTAAGGGTATCGCGTCGATGCATTGCTCGGCCAACGTTGGCAGGAAAGGAGATGTTGTGATCTTCTTCGGGCTTTCGGGAACCGGCAAAACCACCCTGTCCACCGACCCCGACAGAGCCCTGATCGGCGATGACGAACATGGCTGGGATGACGATGGAATATTCAATTTTGAAGGAGGCTGCTACGCCAAATGCATCAACCTGAGTAAGAAGCACGAGCCCGACATATACAATGCCATTCGCAGGGATGCACTTCTTGAGAACCTGGTTGTCCTTCCCGACGGCAGCATTGATTTTGCCGATGGTTCCAAAACGGAGAACACCAGGGTGTCATACCCCATGTACCATATTAATAATATTGTAAAACCTGTTTCAAAGGGAGGTCATGCAAAAAAGGTGATCTTCCTCACTGCCGACACCTTCGGGGTTCTTCCTCCCGTAAGCCTTCTTGATGAAGAGCAGACCAAATACTACTTCCTCAGCGGCTATACGGCAAAGGTAGCCGGGACCGAACGGGGCATCATTGAGCCGGTTCCGTCGTTCTCTGCCTGTTTCGGTGCAGCCTTCCTCCTGCTCGATCCCATTATCTACGCCAACGAGCTCACCAGGAAGATGAAACAGCACGGAACACAGGCCTGGCTTGTCAATACCGGCTGGACAGGCGGGCCTTACGGCACCGGATCAAGGATTGACCTTCCAACAACAAGACGTATAATTAATTCCATACTCGACGATTCGATCATGAACTCGGAATTCAAGACACTTCCTATTTTCAACCTGAAGATACCCAAAAGCATAGAAGGAATCAGGGATGGACTGCTTGATCCTTCGGAATCATGGGAATCGTCTGTGAAATGGCGTATCGCCGCTACCGATCTTGCCCTGAAATTCATAAATAATTTCAGCAAGTTCTCATCTAACGAGGAAACAGCAGCCCTTGCCGAATCAGGGCCTTCTGTATAATACTGTAACACCGCTGTAATATGAACCTCCCCCTCCTGCTGCTAGTCGTAGTTCTGGCCTACCTCACCGGATCGATAGCAACAGCTGTATGGGTGGGAAAGATATTTCACAAGACCGATGTTAGGGAACACGGGAGCGGAAACGCGGGGGCAACAAACGTAATAAGGGTTCTGGGCTGGAAGACCGGTGTGCCTGTGCTTCTGATCGATGTGCTCAAGGGATGGGTCGGGGCAATGCTTCCCGTCTTCCTGAACATGGCCGACGAAGGCAGCGCGATGATCACAAACTACCAGATCATTGCAGGTCTGATGACTGTTCTGGGGCATATATATCCGGTGTTCGCCGGTTTCCGCGGAGGAAAGGGAGTTGCCACCATATTCGGGGTTCTTCTTGCCATTCATCCCCTGGTAACCATTTCATGCTTAGGGGTGTTCCTGTGTGTTTTCCTGATATCGGGTTATGTCTCGCTTGGATCGATGACAGCCGGAATATCCTTCCCTGTCCTGCTATTCCTATTCTTCGACAGTCCCTCAATATACCTGAAGATATTTTCGGTTGTGGTAGCCATAGCTCTTCTGATAACTCACAGAAAGAACATCGGCCGACTGCTTAAAGGAGAAGAATCAAAGCTGATAAAGCCCCGCGGCGGAAGAAATCAATAAGCCCTGCAATTAACCCCGGCTGTCTGAATCAATACTGTTCGAGCAGCTTTATCCTTTTCTCTATGGGAGGATGGGTTGCAAACAAGTTGGCAAACGAAAAAGAAGTCTTCTCTTCCGGTTCTCCGGGATTCTCTATGAACATCTGAGCCACATCTTTTCGTTTTACCGCTTCGATAGTGGGATCGACGGATATCTTTCTCAGTGCCGAAGCAAGTGAAAGAGGTCTCCTGGTAAGCTCGGCCGCTCCGGCATCGGCAAGGTATTCACGCTTCCTCGAAAGGGCAAACCTGAAAAGGGATGCCAGCAGGTAGCCGATAAGAGCCAGGAACATAGCTATGAATATTCCACGGCTTTCCTTTTTACCTCGTCCCATGTTGCCGAATCGCAGCGACCTGAAAAGCATTTCGGTTATGTATGCAAAGATGCCGACAAAGACAATTGATATAATAAGAAGCCTGACATCCCTGTTCCGGATATGGGTAAGCTCATGGGCAATCACTGCCTCCAGTTCATCATCCTCAAGCCTGTCTATTATACCCCGTGACAGCGACACCGTGTAGGTTTTCTCATTTATCCCGCTTGCAAAGGCATTCAGCGAATTGTCTTCGATAATGTTAACCCTGGGCATCTTCATCCCTGTCGATATGCACAGGTTCTCCACCAGGTTATACACTCTCTTGTTCTCCTTCCGTTCCAGGGGTTTTGAGTTGGTGGCAAGGTTTATTATGGTTGTATGTGAGAACCAGGCTATTGTGAACCATACAAGCACTCCGATGGTTATCCACGGTACAGTGTGCAGGAACGACCGGTTAACAAATTCCAGTTTCATTTCCTGGTCCTCCATTCCTATCGACATTAACAGGAAAAAAAGCCAGGCAAGGGCATAAAAGACCAAAGGGAACATCAGCAGCAGAAGCACTGAGTTCATGTTGTTTTTCCTTATCTGGCTCTGAAGGCCGTAGTACTTCATACTAGTTGAACTTGATCTGAGGCGGTGTCTCAACCACAGTACGCTGGTCACCCAGATCGAACATCGGCTCCCGCTTGAAGTTGAACATGGAAGCAATTATATTCGAAGGGAACAACTCGGTTGCAGTGTTGAGTTCCTTGGTGGCGGAGTTGAAGAACCTTCTTGCTGCCGCTATCTTGTTTTCAATGTCGGCTATCTCGTTTTGCAGATCGAGAAAATTCTGGCTTGCCTTAAGGTCGGGGTAGTTTTCAACTGCAACCCTCAGACCCTGGAGAGCGCTTGTCAGTCTTGTCTCGGCCTCTATTTTCTCATTAACCGTTGTTGCCTTCATGGCACCGGCACGGGCCTCAGTGATAGAGATAAGTACCTCGCGCTCATGAACCATGTATCCCTTCACGGTTTCGACCAGCTGGGGAATGAGATCGTGTCTCTGCTTTAGCTGAACATCAACATCGGCAAAAGCCTGTTCCCTGTTGTTACGGAGCCTTACAAGCCTGTTATACAGCGAAATCACGAAGAATACAAGGAATACGATGATAGCCAGAATTACAAGTGATATTGCCATTTCTTAGTTTATTTAAGTTAATATTTTCAGAATTATTACAATTTAAAATTAAAGATAGATATTTTTGCCGAATATCAACATATGTAAATATCGGAAACCATTTACCGGACATAATCTAAAAACAAACGATATGGAAAAGAGTTTAAAAGGCACAATGACAGAAAAGAATCTGCTAAAGGCATTTGCAGGAGAATCGCAGGCAAAGAACAGGTATGAATTTGCAGCAAAGGTTGCAAAGTCGGAAGGTTACGAACAGATTGCCGCTATATTTCTCGAAACGGCTCTCCAGGAGCAGCAGCATGCAAAGAGGTTCTTCAACTTCCTTGAAGGTGGTATGGTTGAGATTACAGCCAGTTATCCCGCGGGAAAAACCGGGACGACTTCTGAAAACCTCAAAGCCGCGGCTGCCGGTGAACATGAGGAATGGAACGAACTCTATCCTGAATTTGCCAGGGTGGCCGAAGAAGAAGGATTCAAGAATATTGCCAGTACTTTCAGGGCCATTGCCTCAGCCGAGAAAAACCACGAGGACAGGTATCGCAAGCTTCTCGACAACCTCATGAAGAACAAGGTATTCGAACGCGACGACAAGGTATTCTGGTACTGCAGGAAATGCGGTTATGTACATTTTGGAACAAAAGCTCTCAAAAACTGTCCATCCTGTCTGCACCCGACCGCATATTTTGAACTCATGCCGGAAAACTATTAATGCATGATGGAAGGAAAAGAGATGCTTGAGTTTATTCTCAGGCGTCAGAGTGAGAGGAAATACAAAGACAAGCCTGTAGAACAGGAAAAACTCGATCGCGTACTCGAGGCAGCGAGAATGGCCCCGTCGGCATGCAATGCACAGCCATGGAAATTCGTAGCGGTCACCGACAAGGAACTGCTCTCGCGAATTGCCGATGCCGGTTCAGCCAAGCTACTGGGGATGAATACTTTCATCGGTCAGGCCCCTGTGATAATAGTTATTGTCAGGGAAAAGCCGAACTTCAGTTCAAAGGTTGGCGGGACAATAAAGAGCAAGGACTATTCTCTAATAGACATAGGGATCGCCACTGAAAACATCTGTCTCCAGGCACTTGCAGAAGGATTGGGAACGTGTATAATCGGGTGGTTTGATGAGGGAAGGCTAAGAAGCATCCTTGGAATACCTTCGTCAAAGAGGGTCGAGCTTATCATCACCCTGGGATATGCCGCGGGTGAATACCGGCAGAAGAAGAGGAAGCCAAAGGACGAAACGGTGACCTACAACAAATACTGACAGACGGTTTCCTGAAAGACAAGACTTTCAGGAAACCGGTTCAGGAATCTCAGTGCAGTTTTTCAAGCGCTGCCCCGATCCTTTTTACAGCTTCTATAAGCAGTTCGTCGGAATTGGCGTATGAAATCCTTATGCATTCCGGAGCTCCGAATGTATCTCCCCCGACAACGGCAACATGAGCTTTTTCAAGAAGGTACATTGCCAGATCGTCAGCACTGGCGATGGTGCCGGTGCCATGTGATAAGCCGAGATAATATGAAATATCGGGCATTACATAGAATGCTCCCTGCGGAATTCTAAGCTTCAGTCCCTTAATCTCTTTCAGCAAACCGCAGATGAGGTCGCGGCGGCGGAGGAAAGCATCCCTCATTATCCTTACAGATTCGTCTTTTCCTTCAAGGGCAGCACAGGCAGCCTTCTGCGCAATTGAACATACTCCGGAGGTAAACTGTCCCTGCAGCTTGTTGCAGGCTTTTGATATCCACAAAGGCGCCCCCATGTATCCTATTCTCCATCCGGTCATTGCAAAAGCTTTCGACACCCCGTTCACGGTAATGACCCTGTCGTATATAAAGCTGAAGGATGCCATGCTTACATGTTCACCCTCATAGATGATATGTTCATAGATCTCATCCGATATTATAAAAACACCTTCATGCCTTTCGACTACACGGGCTATCTGCTCCATCTCATCTCTTGTATATACCATCCCTGTCGGATTCGACGGCGAATTGAAAATTATAAGCCTTGTACGGCCAGTGATTGCCTTTTCTATCTGCTCAGGGCATACCTTGAAGTCATTCTGCAGAAGGGCCTCCACCACAACCGGCTTCCCGCCTGCAAATATGATCTGATCATAGTAACTCACCCAGTAGGGAGCAAGGAGAATAACCTCATCTCCCGGATTAATGATCGACATAATTACATTTATCAGCGAATGCTTGGCTCCGGCAGATACGATGATCTGCTCCCGGCTGTAGTTTATCCCGTTCTCTTCCCTGAATTTCCTCGCGATTACATCTCTCAGGTCGTTGTAACCAGGTACGGGCGGATATTTTGAAAAGTTATCATCAATGGCCTTTTTGGCGGCCTCCTTGACATAATCGGGAGTATTGAAATCAGGTTCTCCCAGACTGAGACTGATTACATCAATACCGGATTCCTTTAACTCACGGCTCTTTTGAGCCATGGCAAGAGTCTGCGATACAGACAGCAATTTAATTCTATCGGATAAATATTCCATACAGCTTGGTTATAATCAGGGTTTCCGCCGGAACTATGCCGCAAACCTTGACGGCTCACGGGTTTATGTCTCCGGCAGCAGCCAAAAGTAAGAGGAATTTTTGATTTTCAATATTGCTGTATGCTGTTTTTATCAGACCTGCAGCGAACATATTTTAACAAAATATCTTAGGTTTGCATATAAATCAACAATGACATGGAAACAGTTGCTGACATTCTTAAGATCACATTGCCCGCACTTATTGTTTTTCTGACCGCCTGGATCATTCTGAGGAACATGATCAGGAACGATGAAGAGAAAAGAAGACAGGAAGTTATTCTTCAGGGAAACCGGACCATCACCCCTATAAAACTTCAGGCTTATGAAAGGGTAGTTCTTTTTCTTGAAAGGATAAGTCTTGAATCGCTTCTGATGAGGGTAAGCACACCCGGCATGACGGTTTCGCAGCTTCAGTCAGCACTTCTGACAACGATAAGAAGCGAGTTCGAGCACAATCTTTCGCAACAGATCTACATGAGCACTCAGGCATGGGAATGTGTAAGAAATGCCAGGTCGAACATCATAAAGCTAATAAACAGTGAAGCTGAAAAGCTCAAGAACGATCTCCCCGCTATTGAACTCAGCAAACTCCTTCTTGGCAGGGTTATGGAGATGGAACACGAACCTACCCGGGTCGCCATTGACTTTATAAAGGCTGAAGTAGCAAAAATGATCTGAGCCCTCCCCCTGTTCCTTAATATTATAAAGCCTTAAAAACCATATCGTTTCAGGTAAAATAATTGTCGACAAACAATAACCCGATTATTGTTTATCGACAATTATTTGTTGTTATTTTCAGCTCTTAAAGATTGTAATGTCTCAGGATTTCAAAGCAGTTCAACGCTTCTCTTAACGAAAGTGCTGAGATCCTCTCCCCTTAACATATTGTTGGAAAGCAGAGCCAGGTCAACAAGCTGTTTTACGATCTGGTTTTCCGATCCGTAAGCCTCGAGCACTTCCCTGCGCGCCGACTCGATGGTTTCGAGTTCTTTTCTGAGCTTTTCCAGGTCATCCTTCTCGAACTGACTGATCTCCTCCGGTTTCTTCCTGCTATGTTCCTTTTCCATGAAATCTATTTCGTCCTTCAGTCTTTTCCTTTCATCAGCATTATCCTGAAGTCTCTTTCCTTCCTTCTCGTTAAGATCTTCCGATATTCTTATTACCAGCGGATGGTTTACATTGACAACCAGGTTGAATCTGTCGGGCAGTTCGCCGTAAAAATTCATTCCGCCGCCGATTTGGGACATATCCTTCATCCTGCGCATGAATTCCGATTGGGTAATGATAACAGGCGAATCGTTTTCGTCGAGTGCTTCGGGAACGGCATTGTAAATTTCCTTAGTTTTCACCCTGACATTGAAGACACTTCTGAGATCATCCTGCTGATCAGGTGAGAGCTTCGATTTCTTCTCATCCTCACGGGGGATCAGCTTGTCAATCACATCAGAGTCGACCCTTACAAATCTGGAGTCCTTGAATTTGGTCTCAAGATGGTTGATCAGGTGCAAATCGAGCTGACCGTCGAGGTTCAGGACATCGTAGCCCTTGTTTTTTGCTTTTTCGATATATGAATACTGATCGGTCTTGTTGTTTGTATACAGGTAAACAAGCGATTTGTTCTTGTCAGTCTGGTTTTCCTTTATAAGCTTTTCATATTCCTCGAATGTGAAGTATTTGTCGTCGGTATTCTTGAGGAGTGCGAACTTCGTTGCTTTATCATAGAATTTTTCCTCGGTGATCATCCCGTAGATTATGAACAGTTTCAGGTTGTCCCATTTCTTCTCATACTCCTCGCGGTTGTTCTTGAAAATCTCGAAGAGCCTGTCGGCAACTTTCCTGGTGATGTGCGAGGATATCTTCTTGACATTCGTATCGCTCTGCAGATAGCTTCGCGACACATTGAGCGGGATATCGGGCGAATCTATCACACCATGAAGAAGAGTGAGGAATTCGGGAACAATTCCTTCAACCGAGTCGGTAACAAATACCTGGTTGCAGTAAAGCTGGATCTTGTTCTTCTGTATTTCAATATTTGATTTGATTCTGGGAAAATACAGTATTCCGGTAAGCTTAAAGGGATAATCGACGTTCAGGTGGATGTTGAACAGGGGCTCATCGCCAATGGGATAAAGTTCCCTGTAGAACTTCATATAATCTTCATCCTTCAGTTCCGAAGGCTTCAGTGTCCATGCAGGTCTTGTATTGTTGATGATCCTGTCTTTTCCGGTCTCTACATACTTACCGTCCTTCCATTCCTTTTCCTGACCGAATGCTATTTCAACAGGAAGGAATTTGCAGTATTTCTTCAGCAATTCTTCAATTCTGCTTTCTTCGAGGAATTCTTTCGATTCCTTGTCGATATAAAGGATCACGTCGGTTCCCCTGGTTTTCTTTTCCGTTTCCTCTATCGTATATTCCGGGCTGCCGTCGCAGCTCCACTTTACAGCCGGCTCTGTTTCATCCCATGATTTTGAGATAACCTCCACCCTGTCGGAAACCATGAATGCTGAATAGAAGCCAAGACCGAAATGGCCAATGATCGAATTGACCTGATCCTTATATTTCTCAAGGAAGTCGTTGGCGCTTGAAAAAGCAATCTGGTTCAAATATTTATCGATTTCCTCAGATGTCATTCCAATTCCCGAATCGGAAACAGTGATGGTTTTTTTCTTCTTATCAACTGAAACCCTGATGGTAAGATCTCCAAGCTCTCCCTTGAAGTCGCCTGCTGAAGCAATTGCCTTCACTTTCTGGGTTGCATCGACGGCGTTGGAAATTATCTCGCGGAGGAATATCTCATGATCTGAATAAAGGAATTTTTTAATTATGGGGAAAATGTTCTCAGTGGTTACTCCAATTTTTCCGGTTTGCATTTCGGTACACTATTTAGGTTAAACATGATCAACGCCGTTTTTAAAACAAAAGACATGCCGTTGGAATATGACTGACAAATCGTCACTTTTTCATGAAGCAGCGACAGTTCCTGCTTCTCCGGCCCGATCAGGGGAAGGGGAATAATGGAGAAACTGGCAGGAAAGTACTATTTCTTAGGGTTCCTGATATCGACGTTTCCTTCAAATACCCAGATTCCCTTTTCAAGGCTGTATGCATCGAGAGAGAAATCAGGGCCGTAGTTTTCCCTGCTGCCGCTAAGTGAAGCAGTTACCGGAACAAGGTGGTCGAACACTATTAACTTATCGGTGTTGAATCGCAGGGTTACGACCGCTTTGGAGCTGTACTCCAGCAGCACCCTGTTCCTGACCGTTTTCCCGTTCCGGAAAATGTCCTTGCCGAAAATGATATTTCCTTCGGGGCTTATGCTTATCACATCAATAATCTTACGTGTGATTTCGGGATTTGCCAGGTCAAGCCCGAGCAGGACCCAGTGTTGCTGATCTCCCTTTCCGTATTGTCTGAGATCATAGTACAGAGCTCCGTACCAGTCAGCTTCAGTATATTGTCTGTTTACCAGGGGTGCTTCATTGTCATAATCCGATTCAAGCCGGTACACCTGATTTTCTTTGCCTGTATTGTGAATAAAATAACAGAAGTATTTCCCTCCCGATTCCCCGAGAGCAATGTTCCAGGTTATAATCTTAAGCTGCGATTTCCGGGATGTGATCTGTCCCAGATATCTCAAACCCTCGAACGTATGATTAAAAGCGGAATCCGACCGTGCATAGCTGTCGATTATTGCGCATATCGAATCATTTATCCTGAGCCGGTCGTTATCCTGCCTGACGAGAGTGAGCCGGGTAAAAAGCTTTTCAAGAATGAATTGAGTGTCCGGACCGGCCAGGGCAAAACGGCAGGTAGCAGTCACAATCAGGATAAACACTATTGAAAACAATTTTCTTTTCATGCAATCGCGTTCTTTACTGTATCGTCGAGCAGGGCATCAATC
>Ga0302247_1001222_pt1 | contig 20413 bp, 16 predicted proteins | sample AAG_UR_Ile_MG_FD_193529 | JGI IMG/M metagenome (GOLD analysis project Ga0302247, IMG submission 193529) | Enriched activated sludge microbial communities from anaerobic digester in WTTP, New Holstein, Wisconsin, United States - AAG_UR_Ile | ecosystem: Engineered > Bioreactor > Anaerobic >...
CAGCACCTCGAAGGGGACGCCGAACATGGTGGCGTGGCCGTCCCCGGTCTGCCGGGTGAAGTAGAGCGCGTGCTTACCGGGCGCGGCGGGTGCCTTCATCATCAACACGCCCTCATGGCGCCCGCCCGGGGGATTAGACCCGGAGAGCGGCACGGGCGTGGCGGGGCCGTCGTCGACGCGGACGGTGAGGGCGCCAACGGATCCGGGCGCCCAGGGGACCACCACGCGCACGGCCAGGGGGGCGCCGGCGCGGATTCGCTCCGGGAGGCTCACCCAGGGCTGGTCCCCCGCCGGCGGCGGATCCGCGAGGACGGTGAAGGGCACGAACAGCGCACCTTTGCGCTCGTTGGCGGTGAGGGTGACCTGCAGGGTGTAGGCGCCCGCTGGCCAGTGGGTGCCCGTCTGCAGCACTGCCTGGAGCATGCCCGTGGCGCCGCGCACCTGGGCCGAGGGAAGGGTCTGGGTGACCCGGGGCAGCCAGGTGCCCCGCCCGTCGGCGACCTCGAAGCCCGCCTCGAGGTCGGTGCCCGGGATCAGGCCGGCCAGGTGCAGGGTGACCAGCAGGCGCTCTCCGGCGGGCACCGTGTCCTCCAGGCCGCCACCGGTGCGCAGCGCGCCGTCGAGGAGCCGGAAGTCGCCTTGCACGACCCAGGCGTCCCGGGCCTTGGAGACGTCCGGACCCGCGCCGGCGCGGACGGTGGGGGCGTCGGGTTTTCCCGGTTCGGCGGCGGCCGGGGCCGGAGGCGGGGATTTCTCTTGACAACCGGCGCAGCCGAGTTGAAAAACCAGTAGCAGGATGGGGAGGCGGCCGGTTGGGCGCATGTCGCCGAACTTATCACAAATGACGCGACGGACAACCGGTTTTCCCTGGGAGGACGCATGAGAGTCACATCACTGATATCGGGGCTCGCGCTGGTGCTGGTCGCCACAGCCTGCGGACGCAACGGGACGGACACCGCGGAGCCGAAGTTGCCGCGCCCCGTGTCCGGGCGCATTTCTGGCCCGGGGGCGGGGCCTGAAGCGGGCGTGGACTGGTCGTTCCTGGGGGCCCCGGATCCGGAGTTGGTGGCCGCCCAGGTGCTCCACCTCGCGCCCTTCGTGGCCCAGGGGAACCTGGCCGACGATCCGGACGACCTGGAACCCCGCCGCGGTGAGGCCGTGAAGGCGTGGGTCCAGGAACACGTGAAGGTCGCGGGGGCCGGCGCCTCGGGCGTGGTGCACGTGGTGTTCACCCAGTGCGTGGGGTGGGGCTCCACGGTCCCCTCGGATTACACGATCTTCGGGTGCTTCACGCCTTTGGCCGTGTTCGTCCACGCCGCGGGCACCCCCGGGTTCGTGAAGGCGTGTCGCGCCTGTTCGAGGGAGGACGAGGGCTGCGTGGAGAAGTGGTGCGCGCCGCGCCTGGTGGAGGGGTATTTCACGGGAAAAACGAAGTTGGAACAGCAGGATCCCGACGACCCCGCCTCGGCCAGGGTGTCCTACGAGGTGCGCGTGCTGCGGGATCGGCCGGTGACCGGTGCGCCCGTGGAAGCGACCGAACTTTCTCCCGAGATGGGGCTGGTGTTGCCCGCCGGCTCTTCGCAGCCCGATGGTCCCATCCTCACCGATGGTCCGCGTTTCGCCGTGGCCGCCTCTATTGACCGGGTCTGGGCGCCCACATCGCTGACCCTGGCCCGGGAGCTGGCCTCCCGGCTGCACCGGGAGGGTTACACGGACGTGCAGGTGATCGACTCGCGCCGAGTGAGGACGCAGTGGTGCTGCAGCCACTTGGTCATCGCCGCGCGCCTGACCTCCACGGTCGAGGCCGAGCGTGTCCGTTCCTCGCTGGCCCGGAAGAACCTGGGCAAGTTCGACGTGATCGAGTTGTACTGAAGAGTCAGAACGTCCAGCCGAACGACAAGCCCAGGGCGGTGTCGGACACCAAGGGGGTCAGGATCGGTCCGTGACCTGCCTGCCGTCGGCGTTCGCCTGGCGGGGGGATGGCCAGCTGCGTGAGCCAGGTGGAGACGCCCAGGCTCAGGATGGTCATGCCCAGGGCGGCGATGGTGGAGGTGCGGAAGAAGTCGGCCTTTTCCTGATCGGCGGCCAGCTTTTTCCAGGGAGTATCCACGGGGGCGTTCTCGACCCGGTCGTCGTAATGCAGGGTCAGAAGGCCGGTGGTGAGGGTGACCGCGGCCAGGACTCCGCCGGCGACGAGAGAGGCGTGACCGTAGCGGGCGTAGGTCCTGCGGCGTCGTTCGGCCTCCTGGTGCATGCGTCGGCGGGTCTCGGCCAGGCGTCGCTCGGTGGCGATTCTGAGTGCCTCGGTATCGCGAAAGAGGGCGGTCCGCCGGATGTGATCGGCCTCGGTGAGGAGGGTGACCCGCTCCTCGGTGACCGTGCCCGGCGCGTTCAGGGCCAGGCGCGTGGCGTGCCGGGCGAACCCGGCCTTGATGACGATGAGCTGGTGGGGACCCGGCGCGAGGTGCACCGGGCCGGCGAGCGGGCTCGTCCCGACGAACTCACCGTCGACATAGATCTTGGCGCCGGACTGCGACACGGTGACCTGGAGCCGGACGAGCGCCTGCTCCAGGCGGGCGATCTGGGCGCGGGTGGCCGCCAGCAGGTCCTCCTTGATCGGGGTGAGCGTCCAGGCCCGCGCCTCGGCGAGGAAGCGCAGGAAGGCCGCACGGGCCCGCACGGTGTCGTCGAGGCCCAGGTGGGTCAGCCCGATCCAGTGCAGCACGTTGGGGCTCGGCACGATGGAGTAGGCCTTCTCGAGCAGGTAGCGGGCGTCCTGGAAGTCGCTCTCCTTGAGTTTCTGGATGCCGGCCGAGGTGAGCCTCGCCGCGTAGGCGTAGTCCTTCGGGGAGATGCCCAGCCCTCGCAGCGCGGGGAGGAAGCCGACGCCGTACTGGGTGGTCAGGGCCGCCTCGAGGGCGGGATCAGCGGGCTCCGGACCGGGGGCGGGCTCTGCGGCGCGCGCGGGCCCGGCGAGCAGGCCGAGGAGCAGGAGGGACCAAGAAAGCAGACGAGAGGACATGGGGCCTCGCTACAGGACGTCGGGGAGGTCCAGGCTCGGGTTCATGGGCTGCGGCCGTCCGTTTCCGGGGGTCGCGGCCTTCTCCTTGAGCATGACCGGGATGTTCTGGCTGAACGCGGGCAGCAGGCGGCGCTCCCACGGCAGATGGCCGGCGGCCTCCACACGGATGGTCACCGGGCGACTCTCGCTGCGGTCCACGCGGAAGAAGGTCTCGGTCTGCGCCACGCCGTCCACCGTGATCTGGCGTTCCTTCGCGCCCGCGGGCTCGATCTGCAGTTGGAGCAGCACCTGGTCGGGTTTGGGGGAGGCGGCCGCCTGGGATGCGGGCACCGACGGCGCGGGATTGACCTTCGCCGCCGGAGCGACGTACGAAGGGAACGTCCCCCAAACGCCGACCGAATCAGGTCGGGCGCGTACGAGCGCCCATGCCAGGGCGCCGGCCAGCGCCAGGATCAGGGCGCCCATCGTCCAGAGCAGGGGACCGAACCCGGGGGCCGGGCGGGGCGCCAGGATCTGGCGGACCTCGGCCAGGGTGCGCTCGGTGGTGCGGTGGCGTTCGGCGCCCGGCAGGGGGGTGGGCGCCTTCTGGGAGCGGCCAAGCTCGTCGAGGAGCGGGAGCAGGGCGTCCTTCAGGGCGGCGGCGGACTGGGGGCGCCGGGCCGGGTCCTTCTGAAGGCACTGCAGGATGAGCGCCTCCAGGTCCCGGGGGATCGCGGCGAACCGCGAGGGGGGGATTGGTTCCTCGAGGAAATGGGCGGTGAGCACCTGCATGAACGTGCCGTCGAAGGGCAGACGGCCGGTGAACATCTGGTACATCAGGACGCCCAGGCTGTACAGGTCGGAGCGCGGGTCCACGCGGGCGCCGTTGCACTGCTCGGGGCTCATGTAAATCGGGGTGCCCAGGGGCAGACCGGTGGTGGTGCTCACCGAATGAAGGCCCTCCTCGGTGAACTTGGCGACCCCGAAGTCGAGGAGCTTGACGTACTGCTTGCCCGGGTTCTTGCGGATCAGGAAGATGTTGTCCGGCTTCAGGTCACGGTGGACGATGCCCTTGGCGTGGGCGGCCTCGAGCGCGTCGAGCACGTCGGCGAGCACCCAGCGCGCGGTCTCGTAGGACAGCGCGCCGCGACCGAGGACCTCGGTGAACGTCTCACCCTCGAGGTGCTCCATCACGAAGAACAGGGTGCCGTCCTCGAACTGGCCGAACGAGAAGATGTCGACGATGTTCGGGTGGCCGATCTCGTTGACCGCCCGGGCCTCGTCGACGAAGCGTCGCATGCTCTCGGGGTTGGAGAGGAAGGGCGTCTTGAGGATCTTGATGGCGACCTTCTTGCCGATGAGGGGCTGCACCCCGGCGAGCACGGCGCCCATGCCGCCCTCGCCGATCCAGCCCGTGACCTCGTACTCGCCGACCATGGTCCCGATGAGCTTCTCATAGCCCCGGCGACCCCAGCCGATGTTGGCGTTGTCGATGAGCTCGACCCAGGAAGCCAGCGGAGACCGGCCCAGGGATCCGGTCTCCGGCATGGAGCTCGCCAGGGGCCCGCTCTCCGATGGAGCTTCAGCCTGAGAGCTCGCGCCGCATTGGGGACAGGGGTCCCGGGGATCCTCGACGGGCGTGTTGCAGCGGGCGCAGATCATGGTGCGTCTCCGTCTTCGGGCGCCGGCGGGTCGGAAGAGGTCTGGGCGGCCGATGAATCGGGGCGGCTGGTCCACGGATCCTGGCCAGGGAGGCCGCGCAGCAGCTCCAGGGCGACCCGGGCGGCCTCCTGCTGTGCGCGCTTCTTGGAGTTGCCCTCGCCCACGGCGCACAGGTTTCCCAGGCGGACCTCGTAGGCGAACACCTGCAGGTGTTCGGGTCCCCGCTGGTCCAGGAGCGTGTAAGTCGGGAGCCTTCGCCAGGCCGACTGGGTGAGCTCCTGCAGCGCGCTCTTGAAGTCTCCCAGGGCCTCGGGGGAGCAGGCGTCGTCACCCTCGGCGCCCGGGCAGAGCTCCTCGAAGAAGAGCTCTTCGACGAACTCGAGGGCGAAGGTCCAGCCCGCGTCCAGGTACAGCGCGCCCAGCACTGCCTCGAAGGCGTCGGACAACAACGACGGCTTGGCGCGGCCCTCCGAGCACTCCTCGCTGCGACCCAGGCGCAGGAGGCCGTCGATCCCCAGTCCCAGGGCCTTGGTGGCCAGGGTGCCCTGGTTGACCAGGGCGGCCCGAAGCCGGGTGAGCACGCCCTCGGGGGCCTCGGGGTGGTAGCGCATCAGGAGCGTGGCGATGGCCAGGTCCACCACCGCGTCGCCGAGGAACTCGAGCTTCTCGTTGTGCAGTGCGGCCTCGTGTCCGGGATCGCCGCACCAGGACTTGTGTGTCAGGGCCTGCTCCAGCAGCCGGAGATCGGCGAATTCATGGCGGAGCCGGGCCTCGAGGTGTGCGTACGGGGTGCTCATGGATGGCTCACCGGTCCATGATCTCGTAGCAGGGCGCGATCTCGCCGACGTAGGACTTGAGCATCATCGAGGAGACGCGCTCGAGCTCGCGGGTCTGGCCCAGCACCCACATCAACTTGGCCAGGGTGGCCTCGGGGGTCATGTCCACCGACGGGATGGCGCCGGCCTCGAGGACGTCCTTGCCCACCCGATACAGGCCCATATTTGTGGAACCCAGCACGCATTGGGTGCCCACGATCACGGGCACGCCGGCCGCGGTGGCCGCGCGCACGACGTCGCGCAGGCCGCGATCACCATCGGTGGGGATGTTGCCGGTGCCGAACCCCAGGATGATCACGCCGTGGTGGGTGGTCACGATGTGCTCGAGCAGGGCGGGGGAGAGCCCGGGGTAGGCCGACACCAGGGCCACCGCTGGATCGAGGGTGGGGGTGAAGAGCAGGCGCCGCCCCGAGCGCCGCAGGGCGCGGCGGCTGATGCGGATGGAGATGCCGATCTCGCCGATGTTGTTCTCGTTGATGGACTCGAAGGCCTCCATGGCGAAGGCGGAGATCTTGCGGGCGCGAACGCCGCGGATGACGCTGCTGCCGAACACGATCACGACCTCGGCGCAGTCCGAGGTGGCCACGCGGAAGGCGTTGACCAGGTTGCGTCGTCCGTCGGAGCCGATCACGCCCAGCGCGATCTGGGAGCCGGTGAGGACCACGGGCTTGTCCAGCTCCTGGAGCATGAAGGCCAGCGCCGAGGCCGTGTAGGCCATGGTGTCGGTGCCGTGGGTGATGACGAAGCCGTCGAACTCGTGGTAGCGGCTGGCGATCACGCGCGCGATCTGCAGCCAGTACTCGGGATAGATGTTCGAGGAGTCGATCTCCGGCAGCGTCTCCATGTGGACGTCGGCGATCTCCTGGACCTCGGGGACGGCGGCGACCAGGTCGGCGGCGTTCTGGAAAGGGGCCATGGCTCCGTCTGGGCCCTTGGCCATGGCGATGGTGCCGCCGGTCGCGATGTGCAGGATGCGTGGGGAAGCGGGCATGTGGGTGACCTCATGCGTGGCGGTGAAGGTTCACTCGGGATCCGGGGGCAGGTCCGCGCCCGTCATGGCGGGCTGCATCGCCGCCGGCATGGGATCCGGAGGCAGCGGCGGCAGGTCGGGGATGAACTCCCCGGTCATGGGCGGATCCGGCAGCATGACCGGGCGGTCATGGCCGGGCCGGGGACGTCCGCCGGCCGGAGTCTCGAGCGAGGACAGGGGGAACGTGACGCGCAACGTCATCGCCGGGCTGGCCAGGGAGCATGAGAAGCCGCCGGGCCGGCGCGGGTTGTGAATGAAGTGGATTTCGAGCTGGTCGGCCTCCTCGCGGGGGGTCACGCGCTTGAGGACCTTGGGGAGGGAGAGGCCGTCTGGGGCGGCGAGCCGGAGCGTCTGCAGCGAGGTGCCCGGGATGAAGAGGGTGAGCACGAACTGGCCGCGGGTGGCGTTCTCGGCGGCCAGGGTGGCATCGACCGTGCGTCCCTGGCAGACCTGGCGGATCGAGGTCGCGTCCTCGAACGCGAAGTCGCAGGAGACGACGGGGGCGGCCTCCGGCTGCATCGTGGGCTCCGGCTGCATCGTGGGCTCCGGCTGCATCGTGGGCTCCGGCTGCATCGTGGGCTCCGGCTGCATCGTGGGCTCCGGCTGCGGCCCCATGGGATCAGGGCCGGGCTGCATGTCCCCGGGGGGCGTCGGTCCCCCGGAGGATGACGCGGACATGTCCCCGTCGTCGTCGCGCAGGAGGAACCACCACGCGCCGAAGCCCAGGGCCGCCAGGGCCAGCAGGACGACCGGAATGATCCAGGCCTTCTTCCTGGGCGGGTAGGCGTCGTCGAGCACCGACGAGGACATGATCTGGCTCGTCGTGACCTGCTGGGTCGGGGGGGGCGGGGGCGCGGTGACCTGGAACATCCCGGACATGCCCATCTGCAGGCGGGAGAGGGCCTCCACCAGGGCATCCGCGGAGGGGTAGCGGTCGTCCCGGTTCTTTGACAGGAGCTTGAGGATGATGTCCTCGAGGTCGGGCGGGATCGCCGGGTTCAGTTCCCGCGGGCGCGGCGGCCGGTCCTTGATGTGGCGCACGAGCACCTCGAGGCCGCTGGCGTCCTCGAAGGGCAGGCGCCCGGTGGCCATGCGGAACATCATGACGCCCATGCTGTACAGGTCGGTCCGGTGGTCGAGGTGTTCGCCGCTGGCCTGCTCCGGGCTGATGTAGGCCGGCGTCCCGAAGATGGTGCCGGTCTTGGTGAGCTGGGAGAGCTCCTCGTCGGAGTGCAGGATCTTGGCGATGCCGAAGTCGAGGACCTTGGCGGTCTCACGGGTGGTTCCCTGCTCGAAGACCGCGATGTTGTCGGGCTTGAGGTCGCGGTGGAGCACGCCGTTGCGGTGCGCCTCGGCCAGGGCGGAGGCGACCTGGATCGAGAGCGTCAGCACTCGGCCGACGGGCAGGGCGCCCTGGGTGGCGCAAACCTTCTCGAGGGAGCTGCCCTCCACGTATTCCATGACCATGTACGGGGTGTGGTCCTGCTCCATCTCGCCGACGAGGTGGATGGTCACGATGTTGGGGTGGTTCAGCCGCGCCGCGGCCTTGGCCTCGCGGTGGAAGCGGCGCACGACCTGCGGGTCGGAGGCGAGCTTCCTCTTGAGCACCTTGACGGCGACCGTGCGGTCCACCGACAGTTGCCGCGCGAGATAGACCTTGCCCATGGTGCCCTGCCCGATGAGCTCCATGATCTGGAACTGCCCGAGCAGGGTGACGCCCAGGTTGGCGTCGGCGATCTCGGCCAGGGGCAGACCGTCCTTCGGGCAGAAGCGCGCCTCGTCCGGGAACTGGCGGTGGCACTTCGGGCAGACCTTCATCGCACGGACTCCGTTGCGCAGTCGTGTCGCGCCAGAAAGTCCATGATGTCGAACCAGGCCTCGGCGTTCTCGGCGATGCGGTTCTGCAGCAGTTCGGCGTCGGGGACGATGCAGACCGGCAGGGGGTTGAGCTCGGGGGTCTTGTGCTGGGAGCGCATCTTGTACGACAGGCCCAGCGGCTGCAGCACGCGGGAGAGGGTGATCCGGGCGGCCTCGGAGAGGGGCATCACCTGGACCCGTCGCACCACCAGTTCGACCAGGTCCGGCGTGCCGGTGCAGCCCTCCATGCGTTCGACCGAGGCGCCGGCGGACAGGATGAACTGGTGCGCCTGCACCGGGCGGAGGTTTCCACACTCGACGAAGAGCTTGCCCTCGGCCGTGTCCACGCGGAAGGCCACGGCGGTGCTCCCCGTGTTCCGGATCTTGAGCAGCACGGCGTGGGTGTCGCGGTTGCCCATGGCGTGGGCCTTCTCGACCACGGCGAGCTCGAGGTGGAAAAGGTCCGAGCTCCAGGTCGGTGATTTCGTGCCCAGGGTCACGGGCTCCGGCAACAGCGTCTTCCGGGGCAGCGGCTGCATCAGCGCGTCCAGGGGCGCCTTGACCTTGTGCTTCACCCACAGTTCCTCGAGACGGGTGGGACCGGCGGCGGGCTCGCGGACTGGGTCGGCCATTTTTGCGGTCACCTGCCGCTCGGCGTCGACCCCGCGCACGGACAGGGCGAAACTGACCGGGATGATGATCAGCAGGCCGGCGACGCCCAGGATGGCGAACACGATGTGACGGTTTTCGAGCAGCTTCAAGTCGACCCTTCCCCGTTTCAAGCTGTGGGTTTTATAGCATGGTTATGGGGCGCCGGTCACCCATTTTATTGGATTTCCGGACCAGACCGGCCCTCACCAGTTCAGCTCCTGGCGGCGGACCGGCTTCGCCTCGGCGGTCTGTCGGCACAGGTCCCGGATGTAATCGGGGAGTTGATCGTTCTTGGACATTCTCTGGAGCCATGGGATCATAGCGTCGTCGCGAACGCGGGCGAGCACCCGCAGGATTCGCTCGCGGTACCGCTCAGGGCCATGGGCGGCGTACGTGAAGCCCTGGATGTTGATGCGGGTGATGTTGATGGTGTCCCGCTTCGGGTTCTCGGGGTGCAGGGCGAACACCTCGGGCTTGCAATCGTAGGCCGACGCCTTGGCCTCGAACTCGCGGCGCAGCGCCATCAGGGTCTCCTCGGAGAGCTCGTCGGCCTTGAACAGCAGGGCCACCGTGTTCATGCACCGCACGCGCTCCGAGGCCTGGAGGTTGTGCGAGAGCGCGCCGAGCACCCGGCGGTTCTGCTCGGGCGTGGTGCCCGCCATCCACACGAGGGCATAGATGGAGATGACCGTGGTGTCGGGATCCTCGAGGGTGAGCAGATCCAGGAACAAGGGCAGGTACTCCGGAGTGCGGAGGAACGCCGCGGCGAAGAGCAGCCGCCTTGGCGGGGCCTTGCCTTCCCCCAGGTTGCGCCGGAGCTCCCCCTCGATGCGCCGGACCAGATCCACGGTGGGATGCGGCAGGAGCCGTGCGAGGGTGAGCATTGCCGTGTGCCGAAGGGGATCCTTGGGGGCGTCCAGCAGCCGGTGCAGGGCGTTGACGATGCCCTCGGCTGCGAACTCCGACTGGCCCACGGCCCAGGCGGCCATCATCTTCTCGCGCTCGGTCCCCTCGGTCAGCCGGCGCTCGAGCAGGGCGGCGACCTCCGGACGCTTGATGGAGGCGAGCTTCTCGAGGGCGGCCAGCCGGTCGTTCTCGTCCTTCGAGCGCAGGAGGGTCATGTATTTGCCCGTGCTGGAATAGTAGGCATGGAAGCCTCCGTTGAGGCGGTCGTAGGCGAACCACCCCGCGACCATGAACAGCAGGACGGCGACGTAGAAGTGGGCCGGATGACGGGTGAAGGCGGTGACGTCGGGCTGCTCCGGATCCCGTTCGGGGGGTGGGCCCAGCACATGCCGCAACCAGGCTCCGCGGTGGAGCAGGCGGTCGGCGAGGAGACCACCCAGGAAGGCCACGAGCAGCAGCCCGACATAGAAAAACAGTCGCAACGAGAAGTCGTTCTTCAGGGACGCGCTCTCGGTCCGGATGAAGCCGAAGGCGGCGCGGCTGTAGAAGAAGAGGGCGGCGGCGAAGAGCACGAGGACGCCGGCGAGGGCGCCGGGCCGGGACAGGAAACGGTAGAGGAGCTCGCGGAAGTGGTGCTTCTGGGGTTTCGGGCTCATGGCATCGCCTGTGGGGGCGGGGTTTCACGTTGCAGTTTCTGCAGACGTTCCTTCGCCTGTTCGGTCAGGGAAGTGGGGCGCAGCGTCAGAATCTTCTGGAACTGCTCCTCGGCTCTGACACGGTCTACGTCGGCGAGCAGGGTTCCCAACCGCAGACGGTACTCGGCGTTGCAGGGCGCGAGGCGGACGGCGTCCTCCATGTGGCGGATCACCTCGGGGTCGTGGCGGTCGATGCCCTGGGCGTGGCGTGACAGATAGGCGAGCGCCTCCGGGTGCAGCTCGGGCAGGGCCTTCAGGGAACCCACCACGCGCTTGAGCTCGTTCCTGTCGGTCAGCGGATCCAGTCCCTGGGCGTAGGCCACCAGCACCCGGGAGGCGGCCGCCGGGCTCTTGCGCTCGAGCCAGGCTGCCACGGCGGTCTGATACCAGCGGGCCGCCTGCAGGGGCTGCTCCCGGTGAATCATCTGGGCCAGCGTGGACCACAGTTCGGCGTCGTCGGGATCCAGCTGGGGGTACTGCTTGAGGATGGCCTCCGCTTCGGCGTAGCGGCCCTGGTAGGCCTCCCAGGTCGCCCGGTGTTCCCGCAGCACGGGGGCGTGCAGCGACAGTTTCTGCGCGGTCTCGATGTTCTCCTGGAACTGGCGCCACCGGTTGTTGCTGCGCTCGACAATGGCGGAGAGCAAATAGCCGCGGTAGTCGTCGGGGAACTGGCGCATCAGGATGTTGGCCCAGTACAGGGCCGTCTGGGGGCGCTCCAATTGCAGCACGAGGCTGCCCAGGCGGAACAGGCTCGGGGAATGGGCGAGGTCCTCCAGCGAGTCGGCCTGCTTCAGGGCCTCGGCGTGCAGCCCTGCGGTCACCAGCAGCTCGAGCCGCGTCAGCCGGTGATGGACCGAGTAGGGGCAGGCCGTCACCGTGCGCTCCTGCCAACCCAGGGCGCGCTCCACGGCGCCCGCCCGCAGCGCCCGCCGGGCCCAGCGGGTGCGCAGGAACTGACCGCGGGGCGTGCAGTCCGACGGAGGCTCGGTGGTGGTGACCAATCCGAAGGCGTCCGTGAAGATCAGGCGTCGCACGAGGACACGATCGGCCTGGGGCAGAAGGGCGTGGCGTTCCATGCGTTCGAGCAGGTCCCAGCGTCGGAGTCGCACGGCGCCGTCGATGCAAATCCAGAGGGTGTCCGGGGAGGCCGCCTCCGGGCAGACCTGCGACAGGGTCGTCACGTCCTCCTCGAGGATCGCCAGGTGAATCCGCCTGGCTGAAGGCGGGGAGCCCGTTTTCGATTCGCCCAGGCACTCCGGAAGCTGGGCGCGGGCGGCCAGCGGGCGGTGGGTCATGAGATAGAAGTCCATCATGGTGCAGGCCAGGTCGGGGAAGGGGGCCTGCTGCAACCGGGGGATCAGGGCGACGAACTCGGAGGGCTCGCCGGGAGCCCGCAGAAAGACGCGGGACTTGCACCAGGCGGCCTCCGGATAGGCCTCGGGGATGTCGCCGCAGGAGGCGCGGGCGGTCACGAAATCCCCGCGTATGAGCGCGGCGAGCGCCAGGAGCAGGTGATGGCGGTAGGCGATGGGCTCCGGCAGGCCGGTCGCGCCGTCGGTCTGCGGCGGCGCCGGGATCCCGAAGGGCTTCTCGGCGAGGGCCAGGCAGAGTTGCTGTTCGAGCCGGGCCACCGGATGATTCGGTGAACGGCGCAGCACCTCGTCGATGATCCGAACCGCCTGGTCCAGCTGGCCGCGGCGTCGCTCGAGCTGGGCCAGCTCCACGAGCAGGGGGAGCTGGCTGCGCTCCTTGAGGATGAGCGCCATCTCGAGGGAGGAGTGGGCGGCCTCCCAGGAGCCGAGGCCCGCCCGGGCCAGCGCCAGTTCATACAGGAGCAGATCCGATCGGGGGTGGTGGATGAGCGCCTTCTCGGCCTCGAGCTGGGCCTGGGCGTGGCGCCGGTCGACGAGGAGCCGGGCGATCTCGAAGATCGTGCGGTAGTATTGGCCTTTGCGGCGGGAGCGCGTCTCGGCCAGGGAGCGGGCCTCGGCGGCGTGCTCCAGGGCTCCCGTGTCGCCGTGGAACAGCGCGAGGTAGAGGATGTAGCGGGCCATGCGCTCGCCGGTCTCCTCGCGTCCGAGCAAGTCGGCATGTCGCTTGAGTATCGGGATGATCTTCCGGTAGCCTTCGGGCAGGTCGCCGTCCGCCTGGCGCAGGATGTCCTGCATCTGGTCGCGCACCCGCTGCGCGGCGCTCTGCTGGTAGACCAGGAAGGCCGTGATGAAGGCGCTGCCCAGTAGCAGCAGCAGGATCAGGGTGAAGGTGAGCAGGCTGCGCCACCGTCCGGGGGGATTGAGGATGCCCGAGGGGCTGACCCGGCGTGGCGGGCGGTGGGCCAGCATCGGCTCGGGTTCGGTTCGGAACCGCGGGGCGGCCGACTCGTTCGCGGCCACCACCGGCGCGGGCGTCTCACTCATGGACCGTGTCCTCGGGGTCGGGGGGCGGTCCCGGATCCTCCTCGGTGGCGCCGCGGCGGTGGTGACGTCGGGCCCGCACCCGCGCCAGATTCTCCTCCTCGGTCAGCAGCCGTTTGCTGGTGCGGGTGTTGAGGATCCAGATGAACGCGAAGCCCAGCAGGGAGAAGACGAAGAAGCCTGCACCCAGGTAGATCATCGTCCACCGGGACCACCGGAACAAGGTGGCCTCCTCGGGTTGGCCGGGGTTCATGTGCAGCTCGAAGTCGCCGATGCGCTGATATTCCCGAAGGGCGGCGTGGGCGTCGATGACGCTCCCGTAGGTCTCGGGCGCGATCGTCCAGTGGAACATGGACTTCGGCAGCATCAGCCAGGGCGGGTACTGGGGGTTCATCGTCGCCGGACCGAGGAGCTCCCGCGGAGAGTAGCGGAGAACCAGCTTGATTTTGTATTGCGTGCCGGTGTTCTTGAGCACCAGGCTGTCGGGGGCGTCCTTGGAGACCACGTTTCCCCGCTCGAGGGTCGCCTTCACCGGCACCCAGTGCCGGCGCGTGATCAGATCCTCGTATGGGGCCAGCCCGTGGAAGAAGAGGAAGGGCAGCCCGATGAGGAACAGCAGGCCCGGCCACATGTAACTGAAATGGACATTGGAGTCGTCGGTGGCCATGGTCGCTCCCCCGTCAGGCCTCGCCGGTGAACAGCGCGTCCACGAACCCCCGGGCGTCGAACGGCCGCAGGTCGTGGATCTTCTCCCCGATGCCGATGTAGCGAACGGGGACCTTCATGCGGTCGCACACGCCGAGGATGATGCCGCCTTTGGCGGTCCCGTCGAGCTTGGTGATCACGATGCCGGTGAAGTCCAGCGTCTTCATGAACATGTCCGCCTGGGCGAGGGCGTTCTGCCCCGTGGTGGCGTCGAGCACGAGGAAGGACTCGTGGGGGGCGCCCTCGCAGGCCTTGGCCGCCGTGCGGCGGACCTTGCCCAGCTCCTCCATCAGGCCGACCTGGGTGTGCAGGCGGCCGGCGGTGTCGGCGATCACGAAATCGTACCCCTCGTCCCGGGCCTTGCGGACGGCGTCGAAGATGACCGAGGACGGGTCCGAGCCTTCCGGTCCGCGGACGATCTCGCAGCCGGCGCGCTCCGCCCACACCGCGAGCTGGTCGATGGCGGCGGCGCGGAAGGTGTCTCCCGCGGCCAGAAGGACCCGGTGACCCTGTCCGCGGAACTGGCTGGCGAGCTTGCCGATGGTGGTGGTCTTGCCGACGCCGTTGACGCCGGCGACCAGGATCACGAAGGGCTTCCCGCGGGTCGGGTCGATCTTCTGGGCCGGCACGTCGAGGATCTCCATCGAGATCTCCCGCAGGGCGCGCCAGACCTCGTCGGGGTCGGCCAGCTGCTTGCGGGACAGCCGCTCGCGGACCGCCTCGAAGAGCTTGTTGGCGGTGAGGGGGCCGATGTCGGCGGTGAACAGGGCCTCCTCGAGCTCGAGCAGGAGGTCGTCGTCGATCTCCTTCTTGAACGAGAAGAGCTTGCCGATGCGGGCGATGAAGCCGCCGCGCGTCTTCTCGAGCCCTTCGCGCAGGGTCTTCTCCTGTTCCTTCTCGACCTCGGCGACGGCGGGGGTGGGCGCTGGCTCGGGCTTCTTGGCGGGCTCGGGCTTCTTCGCCTCGGGCTCGGGCTTCTTGGCGGCCTCGGGCTTCGCCTCGGGTTCCGCGGTCACGATGGGGCGGGGCACCGGCACGGGGGAGGGCTCGTCGGACAGGGCCGCAGTCGCCCGCTGGGGACGGTCTTCCCCGGCCAGCGCCCGTTCGGCTGCCTCTTCGCCGGATTCGGCATCGGCCTCGCCGTCCACCGCCTCGTTTTCGTCCTCGTCCTCATCAGGTTCGGGTTCGCGGGCCTTGCGGCGCGGGCGTGGGCGGGGCCTGCGATCCAGTTGGAGCTCCTGGGGGGCGCGCCCCGGGGAGTCGGACATCTCCAGGCGCCGCCGCTTCTGGACCTGCAGGAAGCGGACGATCAGGAAAAGAAAGGCGAGCATGACGCCCGAAAAAATGACGATCGAGAACACCGAATCCATGCCATGCACCTATATGGACCCGCGCGTGCGGGTCGTGGGCCGCATAGTAATGACAAAACGCGGATTTACAAGCGCTTTTGCCGTAGCATATATTAAAAATCAAATCGCGATGGGGAGCGGGCGAAGCTCCCCGGGGACGGGGTGGGCAAGGTCGTTGGCGGCGCGGGCGACGGCCTCCCGGATGTCGGCATAGTCGTAGGTCAGGTCCCATTTCAGGTGCAGATGCGGGGCCTCGGCCGCCGCCAGGGTCTTCAGGTAGGCGTCGTTGTCGATCTGCCAGTCGGCGTTGAGGCGGCGCGCGTACACGAACAGCGCCGTGCGGACCCAGTCCCGGGAGAACAGGCCCCGGGCGAGGCGCACACGGGAATAGAAGCGGTCGTGGGCCCGCACCTGGGCCTGCTGCAACTGGAGGGCGGTGATGCCCCGCGGTTCGTACACGACGTGGTGCGCATCATAGAACGAATAATCCGTGAGGTGGATTCGGCCCTCGGCGGCCATCGCCGCGTGGAGCGGCGTGCCCGGGAAGGGCGTCAGGATCAGGAACTGGGCCGACCAGATGCCGCTGGAGATGGCGAAGTCCAGCGTGGCCTCCATCATCTCCGGCGTGTCCCCGTCGAACCCGAAGACGAACATCCCGTGCACGTCCACCCCCGCCCGGGAGAACCGGCGCACGGCCTCCTTCATCCCCGCGACGTCCTGCTGCTTGCGGGTGTCCTTGAGCACGCGCGGGTTCACCGACTCGAAGCCGATGAAGACGTGGCTGCAGCGGGACTTGTGCATCAGTTCGAGCATGTCCGGGTCGCCGGCGCAGTCGGTCCGCACCTGGGAGGACCAGCTGCCGAGCAGGTCCGGGGCGTCCACCATCGCCCGCAGGAGCTTCTTCGCCGCCGTGCGGTTGGCGGTGAAGTTGTCGTCGTAGAAGAAGGCGTGGACCCCCTGGCCGCGCCACCGCTGGAGCTCGGCCAGGACGTGGTCGCGGCTGCGGGTGCGCAGGCGGCGGCCGAACATGCCGATGACCGAGCAGAACGTGCAGCCGTAGGGGCAGCCGCGGGTCGCCTGCATGGGGACGATGGGGGCCGCGCCCAGCCCGTGGGCCTTCCCCCAGCCGTGGATCAGCCCGAAGTCCGGCGCGGGCAGGTCGTCGAGCTCCACCACCGTCTCCGGCGCGGGATTGTGCACCGGCTCCCCGTCCTCGCCGGACCTGGAGAGCCCCGGGACCCCGGTGACGGGGCGGCGGCGCGCGAAGGCATCGAGAAACTGCATGAAGGTGTGCTCCGCCTCGCCGCGCAGGACCCAGTCGCAGTGGGCGAGGGCCTCGGCGGCGCAGAAGGTGACGTGGGGCCCGCCCATGATGACCGGGACGCCCCGTTCACGCAGCGCGTCGGCCATGGCGTAGGCCCGCGAGGCGGTGCCGGTGATGGTCGAGATGCCCACCAGGTCCGCGCGCAGGGCGGTCTCCCACGCCACCGGCGCCACGTCCTCGACGAAGACGTCCACCGACCAGCCCCGATCCCTGGCCATCGTTCCGAGCAGCACGGCGCCCAGCCGGGGCAGCCGCATGCGCGAATAGATGTGACGGCCCGGGGCCTGGGGTTCGATCATGACGAGTCTGGGTTTTCGTTCGGGCATGGGATCCTCCGGGGTCGCCCTGCTGGCGCACGCGGCCTCCAGGGTGAACCTACCCGAGCGGGGGGATATATCTATGACTTATGCCATGACCCCATGAAGGAACGGTGAAAGACGCGATCAAATGGCTGAAATCACTTGAAAAAATTGGGAACGCTCCGGATCGCGGGAGACGACCCGGCTCCGCGCAGAGCCGAACACGCCGGGAAAACGGCATGGTCACTGGACGTTTTCCCGCAGATGAAACGGTGACACGCTGACGCTAGACGTCCGGTCACTCCCCCTTGCGCAGGAAGGTCAGCAGGAGCTCGCGCTTGCGGGGACCGTCGTAGTCGACGAAGAAGACGGTCTGCCACGTGCCCAGGAGGGGCTTGCCGGACACGACCGGGATCTGCACGGAGACGCCGGTGAGCATCGTCTTGATGTGGGCGTCGGAGTTGCCCTCGGCGTGGGAGAAGCCGGCGTCCCTGGGCACCAGGCGCTGCATGTGCTCCAGGATGTCGGTGCGCACGTGGGGATCGGTCTTCTCGTTGATCATGACGCCGGCGGTGGTGTGCGGCGAGAACACGAGCAGGATGCCCGAGTGGGTGGGGCCGCAGCCGGCGAGGAAGCGCGTGATCTGGGGCATGACGTCGATGATCTGATGGCGGGAGGTGGTCGTGAGTTCGCAGGTTTCCTGATGCATGGTGAGACTCCTTTCAAGCGGTGATTGACGGAGTTTAGTGTAGCAGAAAACGGGCGAGGTTGTCGAGCAGGCCGGGATGATTTTCCAGGAGACCGAAGTGGGAGGCTCCGGGGATCTCGTGGTAGGTCGCGTCGGGCAGCAGCGCGGCGGTGCGCTCCATGGCCGGGTGCGGCGTGACCCAGTCGGCGGTGCCGCCGGCCACCCAGGCGGGCACGCGCATGTCCGGGAGGTGATCCCAGCCGTCGTGGAGGCACAGGCCCAGGAGGGTGCGGCCGTAGACCTCGAGGCGGTTGGCGAGCACGCCCTCGACACACCGCTGGAACAACTCGGGGTCGGTGCGCCGGCCGGCGAAGCGGATCCGGTAGAGGAATTCGCGCACCACCGGCTCGACGCGGGACAGCGCGGCCTGCAGCGCCAGCGGGGCCAGGGGCGAGGCCACGGCCGTGCCCAGCACGCCGCGGATCACGCGGTCGATCGCCGGGGAGAAGGCGTGCACGAAGGGCAGGCCGGGGGCGCCGAACACCAGCGCCAGGCGCGAGAACCGCGCGGGATCGAGGCGGTGCGCCTCGACGAGCACGGGTACGCCCATGGACCAGCCCAGGGCGGCCACCTGCCGGCCGGGGGCCAGGGCGTCGAGGACGGCCAGGGCGTCGGAGGCCTGGTCGGGGATCTCGAGGGCGTCGCTCGCGAGGGGGGTCGAGCCGCCCATGCCGCGGTAGTCCCACGAGAGCACGCAGGCGTCCGGCGCCAGGCGCTCGAAGACCGGCGCGAAGCCGTACCAGCGCACTCCGATGCCGTTGGCCAGCAGGATCACGGGGCCGTCGGGGCGGCCGGCGCGCTCGACGTGGAGCGGGGTGCCGTCGAAGGCCGGCACGCTGAGCGACTCGTAGGTCAGGCCGCGGAACGTGAAGGTGTCGAGGACGGGGATCATTCGGCCACGATGTCGAAGGAGGTGGGGAACTCGCGGCCCGAGCAGGCCAGGTCGACGCCGGCGCTGGCGCTGTCCACGCACGCGGTGACCGTGAAGGAGTGGATGGTCAGCAGGGAGGTGACCGTGGCGTGCAGGGTGACCGCGCGCTCGGTCCCGGTGCCGTCGAACGCGTAGAAGTAGAAGCGGAGCGTGCCCAGCCCGTCGTCCCAGACGTAGCCGGGGCGGGTGACGTCGATGGTGCCCTCGACGGTGGCGCCCTGGTCGTCGATGGCGTAGGTCCACAACGTGTGCCAGGAGAAGATGCCCAGGGCGGAGGCGCTCCAGGACGTGGTGTCCTGGTAATAATAGCCGTCGGCGAGCATGGTCCAGGAGTCGGGGGACAAGGTGGCCGGGGTGCCGTTGGTGTCCTGGAGGTTGACGTTGTCCATGGTCCCGACGGTGGCGAACACGGACGGCGTCTCGCCGACGCGGGCCAGGGAGTAGCGCGTGGGGCCGGAGTAGGGATCGGCCGAGGTGGTGGACTCGAAGACGATCTCGAGGGCGTCCGCGTTCCGGGTGGCGCGGAAGGTCACGGTCTCGGGGCCGTCGGGCATGGTCATCACGACCTCACCGGCGGTGGTGCCCTCGGCCACGGTCACGGAGGTGGAGGCGGGCGCCTCGGGGACGCGGTTCAGGAGGTTGTTCACCGGCATGAACAGGATGGGCGTCAGGTCGGCGCCGGACGCGGACAACTTGTTGAACTGGAAGTTCCCCACCACGGCCAGGGTCACCTGGGCGCCGCCGGCCAGGGTCACCGGCTGCGGGTTGTTCGTCAGGGTCATCAACTGGGTTCCGTCCACCGTGTCGATCACCGTGTCCAGCGCCGTGACCCGCCAGTTGCCCTTGAGCACGTCGGAGGGATCGTTGGTGTTGTTGTTCGTGTTGTTCGTGTTGTTCACGTTGTTGGTGTTGTTGACGTTGTTCGTATTGTTCGTGTTGTTGCCGTTGTTTTCGTCGTAAGTGCTTCCGACGGTGCAACCGGAACCGAAGACGAACGATAATAGAAAGAGTGCACTCCAGAAATGGCGTCGCATGTGGTGTTCCTCCTGGCCCTGAAGGGTACCCGAAAGGCCGGGCCGTGACAAGAGGCATGAGCGAAAAACACGCGCGACAGCAGCGCCCGACGGATGATTTGCTTCAGTCCCTCCTTGAAATCGGGGGGGAAGTTCTCCATAATGCCAGAGCCGACGGTCCCTGGCCGAACATGAGGTGATGCATGAAGATTCCACAAACCCCCCTCGCGCCCACTCCCGTGTCTCCGGGCACGGTGCAGGCAGAGCCCCTGGTCCAGGACTCCGGGCCGATGGGACACAAGGCGCCGGCCGGCCGCGTGGAGTCGCCGGTGTCCGAGGGCGCCCGGGACATCGCGGCCATGGTCGACAGCGGGCAGCTCACCCCGGTCCAGGCCATGGAGCTGGTCATCGACGCCATCGTCTCGCAGTCCGCCGCGGCCGACCCGGACGGCCTGCGCCGTTTCCTCGTCTCCCACATCGCCTCCGATCCCCAGCTGCGGCAACTGGCCGCCTCCCTCGGGCTGGACGCCCAGAGCCTCGAGGGCCTGGCGGGTCAGGCGGAACAGGGCAACTCATGAAAAACATACTCTCCCTTTTCATCTCCATGTGTCTCGCGGTCTCCCTGGCCGCCTGCGACTCCTCGCCCCAGGTCTCCGGGCCCAAGAGCTTCGTCATCGGGCAGCCGGTGACCATCTCGGTCGAACAGGGCTCCAACTTCGTCGAGAACCAGTTCAAGATCCTCGACTCCGAGGGGGGCATCTTCACGCCCTCGACCTCGAACATGGAGTACACCTTCACCGGCCCCAAGGAGTTCTCCTTCCGGATCCCGCCCCACGTCGCCGCCGGCAAGGCGACCTTCGAGATCGGCTCCACCAGCGGCCCCTACAAGATCGAGGCCACGCTGTACCGCGGGTTCGTGACCGGGGACGGGGCGGGCAACGTCACCATGCACAGCCTGGCCAACCCGTCCAAGGTCCTGCGCCGCGGCACCA
>Ga0302247_1001228_pt1 | contig 20389 bp, 12 predicted proteins | sample AAG_UR_Ile_MG_FD_193529 | JGI IMG/M metagenome (GOLD analysis project Ga0302247, IMG submission 193529) | Enriched activated sludge microbial communities from anaerobic digester in WTTP, New Holstein, Wisconsin, United States - AAG_UR_Ile | ecosystem: Engineered > Bioreactor > Anaerobic >...
CGCCGGCGTCGTTCTGGTTGTTGGTGGCGTCCGCGTCGGCGTCTGCGTCGGGCCCGGCGTCAGCGACGTTCTTGGATCCGGTGGGCGTGCAGGCGGCGATGAACACGAAAGCGAGGATCGCGAGGGAATGAAGTAGGATGGATCGCATGGTCGCCCTCCTTGGCTGCAGTCAGAGTAGCCCCAAAAGCGTGAATCGGAAAGGGGAAATCGGGAGGCCGCTCAGGGCGGGGGGTCCGCCACCTCGAGACCGGCCGCGCGGAGGTTGTCGACCAGCCGGGCTCCGACCTCGGAGCCGCGACGGTAGAACACGGCGGGCTGCCCGATCGGGGCGGCGACGACGGTGTCCGTCCCTGCGGACCAGATTCCGTGAACGACGCCGGTCCAGAGGTGGACCCACTCCCCGGCTGGCAGGTACACCTCCTTGTCGTAGGGGCAGTACGGCCAGGTCCAGCACTTGTTGTGCACCGGGGCCACGAGCAGTTCGTCTCCCAGCAGGAACTCGTCGTCCGCAGCGAGGGCCCTCGGGTCGTCCGGGTAATGCAGCCAGAGGTGACGCACCAGCGGCCAGCCGTTCATCGAGGACTCCACGAAAAGCCGGTCACGATAGAAGGCCAGGGCGGCATAAACGCGTGAGAATCGGGCGAAGTGGGTGATGATGGTGTCGTCGCTGTAGACCTGGGCGTTCTCGGCGGGCTGATTCCCCTCGTGGGTGCGGAAAAGCGCGGTGAAGGCCGAGAGCTCGACCCAGCGCATGAGCTGCTCCGCTTCCCGGGAGTAGCCGAGCCCATAGCGGCTCACGGAGGTGTAGCCCCCGATGTCCGAGTGGTTCAACGAGATGCCCGAGAAGCCACCCGAGATCAGTCCATGGATGGCCGAGAGCAGCCCATCGTAGCGGTCCCAGGTCGTGAGCTGGTCCCCCTCCCAGAGCAGGAGGCTGTGAGCCGGCGTGCGGGTGTGCCCGCTGCGGTTGAACAGCAGCACGTCACCCAGGCGGCCGGCCTCCTCCAGGGCTTCGCGGTTCAGCCGCATCCACTCGACCGGGTAGCGGTTGTGCCAGGCCGCCGCGTCCTCTCCGGAGGCCAGTCGGGCGTCGAACGGGAGCGCCTCACCGAAGTCGACCATCCAGCCGTCGCAGTGCCCGTTCCCCATGACCTCCGTGATCAGGATGTCCTTGAACCAGCGGCGGGCGGGTTCGCTGGACAGGTCCAGCAGGGCGGCCTCGAAGGCGGTCGCGGGCAGGTGCAGGACCTCGCCGGACGCGTCCCGCACGAAGTGCCCGGCGGCGAGGCCCTCGGCGTAGAGATCGCGGGAGACCGGACGGGCGTCCTCGGGGATGGGCACGAACATGGGGTTCACATAGCACAGCAGGCGGATTCCCCGCGTCTCGAGGGCGTCGGCGAAGGCGTCCCATCCGGGATGATAGGTGGGGTTGGGGACCCAGTTCCACAGGACCTGTTCGCCGATGTAGGTCACCACGCGGCCTGACCAGGTCTGGTTCCAGACGGCCGCGATCGGAACGCCGTCGTCGAGGAGCGTGTCCACGATCTGCAGGCTGCTCTGGGTGTCCTTCGCCAGCGCGACCACCGCTCCTGCGCCGGCCCACGACGGCAATGGCGGCATGCGCCCGGCGTAGGCGGTGAAGCGCTCGATGAGGTGCAGGGGGTCCATGCCCTGCAGGATCCGCCCGTCCATCCGGGAGGCGTGCAGGCGCAGCTCGATCACGTCGTCCCCCCGGAAATCGAACACGGCGTACTCGGTGTTCTCGAGGAAGATCGAACGCAGGCGGCTGGTCAGATAGTGCGGCGCCGCGTAGTAAGTGCTGTCCTCGCTTCCCGCGCTGCCGGGGGAGGCGGCGTTCACGGCGGGGCTGATGACCGCGTGCCCGCGACCTACCCCGCCCTCCTGGGAGAGCACCGGGAGGGCGCGTCCCTTCAGGTTCAGGCGCTCGTGGGGGAACTGCTCGCCGACGCCGAAGATGGCCTCCTGCGCGTCGGACGCCGCCCGCCAGGTGAGGCGGTTGAAGCCGGGGGTGCTGGCACGGAATCCGAGGTGACCGTCGGCGAGCTCGCAGAGCTGGAGCTCGAAGCGCGCGGTGTCGCAGCCGGCCGCGGGGCCGTCGAAGCCGGCCGCGGGGCCGTCGAAGCCGCCGGAGAGGACCAGGGTGCGCCCGTCCCAGCGCACCTCGTCCACGCGGGATCCGGCGCAGGCCTCGAGGATCGTCTCCCGGGCAAAGAAGGAGCCCTGGTGCTCCTCCAGGTCAAGCGACCCGCGGGCCACCCCCAGGAAGCCGCCCGCCGGGCTGGTGTACAGGGACCGGTCGGCGGTGTCCCGGTGGGTGACCTCGAGGACGCCGGCGGGATCCAGGGCGATCGAGAAGCCACCGAGCTCGTAACGCCCCGGTAGGACATTTCGTGGTGCGGCCGTGGCGTCGTCAACGAAGCATGCGTCAGGTGGTGGGAGGAGGGGGCGCGCGTCGGGAGGGTGGAGGGAGGTCTGCAGTCGCCCGGTGGGTCCGGTCGCGTCCGGAACGCCGGCGTCCAGGGCGGGCCGGGGGTCTTCCTGTCCGCAGCTGGCGGCCACGAAAAGCCAGGCGGCGGCGAGGAGGGTCCTGAGCGAACTGGAGGTCATGTCACCTTCCTACGGAAAAAACGCTCCGTTGTAAACGGTCTGAGGGCCTTCGACGCAGGTAATTTTCGGTGACGCGACGACGCGATGCGTCAACCGGCGGGAAGCGCGGGAGAATCCACAGGCGTCGATCGTCAGCCTGGCTTGACACGCCGGGCGCAGGCTGGTAGCAACTCCGAACAGGAGGCGGAAACCATGGGTGACCAGGAGAAGGACAAGACGGCGCCAAAGTCCTCCGTTCCGGAGACCACGCCGCCCACGCTGCAGATGCCGCGGGGTGTCCGCCCGCTTCCGCGCTATGGCGTGGTCGACGAGCGGGACGCCGCCACCACCCTCGAGGATTCGCAGCGCTACGTCTATGCCGACGGCGGGAGGGACGAGGCCGAGATCGGGCGCGGCGGCATTGGCCGGGTGCTTTTGGCCTTCGACCGCCACCTTCACCGCGAGATCGCCATCAAGGAGCTGCGCGACAACATCACCGGGGAGACCCAGATCGCCCGGTTCCTGCGCGAGGCGCGGGTGACGGGCCAGCTGGAGCATCCCGGCGTGGTCCCGGTGTACGAGCTGGCCCATCGGGCCGACGGCACGCTGTACTACGCCATGAGGCTCGTCAGAGGCCGCACCCTGCGACTGGCACTGGACGCCTGCGAGGGGGACCTCGAGCGGCGGCTGAAGCTCCTGCCCCACTTCGTCGCCCTCTGCCAGACGGTGGCCTACGCCCACAGCCGCGGCGTGATTCACCGCGACATCAAGCCCTCGAACGTGATGATCGGGGAGTACGGCGAGACCATCCTCCTGGACTGGGGGATCGCCGGCAACCGCGTCCCGGTGGTGCCCGGTGCAAAAGCGTCCGCGACCCCCGGATCCGACACCGCCGAGGCCCGACCGACGGCCCCGGGCCAGACGATCCGCGAGGGGGCGGAGCCCGGCCAGGACGTTGCGCTGACCCAGGCGGGCGACTTCCTCGGAACGCCCTCCTACGTCAGCCCCGAACAGGCCCAGGGTGATCCGTCGGTGCAGACGGGCTGCGGGGATGTCTGGTCCCTGGGGGCGGTGCTCTATGAGCTGCTCACCGGCCGGCCGCCCTTCGTGGACGACTCCATCACCGGGCTCCTTCACAAATTGATGGAGGAGCCGGTGGCCCCGCCCGTTCAACTGGACCCCAGGATCCCGACGGATCTCTCGTCGATCTGCCTGAAGGCGTTGTCGCGGGACCGGGCGGCCCGCTACCAGGATGCCCGGGAGCTGGCCGAAGAGCTCGAGGCGTTCCGCTCGGGCCGCCGGGTGCAGGCCCACGAATACACGCCGTGGGAGCACCTGGTGCGCTTCGCCGCGCAAAAGAAGGGACTTTTGGCGGCGGTCGCGGCGGTGCTGGCGGTCGTGGTGGTCGCGCTGGTCGTCGTGAGCTTCACCCTGCGGGCCGAGCAGGTCGCCAGGGGGAACGCCCAGGCCGCCACCGCCCGTGCCGAGGCCGCCCGCGGCCAGGAGCGCCGGGAGCGGTTGCGGGCGGGGCTTCATTTCGCCCAGGGTGCCATGGAGAAGGCCGATCGGCTCTTCTCTCAGCGGCGGCTGCTGTCCGCGCGCATCTACGCGGCGGCGGCGCTCGTGCACAACCCGGCCTACGCAGGCAGCCGGCTCCACGACGCGACCTTCGTCGCCGAGCATCCCGCGGCTGCGGAGCTCGCCCTAGGGGCCGCGGGCCGTGAGTCCATCGCGCGCAGCCTCGGCTCCGCGCGTCTGCTGCGGGTCCTGCGTCACACGGCGCCGCTCCACTGCGTGGCCATGAGCCCCGACGGGGCCGGTGTCATCGCGGTCACCAAGGCGGGGGAGCTCGGCGTCTGGGAGACCGTCTCCGGACGCCGCCGGTTCCTGGTCAGGGCTCACACCGACGTGGCCTGGGCCGTGGCCGTGTCGTGGCAGGGGGATCGAATCGCGACCGTGGGCCGGGACGGCAGCCTGCGGCTGTGGCGCTCCGCGGACGGCCTGGCGCTGGCCGCCGTGCAGGGCCACGCCGGGGACGTCTTCACCGTCGCGTTCTCGCCGGACGGGGAACGCCTGGCCACCGGCGGCGCGGACGGCAGGATCCGTCTCTGGCGGCTCCCCGGGCTCACGGCCGACGGGGAATTGAACGGGCACGATGGGGCGGTGCACGGCGTGGACTTCTCCCCGGACGGACTGCGGCTGGTGAGCGGGGGGCGGGACCGCACGGTGCGGATCTGGCCACTGGACGGCGAGGAGGGCACCTTGGTGCTGCGGGGGCACGAGTCGGTGGTTCGGCACGTCGCGTTCGCCCCTGACGGCGGTCGCGTGGCATCGGTCTCCTACGACAAGACCGTGCGGGTCTTCGACGCACGCACCGGCATTTCCGAGCTGGCGCTCGAGGGCCACGAGGACGAGGTGCTGCACGTCGGCTTTTCCCCGGACGGCCGGCACCTCTTCAGCGCCGGATGGGACCGCGCGGTGCGGATCTGGAACGGCAGCGGTGTCCTGTCCATGGTGCTCGAGGGGCATGAAAAGGCGGTCTGGAGCGGGGTGTTCTCACGGGACGGCTCGAGGCTGGTCTCCGCCTCCGAGGACGGGACCCTGCGCGTGTGGGAGATGGCCGCGCCCTCGCCGACTTTCACCGAGGCGGGGCAGGGCTATCTGTGGAGCATCTCCACCTCCCCCGACGGCAGGTCCATCGCGACGGCCGGGGCGGACGGAGCGGTCCGCGTCTGGGATCTGCGCACCGGTCTCCTGTTCCGGCGGCTCGCAGGGCACCGGGATCTGGTGGGGGAGGTCGCCTGGTCGCCGGACGGCCGGGTGCTCGCCTCGGCCGGCTATGACGGGACCGTCCGGCTGCACGACCCTGCGGGCGGGCAGGAGCGCCGGAGCCTGAAGGCCCACACCGGCTTCGCCCGGTCGGTGGCGTTCTCGCCGGACGGCCGGACGCTGGCCAGCGCCGGTTATGACGGTCTCGTCCGGTTGTGGGACCCCGGGACCGGGGATCCCCTGGCCGAGCTGCGGGTGCCGGGCGCGCCGGCGCTGAGGCGGGTAGTGTTCTCGCCCGACGGAGCCCGGATCGCCGTGGCGGGCGGAGACGGTCGCGTCCGAATCTGGCGCACGGCCGATCGCGCGGTGGGGCCGGTCGTCGAGGTGGGCGGGGAGCTCGCCGGGCTGGCCTTCGCCCCCGACGGCCGGACGCTGGCCGCCTCGAGCATGGATGGGACCATCGCGCTGATCGATCCCCGGTCCGGCACCGTGTCGGCCCGCCTGTCCAGGGGGACGCAGGGGGTGTACACCGTGCGATGGTCCTCCGATGGACGCCTGCTCGCAGCCACCGGCGACGACAGCGTGGTGGCCGTCTGGGACGTGAAGAGCAGAGTGCCGGTCATCCTGTTTCGCACGGCGCAGTCCGTGATGGCCGCGGACTTCACCGCCGACGGCCGCACCCTGGTCTTCGGTGACAGCACCACCGCGCTGGCGGTGCCGCTCACCGAGGTGGTCGACGCCCCGGCCCCGGATCCGGTCCAGCTCCAGTCGCAGGCCGAAAACGATGCTGGCCTGCGGCTCTCCGGGTTCCTGCTGGTGCCGGCGCCCTGAGCACAGCCGCTCCGGCAGTTGCCTGGTCCGCCCGGTTGTGGGATGCTGCGCTCCATGAAACCGCCCGCCTCCCTGCCGCCGTCGTTTTTCCCGCTTCTTTTCCTCGTCGTCGCGTCCTGCGGACCGCGCCCCGGCGCCAGGCCGCCCTCGCCGGTCCGGCTCGACCTGCCCGCCTTCACCGGCGGTCGGGCCGCCTGCCTGGTCGTCACCGACGCTGCCGGGTACCTGGTGGCCCGGGAGGGCGGCGCGCGCTGTGCCCGACGCTACTCCCCCTGCTCGACCTTCAAGATCCCGAACACCCTCATCGGCCTGGAGACGGGCGTCCTGACAGGGCCGGAAACCGTCATCCCCTGGGATCGGGAGCGATACCCGCAGGAGGCCTGGTGGCCGCCGGAATGGACCGACCGCGTGCACGACCTGCGCTCCGCGTTCGCCCACTCCTTCGTGCCCTATTACCGGGCGCTGGCCGCACGCATCGGCCGCGCGGTCATGGCCCGCCACCTGAAGGCCTTCGCCTACGGAGACCAGGTCATCGGGGAGCACCTCGACGCCTTCTGGCTCGACGGCGCCCTGCGGATCTCGGCCGACGAGCAGGTCCGCTTCCTGCGCGCGCTTCACCTCGGTCGCTTGGGGGTTTCGGCCCGTTCCCGGGCCGTTCTGCGTGAGATCATGATTCATGAGACCCGCGAGGGCCACGTGCTGCGCGCCAAGACCGGCACCTGCGGCGGCCAGGAGGGCAGCGTGGCGCTGGGGTGGATCGTGGGTTCGGTCGAACGTGGAGACCGTGTGTATATTTATGCCCTCAACGTCGATGGAGCCACGACCGCAGACATCGGCCGCGCCTGGCGCTTCGACGTGCTGCGGGCGCTGCTCTCCGAACTGAAACTCTGGCCGCGCGTTGAAAAGTGACCGCGATCGGTTATACTGCCGGGCACCGTGGAAAGACGGGAGGTGCCCGGCATGACCCGACCCCAGTTCGCCGTCCTGTTCATTCTCAGCCTTGGCTTCGGTTCCGCCTGCGGCGGCGACGACCTGCGCCGCGCCTGTGATTACGACGCGCCGCTGTCCTCCCGCGCCGAACTGCGCTGCAGCGCCGAGTTCGACGCCCAGGCCGCGCGCCCCGCCGACTCCCAGCTCCCCGGGGCCTACACGATCAAGACCATCGTGGATCAGGCCAACGGCGATGCCGTGTACTTCCTCGACACGAAGACCTACCCCATGCACCGTCCGTTTGCGGTGGACCATCTCGGCTACCCCCCCGACGGCCCCTTCGTCAACGAGTACTTCTATCCCCAGCGCCGGTTCCTGCTGGGCTCGGTCACGTACTACGAGGAGCCCGGCGTGTGGGCGTACGAGCTCGCCCCCTATGACACCGCCTCCCCGGAGATGATCGCCCGGGCCTTTGGCAGGCTCTCCGGCGCCGCGTTCTTCGGCGGCGCGCTGCGGTACCGACCAACCTCCGACGCCCAGGAGTCGCGGGCCGCCGAGCTCCCGGAGGATGTCCCGGTGGTCACCACCGAGGCCCTGCAGGCCGGCATTTCCTTCACGCCGCTCTCCTACGGGGAGGTCTGCGGGAAGGTGCGCATTACGATGGCGGAAGATCTGGGGGAGGTGGTCCCGGGGACCCGCGAGCTGGTCGTGCTCGACCGGGCACCCCACGAGCTCGTCCCCGTCGGCGGGCTGGTCGTCTCCGAGGCCCCACCGCCGCTTGCCGAGGTCGCCCTGCGCTCGGTCCAGCGCCCGACACCGTTGCTCGCTTTGCGCGGCGCATCCGAGGTCCTCGAGTCCCTGAGGAACGGTTGGGCCTGCCTGACGGTGGGCGCCTTCGACTGGAGCGTGACCGAGGTCACCGAGGCCGAGGCCGAGGCATGGATCGCCGCGCACCCGGCCCCGGTCGTGACCGTCCCCGCCCTTGATTTCACCGTGAACGATCTGGTCGACATCGACGGGCTGGGGCTCGACGACGTCGCCTTCGCGGGGGGGACCGCCGCGCACGCGGGCGAACTCCGCGCCATCGGGGGGGACGTGGTTTCGCCCGACGGATTCGTGATCCCGGTGGTGGAGTACCGCGATTTCCTGGAGGAGACCGGCCTCGGAGAGCAACTGCGGGGCTGGATCGGGGATCCCTCGTGGTCCGATCCGGTCAATCGGGCGGTCCTCGCGGACAGGTTTCCCGCCGAGTTCGCCGCGCACCCCGTCAAAGCCGACCTGGTGGCCCGCGTCGAGGCCCGCATCGCCCTCGAGTTCCCGGGACAAAAGGTGCGTTTCGTCCCCTCGACCAACGCCGAGGACCTCGTCGGGATCGCCAGCTCCGGGCTGCACGAAACCGCGGTGTTTGATCCGGAAGACCCGTATGCGAATGTGGAACGGACGATCCTGGCCGTGTGGTCCGGTCTGTGGAGCCAGCGGGCCGTCGAGGAGCGGGAGCGGGCCTCGATCCCGCATCTGGACGTGGGTATGGCCATCCTGGTGCAGCCGCTCCCGGACGACGCGCTCGCCACTGGCATGGCGCTCAGCGCGAACCTCTACGACCCGGCCCCCGGCGGCGAGGACGCGTTCGTCGTTCACGCCCAGAAGCCCGGGGGCTCCGTGGCACGACCCGCCCCCGGCGAGACCGTCGATCAATTGATTTATTACTACTTCCACAACGGGCAGCCGGCCACCTGGCTGGCCCACTCGAGCCTGGTGCCCACCGGCGAGACCGTGCTCACGCGGCTGGCGCTCTTCCAGATCGGTCGCGCGCTGGATGCTGTCCGGCGGCACTTCAGGGTCGCATATCAACCACCGGCGGGGTGGGGGGCGTTGCCCCTGGTCGTGGAGTGGGCGTGGATCCCTGACGAAGACGGGGAGGGTGCCCATATGGAAATCACGCAGGTCCGGCCCTATCGAGGCCAAGGAGAATAGTCATGCGTATCCGAAAATTGTCCCTGATCCTGTCTCTGGCGCTGGTCGCGTGGGCGTGCGACGACGACCCGAAGAACACGAACAACGTGAACAACGTGAACAACGTCAACAACGTCAACAACGTCAACAACGTCAACAACGTGAACAACGTCAACAACGTGAACAACGTCAACAACGTGAACAACGTCAACAACACGAACAACCAGAACCCCGAGGTCTACGGGGAGCTCGAGCTCGCCGAGAGCCGCCAGTTCGGCTACGAGAACAGTTCCCTCTCGGGCCTGATCGGCGCCGGGGGCTTTCCTCGCTGGCAGGAGGAGACGCAGGTCGCGGGCGACTGCCGGCTTTTGAAGTACGTCCGCCACTTCTGCGAGGACTATTGCGAGGGCGTCTGCGTGGCCGAGAACGTGTGCGAGCCGTGGCCCAGCTTCGTGAACGCCGGCTTCCTGACGGTCAACGGCACGCGGGCCCCCATCGAGGTCCAGCCGGGTCCCTGGGGCTTCAACGGCTTCGAGAACGGCTACGGGTGGTGGGGGGAGACCGCCGACCTCTACGATGACGGGCAGGTCGTCACGGCCAACTTCTCCGGGTTCGGGGCGCTCGCCGCCTTCTCCGTCGCCTCCGCCGGCGTGGCGCCCCTCGAGTTGACCAATGTGACCAACGACGAGCTGGCCCTGTCCAACGACGCCGACACCGTGCTCACCTGGACCCCCGCCGACACCACCGGGACCCGGGTGCGCGTCACCCTCAACGCCAACAACATGGGTCACGGCGCCCCCTACGAGGCCATCATCGAGTGCGACACCGACGACGACGGTTCGCTCGTCATCCCGTCGTCGCTGGTTCGCGACTTCCCGGACACCTACCGTTGGGAGTACTGCGCCGGCTCCGACTGCCCGCTGTCCTGGGCGTTTCGCTACCGCAGCGGGCACACCGATCTGACTGAGGGCCGTGTGGTCTTCCGCGTGGGCTCGGCGGTGGGTTTCTTCATCCTCCACGACCTCCCGACGAAAGGGGAATGACCCATGACAAACCTCACCCGACTCGCCTGCTGCCTGCTCTTCATCACCCATGCCGTCGCCTGCGACGACGACCCGAAGTCCAACAACACGAACAACACGAACAACGTGAACAACGTGAACAACGTGAACAACGTCAACAACGTCAACAACCAGCCCGGGCCCCTCTCCGGTGAGCTGGTCCTCGACGAGTACGACATGATCTCCAGCCCCTACAGCCGTCTCAACGGCGTGGTGGGGGCCGGGGGATTCCCCGTGTGGCAGGAGCTTCACCTCGAAGAGGGAGACTGCCGGTTGTTCCGCTTCGTCTCCCACTTCTGCGAAGACTATTGCGAGGGCGTCTGCGTGGGAGAGAACGTCTGCGAGCCCTGGCCCACCTTCACCGACGCGGGCCGCCTCACGATCACCGGCGCGAAGGTGGCCATCGTGACGGATCCGAGCGACTATGGCTGGTTCGGGGCCAACGGCTATGGGTGGTGGGGGGATCAGCCCGACCTCTTCGACGACCTCGACCCGATCACGGCGAGCTTCGCCGGAGGCGGGCTCGCCGCCTTCTCCGTGTCCGCTGCGGGCGTCGCCCCGCTGGTGCTCACCAACCTCGACAACGATGAGCTCACTTTGAACAACGGTTCCCCCACCGTCCTCACCTGGGAGCCCGGCGTCGGCGCCGGAACCCGGGTGCGCGTCACCCTCAACGCCAACTCCTCGGGGGGACACGGTTCCCCCTACGAGGCCTACATCGAGTGCGACACCGACGACGACGGTTCCCTGACCATCCCGGAGAACCTCGTCGAGTCCTTCCCCGACGCCTACCGCTGGGAGATGTGCGCGGGGCAGGACTGCCCGCTCTCCTGGGCCATGCGCTATCGCCGCGGCACCCACGAGATGAACGGCGGCACCTTCGACTTCCGCGTGGGCTCCAGCGTGGGCTTCTTCATCCTCCACGACGCCCTGCAGCCGTAGAGTCAGTTACGGCGTGCCCGAGAGCGAGAGGATCTTCAACTCCGCGATGTTGACGTAGTGGTGGGCGCCCGAGGCGCCGCCGGTGCCGCCGTAGAGCGCGTTGTGGAGGAAGTCAGACATGTTGATCGAGAAGTCGTCGTGGCGGAGGACGATGGAGTAGGTGTGGCCGGCCTCGAGGTGGACGCGGACGAAGTTGGAGTCCCGCCAGTCGTCCCAGGTCCCCAGGTGCGGCATGACCAGATAGCCGCCCCCCACGAGGGTGCCGCCCTCGTAGACGTCCACCCGCTTGGTGACGCAGGTGATGCCGGTGTCGAAGCCGCCGGCGCCGTTGCCCGCGAGGACCTGGAGCAGGTGGTCGCCGGTGAAGCTGGCGGTGAAACCCGGGACGGTGAGGGTGTGGGTCGGCTCTCCCCAGCTCTCGTAATGCCAGCGACCGTGGTTGTTCACCAGGGTGCCGCCCGTCGCCTGGAACGCGGTGGCCTGGACCGTCGAGATGCGGTCGTAGCCGGGGCCCCACCAGCACACGGGCCTGGCGCGCTGGGACACGGCCCCGGAGCCCAGGGCGCCGACGGTGACGAACTGGGCCTCGACGGTGTAGCACGGCGAGCGGGTCAGGTGTGGGGCGTCGAGGTCGGTGTGGGAGTCGGAGGCCCCGGGCAGGTCCGAGGCGATCCGGACGCCGTCACGGTACACGTGGAAGACGAGCTCGGTGGCGGGTTCGCCGCCACCGGCGAAGGACAGTTCGAGGCCGCCGCCCACGGCGGGGGCGAGGCCGGTGATCGAGGGCGCCAGCGGCGCGAACAGGTTGCGGTACTCGGCGGTGTCGGTCTCGAGGGTGATCGTGTCCCCCGTGTCGCCGCCGTCGTCCTCGAGGGTGATCACGAGGTGGTTGTGGGGCAGCAGGGACGCGCGGGGCAGGAAGTCCTGTCCGGCCACGGCGCCGTTGAGGCGGACCTCGCCCACGGTGTAGGCGCCATGCTCGCGGCTGTCGGCGGCGGGCAGGAGGACCTCGACGGTGAGGGTGACGCCCCGGTAGGGGAGGCGGTTGAGCACCAGGGAATTTGCGTCGGCGAACATGCGGTTGCGCAGGCTCCGGGTGACGTAGGGTGTGAAGCGGATGCCGTCGGGGGTCGTCTCGAGGCCGAAGAGCACATCCTGCACCATGGAGAGATAGCCGGCCACCGACCACAACTGGCGCTGGGAGTTGACCACGGGGCCTGAGAAACTGCCATCGTCGAGCCAGGGGGCTCCGGTGACGGCCTCGAAGTTCTCCATGTTGGAAAGGTTCATGGCCGCGCCCCGCATCAGGGAGTGGAAGGCGTGAGTGACGGCGGCATCGTTGCCCACCGCGCGGGCGGCCCGGAGCCAGTAGGCGGTGACGAAAGGCCAGAGGGCGCGGTTGTGGTAGATGGGGGTCTCCTTCTGCTGGGGCCAGATCACGGCGGGACCCTGGGACAGGTGGGGGTAGCGGCGCACGGCCCCGGCGCGCCGGGTGGCGTCGCCCACGTTCGAGAGCACGGCCAGCGCCGTGCCCAGCAGGTCGAAGTGGCGCGCGGGGGCGCGGTCCAGGGCGCCCGGGGTGAAGGTGCCCCACAGCCCGAGGTCCTCGTGGAAGAGCACGGCGTCGATGGCCGCGCGCAGGTCGCTGGCCCAGCCCTGGTAGCGGGCGGCCGCGGCGGCGTCCCCGTGGGCGGCGGCGAGCTCGGCGCCCAGCTCGAGGAGCCGCAGGTGGCCGACGTTGGTGGAGAGCGCCTGGGACATGTGGATCAGGACGGTGTCCGTGGCGGTCCAGCGAGGGTAGGTCTGCTGGCGCCAGTCCAGGAAGGACTGCTCGCCCAGGTAAAGCCCGTTGAGCTCGTCGAACACGACGACGCGGTCCTGCTCGATCGTGTTGCGCACGGCCTCCCAGGCGCGGTCGGCGAACGCGGTGCGCTCGTCGCCGTCCAGGAAGTCCAGCAGGCGTCGGGCTCCGATGGCCCACACGGCGCGGTCCGTGCTCACCGGCCAGCTGCCGCCCGACCCCGTGTCCTGGATGATCTGCGGGTCCGAGCCGGTGCGCCGATCCGAGACCTTGAACTCCAGGGAGTTGCGGCTGCGGCGCGGATCCAGCGCGGCCAGGGCGAGATCGACGGCGTAGGCCGTGTCCCGGGTCCACACGAACTTCCAGAGGCGGCCGGTCTCGAAGCAGCCGCCCACGGGGCAGGCGATGGGGTTCCCGCCGTTGTAGGCGTAGTCCTGTATGGCGCTGACGCTGTTCTCCCCGGCCTCGATCAAGGCCAGGGCGTAGAGCGCGTCGAACATGGGGTTCCCTGTGGACACACTGGGCCCGCCGGCGGTCTCGGCGTAGGTCCGCGGGTTTCCGGGGAGGTCGTCGCGCCGCGGCTGGGTCGTGCTATGGACGAACTGGCGCGCGCAGGGCACTCCGGAGGCCGTCACGTTGGCCACGTACGACCCGTCGTTCCAGGTGCCGGCGGCCGGAAACGGCCCGCCCTGGGCCTCGACACAGGTCTCTCCGGGGACGTCGCCGTCGTCCTCGATGTCGCCGTCGTCCACGTCCGCGTCGTCCACGTCGCCGTCGACGCCCGCGTCGTTGTTGAGGTTGTTGACGTTGTTGACCTGCTTTTTCGGGTCGTCGTCGCAGCCGGCGGAGGCCAGCAGGATGACGGAGGCGAGGCACAGGACGAGGCCGGGGAGGGTCTTCATGGGGCGCTCCGGTCGGTCCCGCCGGAAATGGGCGGCGCGGCGGGCCGGTGGAGTATCTTACTGCATATGTCTCCGGTTGGCCACCCGGTGGTGGGGGAATCACACCTGTTGCAGGGCCTTGAGCTCGGCGTCGGTCTGGCGAAGCCGCAGGGCGAGGGCCAGGGCCAGGCGCTCGAAGACCACGGCGCTGACCTCGGGGTGCTCGGCGGCCAGGCGGTCGAACTCGGCACGGGAGACGACGAACAGCGACACGTCGGTCTGGGCGGCCGCGTTGGCGGAGCGCACGCCGGCGTCGAGGAAGGACATGTCCCCGAAGAAGTCGCCGCGGCCGAAGGTGGCCAGGTGATAGGTGATGCCGCCGGAAAGGGGCAGAAAGACCTTCACCACGCCCGAGCGCACCAGGAAGATCTCCCCGCCGGGGTCCTTGCGGGCGAAGATGGTCTCGCCGGCGGCGAACTCCTTCTCGATGACGTGGGAGCGCAGCCGGTCGAGCTTGGCCGGTTCGATCCCGGACAGCAGCTCGATCTCGCCGAGCTCCAGGCGCGTGTCGGCCTGGGCATCGGAGCCGGGCAGCACGCGGGTGAGGAGCTGGTCCTCGGCCCACTCGAGGGCGGCGTCGTGGTTGTCGAAGAAGCGGACGTTGCGCTGTTCGGCCGAGAGGCCCAGTTCGGTGAAGTAACCCTTCACGTCACGCCCCGTGGGCAGGTGGGCGGGGATCGACGAGAACAGCAGGTAGCCGTCCTTCTCGGCGAGGCGCCCCTCGACCTGGCGCAGCATGTTCACCGCCGTGTAGTCGATGGACTGGACCCGGCGCATGTCGAGCAGGATGTAGCGGGCGCCGGCCAGGTGCGGGTCGAGTTCCTTGATCAACTGGTCGGTGGTGCCGAAGAACAACTGGCCCTGCAGCTCGAAGGCGACGATCTCGTCGCCGTGGGCCTCGAGGGCCTCGCGCTGGGGCTTCAGGCGCTTCATCTTCGACGAGATCTGGCTGCCGGTGGCCTTGCGGCGCACCACGGAGCCGCGGATCTGGTCGCGCAGGAAGAGGACGATGGCCAGCGCGACGCCGACGCCGGAGGCCGTGAGCAGGCTGGTGCTCAGGGCGGCCACGATTACGGCCAGGATGACGAAGAAGTCGAAGGCCGTGTGCCAGGAGCGAAGCATCTTCAGGCTCTTGGTGTCCACCATGCGGACGCCCACGACCATCAGGATGCCGGCCAGCGCGGACACCGGGATCCAGGCGATCAGGCCCGCGAAGAACAGCAGGATCAGCAGCGAGAAGAGGCCCACGAAGACACCCGACAGCCGGGTCACGCCCCCCGAGGTCAGGTTGACCAGGGAGGCGCCCATGGTGCCCGCGCCGGGGATGCCCATGACCAGCGCCGAGGCGCAGTTGCCCAGGCCCTGGCCGACGAGCTCGCGGTTGGAGTCGTGGCGCCCGCGGGTGACGGCGTCGAGGATGACGCAGGTCTTGAGGGTGTCCACCGAGAGCAGCACGGCCAGCGTGCCCGCCGGCACCAGCACCAGCGCGAGGTCGGCCAGGCGCAGGCCGCCGAAGGAGGAGAAGTGGGCGGACAGCAGTTCGGGGAAGGACGCGTCGGCGGGCAGGATCGGGCCGATGACCGCGGGGTTTCCCGCGGTCGCCAGGAGCGAGGAGTCCACGAGGGTGAGCGCGAAGTAGGTGAGCACACCGGCGACCAGGGCGACGATGGCGCCGGGGATCGCCTTGATGAAGCGCGGGGCCAGGATCATGGCCGCCATGGTCGCCGCACCCACGGCCACGCGGGTGGGTTCCCACGAGGGGATCGACGTGAGCGTGGAGAAGAAGGTCGCGCCCTTGGGCATGCCGGCGAGCTTGGGGAGCTGGGCGGTGAAGATGAGCAGGCCCACGCCGCTGAGGTAGCCGGCGACGACCGGGTAGGGGATGTACTTGATGATGCGGCCGCCCTTGAGGGCGCCGGCCAGGATCTGGATGCCGGCCGAGAGCAGCATGACCACGCTCAGGTAGGCCGGGATCAGGGCGATGGCCCCGGGGGTGCCGTCGCGGCGGACCATCTCCATGGTGAACACCGAGAGCACGGCCGCCGCCGGCGCGCAGGGCGCCGAGATCAGCCGCGCGGTGCCGCCGAACACCGGCGCGAGCAGGCCGATGGCGATGCAGCCCATGATGCCGCCGATGGCCCCGCGGGCGGCGTAGTCGGCGCCCAGGGGGGCGAAGATGATCAGGCCGAAGGCGATGGCCGACGGCAGGGCGACCAGCGTCGCGGCCAGGCCGCCGAAGAGGTCGCCCTTCAGGTTCGACTTGAGATGCGTGAGATCCATGGTGCTTCTCCGGGGTGCGGTTCCGGGCGGGCCTGTCGGGCGGCAGGCCTCACAGGCGGGTGGCTTCCAGGTATTCCATCTGCGTGCAGTCCATTTGATCGAAGTACTTGTCGAAGTAGGGTTCGTCGGGCTCGACGTCGGTCCAGGGATCCTCCTCGCCGCAGGAGACGCGCTCCTGGTTCAGGGTGACCTGGTAGAAACCGTCGTACTCGGAGCCGGCGCGCGGGTCGTCGTCACAGGCGGACAGCAGCGCGAAGGGGAGCAGGGCGAGAACGATCGGGAGCGTCTTCATGGGTTCCTCCTTGGGGACAGGCGTGCGGGCCGTCCGGGCCATTATTACAGGTCCCCACCGGATTTTGCACAGGAAAAATGTGCGTTGCCCCCGTGCCGGCGAACGGGTATGTTCTCAGGGTCCGCTATTGGAAAGGAAGTCATCTCATGGAGAGCCACATTGTTTACTGGGTAATCGGTGGTGCGGGCGGCCTCGTCCTCGCCGTGATCGAGACGCTGCTGATCCGGGCCCTCTTCCGGGCGGCCCCGCCCCACCGGTTGCTGGTCGTGTCGGGCCGGCGGTACCGGCAGGGCCATGAGACGCGGGGGTTCGCCGTGCACGGCGGACTGCGTGCGGTGATCCCCGTGGTGGAGCGCGTCGAGGAGCAGGACACCACCTGCGTGCCGTGCGGGGTGGAGGTCCGCAACGCCTATCTGAAGGGGGCCGTCCCCGTCACCGTGCGATGGTTCGCCCTGGTGCGCGTCTCCCGTGATCCGGAGGTGGTCCACGATGCGGTGGAGCGCTTCCTCGGTCGGCCGGCTGCCGAGGTGGGGCAGGTGGCCACCGAGACCCTCGAGGGCGCGGCCCGCGGCGCCCTCGCGAAGATCAGCCCGGAAAACCTGGATCACTTGACGTTGTTCGAGGTGCTTCTCCTCGAGGGGTCGCCGCCCCTGCGAGCCATGGGGCTCGAGCTGGTCCACCTGTCCATCGAATCCTTCGGGAAGGAGGTGTGACATGGAACAGGCCCTGGTCCTCGGCTTCGTCCTCGGCTTCGCCCTCACCTCCACCCTGATCTGGATGGGATTTCTCCTCAACGGGTTCGTGCGCATCCCCAAGGGGCACGTGCTGGCGGTCACCCGCTCCGGTCAGCAGGACGGGCGCACCGTCGTCTTCTTGCGCGGTGGCCGCGCCCTGGTCATTCCCTTCTTCCAGCGGGGGACGCTGTATTCGACGCGGCCGATCCCCGTCTCCTACGCGGGTCTAGAGATCGCCCGCGACGGCGTACCCAGTTTCGTGTGCGCGCTCGAGGCCGAGGTCCTGCCGGAGCAGGACGACGACGGACTCATGCGCTACGTGCAGTGCTTCGGCGGGCACGGAGCCGACGTGGTGGCCGCGGCAGTCTCCCGCGTGGTCGGTAACGGCGCGCGATGCACGCTCGAGGGGCTGTCGTTCGAGGCGGCTCATTCCAATCCGGAGAAAATGACGGAAGCATTGCGGAGCCGACTCGATGACGATCTGAAAGCGCTGGGACTCCGGATCGAGACGTTGCGCGTCGAGGTCCGGCCGTCGCCCCAGGCCGCCCGCTCCCGGGACGCCTCCGAGCTCTCGATGGACGGGTTCCGGGCCGGGTGACGATTCTTAATCGCCGCAGTCGGGGTCGTTGGAGTCGATGAGGCCGTCGACGTCGTTGTCCTTGCCGTCGAAGCAGAGCTTCTCGGTCAGCGGCAGGCCGGCGCAGGCGATCTTGGCGCGGGTGCCCGGCGTGGGATCGTCCCGGCGGGAGATGATGATCTCGGCGCCGCGGGAAGGTCCGAACCAGGGCGTGAGGGTCGGGTGGCAGCCCAGGCGCTCGGAGCCCTCCGGGCAAGGCTCGGCGCAGTCCGGGTTGAAGGCGATGTGGTAGCACTTCAGCACCGGCAGGTTGGGATCGCGCTTGGCCGGATGGCCGCCCTGGTAGTCGGACGGGCACTGCGGGATCTCGGTGATGTTCTTCTCCTCGTCATAGTCCTGCACCGAGCACAGGGGCAGGCACAGGCCGGCCTCCTCGGTTGGCAGGGAGGTCAGCGGGGTCTCCCCGTTGGCCGCGGCGGGATCCGGGCAGCCCGAGAGCGGGGTGGTGATGCACTGGACCTCGACGAGGGCCTTGATGCGGTTGCCCAGCCCCACCAGGGCGGCGGAGTAGTCGCTCTCGCAGATGCTGGTGAGCGCCCACTGGGCGTCGTCCGGATCCTGCATCATGGACTCGACGAAGGCCTTGATGCGCACGGCGGGGTCGGCCCCGTCCAGGGGATCACCGCAGGCGGACAGCAGGGTGGGGTAGTTGCTGCCGTCCAGGCCGATGGTCAACTGGTTGCCGTACAGGCCGGCGATGGCGCCCACCAGGATCATGTTCGCGTCCTTGAGCTGGCTCAGTTCATGCGTGTACCGGCTGATGGGCTGCAGCATGTTCTTGGGGTCGTTGGACTCCCGGGGCGCGCAGTTGTGGTAGGTCATCGTGCCCGCGGGCATCACGCGCTGCCAGGGCTCGTCGCACTTGATGCCGAACTCCTGGCAGCGGAAGTTGTCGAGCTTGCCCAGGGTGTCGTTGATGTCCCCGATGGGGTTGTAGAACTCGGGGACCTTGACGGAGCAGTCGTCCTCGTCCGTGATGATGAAGATCGCCAGGTAGGCGTTTTCCCGAAGGAAGCCGGCGTTGGCGCCGGAGGGATCCGTCACGGCCTTGTAGACCGCCTCGAGCTGGGACTCCAGGCCGCAGCCGCTGATGCCCAGGTCGGCCATGCACGAGAACACCGTCTCCAGGCTCTCACCGGTGTAGTTGCGACAGCGCGGGCACCCGTTCTCGTCCACGGCGAACTGGAGCCCGGCGGGTTCGGTCGGGTTGCCCAGGATGTCGGTGAACACGCCGACCTCGCAGTTGGCCTGCGTGCAGTCGTGGGCGGGGCAGGTGGTGGCTGCGCCCTCGGCGGTCAACTTGGTGATCGAGCAGCCGCGGGGCTCCACGTCCACAACGTAATGCTGGCCCGCCGGGTTCGCGCAACTGTTGTTGACGCCCTTCATGAAGCGCCCGCCGTCGCCTCCCGAGCGTGTGCAGCCGGCGCTGTTGTAGGGGACTGTGCCCAGATCCGGAGTGATCGTCCCCAGGTGGATGTTGGGCAGGCCGCCGGAAATGTCCTTGAGCACGCGGACCAGGTTGGGGAAGTTCTGCCGCAGCAGGAACTGCTCGTCCTCCATGGAACGGGACGTGTCGATCAGGAAGATGAGATCGACGTCGCGGGTGGCGCTCTGGAGCGCGGAGAAGTCCGAGATCACGGCGGGCGCGGGGTCGGCGACCTTCATGGGGCGCTCGATGCACGCCCACGAGAAGGCGACCGCCAGGGTGATGGCGGCCAGGGACAGGGTGCGAATGACGAGTGAATGATACGGTTTCATGGCAAGCCTCCTGAGAAAGTTACTTTGTCAAAACGCGAAAATAAATATAAAAACCCTGAATCAATCAATCATGAATCAAGACCGTGAATCGTCTCATGTGCCACCCCGATCTTCTTGGTTTCAAAAAGCAAAAAAACGTGAAACCCTCTTTGGCTACCTGACCCTGATATTCTTCGCTTGTAGCCAGATGATTCATCAAGGCACCCACGCAGGGCGCCCGGGAACTCAGTCCCTACCGTTACCGTAGCGCCGTCGTGCGGAAATGGCAACCCATTTTTTCACATTTTTCTGGAGGGCGGATCCAGAGTGAACGGCTCCCTGCTCCATTGCGGGAATTGAATCCCGGTGAATCTCTGGTACAGTACCCCCTGGAGGCTCGTCATGAACACCAGTAACTTCCCCCGGATCCTTCCGATCGTCACGCTCGCCACCCTCCTGCCGTTCGCGTGCACCTTCGACACCTCCGGCCTGCGGGAGACCGGCCAGAACAACAACAACGTCAACAACCTCGTCTGCGGGAACGACCTGCGCGAGACGGGCGAGCTCTGTGACGGGACCGACCTGGCGGGCGAGACCTGCCTGTCGCGCGGTTTCGACGGGGGCACGCTGGCCTGCGCCACCGGCTGCCAGGCTTTCGACACGACCGCCTGCACGGGGACCGGTCCCGTGTGCGGCAACGGCGTGATCGAGACCACCGAGGTGTGCGACGGGACCGACCTCGACGGGCACAACTGCGTCTCCGAGGGTTACGTCAGCGGCACGCTGGCCTGCGCCGAGGGCTGCGCGGCCTTCGACACCAGCGCCTGCGAGGGGGTCGGCCCCCAGTGCGGAGACGGGGTCATGGAGGGCGCCG
>Ga0302247_1001230_pt1 | contig 20381 bp, 15 predicted proteins | sample AAG_UR_Ile_MG_FD_193529 | JGI IMG/M metagenome (GOLD analysis project Ga0302247, IMG submission 193529) | Enriched activated sludge microbial communities from anaerobic digester in WTTP, New Holstein, Wisconsin, United States - AAG_UR_Ile | ecosystem: Engineered > Bioreactor > Anaerobic >...
GGAAATGGCGTGGGACCGGGCGGCGGCGTTGATGCGCGTGATCCACAGGCGGCGCATGTCGCGCTTGCGCTGTTTGCGGCCGGCGAAGGCGGCGGCCCAGGCCCGGCGGACCTGGATGACGGCGGTGCGCCAGAGTTTGCCCCGACCCAGGAAGTAGCCGCGCGCGGCCTTCAGGATCCGGTGATGACGGCGATGGGTGATGGTACCACCTTTAGATCTCGGCATGACTCAACCTCATTTCCACAAATTAAAGACCGGGCATCATCCGCTTGAGATGACGCCGGTTCGAAGCATCCGCGATGACGCCGCCGCGCAGGTGCCGCTTCATCTTGGTGGTCTTCTTGGTCAGGATGTGACTCTTGAAGGCGTGATTGTGCTTCACCTTGCCGGTGCCGGTCACACGGAAGCGTTTCTTCGCGCCGCTGTTCGTTTTCGCCTTGGGCATGCTGGTCTCCTTCCCGCAAACGCCGAATGATCGGCTAGACCCTGGGGGCCGGTTTTCCGGGTTCGCCGAAGCCGGCGAACAGTTCCGCGGCCGACAGGGTGGAGTGACGACTCATCTTCGCCTTGCGAGCTCTGTTCTGATTCCGGGTTTTTCTGAAACGCTTGGTCCATGTTTGTTTCGTCAAAGACGACATGGGTCACCTCCATGGGGTTGCGGGTTTAGTAAAATCCAACAGCGTTGTCAAGCATTACCGAGCGACATCTTTCACTTTTTTCCGCAGGGCGACGGGGAACCCCTCGCTCTCGTCCGGATCCCGTTTTTCGACATTCAAAGCATTGATATCATTATGTATTTACAAGTTTCACCTCCGCAAAAAGTGGTCCTGCCGGTCCGGAAACCGGCCCATTCGGGAGATCTGGTCACCGTCCGATCCGGCCGACGGGATCACCGGCGGTCGCCTTTGGCCGTCCGTTTTCGTTTTCCCGCTTTTTCCTCTTGACAACCTCCGGTTTGTTCCTTAGAAAGTGGCCCGGTGTCGCGACGCGGTCGTGGCGGAATTGGTAGACGCGCTAGATTCAGGTTCTAGTGGATGTATTTCTGTGAGAGTTCGAGTCTCTCCGACCGCACCAAGCAATCCATACAATAGTGTTTTCCTTCGCCGGCTGGTTGTGCCAATCTGAGGCCCGCATGCCCAGACGGCTCTTCCCCTCTCCCGTCACGCCCCGCACCGCCGCCGTTTTCGCCGCGGGGGCGGCCGCCTTTCTCACCGGCCTCTTCGCCATGCTCCTGCATGCCTACGGGCGCATGTTCCAGGCCCGGCTGCTGTACCCGCTGGATCTGGAGTGGATGGAGGGCGGCGTGCTCGTGCACGTGCAGCGCCTGCTCGAGGGTCAGGCCCTCTACACCGCGCCCTCGGCCGACTTCATCCCGTTCGCCTACACGCCTTTCTATTATGTCGCGGTGGCGGCTCCCGCCGCGATCACCGGGGTGTCCTTCTGGATCGCCCGGGCCGTCTCCCTCGCCGCGCTGGCCTCGATCCCCGTCGGCTACGCCTGGGCCCTGTGGCCCCGCGAGGGAGTCCCCCGCAACCGGTGGTTCGCCGCCTGGGCAGGGCTCGCCGGCCTCTGCCTGCTGCTGCTCGAGTACTTCACGGCGGGGGCGTGGCTGGACCTCGCCCGGGCCGACACCCTGTTCCTGGCGCTCTCCCTGTGGGGGGCCGCCGTGCTCGTGCGGGGTCCCCACAGCCTGCGCGCGATGATCCTCTCCGGGGTCCTGTTTTCCCTGGCCTTCTGGACTAAGCAGACCGCGATCTTCTTCATCCTGGGAGCCGGCGCCTGGCAGCTCACCCGGGACTGGCGCCGCCTGGCCGCGCTGGTGATCACCGTCGGCGTGCTGTGCGGCGGCGGGATGCTGGCGCTGCAGGCGCTCTCCGACGGGTGGGCCTGGTTCTACCTGCGCGAGATCCACCGCCTCCACACGTTCGACGCGACCAGGGCGTGGTCCGTGACCCCCGCCCTGTTGGGATCTCGGCTCTGGCCGCTGGCCGCCCTGGGGGCCCTCGGGCTGGCCTTTCACGCGGTCTCCCGGCGCAGACTCGACGCCTCGGTCGCCTTCTGGTGGTGGTTCGCCGCGTGCGGGCTCCTGGCCGCCGCGGTGGGCAGCGGCACCCAGTGGGCGCACACCAACGCCCTGCTGCCCGCCGCGGTCTTCCTTCCTCCCGCCGTGGCCGCGTCCTGGACCGCCTGGGCCGCCGCCCTCGGAGGCTCGCGGGACAGGGTCGTCCCCTCGGCCGGGGTCCCTCCGGTCGGCCCCTCCTGGCTCCCCGTGGCCTTCCTGGCGGCCGGCTTCTCCCTGCTCCTGTTCCACGTGCACTCCCGCCACCCGTCCGCCCACGAGTTCCGCCAGGCCACCCCCACCTTGGCGGATCATGCCGCCGCCGTCCGGTTCATCCGCGCGCTGCGCCGGCTCCCGGGCCCCGTGCTCATCCCGTACCATCCGTGGTCGGCCGTCCTGGCCGGCTCCCCCCCGCACTTCCATCAGCACGCCCTCAACGACCTCCGGGCCGCCCGCAGACCGACGCCCAGGGACTTCGTGGAGGGCATGAAGCAGGGGCGATGGAAGACCATCGTGCATGACCGGCACGGCCTCGCCTACTGGCGGCAGTGGCCCGGACTCACCACCCATTACCGGAACACCTCCGCCGTGCGCGGGAGGCGGCTGCGCACCTACGCCGGCAACGCCTGCGGGCCCCGCACGTTCTGGACGCCGGTGAAGCCATGACCGGCCCGCGCCCCGTCGACATCTCCATGCCCCTTTCGCCCGGAATGCCGGTGTACCCGGGGGATCCTCCCCCGGCCTTCGACACCTGGCGCGAGGACGGCGTCACCCTCACCCTGGCGCGTCTCTCCCTGCACGCGGGCACCCACGTGGACGCCCCGCTGCACGTGCTGCCCGACGGCCCCGCCGCCGAGACGGTCCCGCTGGCCTCCCTGTGCGGCCCCTGCTGCGTGGTGCAGGCCGGTCCGGGTGTCGTCGACGAGGACCAGGTCCGCGCCTGGCCCCTGCGGGACCGCGATCGCGTGCTGGTGCGACGCGGACCCGACGGCTGCGTCTTCACCCCCGGCGCCGCGCTGGCGCTGCTCGAGCGCCGGATCCGGCTGCTCGGCGTCGAGGATCTGGGGCCGGACGCCACCGGCGATCCGGCCCTGCCCGTCCACCACCTGCTGCTCTTTGCCGGCGTCGTCCTCCTCGAGAACCTCGTGCTCTCGCAGGTCGCGTCGGGGCGATGGTGGCTCACCTGCCTGGGGCCATCCCTGCCGGGTCGCGAGGCCTTCTGGGTGCGGGCGGTGCTGTCATGAGCCGGCCCGCACGCCCACAACGGAGCCTCGAATCGATCACCCTCGTCCTCGCCGGGATCCTGCTGCTCCCGCTGCTGGGCTCCGCCTGCGCCTGGTTCTCCCGCCCGCCGAAGGCCCGGCCCGCGCCCGATCCGGCGACCGTCCGCCGCGCCGAGCTGGCCACCGAACTGGCCCGCCGCCCCGACCCCACCAGACGCTGCCTGCTGCACACCCACGTGGCCGTGCTGGATTTCCTCGACGGGGGCCGGCCGGCGAACCTGGGACGCGCCCTGGGCCGGCACTGTCCCGCCGGCAACGCGGCCGTCTTCGAGGCCATGGACGCCCACCTCGCCGGTGATCCGTGGGCGGCCGGGGAGGCGGCCCTGCGATATCTCGAGGCCACCGCGGGCGACCCCGACCCCGCGCGGGTCCTGCTGCGCCGGATCGCCGCCGTCCTCGCGGGCGAGGCCGAGCTGCCCGACGTCTCCTTCCTGCGCCGGCTTGCCGCCGTCGCCCTGCGGGATCCTGCCCTTCCGGTGCTGCTCTGGGCGAACCGGCCCCACCTGCTCCGGACCCTGGCCGATCCCTCCGCTGGTCGGGCGCTGGGGACCGGCCTGCGATTCGCGCGATCGGCGCCGGTGCCGCTCCTGGGCCGCCTGCACTTCGAGCGCGCCCGGCCGGCCGGCCAAGGCGGATCCTGGACCGACGGAGATCCCCTGCGCTCGACCTCGGGGCACCCCGAGGCGATCGACCTCGCGCTGACGGTGACCTGCACCCGCCCCACCCCCCTGCTCCTGGAGCTCCGTCCCCAGGGCCCCGCCTCTGTGCACCTGGAAGACCGCCCCGTGGCCTCCACGGCCCGCACGCCGGGCGTGGAGGAGGGCCTCTGGCGCGTGTCCCTCTCCGGGTTCACCGGCACGAAGCGGCTCATGGTCCGCCTGGTCGCCCCGGCCCGGACCATCGAACCCCGGATCCGGCTCGTGCCGTCGACCGCCTGCACCTTCGGGACCTCCCGCCCCGGGGAACCTTCCCCCGGCGCCGTGACCCCGGAGCCCGGCGCCACCGCCGTGCCCGCCTGGCTCGCCCCCCTCGAGGCCCTGGCCGACTCCCAGCTCGCCACCGCCTCCGGCGTCTTCGCCACGCCCAGGGCCGCCCTGGAACGGCTCCTGGGCCGCTCGCCGAAGCTGGAGTACACCCGCGCGGTCCTGGCCGGCGCGCTGCTGGCCGACCCCTCCCTGCTCCCGGAGACCGCCCGCAGGCTGATCGGGCAGCTGGCCGACGCCCACGCCGACGCCGGCTGGTCCCGGATCGTCGCCGCCCGCTTCCTCGCCGACGAGGGCCACCCCGAGCGGGCGCTGGAGCGGCTCTACCCCCTGCGCTCCGCCTGGGCGATCGTGGCCCGCGCGAGGCTGGCCCGCGCCGCCGGAGGCTCGGGCACGGTGAGCCCCTCCCCGGCTGAGCTCGCCCCCTCGTCCCGCCACCACCTCCTGTTCGTCGAGGCGGCCCTGGACGCCAACCGCCAGGATCCGCGGGCGGCCCTGGCCCACCTGAGGCCGGCCCTGGCCCTGCGCCCCGATCTGCCGGACCTGTTCCACCACCACCTCCGGCTGCAGCAGTTCGCCGAGGCCCTCGCCGAAGGCCGCCGACTCGTGGCCCTGGGCGCCGCCGACGCCGACCTGTACGCCCGCCTGGGCGCGGCCTGCCTCGGCCTGCAGAACCCCGCCTGCGCCATGGAGTGGAACGACCGGCGGCTGGCCCTCGATCCGGGCTCAGAGGCCGCCTTCCTGCGCCGGCTCGACCTAATCACCGCGGCCGGCCAGGACCGGGACGCGTTCTTGGAGCTCGCGGCCCATGTGCGCCGGTTCCCGGGCCACCGCGAGGCCCTCCTGCTGTACTGGTCACACCCCTCGTTCACCCCGCCGAACCTGCCCGACCTGAAGGCGCTCCTGGACCTGCGCTGGGGGGAGGAGGCGCCGGCCGTCTTCCTGCTCAACCGCGAGGAGCACTTCGTGTCCGCCCACGGGGGAGCCTTCGTGCGTGTCACCCGCTGGGTCCGCCTCAACTCCCCGGTGGCCGTCGAGGAGCTCGGCGAGCTGGAGCTCCCCGCAGACGCCATCCTGCTCGACGTGCACACCCGTAAAGCCGACGGCACCGAGTATCCGCCCTCGGCCACCCCTCAGAAGGCGAGCTTCTCCCTGCGCAACCTGGAGCCGGGGGACATCGTCGCCTTCTCCTATCTGCGCGCGAATCCCCCCATCCCCGGCCTGCCCGGGCGCACCTGGGGGCACCGCTTCCAGTTTCAGCACCGGGTGTTCCCGACCGTGCTCGCCGAGTGGATCCTGCATGCCCCCGCCGGGATCCCGCTGGTCCAGCGCCCGGAGGGCCAGGTGCCCGCCCTGTCCCGGACCGAGGACTCCGATGGCGTCCACCTGCGACTTCAGGCCTGGACCCGGGACCGCGTCCTCGCCGAGCCCCGGAGCGCCGGCTTTCTCCCCCCCTCGATCCAGGTCCACGCCGGCTTCACCGAGGCCGATCTGCACGCCCTGATCGATGAGGAGGCTCCCTGGCCCGACTGGGACAGCCTCGAGCTCGCCGCCCTGGCCCGCAGGTTGTGCCCCGCCCCCTCGCCGGCCTGCGTCGCCGACACCGCGCGCTGGGTCCTGCGGAACATCCGGGAGGACCGCCGCCTCACGCGCGCCGCCCACGTACTCCAGCGGCGGACGGGCTCCCGGCTCCACCTGCTGGCCTCCCTGCTCTCCCACCAGGGACGGGCGCCGCGCATGCTGCTGGCCCGCGCCACCCGCGGTTCGAACGGCCCCATCGCCTGGCCGGACCCCTCGGATTATCCGATCTGGCTGCTGGAAGTCCCCGGCTTCGGCGTCATCGACCCGCGGTTCACCCACCTGCCGCCGGGCCGGATGGTCCCCGCCGTGGGGGGCACCCTCGCCCTCGGCCTGGGCCCCGGGCCACCGACCGTGCGCCTGGCCGAGGCGGCGCCGCAGACCCGCCGGCTCGAGATCCTCGCCACCCTCCTGGCCGACCGCAGCGCCCGCTTCGAGGTGCGGGACCGCTCGGCGGGCTTCCACGCAGCCCAGAAACTCGAGCAGTTCGCCGGGCTCACCCCCGAGGCGCTCCGCGAGCGGATCCAGGTGGACTCCCTCCAGCGCCATTTCCCCGGCTCCCGGCTGCTCTCCCTGGACTGGAAGAAACCCTCGCCCGACCTCGACGGGCTCTCCCTGTCCTACACCTTCGAGGCACCCTCGGTGTGCGCGCCGGCCGGGGACAACAATCTGGAGATGAGGCGCCTCCCGTTCCCGTGGAGCCTGCGCCGGCGCTTCTCCGTCTTTTTGCCCCGCACCACCGACTTCTGGCCCGGCGCCCTCCCGGACACCCGCCTCGAACTGACCGTCGTGCCGCCCCGCGGCCTGCGGGTCGAGCCGGCGCCCGAGCTCCGGATCGAGACCGGCTTCGGACGCCTCACGCGCACCCTGGTCACCGGCGCCGGGGGCACCGGCCGGCTGATCATCGAGAAGTCCCTGCGGCCGGGCGTCGTGACCGTCGCCCGCTGGAAGGAGTTCACCTCGTTCGTCACGCTTCTTGACGAATACGAGGCGCTGCCCGTAGTGTTGGTGCCTGTGGATCGAGGCGAGAGATGAACCTGTTCCCGAACATCTTTCTTGGCGTGCTCCTGACGGCGGCCGCGTGCGGGCGCTCCCGCACCGCCGAGGAATGGGAGCTTGCGGTCCCCGTGCGGCTGCATCAGCCCCCGCGCGCGCCGGCCGCCGACCCCGAGGCGCCCCTTCGCCTCATGCCCCGGGAGCCGGGCGCGGACGGCCCAAAGGCCGGGACACCGCTGGTCTTTTTGCAGGACGGCGGCGCCTGGCGGCTGCTCGACGATCAGGCCCGCATCGTCTTCTCGGCGCCGGTCCCCGTCACGGAAGACGACCCGCAGCCTGTGCGGACGGCCGCCGCCTTCCATTCGGCCGGACAGCGGATGGTGTACCTGCTGTACCGCCAGGAGCTCTTCTCGATCCCGGTCGCACAGCCCCAGCTCCGGCGGGTCGCCGCCCTCGGAGACGCCCCGCTGTGCGCCTTCGAGCCGCCCTTCGACCAGCACCTGCTGCACGAGGACGATCTGGGCGAGGATCCCGCCCGCGGGGTCCTGTGCGCCGTGCTGCGCGACGCCCCGGCGCCCGACTGCCGCCGCGCCTGCACCCTCGCGGTGAACCCGGCCGACGGCGTGGTGAAGAGCGCCTGTACCCGGGACGACCAGGGCCGTGCCGGCCGGCCGGTGGAGCCGCCGCCCTGCGCATCACGGCCCGCGCCGGAACGGACTCCCGGGCCCACGGGCTGGCGACCCGACGGCGCAGCGTGCGCCCTCGTCGAGACCGCCGGCGGACGGGTCCTGCCCCTTTACGCCGAGACCGACGAGCCCTCCCCCTGCGAGCTCCGCTTCGAGGGGTCGAGCGCCGACGGCCGCTTCGCCATCTGGTGCACGGCCGAGCCCGAGACCGAGTACGCGGGCGGACGCTGCCGGGTGGTCGACCTGCGCCGGGGCCGCGCCCTCGAGCCCGCCGTGGACGTCCCCTGGGAGTCCCGCGTCCGCTGGGACGCGCTGGCCCGCGCCGCCCTCGTCGGCGACTTCCTCTTCCTGCTCGACGCCTCCCCCGTCCGGTACGTGGAGCTCAACGCCTCGGCGCTGTTCGTGCGTTAGTCCGGATCACCGAAGAGCTGGCGCATTTGTGGGGAAGGACCCCGGTAGCGGGCGGCGCCGGTGGGCAGCGGGGCGATGCGGAGCGCGCCCTCGGGGCAGTGGTTGTAGCAGGTGTAGCAGCCGACGCAGCCCTCGCCGAAGACCGGCAGACGGTCCCCCGGGGCGAGGCGGACGGCCTTCTCGGGACACAGGCGTTCGCAGACGCCGCAGGAGGTGCAGCGGGCCGGGTCGACCGAGAAACGGGTGAACTGGTTGATCTTCCAGCGGGTCATCGAGAAGCCGAGGGCCTTGACTCCGGGCAGGGTGTGGTGGAGGGACTGCACCGGCGGCGGCGGGGCCGGATCACCGGCCTCCGGCGACCTGCGATCGGCCTCCGACAGCACCCGGTCACAGAAGGCGTCGAGCCGGTCCCGGTCGGCCGCGGTGGGCTCGAGCGCCGCGTGGCTGACCAGCCCCACCAGCGGACGCAGGGTCGGCGCGATGGCGGTGATCCGCCGGGCAGCCGGGGTCAGGGCTCCTGCGTGATCCGCCAGGAAGCGATGGTGGGGAAAGTTCGACGGGGCCAGGCAGTGCAGTGCGGCCACCACGGGGTAACCCTTGGCCGCCAGCCACTCGGCGTGGAGGTCGAACTGGGCGCCGGGCTCGCCTCCGCAGGTGGCGAACAGGAACGCCGGGAGCCGACGACGGGCGGGCGGGAGGTTCAGCAGCACCCGATCCATGGTGAGGGTGCCCCGGAAGTACATCGTGGGGCAGGCCACCCCCAGCAGGTCGAAGTCGCCGGGATCCGGCACGACGGGGTCCGGACGACCCACGTCCACCAGCTCGGCCACGTGCCCGCGACGACGGAACTCCCCGCAGGCGTGCCGCATCATCAGGCGGGTGTTTCCGGTGGTCGAGTGCAGCAGGATCAGGATGCGCATCGGTCCCTCCCGTTCAGAAGATCGTGTCGTTGTCGTTGAAGTCGTCGTGGTCGAGGTCACGGTGACGGCGCAGGAGCTCGGCCGCACGGGTCTCGTCCCCGGAGTCCGGGGCCGGCGCCTGGGGTTCGTCGCCGACCACGGGGAGCTCTTGGGCGGTGGGAGCGACGGGGATGCCTTCCTCGCCGGGGCCGGGAGACGGGACGCCCTCCACGGGGGGGAGCGACTCCTCCGGGCCGGTGCCCAGGACCTTCTCCATGAACTTCCCGGTGTCCACCACGTGGCGGCGGTGAAAGCCGGTGGAGATGACGCGGCGCTCGTCCCGGGCCGTCATCGTGAAGTCGATGCGGCGCTCCTCCACCCGGGCCACGACCAGATCGATGGTGAAGAATTCGCCCACGGGCGTGGGGTACAGGTGGACGATCTCGACCCGGGATCCCACCGAGGTGGTCCCCTCTTCCAGATAGGGCAGGATCGAGGAGGCCGCCGTGTTCTCCATGGCCAGCACCAGGGCGGGGGTGGAGAGCACGGGAACGTGGCCGCTGCCCATCCGGTCGGCGGCCCACTCCTCGCGGACCTTGAAGTTGCGTGAGAACGACATGCCGGGCTGGATCTTGGAAATGGACATACAGCCTCCAAAAAATCAGAAGAACTGACGGCGGCCGGCCGAGCGGAAGAGGCTCTCCACCGGCAGCCACGCCGGGGCGGCGCCGAGGGGCAGGATCCCCGATCCGGTGAACACGCCCCAGGTGCCGTCCTCCTGGCGCTGCAACCGCCCGGTGGTGAAGCCCTTTTTCCTGAACACCCAGCGCAGGGGCCGCCGGTTGCCCAGGAACGACATCGCCAGGCCCGTGTCCTGGTCCCCCGTCCTTCCGGTGCGGACCACGGCCGTGTAGCGCTCGAGCCGGCCGTCGGCCGACTTCTGGGAGCGGACCTGGCCCACGGGCACGACCTGCCCGGCCTGAAACCAGGCCAGGCGGTGCGGTGCGGGGGTCACGGCGTAGAACCAGCGCCGGCAGAGCTCGCGCTCGCAGACCTCGGTCTCGTCCTGGATCCACACCTCGTCCCGATAGCCCAGCCGCACCACGGCCGCGGAATAACGGGGCAGCCGCGCCTCGGGGTGCACGAAGCCCGCTACCTGCGGAAAGAGCGCGACCCCCAGCTGGGGCCAGGGGTCCCGGGTCCGGGAGAGCCTGAGCTGGCCGCGGGAGGGTCCCGGCACCTGCAGGGAGACCGCGACACCGTCGAAGCGGCGCAACTGGAAGGCGTTCACGGGGGCGACCGGATCCTCGAGCAGGGCGAGGCCCTGGGTGAAGGCCTCCACGCGGCGGGAATAGGGACCGAGCCAGACGCGGACGTCCAGCCCCTCGGCGCCGGTCCCCGGGTCGACGATCAGGACCTGGCGCGTGCGGTTCCCCAGGTGCCGATCCAGCTGGAAGCGATCGGCGAGGGCGCGGGCCTGGACCGGCGTCCGGCGCTCGGCGACCTCGAGCCACACCTGGGGCGGGCGGGGCTGCGCCTGCGCGCGCGCCGGCACGGTCTCCTGCCGGGGTGCGGTCCCCTGCGCCGCCCCCCATTGGAGGAGGGCGCCGGACAAGGCGAGCCAGAACAGGACGAACATGGTGCGCTACTTGGAGGACTTGGCGGGGTCGGGCTTCCCGGTGCCCTCGTCGGTCCCGCCTTCGGCGGGCCTGCCCCCCTCGGGGGTGCCCTTGGAGCCGGCCTCGGCGGGCGTCTCCTCGTCCTCGGCGGAGTCCGGCGTCACCTTCTTGATCTCGGGCTTCTTGTTCGAGGGCATCCCCGGCATCTTCCTGCGGATGTCGTCGATCATCGAGTACAGATCGTCGGAGAGCTTGGTGAACTTCTTGCTCCCCTCCGGGTTCATGCTCTCGTTGCGGATGTGCAGCGCCCTGTCGGTGCAGATGCGGGCCAGAAAGCCCATCACGGACAGGACCTTGGCGACCTCCTCGCGGTACATCGTCGAGAGCGGATACACGTTCAGGATGTCGCTGGCCGTCTTGAGCGCCAGGTTGGCGGACTTCTCGAGCTTGCCGTTCTTGCGCAGGGAGACGATCTCCTTCTGGCGCTGGGCCAGCTCAGCGTTGACGCTCTCGAGCGTGTAGCTCTTCTGTTTCTTCGTGCAGCCGGCGCCGAGGGCACCGAGCGCCAGGACCGCGAACAACCACATGGACACAACCTTGCGAACCATTGCAGACCTCCCTTGGTCAGACTTTCCAGACCAGCACCCGGACGATCCGTCCGTCCAGATCGAATTCCCTGGCGTCCCCCCCGTCCCCCGGCCCGCCGGCCTCCCAGGACACGGCCAGGACCTCGCCGGCCACCGTGGCCCCGTGGACCTCGAGCGCGGCCGCCAGCTCGGCGTCCCCCGTGTGGTATCGGACACCGATGCGGTCCTGCACCTCGAAGCCCGAGTCCTTGCGCAGCCGCTGGATGCGGTTGATCATCTCCCGGGCCAGGCCCTCGGCGCGCAGCTCGGGGGTGACCGTCGTGTTCAGGCTGACCGACAGGCCGGCCCCGGCGCCGACCACCTGGCCGGCGAGCGCCGTCCGGGTGATCAGCAGGCAGTCCGCGTCGAGGGGCTCGCCCTCGAGCTCGATGGGCCTGCCTGCCTGCACCGCCCGAAGCTGGTCCTGGGTCAGGCCCAGGATGGCGGCGGCGACGGCCTTCATCTTCTTGCCCAGCCGGGGTCCGAGCACCTTGAGGTTGGGCTTGGCCTCCAGGTGGACGTACTCCGCCTCGTTGGTGGCGAAGCGGAGCCGCTTCACGTTGAGCTCGTCCCGGATCACGCCCGTGAGGGGGGCGAACCGGTCGGCGAGCCCGGCGTCGGGGTGGATGATGGTCATCTCGGGCAGCGGCTGGCGGACGCCGAGCTTCTGCTCCTCGCGCAGGCTGCGGCCCAGCAGGATGGCCTCCTGCATGAGGAAGAAGGTGCTCTCCAGCCCGGGATCCATGCTCCGGGCGGCGCCCTCGGGGAAGTCCTGCAGGTGCACGGAGTCGTCACCGTTCTCCGCCCCCGTGAGGTTGCCCCAGACCTCCTCGGCCAGGAACGGCGTGAACGGGGCCAGCACCAGGGAGAACTGCACCAACACCTCGTGGAGCGTGCCGTAGGCGTGGGCCTTGTCGCCCTCGAGCCCGGGCTTCCAGAAGCGGCGGCGGTTCAGGCGGATGTACCAGTTCGTCAGGTCGTCGATGAAGCGGATGAGCTCGGGCACCACCCGGTACAGACGATAGGCGTCCATCTCCTGGCGCACCGTGGCGGCCAGCGTGAAGACGCGGGAGCGGATCCACTGGTCCATGATGTCCGGGCTGTCCGGGACGCGCTCCCGGGCCGGGTCGAAGCCGTCGATCATCGCGTAGGTCACGAAAAAGTTGTACGCGTTCCACAGGGGCAAAAGCGCCAGGCGGACCACGTCGCGCACCCCGCGCTCGGAGAAGCGCAGGTCCTCGGCGCGCACCGCGCCGCTGTTGATCAGGTACAGCCGCAGCGCGTCGGCCCCGTGGAGGTCGAGGATCTCGTCCGGGGGCGGGTAGTTGCGAAGCCGCTTGCTCATCTTCTTGCCGTCCTCGGCCAGGATCAGGCCGTTGACGATGACGTTGGAGAACGCGGGGCGGTCGAACAGCGCGCAGGAGAGCACCATCAGCGTGTAGAACCACCCGCGGGTCTGGTCCAGACCCTCGGCGATGAAGTCCGCCGGCAGGCCGTTCTCCACGTGCTCGCGGTTCTCGAACGGGTAGTGGTTCTGGGCGTAGGGCATGGCGCCGCTCTCGAACCAGCAGTCGAGCACCTCTGGGACGCGCCGGGTCCGGCCGGCGCCGCACGCGGGGCAGTTCCAGCCGAGGTGGTCGATGCGGTGCATGTGCAGATCCTCGACCTTCTCGCCGGAGAGCGCCTCGAGCTCGGCGATGGAGCCGATCACCTGCAACCCGCGGCAGGCCTCGCAGCGCCAGATCGGGATGGGGGTGCCCCAGTAGCGGTTGCGGCTGATGTTCCAGTCGCGGGCTCCCTCGAGCCACTTGCCGAAGCGCCCGTCCCGCAGGTTCTCGGGGATCCAGGCGGTCTTCGCGTTGCAGGCGAGCATGCGCTCGCGCAGCTCGGTCACCTTCACGAACCACACGGGCATGGCCTTGTACATCAGCGGGGTGCCCGAGCGCTCGCAGTACGGGTACGAGTGCACCAGGGTGGCGTGCTTCACCAGGCGCTTGCGGCGCTTCAGGTCGGCGATGATCAGGGGGTCGGCGTCCTTGATGTACTGCCCCTTCCAGGGCTCCACCGGATCGGTGAAGCGCCCGTCGAGGTCCACTGGATCGGCCAGGGAGATGCCCTCGCGCAGGCACACGCGATGGTCGTCCTCGCCGTAGGCGGGCGCCAGGTGCACGATGCCCGTGCCGTCCTCGGCCGTGACGTACTCGTCCACCAGCACGCGGAACGCCCCCTCGGCGCGCTTGCCCTCGAAGAAGTCGAACAGCGGCGCGTACGGGATGCCCGCCAGGTCGCGGCCCTTCATCCGCTCGAGGATGGTGTACTCCTCTGGCTTCTTGAAGTACTGGCCCACCAGGTTCGCCGAGAGCACCCAGCGCCGGCCGTCGGCGTGATCCCGGAGCTTCACGTAGTCGAGCTCGGGGTGCACGGCCACCGCGAGGTTGGCCGGCAGCGTCCAGGGTGTGGTCGTCCACACGAGGAAGGCGCAGTCCGGGTCGTCGACCCACGGCATGGTCACCGTGATGGCGGGGTCCTGCACGTCCCTATAGTCGGCCGAGGCCTCGAAGTTCGAGAGCGGCGTGTGGCAGCCCGTGGAGTACGGAAGCACGCGGTGGCCCTCGTAGATCAGGCCCTTGTCCCACAACTGGCGGAACACCCACCACACGCTCTCCATGAAGGAGGGCTGCATGGTGAGGTAGCGGTCCTCGAAGTCGACCCAGCGCCCGGTCTTCTCGACCGTGCTCTCCCACTCCTTGGCGTATTTGAGCACGGAGGCGCGGCAGGCCTCGTTGAAGGTCTCGATCCCCACCGAGGCCACGCCCTTGCCGACGATCCCCAGCGCCTTCTCGACCTCCATCTCTACGGGCAGCCCGTGGGTGTCCCAGCCGAAGCGGCGATGGACGCGCAGGCCGCGCATGGTCCAGTAGCGCGGCACGATGTCCTTGATGATGCCCGCCAGGAGGTGGCCGTAGTGCGGCAGGTTGTTGGCGAACGGGGGGCCGTCGAAGAAGACGTACTCCCGGGCGCCGGCGCGGTTGCGGATCGACCGCCGGAACGTGTCGTGCTCCTTCCAGCGCCGCAGGATCCGTTTCTCCAGTTGGGGGAACTCGACATCCTTCTCGATACTTCTCATCTTGGCTTCATCCCGGGGGCAAGCGGCCCGCACCGGGCCGCCAGGCCGCTTGTTGGGGTCATTTCTTGTAGATTACTGTGATGGAGAGGCAGTGGTAATCGTTGTCCGAGCTCTGCGTGAGCTGGGTGTCCAGGATCTCCGGGCACCCGTTCTGGCGCAGCCACAGGGAGACGGACTCGCCGAGCTCCTCCCGCTCCTTGGCCTTGGTGGCCGTGAAGACCTTCACTCCAACCGACGTCGCGTTCATGGACACACTCCTGTGGGGCGCCCGGGGACGAAGTCCGTCCTCCCGGCGCCCGGGTGGTGGCATATCTACCATAGGAGCGCCCAAAGGGAAACGATCTTCGGACTTTCCCCTTGTGATCGTTCAACTGTTTCGATACTGTACCCCCGGGACCCGGGTTCCCGGAGGAAAGATCATGAAATTTCGCACGCTTTTTGTTGTCGCCCTGCTCACGTTCGCCTGGACGTTCGCGGCCTGCGGGCCTCCGAAGACCAAGACCCTGACGGCCACGCCGCCTCCCCCGGTCGTGAAGGCCGGGAACCCCACGCCACCGCCGCCCACCCCGGCCGGCCCCGACGCCGCCTGCGCCGGACCCTGCACCGTCGCCACCCCGCTGGGCGCGACCTTCCCGGTGCCCGAACTGTTCCGGGCCGAACGCAGGGGCAACGTCGTCTCGCTCATCGAGCCCGACGGCCAGGTGCAGGTCCACGCGGTCGAGCTCGCCGGCGGGTCCTGCGCCCCGGCCGTGGCCGAGGCGTGGAAGCTCGTCGCCCCGGCCGAGCGCTGGACCCGGGAGAAGGCGCTGAACCCCCCCGCCGCCGGCGGCTTCGACGAGGTCTACGTGGAGACCTACGTCCTGTCCGCGGACAAGCGGTTCGCCCAGGCCGTCGCCCGCCGCAAGGACCAGCGGATCTGGGTCGTCATCCTGCGCTCCCCGGCGGCCGCCCTGGATCGGCGCGGCGCCCAGGTGATGCAGTTCATCACCGGCATGAAGGCCCCCGGCGTGGAGGAGGAGAACTACGCCGCGAAGCCGCTGACCCCCATCGCGGGCAACGCCGAGGCCTTCCGGAGCTTCATCCGCGAGACCGTGCGCGACACCGGCGTCCCCGGCCTCTCCATCGCCGTGGTGGAGGGCGGCAAGGTCGTGTTCGCCGAGGGTTACGGTGTGCGCGAGCTCGGGAAGCCCGACCCGGTGACCCCGGACACCCTGATGATGATCGGCTCGGTGACCAAGTCCCTCACCACGTTCATGATGGGCACCCTGGTCGACGACGGCAAGCTGGCCTGGGACAAGCCGGTGAAGGCCGTGTACCCCCCCTTCGCGCTGGGGGACGCGAAGCTCGCCGACGCCCTCACCATGGAGCAACTGGTGTGCGCCTGCGCCGGCCTGCCGCGCAAGGACCTGCCGCTGATCCTCTCGTTCTGGGGCAAGACCGCCGCCCATTGCCTCAAGGAGCTGGCCGGCATGTCCCCGACCACCGGCCTCAAGGAGACCTTCCAGTACCAGAACCACATGGTCGCGGCGGGCGGCTTCATCAGCGCCCACCTGCTGTTCCCGAAACTGACCATGGACAAGGCCTACGAGAAGGCCATGAAGGAGCGCGTGTTCGGTCCCCTGGGCATGAAGGCCACCCTGCTGGACCTGGACGCGGCCCGGAAGGTGAAGAACCGCGCCACCCCGCACTCCCAGGATCTGAACCTGGGCCACCGCGTCGTGCCCCTCGATCATGAGCGCTTCGCCGCGTACATCGGACCCTCGGGCGGCGTGTGGTCCAACGTGCTGGACATGGCCCGCTTCGTGTCGACCGAGCTCGCCGGCGGCGTGACCCCGGAGGGGAAACGGGTCATCTCCGAGAAGAACCTGCTGCACCGGCGCGCCCCCCAGGTGAAGATGGACGCCGACTCGGGCTACGCCCTGGGCTTCGCCGTGTCGAAGAGCAAGGGCCTGCAGGTGGTGACCCACAGCGGCGGGACCATGGGCTTCGCCACGCTGCTCTTCTTCCTCCCCGAGAAGAACGCCGGCTTCGTGATGATCGCCAACGGCACCGGAGGCCACCTGGCCGAGAAGACGATCCAGCGCCGCCTGGTCGAGCTCTGGTTCGGAGCCGAGCCCCGCGCCCGCAAGAACCTGGAGTTCACCCTCGAGCAGATGAAGAAGTCCATCGAGGAGGCGAAGCCTCGCCTGTCGGCGCCCACCCCCGAGTTCATGAAGCCCTTCCTGGGCAAACTGTCCCACCCCGAGCTCGGGGAGGCGGTCATCGAGCTGGTCAAGGACGATTTTTTCATGACGATCGGCAAATACCGCACCCGGCTCCTGCTCTACCGGCGCCCCGACGGAAAGACCGTGCTGACCTTCACCGAGGTGCCGCTGGCCGGCCTCGAGCTGGCCCCCGTGGAGGACGACCCCGGCGCCCTGGAGCTCGAGCGTGCCCAGGAGCGCTACGTGCTGAAGAAGAAGTAGTAGCCAGCCCTGTCCACCCTGTCCACCCTCTCTTCCCTGTCGGACCCATTATTATTGAGTCTGGATTTTTCCTGAAAATCCGATTATTGTCATGCCGCGTTGCGTGCCCCGCCACGACGTGGCGGGCCGCCCTGATGTGGCGGGCCCGCGACTGTGGAGGATTTTTTTGACACACGGCATTCATTCCCTGTCCGACATCGGCAAGATGCGGGAGGAAAACCAGGACTCGATGGCCACGAGGGCCCTGGCCGACGATTTCTCCCTGTTCGTCGTCGCCGACGGCATGGGCGGCTACGCCGGCGGCTCCCTGGCCAGCTCGCTGGTCACCTCCACCATGCTCTCCGAGCTGGACCGCGTGGCCGTGGAGGCCTTCCGGGAGAGCCCGCAACTGTACCTGCGCAGCGCCATCCTGGCCGCCAACGCGTCCGTGAACCGCGAGGCCCGGGAGAAGCACGAGTTCCGGGACATGGGCTCCACCGTGGTGGGTTCGGTCGTCATCGGAAATCACGCCTGGGTGGCCCACGTCGGGGATTCCCGCGCCTACCTGCTGCGCGAGGGCGTGATCCGGCAGATCACCGAGGACCACACCGTGGTGCAGGATCTCGTCCGCGCCGGCTACGTCAGCCCCGAGGACGCGGTCTACCATCCCAGTTCGGGGATCCTCACGCGCTGCCTCGGCCAGATGGACATGCCCGACCCCGTGTTCTCCGAGGTCCTCGAGCTCTTGCCCGGGGATCGGATCCTGTTGTGCTCCGACGGCCTCTCGGGCATGCTCGAGGACGAGGAGATCGCCGAGGTGGTCTTCCACGAGACCCCCGAGGACGCGGTCACCATCCTGGTCGGTCTGGCCAACGAGGCCGGCGGCTTCGACAACATCACCGTCGTCCTGTTCGCCTACGGCGAGCTGCCCGAGGGATCCCGCGCCTGGCCGATCCTGGTGGGCACGCCGCTGTACCGCGAGAGCCTGTCCTCCTCGCCCGTGGACGAACCCACGGTGCCCTTCAAGTTCGCCACGCGGGACAAGGCCAAGCTGCACGACACCATGGCGCTCTCCACCTCCGGGGTCGAGGAGACGGCCGGCACCGAGCGCATGACCTGGCTGTGGCCGATCCTGATCGGCCTGGCCATCATCTCCATCGGACTCTTCGTCTGGTACTTCATAGGAACCGGATCATGAAACTGCTGATGCTGCTGGTCCTATCGTGGCTCCTGTGCGGCGCTCGGCCGGCCGCCGCGCAGACCCCCGACGTCTTCGCCCAGAGCCCGGAGGTCCGCCAGGTCATCCGGTTCCTCGCCTCGGAGAACGTGCAGGACGTCCTGTCCGCCCTGGAACGCGCCCAGAACCTGCCCTGGAACGAGCTCAAGGCCTCGGTGGTGCCTCTCACCTTGCACAAGAACGTCAAGGTCGCCGCCCGCGCCGTGCAGGTCATGGTCCACCACAAGGACCCCGACGCGAGCCCGATGATCCGCCAGGCCATCGCCCACGCCATCGTCGCCAAGGACCGCGTCGCCGCGATCAACCAGTTGGGCCAGCTCGAGAACCCGGCCGACTTCCCGTACTTCCTGCGCCTTCTGCGCATCGAGAACCAGGAGACCCGCATCGCCGTGGTCACGTGGATCGCCAAACTGAAGATCCCCAACGCCGTGATGCCCCTGATCCAGTTGCTCGAGGACTCCCGCGACGTGGTGCGCGCCGAGGCCGTCAAGGCGCTCGCCACCGTGGCCCGCAAACAGGCGCTGCTGTCGATCATCTCCCGGCTCTCGGACAGTTCCCAGGTGGTGCGCCAGGCCGCCATCGCCGCCCTGCGCCCCGAGGATCTGACGCTGGCCCGCCACGCCCTGATGCGCCTTCTGCAGTCCGGCTCCCGCGCGGAGCGCCTGGACATCATCAAGCTCATGCCCTTCGGCCCCGAGATCAAGCCGCACTACCTCGAGCTGCTGCGCACCAGCCGCCACGAGGAATTGCCGTCGGTCATCCAACTGTTCTCCGGGACCATCGACCCGGAGACGCTCCTGGAGTTCGTCAACCTCGCCAGCGGCGGGGCGTTCTCGCAGCAGCTCGCCGAGATCGCCCCGAAAATCACGGTACCCTCGGTGGACCCGCTCTACGCCTGGATCCTCTCGGCCCAGAGCAACTTCAACATCCGCAACTTCTGCGCCCTGCTGCTGATGAACACCCCCGACGGCCGCACCCCCGAGGTGCTGCGGCGGGCCTGGCGCCTGGGCTACTTCAGCGGCGCCCACGTCACCCAGTTGTACCGGGGGCAAAAGGAACCGCTGCCGATCCAGTTCCTGTTCGAGATCTTCAGCGAGGGGACGCCCGCTGACAAGGCCGCGGTCGTGGAGACCTTCATCCATCGGCGCGACGACCGCCTCGCCCCACTGTTTCTGGCCGCCATCCGGTCCACCCCCGAGCTGGCGATCCAGCTTCTGGGATACGCCGAGGCTACGAGCAGCCGCCTGCTGATCCAACCCCTGCTCGAGGTCCTCAAGACCCCCCAGCTCAAGGTCTCCCGCCGCGACGTCCTCATGGCCCTCAAGGGGATCGCCGCCATCGAGGACATGCCCGCCATCCTCGCCGCCGGGCCCGATCTGCAACGCGACGAGCTGGTCCTGTGGAGCGAGATCCTCTGGCCCCGGCTCAGCGCCCCCCTGTTCGCCTCCATGGACAAGCTGGCCCTCACCACGCCCGAACTGGAGAAGGAGCTGCACTTCTTCTCGCTGCTGGCCTCCCTGCGCCGGCTCTCCGCCCTCCCTCGCTTCGCCCGATGGCGGTTGCCGGCCAACCCCCAGCTCCACCACCTGTGGATGCACTACGCCCGCCAGGGCGCCGCGGGGGAGCCACCCAGGCTCGAGCCCGCCCTGCTCGCCGCCTGGCTCGACCTGCTGCCCGCGGGCGCGCCGCCCCCTTCGTTCGTGCGCAAGACCCCCACCGACCCGCGCCTGGTGCAGTCGCTGGCCCGCTTCGCCTGGCCCCGGGACCGTCTGGCCGGATGGCACGCCCAGGGGGGCGCCTGCCTGCGCATCAACACGTCCCACGCGTGGATGCGGCACCAGCCGCGCAACGACCCCCGCGTCTGGACCTGGCTCGAGGGGGAGACCCACCCGCTGGTGATCCTCAACCTGCTCGCCTCCATGGACTATGACGCCCGGGCGCTGGACCTTTTGCGCCGCGCCTGCCGCGCGCAGCCCGAGGCCTGCCGCCACCACCTGCCCCTGATCACCGCCGGCTGGCCCAAGCCCGCCCTGTCCACCCTGGGCGAGGTCACGGCCGCGCTCGGCGTGATGCCCCAGGCCGGCGCGCCCGTCCACGTGGTGCGCTTCCACTTCCCGTCGGTCCCCTCCAACCTGTCGTGCCTGGCCGTCGGGAACCCGGGGCAGGGCTTCCGGGCCCTGGCGGTGCTGCCGGAGGCCGACCTGGCCGTGCTGCACCTCTCCGGCCAGACGGTCACCCTGCATCCCCAGTACCGATGACGTGCCATGCCGACGGACGCCGCCTCGCCGAGACTGACGCCGATCCTGGGGCTCTTCCTCGCGTTCACCGCGCTGCTCGCCGCGCTCTACGTTCTTGCCGGTCGTGTCGCCTTCGTCGGGGCCCACCTCACCGAGCTCTACGCCGTCCTGTTCCTGGTGATCCCCCACGTCTGGG
>Ga0302247_1001231_pt1 | contig 20378 bp, 17 predicted proteins | sample AAG_UR_Ile_MG_FD_193529 | JGI IMG/M metagenome (GOLD analysis project Ga0302247, IMG submission 193529) | Enriched activated sludge microbial communities from anaerobic digester in WTTP, New Holstein, Wisconsin, United States - AAG_UR_Ile | ecosystem: Engineered > Bioreactor > Anaerobic >...
CCCACATCTCCACAGGCGCAACAACCGCTACAACCAGAAATGGCTAAAGCGGCATGAGAAAAAGGGGTAAATCCATGGACCTTAATTTACCCCGCTTGCTGGTCTAAACGACGGGGTGCAGCTCATTTCGCTATGCTTCTTACCATGGCGTCCATTATCTGGATGGCCGGCAACAGCTATTATTTCTATCGCATCATGTCGGAGCAGGCGCCCGACGATCTTTCTCTCAGCGAACTCAGCGCCGATCTTTTGCATTACAACAGCCTTTTAACCCAGACGGCCCGCATGGCCGCACTGACCGGCGATCTTTACTGGGAAAAACAATACCAAAGCCATACGGGCATGCTCGAAAACAATCGTCAGCTCGTCTTGTCGGCCCTGAGCGCCCGGCATTCCGGCGATCTCGTCAAAGACATTGCCCAAGCGCGCGAAAATCTTAATAAAATGGAAAAAGACGTTTTTTCGTCGTTGCGCCAGGGCGACGTTCAGGCCGCCCGGACGGTCATTGAGGGCCATGCCTACACGGAGGCAAAGCTTCTTTATTCCGGCGAACTTAATAAGCTTTCCGGAAAGCTCCGCGAGGAGTCTCGCGCCCGGTTGACGTCTCGCGCCAACAACTTTTTCAGCACGATCTATCTTGTCCTGATCGGCGGCAGCGTACTTTTGATCGCCTGGTATGCCGCATTGCGCGGAGTCCGCCGGTGGCAGAAAGAACTGGAATCCGCCCGCAACGCGCTGGCCCACCGCATCGAGGAAAAAGAACAGATGGAAAGGCAGATGAAGGACTACCTTCATCGCATGGAAGAGGTTCAAGCCGAGCTTATCGAGGCGCGCAAAAGGGCCGAGATGGAAGCGCGCATCACCAACCTTCTGAAAAGCGTGACCGCGACCGCCAACCGGAGTTCCGACGTCAGGGAAGCCATTGAAACGACCCTCGAGCTTATTTGTTCTTTCATCGGGTGGCCTCTGGGCCATGCCTACGTCGTCGATGAGGAAAAAAACCTGCTGTGCCCGACGAACATCTGGTACGCCTCGAACCGCAGGCATTACAAGGACTTTATAGCCGTTACGGAAAAGACGTTTTTTAAATCCGGCATCGGGCTGCCGGGACAGACATGGGAAAAACGCGCGCCGGTCTGGATCAAAATCGAGCCCGATGAGGTCAATTTCCCACGCCTTGAGCTTTTGCCCGATCTTGACGTCAAATCGGGCTTTGCCGTTCCCCTGATCGTCAAGGACCGCGTCGCTTATGTGCTTGAGTTCTTTTCCACGCATGGGGCCGAAGTCGGCGACGCCCTTCTGACCATCATGGCCGAAAGCTGCAACCAGCTCGTGCGCGTCATCGAGCGTCAGAGGAACGAAGTCGATCTTCAGCACGCCAAGGATCTTGCCGTAAAGGCCAGCGACGCCAAAAGCGATTTTCTCGCCAACATGAGCCATGAAATTCGCACACCTCTGAACGGCGTTTTGGGGATGCTGACCCTTATTCTCGATACCGAACTTTCCAAGCAGCAGCAGGAATGGATCGATATCGCCCGCCAGTCCGCCGAGGGATTGCTGGACATCATCAACGACATTCTCGATTTGTCCAAAATTGAGGCCGGGCAGATGGTGATCGAGTCCGTTTTGTTCAACCTGCACGCGGCCATCGAGGCGGTGACCGACCTCCTTTACGTGCGCACCAAGGCAAAAGGGTTGAAGCTTTTGGTGCAATTTTCCAGCGGCCTGCCCCGCCAGGTTATCGGCGATCCGCTGCGGTTGAAGCAGGTTATCATCAATTTGCTCGGCAACGCGCTCAAGTTCACCGAAAGCGGCCATATCCTTATCCGCGCATGGCATACGGGCAGCGAAGATATCATGCTGAACATCGAGGTCGAGGATACGGGCATCGGCATTCCCACCGACAAGCTTGTCTATATCTTCAACAAGTTTTCGCAAGCCCAGGAATCCACGACGCGCAAGTTCGGCGGCACCGGTCTTGGCCTTGCAATATGCAAGAACATCGTCGCGCTTATGGGCGGCGAGATCGGCGTGCGCAGCGCCCTCGGCCAAGGCTCCGTTTTCCGGTTCACCGCGCGCCTTAAGTGCGACCCCGCCCTTGCCGCCATGGAACAGGCGCCGGTCACGTTTGCCGACGCCCGCGCGCTGTTCTTCGAGAACTACCCCCCGGCGCGCGAGATTATCAAGGGTTACTTCGACAATTGGGGGCTGCGCTACGACGCCGTCAACGCGGCTTCGGCCCTGATAACGTCCATCAGCGAAGCGGCGGCGGCCAACGATCCCTATCACTTCCTTCTTATCGACGCCGATTTGCCGAAGGATGTATGGTGGACGCTGATCGAAAACATCGCCGCGATGCCCTCCGCCAGGGACCTTTTGATTGTCTTGACCACGTCGCCGGGAGTCGATTTGCGCCGTTACGATTTACAGGGGCACCGCGTGGCGGGACTGCTGACAAAGCCTCTCTATCCCTCGCAGCTTTTCGATATGCTGGCCTTTCTGTGGCAGAACCGGCGGCGCCTGCCGTCCATCGGAGTCGTGACCAAAAGCTCGATGATGCAGCACGTATCCGCCCTTGAAGACGCTGGCCGGGGTCTTTCCACGGAAACGGAATTCCCCGGCACGCACGTCCTGCTTGTCGAGGATCAGCCGGTCAACCAGCTTTTGATGCGGACCATCCTTGAAAAAATGAAATGCCACGTCGAGACGGCGCGAAACGGCATTGAGGGCCTGCAAAAGGTCAAGGCGTTTCCGTACAATATCGTCTTTATGGACTGCCAGATGCCCGAAATGGACGGCTTTGAGGCGACGCGCGAGATCCGCCTGTTCGAGGAAGGCAAGGAGCGCCATACGCCCATTGTCGCGCTCACCGCCGACGCCATGCTGGGCGACAAGGAAAAGTGCCTGAAATGCGGGATGGACGACTACATCAACAAGCCCGTTAAGCCCGAGAAGATTCGTGATATGATCGCGACGTACGGCGGGAGCCGGAAGCAGGACTGATTTTTTCGCGGTTTTTTCATGAAACGTTCGCTGGCTTTTTTGACGGCGGTTTTGGCGCTGGCGTCGATTGTCGTTGTTTTCTCGCCACTTACACTGCCTGCCGGGGACGCGAAGGTGCGTCCGATGGCCGCCGCCGGGGCGTTTTACCCTGCCTCCGGGGCATCTTTACGCGGCGTTTTAAGAACCTACAGGGACTCTATTCAGGCGGAAAAGATACCTGGAGGTATTCTTTTTGCCCTTATTGTGCCCCATGCAGGTTACCAATTCTCGGGACAAACGGCAGCGTTCGCGTACCGTTTGTTGAGCGTTAAAGCAGCGTTCAAGCGCGTGGTCGTCATCGCGCCGTCGCACCTTGAGGCGTTCCCTTACGCGAGCGTTTACGACGGCGACGCGTACACGACGCCGCTCGGGCCGATGGCCGTGGACAAGGAATTTGCGGCCAAACTGGCCGCCGAAAGCCCCCTTATACGGCTTTCGGACACCGGGCACGGGTGGGTGCAAGGGCGCGGCGAGCACGCGATCGAGGTGCAGCTTCCTTTCCTTCAGGAGGCTTTGGGGGACGTTAAAATCCTTCCGGTCGTCATGGGCGCGCAGAATTACGAGACCGAACGGGCGCTTGGCGTGGCGCTTTCGAAGCTTGTCAAGGTGGACGCCGCGACACATAAACCGGATACGCTTATCGTCGCGAGTTCCGATCTTTCGCACTATCACCCGTATGCGGAGGCCGTGAAGCTCGACCGCATGGTTATGGACGCGATTGCCGCCGGCGACGCCTTCACCCTTTCGCGCAACACGCAGCACAACATCTGGGAAGCGTGCGGCGGCGGGCCGATTGCCGCCGCGATGATGGCCGCCGAAAGGCTTGGCGCGAACAAACGCGCGCTTTTGCATTACGCGAATTCGGGCGGCGTTTCGGGCGACAAGGCGCGCGTTGTAGGCTATGGCGCGGCGGCGCTTTTGCGGGACGACGGCGCGGAGGCCGGGACGGCGGCGCCTCTTTTGACGCTTTCGGACGCGGACAAGGAAACGTTGCTCGATCTTGCGAAAAAATCCGTCGAGACCGCCGTGCGCGAAGACAAGGTTTTGCCGCTTCCGGCAAATCTACCCGAAAAACTGCAAGCCGCTCGCGGCGCTTTTGTCACGCTCAGGGAAGACGGACGGCTGCGCGGGTGTATCGGCTATTCCGTCGCCAGCAAGCCGCTGGCCGAAACCGTGCGCGACGTGGCGGCGATGGCGGCGACGAACGACCGGCGCTTTCGGCCCGTTCGCGCGGACGAACTTGGCAAACTCTCTTACAAGATTTCAGTTTTATCGCCTTTGCGCCGCGTCGGGAACGCGGACGGCGTTCGCGTGGGCCGCGACGGGCTTTTGATCAAAAAGGGCGAGGCCGAGGGCCTGCTTTTGCCGCAGGTGCCCGTGGAACAACGGTGGGACCGCGCCACGTTTATTGAGCAAACGAGCGTGAAGGCCGGGCTTTCGCCCTATGCCTGGAAAGCGCCGGATGCGGATTTGTATGCCTTCGAGGCGGAGGTTTTTGGGGAGGAGTGGCAATGATCGCCGCTATAACCTTGCAATAGCCGCTTGATAAAAATGAATATCATTCACCTTAAAAAGCCATGTCAGGGCTTCTCTTCATTTAATCTCAAAATTTCGGCCATGATTTTCTCGCCGATCTCCCCCCCGGTTCCCTTAATTTCGGCAGACGCAAGCTTGCGAAGGCTTGTGATATGCCATTCAATAATTTCAATATTTTTTTCGTTAAACTCTATTTTCTCACTTTCTTCACAATATACGTGAAGCGATTTCGCCAACGCTGCTATCAAATCATATCCCCCAATTCCTGCCTGCGACTTTAAGGCAAAAGCAACAGTAATGATGTTATTTAATAAACGGCTAATTTCAGTTGGTTTTTTTCTTATTTCGCCTAAAAGGCCTTCAAGCTCATCTATATTCTTGAAGCCTTCTGCAACAAAATTGTCTTGCGACTCAACTATTTTCTCTTCGGCATTTTTAATAACTTCCGGCGTAAAGAGTTTATCAAGGACGGTCGTCCCCACTTTGGCCTGCAAGGAACGATCGGGAGCAAAAACTTTTACATCGGCGCTTTTGTCAAATGTTTCCGCCATAGATCGCTCTTCATCCAGATGTTGTTGCCGCGCTTTTACGTTTTTCAAAATCTTCCTTCCTCTTCTCGACATAAGTTCCCGGCGGCTTGTTGTGGAAACGTCTGTCCGGCCCACAGTAGGTAGCACATTTTATAAAGCGTTTTGGATGTTCGAAAATTGAACGAATTCTTTGGGCGATCTGCTCCGCTGAAAAGGGCTTTATCATATACTCGTTAACGCCGGCATCGCGAGCTGTTGTAATATATTTCTCTTGTGTATTGCCTGTTAAAAGGATGATAGGAATGCGGATATTTCTCGACTCCGGATCCAATCGCACATAACGAATAAGATCGATTCCATCTCCGTCTTTCATTCGCCAATCTGTAATGATTATGTCGAAATCCTGCGCTTTGATTAACTCAATTGCTTTTTTAGCGCTGTTTGCAATAGTTATTTTCCAGAAACCCAGCGCAGTCAGCACATTCCGGACCAGGTTCTGGATTAGCCGTTCATCATCGACAATCAGAACTGTGACTCTCTCAAACTGACCAACTGCCATGCCCCTCTCCTGGTTATCGGAGATTACGAGCCAATCCACGCTGCCCCCAAGATTCGCACATTGACCGGAATAAAATCACACAAATCGCGTATAACCCCATGTGCGGTATGGATACACCCGTACGTATTCTCTTGCAATATTTAGCTATTATAAACACTCAACAACGATAACGACTGATGGTTTAAAGCAACAGTGCGCCGATCATAAGATATATTTAACTACTTTTATATCATATAACGACAACCAAAGACCGGTTTCTTGCTCGAATGCAAGTGCGTCGGCATTATTTTGTTCTCGTAATAATCTCAGTTTAGAATTGTTATAATGGCTGCCCTTTATGGAGCAGTATCGAACGCTGTTTATGATTCCTGATAAGGGAATGCAAGCTGTTATCGCGGCTGCATCGGCCCTACATGCGGCATAACCCCCCTCTATCTACGCCTCGAAGAAAACAAAGGCTTATCTGGTGGGTTTGGCGCGTTTGCCAAATGATTTCGTATTCTGTGAGGTTCTGATGCGCGGCGGATGGCGTTACGGGGCCGGACGACCGGCGCGACACGGAAAAGCGGAACATTATCGACGGATCGACATAAGGCGATGGGCGCGTGAGGGTTTTCTTACGCAAGGCCGATATTTCGGCTGGCAATGGCAACAGGACGGCGAAACGGTGGCTTCGATAGGCGTTCGGGTCAATCAGCCGGACATGCTCACCCTAATTTATCGCTGGCAGAATGGCGAGGACTGGCAGGATGAAACCGTGCCAATCCGTTTGGCAAAAACGTCTTGTCATTTCGGCGGCCACAGGCATTGGTTTATTTGTCCTCATTGCGGGAGAAAGGCTGCGATACTTTATCTTGCCTCTGGCAAATGGTACTGCCGAAAATCCCTGAAACTTGCTTATGCCTGCCAAAGCGAAGACCAGCTTGATCGGTTGCGGCGCAAAAGCACAAAATTGGAAGAGAGGCTTAATGACCATCGGAAGACTAAGGGGATGCACACGGCCACCTATGAAAAACTGAAAGACCGATGGATCAAGGCTGAAATGGCGTGGGACGATATGTTTGCCATCAAGGCAGCCTCTCTTTTTAAGCTGTTATAACCTCACCAGCGATTTCAAATGTTGAGGAAGAAAAAAGGGGTGCTCAAAGGCAAAATTCTCCAAATCTTGTGGGAAAATCCGCTCAACCCTATCGTCCGAATTAAGTTTATTGCTTGAAACCAAATCAAAAACAAAGAATTTATCCACTCCATCTGGGACAGCTTCGATATTGACGCCAGTTTTCCCGCTTTTTACCTGCACATATGCTCGCTTGCCGTCCTTATTTCTCAACACGCATTCTGTTGCAGGGGTGGAGTGTTTCGCGGTGCTGGCGATAACAAACCAACCAAGTTTGACTTGCACATAGAGTATAACCAAATCTTCCAAATCATCATGCCCAATTTCACCCAACGTTAGAGCGGCGAATTTCTGTTCATTTTGAAAGATTTTTTCCCCAGTTAGTTTTTCCCAAATTGCCATACTGCCGTGGAGTGCATACTCACTGTGAATCCGAGAAATAGTGGCTCCGCGACCCGCGAATGCGTTCTTTATCTGGCCGGGAACGTTGTCGCTAGCTCCAACGCAATACCAAGTACAAGGGCGCACCTGATACAGGTCAAATTCATCAAACGCACCAAGGCAGTGATAAATCCACTCACCAGTAATTTTGCCTATCCAATAAATGTCATTGCTTTCGCGACACCATACAAGGTCATTGCAGGCCATTTTATGGGCAAGAGACTTATGGGCTGAATGGGCGGCTTTTCCACCATCGGGGTATTCGGAATCAATTGCTCTTTCGTATTTGTCTGGCTCATTCATACCATCAGGTAATGAGCCTATGCCCCAGCCAATACCAGTCCAATGGTTCTGGAAGCAAAAACTTCTGGCTTCATGGACTTTCTCTGGACTGGATTCAAAATCGTCACGTCGAGACCTAATTGGCATTTTCCAGATTTGCATGCTGCCCCCTTACGCACGCTTCATTGATCGAGAATCTTTACACCTAAACCCGCTAAAGTCGCTAAAACGATTTTCATAAAGAAATGTTTAATAAACACTGGACATAATGGGTAAAATCGTTTAGTGTAACCTTTACAGGAGAACAACCCATGACGAAGCCGCAACAAGAGTTTGGCCAATTCATCCGCGATAGCAGGGAAAAACTGGAAATTTCCCTACGGCAGTTGGCGCGTGACGTTGAGGTATCCCCTACCTATTTGAGCCAGATCGAACAGGGAAACTTTGCGCCTCCTTCGGAAGAAAAGATTCGCTTGCTCGCCCAAAAACTCAAGCTCGACGAAGACCGGTTGCTGGCGATGGCCAATAAAATTCCCAGCGACTTGAAACCGATTTTCACCGAACAACCCAAGCCAGTTGCTGACTTTCTCCGCACGGCCAAGGGGCTTTCCAATGAGGATTGGGAAAAATTGCGAAAACAAGCCGAGAAACTACAAAAGGAATGAAAACGAATGCTAGCTGAATATATTTCTCCCGAAGATTTGGAATATATGGCGATGGATGCTCTTTCCAGTTTTGAGCGCAAACACGGGACGATCCAGAAATGGCCTGTCCCTCTGGATCAATTCATCGAAAGCCACCTCGGCTTGACCATACAATTTTGCAGTATGGAACCTGAGATTCTTGGCTGCCTGAACGTGAAGGATCGGATCGTTTCCATAAACGAGAGCCTTGATACCTTCGGGCGACCGCAAAACGAGGGCCGTTGCAATTTTACAATCGCGCACGAGGGCGGTCACGAAATAGCGCACGCGCCCCAAATTCGTACAACGGCGCAATTGCGCGACCTGTTCGGAAAACAGGCCACAAACGACACGACCATCTTATGCCGCAAGGGCGATCAAAACATAAACATCGAATTTCAGGCGAACTATATCGGCGCGGCGACGTTAATGCCCAAGAAACTGATGCACGTTTTTTGGAAAGACCGTTTCGGCGACCTGCGCCAGCGCGACGAGCAAGCCGTGCTGCACAAGATCAGATATGACGATGATTTTGCGGCGGGCGTAGAGAGGATGCGCGGCAACCAAAGCGACGCGGCCTTGCTTGAAGAACATTTTAGACCGATTGCAAAGGAATTTGCGGTTTCGCCGGAAGCCTTCTGCCGTCGCCTGAGAACCTTGGGGCTTTTAGGCAACAGCAATAACAGGGAGCTTTTTGCCCATGCGTCTGTGTGAGTTTTTTTTGCCTTGCTTGTTTAGCGTTTAGTTTACATTAGGAGATGTGCCGAGATGCCGCCCTTTCCAAAAACAGGTTTACGCGAAGCCCTTGCCCTTATCGCTCGTGAAATCGTGGGCGGTTGTCGGCACGGCTTTTTTGAATACTCGATCACAGGCGAATCCGTAAGGCAGGGCGAATGCAGCCTGACCTTTAAGGCCGGTAAAAGCCATCGTTTCAGAATCCCAGAAAACGATTTTCTAGGCAACCCGACCGTAACCATCAGCGACCCTAAGCAAAAGGGCGCAACGCTTCAACTCACAGACCAAAGCGATCAGCACAATCCTGACGTGACGGACGAAAGAACCGGCCATGACGATGCAGGACGAAGACCTTTGGGAAAAACGATACGGCAGGAAACTGGACGATGAGGAACGGCGAGAAACAAAAGAGAACCTTGTCGCCTTCTTCCAGATTCTTCACGAATGGAAAATGCAAGAGGCGGCCAATGCTCAATTTCGATGACGTTGAGGCCGCTGCCCGCAACCGGACGCTTGATTGCCTTTTATGGCTGATGCCGGACGGCAAAGTGCGCGGCGACGAGTTTTGCGCCTTGAACTCGACCCGCGCCGACCGCACCGCCGGATCGTTCGCCTATAACATCCGAAAGCACGTTTGGAGCGATTTTGCCTGCGCTGACAAAGGACGAGGCATTATCAGCCTGTGTGGATATGTCCACAACCAGCCTTTCGTAAAAGCCGCCCATGAACTCGCCGCATGGCTTGGCATGATCGACGGAGCAATGCCCGTCCGTCTTATGCGACAGGAAGTGGAAAATCAGACCGCTAAAATCGCTAAAGCCGCTAAACAACAAGAATGGATAGCCTCTCTCTGGCGGCAATCGTATCCGGCGCATGGGACGCTTGCCGAAACCTATTTGCGAAGCCGAGGGATAACCTGTCCGATTCCTTCCACGATCCGCTTTCTCCCTTCTCACAGGCATAGCGACACTGGCCTTTTTCTTCCCGTCATGTTGTCGGCGATTGCCGTATGGCCGTCGCGGGACATTGTCGCCCTGCACAGGGTTTATTTGAAAGCGGACGGATCGGGCAAAGCCGAAGTTTCTTCAAACAAAAAAATGATCGGGAGCGTTGCCGGTGGGGCCGTGCGGCTTGCTTCCTCGGCGGAAGTTATGGCCGTCGGCGAAGGGCTTGAAACCTGCCTTGCCGCGCAACAGGCGAGCCGCATTCCGACATGGGCAGGCTTATCGACAAGCGGCCTCATGAATCTGATTTTGCCAGCCCTCCCTATTGGCCGCGAAATCATCATTGCCGCCGATAACGACAATGCCGGTTTGAACGCCGCGCACAAGGCTGCCACCCGATGGATTGCGGAAGGGCGAACAGTCCGAATTGCCGCGCCTAACAACGCCAAAGACTTCAATGATTTGTTGAGGATGCCATGACAGAACAAGCGATCAAAGCCGTTTTCGATAATGCCAAAGAAATTCCGGCAGATATGAACAGCGAACCACCGCGCCCCCTTCGGCGGCCTCTCGCACCCGCGCAGAATTATCCCGTGGATTTGCTCGGCAAAGGTATGGCGCAGGCTGTCCGCGCCATACACAACAAGATTCAAGCCCCCGATGCGATATGCGCCCAGTCTGTTTTATCAACCGTCACGTTGGCGACGCAAGCGCATGGGGACGTTGTTCTTCACACAGGCCAGCCCCGCCCATCCTCCGCGTATTTTTTGACCGTTGCCGATAGCGGTGAGCGCAAGACCAGCGCGGACAATGAAGCCCAACTCGGAATCGAATCCTATGAAAAAGAACTACGGGAGAGATATACGCTCGAAAAAGAAGATCACGACAACCAATGCACGGCATGGGAACGGCAACGTGCCCAGATTTTGAACGACAAGAAAAAATATCCGACACAATCCGCTAAAAAACAGGCGTTGGATGAAATCGGCCCCGCGCCACAGGCTCCGCTTTTTCCGGCCATCGTTTGCCCTGAGCCGACGTTTGAGGGTCTTTGTAAGCTTCTGGCTATTGGCCAGCCCAGCATGGGCGTTTTCTCGAACGAAGGTGGCCAATTTGTCGGCGGGCACGGCATGAAAGAAGACAACCGCCTGAAAACCGCCGCCGGTATGTCCGACCTTTGGGATGGCAAAACGATCAAGCGCGTAAGAAGCGGCGATGGCGCGAGCATCATCCCCAGCCGTCGCCTAAGCATACACCTTATGGTGCAACCAATGGTTTTTAGCCAATTCTATTCGGACAGCTTGCTTGAAAGTCAGGGCATTTTCTCCCGTATTCTCGTTGCGGCTCCCGATAGCGCGGCAGGAAAACGAATGTTCAAAGCCATTTCGGCGCAGGATGAAAACGCGCTTCAAGATTTTTCAACGCGCCTTTTGTCCATTTTGCAAACGCCCCCGCCCCTTGTGGAGGGGACACGCAACGAATTGTCGCCCCGCCGTCTTGAGCTTGCGCCCAAGACCAAAGAGCTTTTGATTAAATTCGGCGATCACGTCGAAACCCTATTGGCCGAGGGGCAGGCTTATCAGCCGATAAAGCCCTTTGCGAACAAGCTTGCGGAACATGCGGCGCGTCTTGCGGCGACCAAAGCCCTCTTTGCCGATTTATCGGCCTCCCAGATAGATCAGAACATCATGGCCGAAGCCATCGGTCTTGCCGAATTTTACGCCTCCGAAGCCCTGCGGTTGCGCGGCGCGTTGTCCATAAATCCGACGCTTGCCTTGGCCGAAAAAGCCTTGCTTTGGATGCAAACGAAATGGGGCGAGCCGCTTATTTCTCTGCCGGACATATACCAATTCGGCCCGAACGGGATCGAAGACAAGCCGACCGCCGTGAAGATTGTCGATATTCTGCGCGATCACGGATGGCTTGCTCCCGTTCAAGGCGGTGGGATTGTTCGAGGCCAGAAGCGGCGCGACGTGTGGCGGATTATGGCGGCCTGATGAATATGCCCTTGCCACGTTTTAATGCCTTCGATGTTTTGCGAGATATTGAAAGACCGACTTTAGCAACTTTAGGAACTTTAGCCGAGACACCACCTGTTTTCTCTTCTTTGCGCGACCGCGTTTTGAGTTTCAACGATGATGATTGGTGTGAGATCGAAGAGCGTTCTGCTATAATGGAACATGACGGCGGCTTAGGACATTATGAGGCCGAAGCAAGGGCGATTATGGAACGATTGGCAAAGGAATAAGATATGGGCGCACAGATCATCGAAATCGAAAAATCCGGCGAGGAAAAAAGCGGCTATGACGTTTCGCGCTTTAATGCCCTACGGCACGGAATCCTTTCGCGCCATACGATCCTGCCTTGGGAAGACGAAAACGATTATGTCGCGCTCTTGGCAAGCCTTGAGGACGAATACCAACCAGCGACCCCGACCGAAAGCCATTTGGTTGAAGAACTGGCTGGGATCATGTGGCGCAAGGCGCGTGTTCGGCTCGCGGAGGCCAGCGCGTTTCGTAAACAGGCGGCAAGAGAGATTTCCGACGTTCCTACCTTTAGCACCCCCGCATACATCACCGCCGCGCTTGTATCCTCTCCCGATGAAACCAAGCCCCTTCGCAACGGCGTAAAGAGCCTTGCCGACGGCGTTACGGATGCGGAGGCGAAAGAAGCCGAGGAAGCCTTGACCTATTGGCAAGAGAGAAAAAAGTGTTTTGAAGAACACGGGCGCAAGGAAACGCTGGAAACCCTTTCCGAAGAAGATAAGGTTGATTGGCTGGAGCACCGCAAACAAACGACCGAATATCGGGACGAAATGAATTATGAACAATATCCCGACGACAAGATGTTTTCGGATTGGCTGGGCGATTGCGTCAATTTCTTCGCCGAGAAAGTCGCCAAGCACCGGCACGCGCCAGCGATTCGGGATCAGATCATCGGCCTGTCTTATGCCCCCGACCGGATCGACGGCATAACCCGCTACGAAACCCACCTTGACCGAAAGTTTGAGCGCGTGCTGGCAATGCTGTTAAAGGTTAAGGAAATGAATCGGTTAAAGGAAGAAACTGCCGATTAAGTTGTGGGTAAGCCGCATTTTTTCAAACGCGCCCGTGGACAGAAGCGGAACAGACGGTTAAAGGTTTATTAAGGCCAATCGGCAAGAATCTACCCGATCCCTTTTCTGAAATCTTTTTCATGATCGCGCCATGCCCACGTTGCAATTCAAAGGAAAGCAGCTTGTCCAGAACCATCATCTGGTTGTCCCTTTCCATGAGCTAAAACCCGTTGCCAGCAAAAGCGTTTTGGCCAAGGGAGCCAAGGCAAGCTTGCACGACAATGTAATCATGCACGGCGACAATCTGGCTGCGCTGAAAGCCTTGCTCCCGACGCACCAAGGCAAGATCAAGTGCATCTATATCGACCCGCCATATAACACTGGCGAAGAAAAATGGGTTTACAACGATAACGTTAACGACCCGATGCTGAAAGAATGGCTCGGCAAAGCCGTGGACAAGGAAGACCTCACGCGCCACGATAAATGGCTTTGCATGATGTGGCCGCGCCTACGGTTATTGCGTGAATTACTGGCGGAGGACGGGGTTATTTTTATCAGCATTGATGATAATGAAGAAGCAAATTTAAGGTGTTCACTTGACGAGCTTTTCGGCGAAACCAATTTTGCTGGGCGCATAAGCTGGAGGCGCAGACATAATCAGCCGAATGATAAGACCAAGATGATAGCGAAAGTTGGCGAATCCATCCTTGCCTTTTTCAAGAATGCAGCTGTCTATAAAAAAACAGGGGTTGGAAAAGTTGAAGTAACAGGATCGTTCTCAAATTCTGATAATGATCCGCGTGGCGATTGGGCTACAAAACCGTGGAAAACCGGCGAAGGACAGTCTGGGACAAGATATATCATTAAATCTCCGACTGGAAAGGTTTATGACGAAGAGTGGATGGGAGAGGAAAATACCTACAAATCCCTCTTAAAAGACAACCGGATTGTATTTACCAAAAACGGTGACGGACTTCCTCGAAAGAAATATTTTAGGTTTGAAAGAGAGGAAGAAGGTCAATGCGCTACAAATTGGTGGCCTCACGATCAATTTGGCCACAATCAAGAAGCAACAGATATGCTTGCCGAAATCTTTGGTCAAAAAGGCGAGTTTGAAAATCCTAAGCCAGTTAAACTAATTAAATCGCTTATTGATATTGGTTTTGTTCGCCCCGATGACATTGTTCTCGACTCCTTCGCCGGTTCGGGCACGACGGCGCACGCTGTTCTGGCCTTGAACAAGGAAGACGGCGGCAATCGAAAATTCATTCTGATTGAAACGCTGGATTACGCCAACACGATCACGGCGGAGCGCGTGCGGCGCGTGATTAAAGGCGTGCCGAATGCGAAGGACGAAGCCCTCAAAGAAGGGCTTGGCGGCACGTTCAGCTATTTTGAACTCGATAAGCCGATGGAGCTTCAAAGCATCCTGAATGGCAAGAGCCTGCCCGACTACAATGAACTGGCGCGTTACGTTTTCTTTATGGCGACAGGCGAGGAATGGAATCCGAAGGAAATGGATTCCAAGAAAAACTATATCGGCGAAAGCCGGAATTATCATGTTTATCTGTTCTATCAGCCGGACGTGGCCTATCTCAAAAATACGGCCTTGACGCTCGACCACGCTGAAAAATTGCCAAAATGGAAGTCCGGCGAAAAGCGGCGTTTGATTTTCGCGCCGACCAAATACCTCGATCAAGATTATCTTGACCGCTTCGGAATCGACTTCGCCCGTCTGCCTTATGAGATTTATCAGCTTGCAGGCGCAAAGAAAAAGACGGGGGCTTAGCGATGGAACTGAAACAGTTTCAGCAAAACGCCCTGAAAGAGGTTGAAGCCTATCTTAGGCTCCTTGCCGAATGGAAAGTCAAAGCGGACGCGAACCGCGAGCTTGAAATCGACTTTCCGGCGCGGGCGTGGGCAAAGATGGAAATGCCTGTCCGCTATGAAGGAAAGACGGACGGGCTTGGCCGTCCTCTGCCAAATTTCTGCCTGAAAATCCCTACCGGTGGCGGCAAGACCCTTTTGGCGATCAAGATGATCGACTTGGCTAATTTGCATTATCGCCTATCCAAGACCGGCCTTGTCTTATGGATCGTGCCAACCACGCAAATCTATCAGCAAACGCTTAAAGCCCTCCGCAACAAAGATCATCCCTATCGCCAGCACCTTGACGTAATAACGGGCGAGCGCGTTCAGATATTGGAGCGCACGGATCGGTTTTCTCCGACCGACGTTGCCGAAAATCTCGTTGTGCTTTTGCTGATGCTCCCTGCGGCCAACCGCGAGAACAAGGAGACGTTGAAAATCTTTCAGGACAGCAGCGGCTTTGACCAGTTTTTCCCGTATGAAGACGCCATTCAGGAACACGAAGCTTGGCTTGCCAAAATCCCGAACCTCGATCATTTCGGCGATAAGGACGAAATACTCGAACGGCGAATTAAAACCTCGCTCGGCAATACGCTCCGCCTTTTGCAGCCGCTTGTCATTCTTGATGAGGGGCACAAAGCCTATAGCGAAAAGGCGCAAGCCACGCTGGCCGGTTTTAACCCCTGCCTTGTTCTCGAACTGTCTGCCACGCCCAAGACCACCAGCAACAAACTTGTAACCGTAAGCGGGCGTGAGCTTGAAAAAGAAGATATGCTCAAACTCGATTTGCACATCCAAAACGATGCGTCTTGGGATTGGCGCGATACGTTGCGGCATGCCATCCATAAGCGAAACGAGCTTGAAGAAACGGCGCGGCAGTTTGAAGCACAATCGGGCCGTTACGTCCGCCCCATTCTTTTGATTCAGGTTGAGCGCACCGGCAAGGATGCACGGGATGACAGCCGCCATACCCACGCCGAACAGATCAAGCAGCACCTTATCGAAAAAGAAAAGGTACGCCCCGAAGAGATTGCCATAAAATCCAGCACGAAAGACGATTTGGAAGAAATTGACGATGATGACGGCTTGCTGTCCCGCGATTGCCAAATCCGCTACATCATAACCAAATACGCCCTGCAAGAGGGCTGGGATTGCCCATTCGCCTATGTCTTGGCCATTTTGACGAATGCCGGAGCGCAAACGGCCTTGACGCAACTCGTTGGCCGCATTTTGCGCCAGCCTCACGCCCGTAAGACAGGCGTTTTGGCTTTAGACGAAAGCTATGTTTTCGCCTATCAGCAACAACCGACCGAGATGCTCAAAAGCATTCAGGACGGCTTTGAAAAAGAGGGTTTGGGCGATTTGGCCGGACGGTTGGCCTTGGATCGTATGGCGGATCGGGACAAGCCAAAACTTATTGAATCTCGCGTAAGGGAAAAATTCAAAAAGACAACAAGCGCGAGCTTCCTTCCCGTTTTCGCCTGCCGTGATGACAAGACGAATTGGCGGCCTGTTAGCTATATCATGGACATTGAGCGCAATATTCAATGGTCTGACGTTGATTTGTCCGCCATTCTTTCCTTGCCTCTTTCCGAACATAGGCCGACGGGGGAATCCTTTGCCGTCGGGCTTGGACGCGATGGCCGCAACGTCATTGACCAGCGCAACGTCCAAAGACTTGCTTCCGCGCCGCCGGAAATTGATCCCTTTTATTTCGCTCGCGTCCTTTCCGATGATTTAATCCCTAATCCTTGGATTGCGAACGAGGTGGCCGAAACCGTTCTTGACGGCCTACAAAAGAAATTCGGCGGGGAGATGGTTGCGGGCGCGTTTGTCTATATCGTTGAGCAGGCCAAATACCATATTCAGGCGGAAAAAGACCGGCTTGCCAAAGCTGTTTTTGATGATGCGCTTGGAAATGACGGGATACGTTTCACCATTCTTGCCGAGAAGCCGGAAAACGCCTTTTTCAAGCCGAAGAAGGTTAAGGACGCAAAACGTCTTACCAACCGCTTGGGCGAACCGTTGCAACGCTCCCTTTTCGATATAGAGATTGAAGACTCTTACAACGATTTGGAGCGCGATGTTGCTTGGTTTTTAGAGGAGCAGAACATTCTTTATTTCTGGTGGCGCAACGTGCCGCCAAGCGGCTATCACCTGCAAGGTTGGAAGAAAAACCGCATTTTCCCCGACTTCGTCTTTGCAACGGAATATGACGGCCATGACGATTTCAAGGCTCACGTCGTTGAAACCAAGGGCATTCACCTTAAAAACGAGGATACGGATTACAAAAAAGCCGTTTTCTCTATGGCCAACCAGAAAGCCAAAGCGATGCGCCTAGATACCGGCACGCTCGCCCAAGCCATAAGACAGCGCACAATCAGCTATTCGGTTGTTCATAGCGATGAATGGCAACAAGAGCTTATCCGCATGATGCAGAAAGCCGCTTGACCTCGGCTACTGTTTAGCTTATACTAAACACCATGACGAAAGCCAAAGCCATATCAAACACGCAAGCCCCAAAGGCCGTTTTATATGCCCGCGTTTCCTCGAAGGAGCAGGAAAAGGAAGGCTATTCAATACCGGCGCAGGTGAAGCTTATTCGGGATTATGCCGCCCGCAACGGCATGGCCATTGCCCGCGAGTTTGAAGACGTAGAGACGGCCAAGCAAACGGGGCGCACCAGCTTCAAGAAGATGCTGGATTATCTCAAGACCAATCCCGACGTAAAGAACCTTTTGGTTGAAAAGACTGACCGCCTTTATCGCAATCTTCGGGACTATATCAGCCTTGATGAATTGGGCGTGGCCGTTCACCTCGTCAAGGAAGGCGAGATCATTTCCGACGATTCCAAATCTTCGTCCAAGTTTATGCACGGCATTCGCGTCCTGATGGCCAAAAACTATGTGGACAACCTTTCCGAAGAAGCCAAGAAAGGCATGGCGGAAAAAGCTGCCCAAGGCATTTGGCCGTCCTGTGCCCCCTTTGGTTATAAGAACGTCGCCCGCGACGACGGCAAGCGGATCATCGTGCCGGATGCCGAAGTCGCCCCCATGATCCGCCAGATTTTTGAATGGTATGCTTCGGGACGATATAGCTTGAAAGAGATTGGTCTTCTTGTCGCCGATACTGGCCTCAAGACCCGCTATAAAAAGGCGCGGCTGCATATCTCGGCTATCGACAAAATCCTGAGGAACCGCATTTATACCGGCGAGTTTGAATGGAAAGGCCAGCTTCACCAAGGCTTGCATGAGCCTATCGTTTCCAAAGAGCTATGGCAGAAAGCCCAAGATTTACTCGATGCCGGACGGCGCAAGACCTCGCCCAGCAAGCATAAGGATTTGGTGGCCTTCTCCGGCGTTATCAAATGCGCCCATTGCGGTTGCTCTTTGGTTGGAGACGTGAAGAAGGGCAAATATGTCTATTACCGTTGCAGCGGCTTTAAGGGCAAATGCGGCGAGCCTTACGTCCGGCAGGAACATTTTGACGTGCAATTCGGCGAATTGCTGGACAGCCTCAAATTTGATGCGGACGTGTTGGATTGGGTTAAGAGGGCTTTGAAAGACAGCCTCGGCGACAAACAACGCCTTCACGAAGAAAGCCTGAGCCGATTGCAGGCGGACATAACGCGGCTGGAAAAGCGGCTTGATGCCCTCTATCTCGACAAGCTGGATGGCCGGATCACGCTTGAAGTCTATGAACGCCTTTCCCGCGACTTTCAGGATCAACGGGAAAAGCTGATGGCGCAGGTGCAATCTCATCAGAAAGCCAGCGACGCTTACAACATGGACGGCGTTTTGATTCTCGAACTAGCCCAAAACGCGAGAAGGCTTTATGAAGCCCAAAGCCCAAAGGAAAAACGGCGTCTTTTAGATATTTTACTCTCGAACTGCACATGGGGCGGCGGCGAGTTGAATCCAGCCCTGAAACAACCTTTTGATTTGATTGCCAGAACAAACGCTAAAGCGAAGGCCGTTGCGACGGCAGGAACGGCCAAAATGGCCGAGAATGAAATTTGGCTGGGGGACTTGGATTCGAACCAAGGTAAACAGAGTCAGAGTCTGTTGTCCTACCGCTAGACGATCCCCCAATAAACTAAAACTTTTCCTGACGCATGTTGCTTCGTGACGTTTTCTTACCCCTTCCCGAAATTCCCCGGATCAAGTCCGGGGAATTTCGACCCTCCCGCAAGGGGAGGATGGTTTTCCTGTAAAGGAAGGATAGGCTTTTTTCAGCTTATAGATATTTCAGTGCGAACTCTCTTAACATATCGTTTCGCCTTTGTGTAGATTTCTGATAAACCTTTGTTATCAACTTGTTGGAGCCACGGTTTCGGCATGAAAGGAAGCAGCAAACACAGGGGTTTAGGCGGTTTGGCCTCGCGGCGGCGCGAGGCCGTGCGCGTCAAAACCGCCCGGCAGCGTTCGGCTTCCTCCGCGCACTGGCTGGAACGGCAGCTTAACGATCCCTATGTCGCGGCGGCCAAGGAAGCCGGTTTTCGCTCGCGCGCGGCTTTCAAGCTCATGCAACTGGACGCGCAGTTCAAATTGTTGCGCTCCGGCATGCGCGTTGCCGATTTAGGCGCGGCTCCGGGCGGGTGGAGCCAGGTCGTCGCGGAAAAAATCGGCGCGAAGGGCAAGCTTGTCGCGCTCGACATTTTGCCGATGACGCCCATCAAGGGAGCCGTCGTTCTTCATATGGATTTTATGGACGCGGACGCTCCGGCCCGCCTCGACGCCGCGCTGGGCGGCAAGGCCGATCTTGTGCTGAGCGATATGGCCCCCGCCGCCACCGGCCACAGCCGCACGGATCATATCCGCATCATGGCCCTTGCCGAAGCCGCCGCGCTTTTCGCCATAGACGTGCTGGCGCCAGGCGGCGCATTCGTTTGCAAAATGTTTCAGGGCGGAACCGAGAAAGAATTGCTGGATACGCTCAAGATTAATTTCGCCAGGGTCAAACACGCCAAGCCCGCCGCCAGCCGCGCGGAGTCTTCGGAAACCTATCTCGTCGCGACGGGGTTCAGGGCCAGGCACCGTTAACCTTTACTTACAGGCATGCCGCACAGGACGGGATTGACAAAAGCAGGCAAATTCCGTTACGTGGCAGACTTTCCGGCCTGCCGAACCGAAGTGAGCGTTTTACTTGCCCGCCTTCGCCCTGCGGCCGGAGCCTGCTCCGGTAAAGACCGGAAGCGAGGCGGTCTTCACGTGCTGCGCTCGCGAAGGCTGGAAGGGTGGCCGAGTGGTTAATGGCAGCAGACTGTAAATCTGCCCGCGCGAGCGTACGCTGGTTCGAATCCAGCCCCTTCCACCACCCCTGCACGTTTTCGAACCGGACGAGTCAAATCAACGTGTTAGCGGTTCGTCAAAAGGGGTTGGACTTCTTGGCTCATGCAGCGTTTTCTGAAAAATATAGACTTTTCAAATCTATGAGCGGTTCGAATCCGGATTCTTCTCTTTGAGCTGCCCCCCAAAATTTAGACCAGTGATATAAGGTCCCTAAACGAGTACGGAAAGGGAACGGATATGACTGGGATGCGGAATAAACACACGAAAGAAACGAAACTGAAAGTTGTGCTGGCG
>Ga0302247_1001232_pt1 | contig 20365 bp, 17 predicted proteins | sample AAG_UR_Ile_MG_FD_193529 | JGI IMG/M metagenome (GOLD analysis project Ga0302247, IMG submission 193529) | Enriched activated sludge microbial communities from anaerobic digester in WTTP, New Holstein, Wisconsin, United States - AAG_UR_Ile | ecosystem: Engineered > Bioreactor > Anaerobic >...
TTGCAGCGCCTCGCGGCTCATTTCTCCTTGGAGTGCCAGAACCAGCTCGCCGACTTGGGGGGTAACTTGGGGGGCGACTTGGGGGGTGGTGGTTACGGCATCCAGGATCATGCGGAGCATGAAGGCGATAAATGGCGCGGAATCGGTCCGGTTCGTGCTTTCCTGTAACGCCTCGTAATACTCATGCTGATGTTCGAACACCAGACTTTCCACCGGAATGTTGGCAAACAGGGGGTTCCAGCGGGTCAGAATCAGGCTCTGCCAAAGCCGTCCCAAGCGGCCGTTGCCGTCGATAAAAGGGTGGATAAATTCGAACTCATAGTGAAAGACCGAACCGGCAATCAGCGGATGGGCATCGGTTGCTGCCAGCCATCGGCACAGGTCGCTCATCAGTTGTGGCACCCGATCCGCCGGGGGAGCCATGTGGATCACGCGCCTGCCCGCCATCACGCCCACGCCGCCGTGTCGGTACACTCCGGCCTCGTCGATCAATCCCGTCATCAGCAGGCGATGCGCGTCCAGCAGATCCTTTTCCACTTCCGGCCGCCAGCTCTCGAAGTGGTCGTAGGCAGCCAGCGCGTTTCGCGCCTCCTGAACCGCGCGGGGCGGGGCGATCACCCGCCTGCCGTCCAGAATCGCGGTGATCTGCGCTTCGCTCAAAGTGCCGCCCTCGATTGCCAGCGAGCCGTGAACTGTGCGGATGCGGGTGATGCGCCGCAGCCGCAGTTCTCTGGCCCGGTCGGTAAGCACGTTCAGTCGTCCCACAGCCTCGCTGATCTGGGCGACCCGGGTCAGAATCTCTGAGGTGATGACGTAGGGTGGCTGGTAAGTGGATTGTCCGCTCATGTTATATCTTCCACAATGTCGGTATAGGGCAGGTTCAACGACGGTAAAGCATCTGCATACACGCCATCCGGATCATACCAGACCACGAGGCCGTTATCCTTTACCTGTTTGGCGATTAGGCCGATGAGATGCTCCGTTACGGTGCCGATGCTCATTTCTTTTCCTTTACCACTTCCCAGTGACCGCCCTTGGCAGGGCCGACGCGGCGCAGACGGCCATGGGCCTTGAGCTTATCAATTTGCTTCAGAACTGCTCGTTTCGTTATATTGAGGGTCACGCCCAGTGCCGCGGTCGTCATGGATGGATCTCGCTGGAGCAGATCGAGTATCTGGTCTTCGGTCTTTGGTGAACTTATCGGTGAACTTATCGGTGAACCAGTTGCCAGGGTCAATTCTTCGACCGGTTTCCGGTGTAAGGAGGCCGAGCACCGGATCGATGCGCGGGTAGTCGTACAGTCCGCGGGCCAGACGGCGCAGCGTCCCTTTCTTCGCCAGCCGGTGTAGCGCCAGGTCCACGGCCTGGCGGCTCCCGAGGTCCAAGAAGTCGCCTGGGGTGATGACACAACCCTTCCCGCGGCCATGTATGCGACTTAGTATTTTAGAATCGATACTTTGCATGATGTTCCTGCATGAATATTTGTAAGGAAAAGTAGCATCTTTTTCTTACAAAAACAAGCACATCATCGCGATGAATTCGGGATATCAAAATAGTACCGCCTCCAGATAGGGGCGCATGACTCTTCTCTAACCGGCACACTCTGACATGCATCATGCGGATAATTTTCATTGACATTGTCATATTTCAAGTGCATTATCTGTCTCCAGAGGACATGTTATGCGCCCAAATCACAACAATCGCCTTAAAACACTGGGACCCCAATCCGTGCGCCTGGTCTCCACCCTCTATGAAGAAAACAAACCCGTTTTCCGTCTGGAGGATGTCAGGAGGATTCTGAACCTTCAAGAACTCCCTGCCAGCAGCTTCGTGAGGCAGCTTGTGAACAGAGGCGTGGCTACACGATTGAAGCCGGGCCTCTTCATCCTGGTGCCTCAGGAGTTGGGAAGGGAAAGAGAATACATGGGAAGTCCGCTCATTGTCGCCCGTGAGCTGGCCGGGGGGAAAGGTTATTACCTTTCTCATGGCACGGCCATGGAACTTCATGGGATGGTCACCCAACCGCAGCTTGTTGTCCACGTGACGACCATGGAAAAACGCCGTCCTGTTCACATTATGGGCACGGACTTTCAATTTATTACCTGCAAAAAGGAACATTTTTTCGGCATAAGCGAACACTGGGTGACCAAGCAGGAAAAAGTGATGGTCAGTGACATGGAAAAAACCGTCATTGACGGTCTCCGGCAGCCTGAGTACTGTGGCGGCATCACGGAAACCGCTAAAGGGGTATGGATGCGCCGGCAGAATCTGGACGCCGACAAGTTGATGGAATACGCCATAAGAATGGATATCGGCGCCGTCATCCGCCGGCTGGGCTATATCCTGGAACTCTACGGAATCGGCTCCCCGGAAAAACTGGAACACCTCCGTGATCATCTTACCGATACCTATGTAAAACTCGATCCGCTCCTTCCCCCCGAAGGGAAGTTCATCAGGAAGTGGAGGTTGCACCTCAATGTATCGCCGGATGAACTTTTATCTGTAGTGAGGACATAATGATCCCTCAGCGAAACCTGCAATGAGATCGTATCGGAAAAGATTGTCGCCATGCTTGACCCCGCAAGAAACGAACCGCGCGATCTTTACGATTTATGGTATCTTTCGACCAACAAATATGTGGCGCTGGCCGATTTGGCCGAAGCCGTTGCTCTGAAAATGAAATTTCGGGGTAAGGAATTGATGAATGTGAAAGAAAATTTTATCCGGAAGGAGGCGCGGTTAAAAAAACTCTGGAATGCTCGTCTCGCCGCGCAAATGGCAACTTTGCCGGAATTTGATGAGGTATTCCGTGTGGCGTTGCGTGAATTGCGACAAGTGGGATACTTGGGTTAACACCTTCTGGCGGTAACTTCATAACCATTACTAATAGTGTTCGTTGAAGGAAGGGCAGATTACTTCTACTTATTAATCAGGTACTGGGAAATAGAAGCAGCAAATCACTATAGATTAAGGTACATATCTTGAGTATTTTTACGCCTATACCTAACGTGTTAATTAGTAAAACCACCAGAAGAGCGCGTAATATTCTTATCCGTAAGAATATTCTGTCCTGTGAACAGCTACTCGAATGTGATGAAAGTGCTATTGTTAATATCAGTGGAGTGGGAATTAAGACTATATGTGAAATTGCTAAGTTAAAGAATGAGATTGCCAACATGCCCTTTAATATTGGAGAGAACCATAAGGGTGTTCAGGTTCAAGATGTCACGGGTAAAGACAGGCAGGCTCACAAATACTTGAAGTCGCCCCCTTCCATCATAGAAAATACATGTCTTTATGATTCTATAGAATCAAGTATACTATCCCGAACACTTCCGGAAATATTCCAAGCAGAATATGATCACAGTGATTGTTCAAGAGATAAATATCAATATAATATAAGTAGTTTAGGAATTTCTCAAAAAGACAGTAATCGACTTCGTGTCATTGCTCTCTTCCCGGATGATGCGGCCGACGTTCTGTTCCATGTATCTGTTGGTTATCTTGTTCAATCCGAAATAAGCGAGGAAGCATTTTCATGCATCCTTGACCATTTATCGTCTATATCAGGCTTTATTAATCGGTCTCAAATGACAATATCCGTTGACGCTTTCTCATTGGATCCTATTTTCAAGGGTATACCACCTATTGTAATCGCTGAGCTACGACTATCGCAGCGTTGTGGGGATAACAATATCGATAATGAAATAATGGAAATGATGTGGGACAATATAAACATACTGACTGAAAAGGATATTGTCACTCGCTTAGGGCTTTCAATAAAGGGATTAAAAACCATCTGGCAAATTTGGCATCTCAAAGAGCAGGGACTCGAATTAATGAATAGCCTATCAAAGGATATACCAATAGAAATATATGGAAATTTTGAACAGCTCATAGATGTATTCCTGAGGAATCATGTCAAGCGCGAGCGTGAAATCAGGATTTTGAAAGGGCGCTTAGGAATGCTTGACGGGCGGAAATGGACGCTTGAAGAGTTGGGGTATCAGGAAAAAATTACCCGTGAACGTGTACGACAGATCGAAGAAAAATATATCTTAAAACTTCAAAAATCGAAATCAATTAGTATGTTAGCTATGTTTTGGCGTGCGCTTGATGATGTTCTTATTTCTGGCGGGGGTGCGTGCTGCGTGCAGGAAATAGCTAATACCTTGGGAAAACGCTGGGGGTGGCGAAATTCCCCTTCTGACGCAAAACTGGCAGCTCTGATTGGTTTATCACCACAATACGAGGTTGTTTGGAGTCAACCGATTCGTGTTATTATGCGCCAACATGAATGCTTGAAATGTCAAGCAATTCGATCGGAGATAACAAAATATGTCGAAAATCAAGCTAATGGGATTCTTCCATTTGATGTTGCATCTGTCAAGATAAAAGAATTCTGTAGAGACAAAGCATGTTGCAGTAAAGTTTCTCTAATTTCTCAGTTCATGATAGGTTTTATGCATTTTTTAGATGATGCTATAGAAGAGATCTCGGCAGATGATATTGCCTTTTATACTCAAAACGCATGGTCTCTTAAATATGGAAAGAAACGAACCGAACTTGTCGAAACAATCCTTTACAAGGCCGTCAGACCTATGCATTTCACAGAAGTGTATACTGAACTTGTTGAAGTAACAAAAGACCGGCCTGAGTATGAAAAAGTATCTGAACGGAACATATATTCTTATATTGAGCGTTCGCCGGACCTTCTGCTCTGGGACCGTGGTACGTATATTCATCGCAGTCATGTTTCAATTCCATTTAGAGTAGTAGCTGAGATAGAAAATGATATTATAAGTCGGCTGGCTGGTGACATCCCATATATCTCGGTTAGTGGGATTTTTGAGCAAAGTAAGGACTTATTAAAGAAGGAAAATATTCCAAGTGAAAGCGCACTTTATTCATGCCTTCGAGAATCAAAAAACCCCTTATTAAAGTATCCTGAATACCCGATTGTCATCAAAAGCGAAAAAATCGAGCAGCGCCTGCCAATGCCGCTAGTACTGGAAAAATTTGTTCTCGATCAAGAAGGCATTGTGAAGTTGGAACAGATCAAAAAATATGCCGTAGAACAACTTTGCACTAATGAGGCCGTATTTATGGCCAATCATTTTCCTAACACCCCAAATATTCTACGCGTGAATAAAAGAGAGTACATACATATCCAGCATATAGGCATAGAGAAAGAAAAGCTATCATCGATTATTGAACACCTTGCGATACTCCTCAGTTCATCGAGTCATATTTCAGCAATTAAGCTCTTTAACGACAAGAAAATTACCTGCAAACTACTGGGTATAATATCCCCTATGCTTCTGTTTTCAATAATCCAGGTTTTTTATTCTGACGAATACGATCTTTCTCGCTATCCTCGTATTCGCCGTTCAGGTGCCATAAAGAAAAATGGTCGTGCAACTGGTGTATCTAAGGAAATCATTAACTACATTATAGACAAAGTAGAACCATGTAGCTTTTCGGAGTTATATCAGCATTTTGTGAATGATCTTGGGTATAAGCAAAATAGCGTCCATAATGTTTTATACACTTACAAAGACGTCATGCGGTACAGTAACAGCGTTATTGTGCATATTGATACTCTCAGGTGGACAGGTAGCAGTCAGGCAGCATTAGAATTATTGGCAGCCAATCATCTCCGCAATCGAGAAACTGCTGGCAAACCTTTCGGACTCATTTCCCATCTCTATGATTACTTGCATGATCAACTCCCAGAGCTTCCCCATCATTTGCTTTGGACGCCGACTCTTATAGGAGAACTGTTATCATGGGAAGGAAAATATCGTATCATAGGTACGCAGCACAATGCTTTTGTATCGTTTCCTAATTCATACGGAATTGAAACTCTTGATGATCTTCTATACTATATTCTTAGCAACGACTACGATGGAGCCGCAAATATCAATATTTTAGCTGCTGACATGCGGGAAGCGGGTATCTTGAAAAAGGGCTTGACACCCATGATGTTGCGGGCAGAGAGTTGCCTTGTTATTGATGGAAATGTTATCCAATTAGCGAGGTTACGTGAGCGTGCTAAAAGAGCTTGAATTATTACCAGTTTATGACAGTGAATACTATGACTTAATTCGTGACTTGCAAGTACCATTGCTATCTCATGCGAAAGATTACCTGCGTGGCGTAGGTTTTTTTACCTCTGGCTGGTTGCGCCTTGCCGGCCAGGGAATGTCTGTGTTTGTCAAGGGGGGCGGTTTCGCAAGGATTGTCATCTCACCAATCCTTGATGGGGCAGACTGGGAGGCTCTCAAGTTTGGCGAAGCCGCAAGATTTGATGCTGCACTCCGTGAAATCCTTACACGGAATATCGAAGATATTGCCAGGACGCTGGAAAATGATACGCGAAACGCACTTGCTTGGATGGTTGCCGATGGAACTCTTGAGTTTCGTTTTGCACTGCCGCGTGACCGGATGTCAGCTGGTGATTATCACGACAAGATCGGTATTTTTATGGATAGTGCTGGTGATAGGGTAGCGATTCATGGATCGCTGAACGATTCCATTAAGGCATCCTTGAATGGTGAAGCCTTTTCAGTTTTTAAATCTTGGGACCCCGGCCAATCGCCATATGTTGAGATGCATCAGAAGCGACTTGAAGCGTTATGGAATAATCAAAACAAACAATTCCGCGTGTATCGTATTCCTGATGCCATCCGGGAACAATTCATAAAGTTGCGAATTTCGCCAGAAGCGCCATATAGCAGACCTTCTGTGTCGAATGGCGGCACATCTTCTCCAAGTTGTCCCGTGAAACTCCACGATTACCAAGAAACTGCTATTAAAAAATGGCGTGAGGCAGATTGTCGAGGAGTTTTTGAAATGGCAACCGGTACAGGTAAAACAATCACCTCATTGGCGGCTGCAAGTGCTATCTATAGGGAAAATGGCCGCATAGCTTTGCTTATTCTTGTTCCTTACTTACACCTACTCCAGCAATGGGAGCGAAATTGCCAGCAGTTTGGTTTTGACCCAATCCTCTGCAGTAGTGAACACGGGAGATGGCAGATTGCCGTGAAATCGGCTATTCAGGATTTCAACATTGGTGTTAATAGCCACCTTTGCATTCTTGCAGTTCATAAAACCGCCGCGACAGACAAATTTGCGTTATCAATACGTCGCCTTCCAGTGACCGACACAATGCTAATAGGTGATGAAGCGCATGGCCTTGGTGCAAAGCATTTATGTAAGGCTATGACAGAAAAAGCTCATCTACGATTGGGATTATCCGCTACACCTCGACGCTGGTTTGATGATGAAGGGACCGATACTCTTTTCAGTTATTTCGGATCGACCTGTTATGAATTTCCGATTAATCAAGCAATTGGTAGCTTTCTTACGCCTTATGAATATTATCCTCAACTGGTCAATCTAACGGATGTGGAGACCGAACACTATGATGAGTTAACAAAAAAGATCATAGCGATTTCTACCTTGGCAAAGCATGATTCCGAATTACATGATCGTCTGCAAACGCTACTATTACAACGCGCACGGATTATTTCGTCAGCACAGCAAAAACTGCCGGTATTGCTTCATTTGCTATGTCGTATGCAGGAGGATTGTCGGCACCGCACTGAAGAACCAACTGGCATTTTGGTGTATTGTGCACCAGGGGAACATAGAAAAGTATTAAAGTCTGTTGCGGCCCTTGGGTTGCGTTGCCATGAGTTTGTGCATGATGTAAATTTATCGGATCGAGAAAAACTTCTGGCTCTGTTTGATGCGGGAGACATTCAAGTGCTTGTTGCTATAAAGTGTCTTGATGAAGGAATTGATGTGCCTTCCACAAGGACCGCATTCATTCTTGCCAGCAGTACAAACCCACGCGAGTTTGTCCAGCGTCGCGGGAGGATCCTCCGCCTGGCCCCGAGAAAGACCGTGGCAGTTATCTATGATTTTCTCGTTGTGCCACCGGCCAACCGCTTAGCGTTGAAGCTTGGCTCCGATGTAGGCATACTCCAACGAGAAATGCCTAGATTTGTTGAGTTTGCATCCTCTGCTATGAACAAATTCAGCGCAAGGGCTGCGATACGGGATATTCTTGACCAATTGGAAATGTTGAATTTACTCGATGAGAAACCCTGGGATGTTTATCATACCCTTAAAAGCTGGGATTGGAGTGCATATGAATGACTTGGGAAAGACGTTACCTGACGTAAATGCATTGATAATTGAAAAACTCAACACATATCCAATTGATGTGCGTGAATTGGCAATACAGGCCATCAGATTATCAGAATCATACCCGGAAACCGCGGTTGCTGAGCAACTCCAGACCATCGTTCGGAAGCTTGCCAAGCAGCAGGAGAGGAAAGGCTTATGATATTGCGTAAGATGATAGTGGAGAACTTCCGTCAATTTCGTGGGAGGCAAGAGATTGAATTTTTGGCACCATTCCTACCTCACCACAATGTGACAGTCGTCTTTGGTGAGAACGGTCGTGGCAAGACAGGATTGTTTAGAGCCATCATGTTTTGCCTCTTCGGCGAACGTCGTCTCAGCCAGGATGGGGATGTCCCCAGGGAAGAATTGCAGCTCGTAAATGTATCAGTACTTGAGGCGAATGCGGGGCAGCCGGTGCGAACATCTGTTGAGTTGGAATTCACCCACAAGGGGCAGTCCTATCGTCTCCGCAGAGCCATATTAGGAATGCAGGATGGGAAGCGGATCATTGAAGAAGAAGATGAAAAACGCCTTTTTGTGATCACCAGCGATGGAAACACCAAGACTATTCCGACAACTGAAATCGATGTGGTTATTGATAACATCCTTGATCGCCGTGTCAAAGATTATTTTTTGTTTGATGGTGAAAAGATAGAACGTTTAACACGCGCTCGCATTGAACAACGCCGGGAAATCAGCGCAGGTATTCGGAACCTACTAAATGTTGATGCCCTTGAGACGGCCATAAGGGCTGTAGGACGCGTTTCCAAGGAGCTTGAAAGAGAATTGTCCAATTCATCGCATGAAGAACTGTCGCGGCTTCTCAAACGCCTTAGCGATAACGAGGAGGAGCAGACTCAATTATGTAAGCGGGTGGATGATTTAGCTGACGAGATTCGTCATGCGCGGCAAGAGGTTGATAAGACGGACAATGAACTTAATAAATTTAACGAGATACGTCATTTGCTTGAGAAACGTAAATCATTAGAACAGGACTTAAAGGACCAAGAGCAGCAAGCTGACGATGCACTTACAGGAATGCACAATCTTGTGTGTAAAGCTTCGGCGCTTATTGTGTCTCCGACTGTTATTAATGTTTTCGAGCATATAGAACGGCAAAAGCAAAAAGGAGAGATCCCGTCTGAAATTCGCCGTGATTTGATTGAGCGAATCCTTGCTGATGATAAATGCATCTGTGGTAGGGGTATCCTTAAAGATCCGGCAGCGCACTCGCATATCCGTGATTGGCAGAAACGTACAAGTGACGTTGCGACTCAGGACGCAGCGCTCAATCTTTGGAGATACCTTAGCGAAGTACGTAACCACTTTGGTGACGATACAGATCTTCTCGAAAAACGTTTACAACAATACGGGAACATTCGAAGTGCAATAGCTAATATCAATCGTAGCCTTGAGAATGTGAGCAATCAAATCGGCACGTCAGAACGGCAAGATGCCACGAAACTGGACGAACATCGTAGGAAACTTCAGGATGACATTATTACGCTCGAGGCAAATGCTCGAAATGCACAGACTCTGTTGGAACAGCTCAAGCAGGAGGAGGACCGACTGCGGGCACTGCTCAAAGAAGAGAGGCTGAAAGTTGGAAGGAATGATGAATTATCACGGCGCTCTATATTAGCCCGTGACACGCAAGACGCACTCAAGGGCGTCCATGATCAATTTACACAAGAGATAAAACAGTTAATAGGACATTCAGCAACACAGCTCTTTCGGAAACTGCTGGATAAAGAAGGACGGGAAAATCTACGGACTATAGTCGTAAACAATGATTATTCATTGCAGGTGTTGGATCGGTATAAGAAGCCCTTTCTCGCAAACATCTCTGCAGGGCAACGACAGATCATGTCTATATCATTTATTGCCGCCTTGGCACGGGCTGCTTCGAGAGGAGGCCAAATCGAAATCCCATTGTTCATGGATACACCATTCGGCAGATTATCTTTTGAACACCGTCAGAACCTTATAAATCACATACCCACGTTTGCATCCCAATGGATCCTCCTGGCGACAGATACCGAATTCCGGCGTCAAGAGGCGAATCTATTGAAAACTAGCGGCAGATGGGGAAAGTTCTTCATTTTGCGTTCAACCTATGATGGCAATACTTTGATTGAAGAACAGGATATCAATTCTGCCTTGGCTATTCTTCGTAACGAGGAGGACTAATAATGAAGATGGATGGGAAAATTCGTGTTGCCACCGATGCCCGTTATAAAGAGCTTTACAATAATATGAAGAGCAGCGGGACTGTTGGAGATTTTCATGAATTGTTTTTTGTTTGTGCGTGTATGGGCTACAGGAGGAAAAAGTCGATACCAATCAAAAAGCGTGATGACCGCTTCTGGTCAAGCACGATTACCCCAGCCGAATGGGCTTGCTATTATGCCATGATATTGGAACAGAACGAATTCGACTATGTAAAAGTTTCAGAAGACAAGGAGCTGCTCACGGTCATTGAGGGCTATGCCAATGCGGGTATTGATATTCTGATTGAGGAATTTTTGAAGGATTATTTACTTCCCATTTCTAAAAGTTCTGACCCACAACTCGACCCACCTTGCTGTAAGGAACTTCCCAAACAATTTGTCCATTTTATTTTTGAGCAATCTGAATCGGAGACTTGGGATAACTGATGCGAAATATATTATTGGTTGAACCATCCTATAAGAGTAAGTACCCCCCATTGGGTTTGATGAAGATTGCGGCCTATCATAAGCGATTAAACGACCGAGTTGTTTTTGTGAAGGGGTGTATTTCCGAAAAGCGCGCCGAGCGCTGGGACCGCATATACGTAAGTTCTCTTTTTACCTATTATTGGCAGGAAACTGTTAAAGCGATTAAGTATTATCAAGACAGTGTCCCACGACGATCGGACATTATAGTTGGGGGTGTTTTAGCAACCCTTCTTCATGATGATTTAGAGTTGGAAACTGGTGCTACTGTGATATCTGGACTGTTGGATAGTCCGGGGATTCTTGATCCTGGGGATAAGCTCAGGATTGATACGCTAACACCGGACTACAGTATACTCGACGACGTTGATTATATTTATGAGTTGCGTAATTGCTATATTGGATATGCAACCCGTGGTTGCCCCAATGGCTGCGAATTTTGTGCGGTTCATCGAATAGAACCGGTATTCAATGGCTATTTACCCCTCCGACGACAGATACAACTCATCGAAGAGTTGTATGGAGAGAAGCCTGATTTGATCTTATTAGATAACAACGTTCTAGCATCGGAACGATTCAAAGATATCATAAAAGATATCAAGTCATTGGGATTTGGAAAAGGTGCTACCTATACGTATAAAAATAAAGCAGGGCGTGCGACCACAGTGAGTCGTTACATTGATTTCAATCAGGGGTTGGATTCCCGTTTGCTAACAGAAGAGAAAATGGAGCTATTGAGTGAGATCGCCATTCGTCCTATTCGAATTGCGTTTGACCATATTGGCCTTCGTAGTTTGTATGAAGAAAAAGTAAGATTAGCAGCCAGATACGGTCTTAAATATCTATCAAATTATATTCTCTACAACTTTCATGATCATCCTAACGAGTTTTACGAGCGTTTGAAGATCAACCTTGATCTCAACGAGGAGATAGGGTTGCAGATTTTTTCATTCCCTATGAGATATGTGGACTTGAAGAGCAAAAACCGTCTTTCAAAGACACCGGGTAACATAGGTGAACATTGGAATGCGAAGTACCTTCGAGCGATTCAATGTGTCTTAGTGAGAACGCGCGGGCTCGTTGGCACAAAACGGAATTATTTCTTAAAGGCTTTTGGTAAGGATCTTGAGGAGTTTAATAAAATCCTGCTCATGCCAGAATCTTATATTATTCATCGATATCAACATGAAGGTGATGGTTCCACTGACAAATGGTGGGCACAGGTATGCTCTCTATCCGATTGGGAACAAGATATATTCAAACATATTATTCACAATCATCTTTTCCGTACGGTCAATCGTACAGAATTAACGCGTGGAGTGAAAGACGTTCTTGATCATTATATAGAACAAGATGTGCGAAAAAAATCTTTTGTAGGTAACGAATCCAAATATTGGAAACAGGCTGCTATCAATTTTTAGTTCTTGCTCATTTGGTTTGCAAATACTGGTATTGTGCTTAATAGTTAACCGCTTGTCACTGGCTAAGGATAAACACAATCTCCCTATTGATGTTTAGCCCGACTCAGCGACACTGTTTGTTGCCCTAAGGCGTCAGCTACCAGGTTCAGCATCTCTGTCCTAATCTTTGCATCATCGACAAAATTCTTAAGATCACTATCAATCGTTATTATTTTCACTTGGTTGCTAAATTTGTATATTTGATTGGCCACAGCCTTATTCAAGGTATCGAGGAAATATAGGGTAATAGATTCTTCAACGGCACGTGCCCTTTTTCGGATACGCTCCAATTCGATCGCTGCATCGCACTGTAAGTGAATAACTAATGTCGGCGGGGGAAGTTCCTTGGCTATTTCCTCATAAATCGTTATAAAAGCGTTCAGTTGTGAATCCTTCAGACCCATTTTCGCATAGGCGATGTCCAGCAGAAACGAATAATCACAAGCTAATTTCGTCCCCGTGGGAATCTGTTTTTTGATCTGATGGTAATGCTGAAGCATAAAACATATTTCGGTCTCGAAATTATATTTTTCCGGCACCGTGTAAAAAGCTTCCCAGAAAGGGTTGGATTGAAAATTTTCGTAAACAGGATCATATCCGAGACTATTTAACAGAACCGCAAATGTGGTCTTACCCGAAGCTATCCCACCACATATTTCTATGCGCACATGGTCAGAATTATTATTTATTTTTGACATCCTTCTGATTAGTCTTATTATCCAAATATTTTACTTTTTTCTCTAATGATTCAATCCGCATCCTTAATTCTTGATTTGTTTCATTAATGATTTTAGAATTTGTATCGATAATTGCCATGATTTGGGGCATAGTGTAAATAATTCCTATAATGGCCAATACGATTGTTACTACTGTGACCCAGAAATTTATGTCTGCCCTTTTTCTCGCGTCCCCCGCCTCTTTCGCTGCATGCGCTGCATTATCGGCTGATTCTTTAGCTTTTACTTCAGAATTTATAATAACATCGGGAATTGAACTTCTTATATTTCTTCCAAAAGCAGCTTTACCCAAATAATATTGAGCATCTTTCCATTTCTTGCTTTCCGGAAATGGAATATATTGGCCTGCCCTTAGAAAACAATCCCTTTCTGACCTCCAAGCATCAATTAAATTAAGTTTCGTAAATTCAACCCAAATGAATCCTTCGCCACCCTTCAGTGTATACTCATTCGACGTAAGATTATGCAGTGGTATTAGTATATTACCTTCAAATCCAGGGTCAATTAACGGTCCCGTTCCAAGAAGCAATCCTTGATGTACATGCGTAATCCTCAGATTGAAACGTAATGCAATATATTCCGGAATCCGAAATTTAGTTTCAAGATTAATAAAGGCAATTGAATTCTTGGGAAGAGTAAAGGTTGTACCTGGACCGATATCCTGTGAGCAGTCCTCATTCTTACCATTCCAGTAAAAAATCTTTCCCTTTAAGGGTATCTCATATGAAGCAGATTTAAGATTCTTAATATCGAACGGGTATATCATCCCTGAAGCAGCAACATAATCATATATATCGGCTGAGCTTAGCAAAGCAGATTGTATCGACTGAAATGGATCTTTGGATTTAAACGAAAGAAACTTTTCTTCTGCCTCTTCATCTGTACGAGCTAATGTATTATTCTTAATTTCTCCATTACCATTCATTCAGACATCACCTTTCTCTTGGGCTCTTTTCGAGAGGTAATTTTGCCAGGTCCAAAACCAAGATAATCAATTTTACGTTTAATCATAAATTGTATTTTATCGACAAACGCCTCAAGTTTATCTGTGTATTTATTTAAGATAGCACCTTGAGAATCCACATAGTCCAGATGGTTTAGAACAATCCTGGAAGGTTGGTTTGTCATGATTGCCGCATGAACAATCGCAGGATCAAACCGCGCTACTCTTCTGATTGTTTTTGTTACGGATGTATGTTCTACGATTTCAGGGTCATTATTTGATTCCGCAGTGATGGTCGCCCAATCAATTTCTTTTGGAAGGGGGCCGGAATTTCCACCAACCCTAATGGGAAATGCTCTAATAACCATGACTATGTCGTCAACATCCAAGGGGCTCAGCCCAGCTTCCGAAACAAATGCTGCTGCTGTGGTATCACGACTCGTTGCATACGGATAATATGGTGTATGGAGCACCGATAAACCGAATCCCTGGGTCCCTTCAATAACAATCCGTTCTCCTGCGGATAGTAGATCCCGCATGAGAGGCACTACTGGTTGAATGAATTGCTTAATACGTTCATCATCTTTTGCGAAATTAGCGGAACCGTCTCGGCTGATACGTCGTAAAACGGCAGCGCCGGTTCCGCTAAGGGTGGAGTTAATAGAACTACGTAAGGAACTGCTTCTTTCAGAGTTCAGATCATTTTCCGTAATTATTATGGCGTTTGGATCGATGAATAATTTATCCCGCGATAAGCCTGTTCTTTTGATTTCATCATACAAGATATCAACATCGATGTAGCTACCCGCGCCGAACACACACGTAGTATTCGGAAGGATGGCAGGGGTGGGCAACTGACGAAGGATAATTGGATTGCCGAAAGGATCAATAACCGTGTGCCCCGAGTTTGTTCCGCCAACGCGCACAGCAATCTTTGCCCCCATCTCTCGCGCCAGAAAATGGGCAACTTTGCCTTTGCCTTCACCACCAAATTGTCCACCAATTATGACTGTTACAGGCATATAAGGTGCTCCTGTTTAATTCTTAGCAACTTCTTGTAACGACTTTAATATTTTCTGTTCGAATGATCTGATGTCATTATCATTACGAATAACCTCATGTGCCAATAAAGAAAGCTTTGAAACATTTACTTCTACGGGATGGTTGATTGCCATTGAGAATTCCCGTTCAGTACACCCATTGGCAATATATCTTTGCTTACAAATCGTTTCAGGCGTATTAATATGAAGGTGGAAAAACGCTGGACCGAAGGTCTCCACCATGAATGCATGATCCTCCGGATGCCGCAAACCATCCACCACAATATCTCCTCGTCCTGGCATCATCTTTTTAAGTTGCTTGCAAAGCCAGCGTTGTCCCGGGTCTTTGTTTACTCTGTCTCCTTTTTTTTGGAGGGCTTCACGATTGGGCTCAATCCCTTGATCGGCTAACAACTGTTTTAAGACGGAACTATAACTGCCATAAGCAAACCCAAAAGATTCAATATATCTACCTGCCGTTGTCTTACCGGCAGCAATTGGTCCGCTCAGACCGATAACCCTTCTTTCTTTCCATGGTTTTGCATCAATTTGCAAGTCCGGAATCATTAAATACTCTTCTTCCTCATCGCCTAAAGCTTCAAACTTTCCACTCCAAAAGAACAATCCAACAACAGCCGATGTTATAGCATCCAATTCATCGTGGCTTACTGGAGCATGAATGAAATCCCCTGTTATGCCGAACAATTCAAGCCCGCGAGAGAGAAACTCAAGACTCGCTCTCTTTCGCGGAATGCCCATGATATCCTGGGCAGCGCCAGGATAACTTTCAATGACGGGAATGCCAAGGCTGCGAAAACGATTAGCAAGCCTAATACCGCGTGCAGTCAGTTTCTGCATACTTGGGATTAGTGATGGGTAGACATTAACACCTCTTTTTTTTAACTCGCGTTCGCACCTGCGCATAATGCCGTAAGTATCGCGCCCCGGATCATCGTCGCTGACAGTTATACGTCCTGCCGGGATTGAGAGGGGGGAATCTATTGAAATCAACTTCGGGCGGCAATTAACGGTTTCATTGATGATTTCGTCATCGGTCGATAGCAAGCATGTTTCTGCCTTTTCATTATTGAGCAGGCACCAGCCCGAAGCGCGTTTTTCGCTTCCGGTAATATCGATGCCTACGACTTTAAAATCTGCTCCAGGCGATATGACTTCCAAATCGCTAAGAAAAATGAGCGGGCCAGGTTTCCCACGATACGGCTTTAGGGTAATGCCATCACCGTTTGAAGAACAGTTTGCCCATTTAATCTTAGATTTGGCTTTTGCAAAATGATGCACTGACTGACAGATAATCGGTGGCGCTTGGTTTATCTCAAGCAACCTTTTAATGGCTTCATCAAATATTATTTTCATGCCTTCAATGTCGGCATGGTTGTATGAAATTAATTGCTTAAGTGCATCCAAATCTCCCCAACAATATTTATACCACAGCAGTGGTGCAGTTTCTCCTTTAACGTTAGCTATACTATTTTGCCTTTGCAATCCCAGCGTGGCTTCAATCGCCTTCTGTCCGCCGGATAACCCCACTCGTTTTGCCAAGAAACGGAGATCAATGTGGCATTGAGGAATTTTTAAATCAGATAACTTATCCCTGAGAAAAGGAAGATCAAAAAGAGAACCATTAAATGTAACAATAATTTCAGCACACTTTAATACTTGTCGGAAAGATTCATCACTTTCGCCTTGCAGAAATACCCCATAATCTTTGCCGATACTCCAGCCTATAAGCGTTATCGAATCATAATATTTACTTAGACCAGTTGTTTCAATATCGAGGAAAAGAGTTTTTTTAGGGAAGCTGAGAGCAATTCGATAATACTCCTGAGAGGACAGATGCTGAGTGAAAAAGTCTGTATTTTCTTCATAAAAAGCTTTTCTTGATGCAGAGATAATAGAATCTGATTCATAAGCATCAAATAAAGAGGATTGGCGATTTTTTGTATTTTCTAAATCATCCCAATTAAGAATGCCTGAACGCCATAGCTCATTTTCCTTTTTTGCGCTAATCCCTTTGATATGCCGAAAAGTATTTGAGATCATTAGTTTAAAATTTCCAGTTCCATTGATAGGGTATTAAAGATGAAATTTAGCAAACTTGCCCGTGAAAAGCAATCCGGCAGATCATATTGCCATAACCCGCAATTTCCTTGCGTGTTATAGATGAATTCGTCAAGTAATTGCCGACCTGAAGATCGCGAAAGCGACGCATTCAACAAGGCCTCCCACTTACTGGGGCATAAGAATCATTACATCCTCCTTCCCCACATTCAGCATATATCCCACCTTCGGCCTAGTGAAAATGAGGGTTTCCAATTCCCCAGGCTCAACATCTATTTTCCCTGTGATGCCCTTCTTGATCTGTGCAATGCAGCGGCGCTTATGATCGGATATTTGACGCTCATAGGGTTTGTTGGAACCTTCGTAATTCATGGGGCCAGGCCAGAGGCGGCGGTAGATTTCATCGCGCGCCACGATTTGCTTCGGCTTTTTGGCTAAAAGTGACAAATAAGAAAAACAAACCGGTTGCAGCTTGATCGGAATACCACGATAGAAAAAGAGCTGCTGTCGTTCGTCCATGAAGATGACCGGCGGATCGGTGATCAATTTCCGGAGGTCTTTTGTATCAGCCAGGCGGGTGCGTAGCACGGCAAGAAGGATTATATCCTGGAAGATACCGGCCAGGGAGCAGGGAAAAGAGACATCCGCAAGGGGTGCATTTGTGGGGGGCGTAATGGCTGAGGCCGCCTTGACGTGATTGGCTGCTCCTTTGCTGTGATCAACATCGGACGATCTCTCACTGATCCCTTCTGCCGATTCCTGCCCGGCCGCTTCCTCTTGCACCTGATAGTCCCGATGGAAATGCCGGTACAGTCTCTCAGCCAGATGCTTGGGAAGCTGCCTTTCCAGTTCCGTCAGGGACAGTTCGGCGACGGCCTCTGGGGTGTCGTAGCCTTCAGCGATAAGGCGGTTGATATATGTCCGGCCCAGGCCCCGGATGCGGATATTGGAGAGTGCGAGCCCCTTTTCCGTGACGCCGTAGATCAGGCGTTGAGAAAGATTCTCGATCCTGGCGATGGCCCGCGGGTCCCAGCGGATTTCCCTGGCCAGGGACGCCAGGGTCTCGGCCAGCCAACTGAAGTCCTCCCCCACCCGCTTGATGGCGCCGCTGAAGACCTCGTAGCTGTTCTCGATTTCCTTCGTCTCCGCCGGCGAGATCCACCGGTTCATCATGAGGGCCTTTTTGACGGCCCGCTCCTTCTCCTGGGAGAGCATACCCGAGATCTTCCAGACGGACTGAAAGACGGGTTTGGTCTCCTCCATGCTGTCATGGATCGCCTGCTTCAGCTCATAGAGGTAGCCGCCCTGTCCGCGCTCGTTCCGCTTGAGGGGGATATAGACGGGTACCGCGTCATGGGACATGGCCAGGAGCATGAGGATTTCAAAGTCGGAGACGTTGCGGGGATCGGCGTTGTTGAGGAATTCGAGGAAGAAGACGGCGGTCTCCAGGGCGATCCCCTTGGCGGCGGTGTTCTTTCCCAGGGGCGTGGGGATGAGCCGGTCTTTGGCGGTCTTTTCGACGAGGCCCCATTTGACGGAAAGGGCGATGGTCTCCTCGATGACCTTGTCGTAGTCGGCGTCGGTCATCTCGGTGTTCCAGAGGGACCGGCCCGTGAAGGTGCTCTTCAGGAAGGTCTTGATCTCCCCGGCGTCGCGGCAGATCTCCGAGGCGACGAGGTTCAGGATGTGCCGGTCCATCTCCCTGCGGTTCAGCGCGGGGGTCATCTCCTCGATGGGGCCGTTGACATAGTGGTCGGTGTAGAACTTGTGATCCACGTAGGAGGCGGTGACGAAGAGCGCCCGGCCGAAGTCGGTGACGAAGCCGTAGCGGGCCACCCGGCCGCCCATGTTCTCGTAGTCGGAAACGAGGATGCGCTCCTTGGAGAGGCTGCGGGTATCCCGGAAATACTTCCAGCGAAGCGGCGCTACGATGGCGTTCTTCATGGGGAGATTGAGCCCCACAGCGAGCGTCGTGGTCGTGCAGAGGACGCGGATTTCCCCTTTGCGGGTGTAGCGCTCGACGATGTCCCGTTCCTCCCAGGAGAGGTCGGCGTTGTGGACGGCGACACCGCTGCTCAGAAAGGTAATGAGCATGTCTTTGGAGACGCTCTCTTCCAGGGCGTTCATCTCGGCGATGGCGCCGGCGGCGGGAGGGAGGCTCAGACTATGGCAGAGGTGATGGGCCAAGGCTTCCGTCGTGGGCTTGTCGGGGAGGAAGATGATCGTCTGCTCGCCCTTCTCCTCGGCGAGGAACTTGGCTGTCTCGACGTACTGACCTGCTTCCCTTTCGGACTTGAGGGGGAACCAGTTCTCTTCGCCCTCGATGCCGCTATTGAACTCCCGGTAGTGGAATTTACCGTCGAAAAAGACTCCCTGGCGGAGTTCGACGGGGCGTTTGTCCTCGCGGATCATCTTCGCCCGGAGCCACTGGGCCAGAGACTCGCTCTGCCCCAGAACCGCGGAGAGCCCCACGAGCTGGGACTGCTTCGGATTCAGGAGAATACGCGTGAGCAGGATCTCCAGGACCGGTCCCCGTTCCTCGTCGGTGAGGTATTGCAGCTCGTCCACAAGGACGAGGCCGATGTCGCCCAGGAGCTTGGGATTTCCGACCAGAAGGGAATGGAGTTTTTCATAAACGATGATGGCGATGTGGAACCGACGGCCCTCGATGCGTTCGTCATATTCCCGTCGGTCATGGGTGGAGATGACGGTCTGGATGCCCGCCTTTTCGTAGTCCTCTCGGAACTGCTCGAACTTTTCCTCGGCCAGGGCCTTGGTGGGGACGAGGTAGAAGACCCGCTTGCCCTTGCTGCCGTAGTGGAGGGCGAGGATTTCGCCCACAAGGGTCTTGCCGGAGGAGGTGACGGCTGAGATCAGAAAGTTGCCGCCGTTGAGAATCTGGTATTCCTTGAAGGCCCGCTCCTGGATGGGGAGGAGCTCTGCGCCGTATTTCTCTTTCAGGATGGCGATAACGTTCGGGTCCAGTCCGAAGGCTTCCAAGAGGTCGATGCGCATGGTGGCAATAAGTCCTGGTCAGTCCTGACGGCTGTGTAAAAAGTCCGGATGCTGCGTTGCGCTGCATCCCTCGTCGTTGCGGCGTACGCCCAGGGTACGCCTCACTCCTCATGCTTTGCGCGCCTTGCCTGCGGAGCTTTTTACGCTGCAGTCCGGTAATCTTTTTCGGTGATCTTACCGGTCGATCTTAACGGCG
>Ga0302247_1001235_pt1 | contig 20331 bp, 18 predicted proteins | sample AAG_UR_Ile_MG_FD_193529 | JGI IMG/M metagenome (GOLD analysis project Ga0302247, IMG submission 193529) | Enriched activated sludge microbial communities from anaerobic digester in WTTP, New Holstein, Wisconsin, United States - AAG_UR_Ile | ecosystem: Engineered > Bioreactor > Anaerobic >...
TCCAGGGCATGAGCGAGAACATGGAGATCGCCGTGGCCCTGGCCTGGAGCGACGCCTACCAGGAGAGTGTCTACTGCTTCACCAACAACATCCCCAACCGGGACGGCGGCACGCACCTCACGGGTTTCCGCCGCGCGCTGACCCGCACCGTGAACGATTATGGGGCCGTAAATAAATTTTTCAAGGACGTCAAGATGATGCCCGGCGGCGAGGACGTGCGCGAGGGCATCGTGGCCGTGCTCAGCGTGAAGGTGCCGGACCCCAAGTTCAACAGCCAGACCAAGGACAAGCTCGTCTCCTCCGAGGTCCAGGGCGCGGTCGAGAGCTTCGTCACGACCCAGCTGGCCCGCTACCTCGACGAGAATCCGCGGGTGGCGCGGATCATCGTCAACAAGGTCATCACCGCCGCGCGCGCCCGCGAGGCGGCCCGCCGCGCCCGCGAGACCGTGCAGCGCAAGGGCATCCTCGAGTCCAGCTCGCTGCCGGGCAAGCTCGCCGACTGCCAGGAGCGGGATCCCGCCAAGTCCGAGATCTACATCGTCGAGGGCGACTCCGCGGGCGGCTCGGCCAAGCAGGGCCGGGACCGGAAGAACCAGGCCATCTTGCCCCTGCGCGGCAAGATCCTCAACGTCGAGAAGGCCACCGACGACAAGATGCTCGAGAACCAGGAGATCATCAACCTGATCACCGCGCTGGGCACCGGCATCGGGCAGGAGTCGTTCAACATCGAGAAGCTGCGGTACCACCACATCGTCCTGATGACCGACGCCGATGTCGACGGGAGCCACATCCGCACGCTGCTTTTGACATTTTTCTTCCGGCAGATGCCCCGGGTCATCGAGGACGGCTACCTCTACATCGCCCAGCCGCCCCTGTACCTCGTGGCCCGCGGCAAGAAGCGCTTCTACCTGAAGAACGAGACCGAGCTCGAGGAGTACCTGCTGCGCATCGCCGCCGAGGGCGTGGTGATCGACCTGCCCGGCGGCCCCCAGTCCGGCGGGGCCATCGAGCACGTCCTCAAGGACCTGGCCGCCTACCACAAGAACATCCAGAAGTTGTCGCGCAACGTGGACCCCAACGTCGTGCACACCATCCTGACGTGCGAGGCCGCCAACCTCCCGGCGCTGCTCGACGAGGGGAAGGCCCAGGAGCTCGCGGCGGGGCTCACCGCCCGCATCGACCGGCTCCCCGGCCTCACGGGCACCATGGCCCGCGTGGTGCAGGAGCAGGGCGACTACGGCTTCGCCCTGCGGCTCTCCTTCTCGGTGCGCGGCTCGCGCAAGGAGCTCGTGCTCAACCGGCAGTGGCTGGACTCCCCCGAGATCGGCCACCTGCGCGGCCTGATGCAGCGTTTTCTCACCCTGGGGAGCTTCCCCTGGAAGGTCACCTTCGGGAACGAGACCCGCTGGTGCGTCACGCCCATGGACGTCCTCGAGTTCGTCGAGGAGGAGGGCAAGAAGGGCCTGAACATCCAGCGCTACAAGGGCCTCGGCGAGATGAACCCGGACCAGCTTTGGGAGACCACCATGAACCCGGCGACCCGCACCCTGCTGCAGGTCAAGATCCCCGACGCCCTCGAGGCCGACCAGGTGTTCACCACGCTCATGGGCGAGCTCGTCGAACCCCGCCGCGAGTTCATCGAGCACAACGCGCTGCTGGTGAGAAACCTGGATGTTTAGGTGGCTGGTCCGGCTGTTCTACCGGAAGAAGGTCCGCCGCATCGAGAACATGTCCCGGGCGCTCAAGGCCATCGGCGCCGGGGAGCTGCGCGACGCGGGCGCCCTGATCCAGGAGAGCCGCCCCACCGAGTTCCTCGAGGACCTGCAGTTGTACCACTTCGTGCGGGGCCGGTTCCACCTGGAGCTGCTCGAATTCGAGGCCGCCGAGTGCCACCTGCACGCGGCCTTCGCCCTGGGGTTCCGGCGGCCGGCGCTGTACCTGTCCCTGGGGCTGGCCAAGGCCCGGCTGCGCCGCCTGGGCGAGGCCCACGAGCTGCTGGAGCTGGCCCGCCGACGCGCCACCGAGGACGAGGAGCGCCAGGTCATCGACGCCCTCCTGAAGCTGATCGGCGAGGTCCGCACCGGGCGCGCCCGGGCGCAGATCGAGGCCATCGCGGCCGAGGCGGGGGCCCGCGTGCTGGGACGCCGGGGGCGGCCCTCGGACTGGAAGAAGGCCGACTGGCAAAAGCTCCTCGAGCGCGGCGTGTTCCCCGAGGACGCGCCCGCGGAGCCCACCGACGAGATGATCGCGCTTCTGGGCTGCTGGCTCGTCGAGCACCACCGCGGGGCCTGGGAGTTCGGCCTGGAACCCGCGGATCTGGCCGTGCGCGTGCAGGATGTTGCCTTTTCCCCCCTGCATTTGATACGCTCGGTGCGCACCGGCTCCCTCTCGCGGGCGGAGCTGGACGCCCTGCCCATGTCCGCGAGCGCGCCGCGCTTCTACGAAGAAGCATAGGCTAACCTAGGATGGGTCACCACCGATGACGGTCCAGCAGTACGGCAACTACGAATTGATCGAGCGCATCGCCCGGGGCGGGATGGCCGAGGTCTTCAAGGCCCGCATGAAGGGCGCCGCCGGCTTTGAGAAGCTCGTCGCCCTGAAGATGCTGCACAGCCACCTCGCCGAGGATCAGGACATGGTGGCCTCGCTCAAGGACGAGGCGCGCCTGGTCTCGAACATGCTGCACCCCAACATCTGCCAGGTGCTCTACTTCGAGCAGATCGGCGAGACCTACTGCATCACCATGGAGTACATCCACGGCAAGGACGTCTCCACCATGATGCGCGCCCTGCGCAAGGCCACCCAGAAGCTGCCGCTGGAGTTCGCCCTCTACATCATCCGGCAGACGCTCACCGGCCTGGATTACGCGCACCGGATGGTGGACGCGGCCACCAACGCGCCGCTCAACATCATCCACCGCGACATCAGCCCGCAGAACATCCTGGTCTCGTACTCCGGGGCCGTGAAGATCATCGACTTCGGCATCGCCAAGGCCGCCGAGGGCCTGCACCACACCCAGGACGGCGTGATCAAGGGCAAGTTCCGCTACATGGCGCCCGAGCAGGCCATGGGCCAGGCCATCGACCACCGCGTGGACATCTTCGCCGCCGGGGTGGTGCTCTACGAGATGCTGCTGGGCGAGACCCACTCCAAGGGCGCCACCGACGCCGAGCTCATCGTGAAGGCCCAGAGCGGCGCCTTCGAGCCCATCGAGCGGATCGTGTCCGGCCTGCCCCGGGACCTGCCCGAGATCGTGCGCAAGGCCCTCATGAGGGACCCCGCCGAGCGCTTCCCCAGCGCCCGGCTGTTCCGCAACGCGCTGGACACCGTCGTCAAGCGCGAGGGGCTCGAGGTCGCCCCCGAGGCCATGGCCTCGTACCTCAACCACATGTTCCCGGACGTGCACTCCCGCGGCTCCCGGGTGGACGAGATCGAGCAGCTCGCCGGGGACATCCTCGAGCTCTCCCCGCTGCCCGAGACCGGGCAGATGCAGATGATGCCCCGCGGCCCCGGCTACGCCTCGGGCCCCGGCTTCGCCGCCGGGAGCGGCCCCATGCCGGCGGTCACCGCGCCGCCGCGGCCCCTGTCCTCGCGTCCGGCCCCGCTGCCGGTCAATCTGGCGCCGCCGCCGACCCTGGACTTCTCGGCCCCGGCGCCCCCGGCGCCGGCCCCGGCGCCCCCGGCGCCTCCCCCGCCCGGAGCCCCGCCGCCCCCGGCGGCGGCGCCTGGGACGGCGGGCGCGGTCATCCCCGAGGCCCATCCGGTGGGCCTGACCCGCGCCACCTCCGAGAAGGCGCGGGAGCGGCGCAAGCAGGAGCGGACCCAGAAAAAAGAGGAGAAGGTCCGCGTCGAGAAGGAGACCGAGACCATGCGGGTGCGCCCCGACGGGTTCCCGCGACCCCAGCGGCCCCCGGTCTTGTGGCCGTTCATCGACCGCCTGGGCAAGGCGTTCGTCAACACCCTGGTCAACCTGTTTCTGGGGGTCCTGCTCATCGCCATCGGCGCCGGCATCCTGTACTTCACGCGCTCCGAGCAGGAAGCCGACAAGCCCGACCCGAAGAAGAAGACGACCATCGCCGACCCGGCCCGCGACTGCAAGCGGGGGTCCGTCGAGATCACCCTGATCTCGGAGCCCGCCGACGCCGAGGTCTTCCTCGACGGCGAGAAGCTCCCGCAGAACACCCCGCTGCACAACGTGGAGACCGAGATGTGCTTCAACGTCCCGCTGGGGATCCGCGTCGTCAAGGGGGATCTGTCCTTCGAGCAGAAGGTCGACTACCCCGTCAGCGGCAAGCGCATCTCCCTGAAGGTGAAGCTCGAGAAGGGCGGCGGTTCCGTGACGCCCGTCCCCGGGGACGACCCCGGCTCGGGCGGCGGCAGCGGAGGTTCGGGTGGCGGCGGTGGGAGCGGCGGTGGCGGCGGCGGCGGGATGCGTCCCGGCCAGGATCCGGGCGGCGCGGTCCCGCCCCCCGACGATGGTCCGGTGGATCTCGCCGGCGGCGTGGGCATCCTGAAGGTGACGTGCTCGGCCCCGTGCACCATCTCCATCGGCGGGAAGAACAAGGGCGCCGAGAAGGTCTTCCGGCTGCGCGCCCGCAAGGAACCGTACACCATCCAGGCTGACTTCGGCTCAGGCGTGCTCTCCGAGCTCAAGAAGGTGGACATCTTCCCCAACCAGGACAACTTCGTGCACTTTTCCCACCCGTGAGCGATCGCTCAACAGTTTTCCCAGGTAGCGGAGCTACCCTGGGTATGGGTGAAAATTATTCCAAATATGCTAGCCCCCTGTAGCCTGCCGGGTTGTCCGACCGTCCACGGTCGGCGAGCAACTCCGCAGGCTACGGGGGGATCACTCGGTGACGACGCGGACCTTGCCCTGGTTGAACAGGCGGGAGCGGGCGGGGGCGCCCTTCAGGTTGATGCGGCCGTCTCCGTGGACGCTCCCCTCGAGGCTGTCGGTGACCTCGGCGTCGACCATCACCTTGCCCTGGACCTCGAGCTCGAGGACCTTCAGGCGGCACTCCTTCAGTTGCAGCACCGTCAACCCCTCGGACCGCACGGACAGGCGCTCCACGGGCTCGGGACACGCGCCCTCGATCCAGACGGCCCCGCGGCCGGAGACGTCGAAGGACGGTCCCGGGTTCCCCGCGAGCTTCAACTTCAGGCTCCGGCCGGCCGTGATCGCCGTCAGGGACGGGCTCTTTATCCGCACCCGCAGGGCCAGCTCCGAGAAGCGCCCGCCCAGCCGGTTGGCGAGGACCAGCGCGGATCCCTCCCGGCGCGCGGCGAAGGCGTCGGGGAACCGCCCGGGCGCGGACACGGTGACCGAGAAGTCCGCGGCGCGCTCCCAGGTGACGTCGAAGGCCCCGGACAGGCGCAGGGAGGTGAAGTCGCGCTCGGCGACCGCCTGGTCCTTCCATGGTCCGGTCAGGTGGGTGGCGTCGCGCAGCTGGCGCCCGTCGGGGGACACCCAGGCCCGGGTGATCGACGAGAGCGCGGCGATGAAGCCGACGATGAGCAGGAGGGCGGCGCCCCAGAACCCGAAGAAGATTTTGCTGCTGGTTTTCATTGGCGCACCTCCTTGCGGGCGGCGATCCACTGCTGCCACAGGGGCGTGAGGTCCGCGAAGTCAAGGCCGAGCAGCTCGATCTTCTGGAAGAACTGGGTCAACTCCTCGTCGAGAAAGGTCTTCTTGCGCTGTTGCATGATGGTCTCCCGGGCGTCCTCGGACACGAAGGTGCCCACGCCCCGCTGGTTGAAGAGGATTCCCTGGTCGGTCAGGTGCGACACGGTCCTCAGGATGGTGTTGGGGTTCACGCCGGCCTCGGCGGCGAGCTCGCGGACCGAGGGGATCTTGCCCCCCTGCGGGTAGACGCCCCGCAGGATCAGGTCGCACACCGCGTCGGCCAACTGAAGATAGATGGCCTTGGGATCGGTGAACTGCATCTCACACCTCCGTCTCGCGCAGCCGGAAATAGGCGAACGCGAGGGCCGAGAGCGGCATGACGCCCCAGAAGAAGATCCGGCCGACCCACTCGGTCCACGCCTTGAGCGGGTAGTAGGCCACCGTCAGATCCCCGGTGACGCCCATGCGGGCGAACGTGAGCATGACGGCCTCGGAGGGCTGCATGCCGTCGAAGTAGCCCAGGAACATCAGGCGGAACGCCGCGTAGCCGAGGATCGCCAGCAGGAAGAACAGGGCCATCACCGAGAGGCAGGTCTTGATCAGCGAGTACTTGCGGAAGTACACGGCGCCGGCGAAGAACAGGCTCTGGAAGGTCAGGTAAACCGCCATCACTTGGAGATGATGCAGGCTGCCCACGAGGAACAGCGGGTTGGAGCGGCCCAGGATCAGCAGGTTCAGCCCCTCGGAGATCAACTGGACGGCCAGGTAGCCCACGTAGGAGGCCACCAGGTAGCCCACCGAACTGAGCAGGTAGCGCGAGAGGAACTTCTCCTCGAACGACGCGGGGATCAACAGGTAGTGCTGGGTGGAGAGCGGGTGGCGCAGCTCGAGGAAGGCGCGGCTGGTGAAGATCAGGCCGCCCAGGCCCATGATCCAGGCGTACATCCCGGCGTGGAAGCCGTCGCCTCCGCGCCGGAAGGCGGCGAGGAACGAGAGGGCGATCACGCCCAGAGCGAGGGCGCCGCCGCCGATGGCCAGGGGGCGGGTCCAGAAGCGCGCGTCCATCCACAGCAGGCGCGTGAGGCGGGAGAAGGAGAGCTCGGGTTTACGCATGGGCCACCTCCGGGCGGGCGGTCGCGGCCGGGGCCGCGGTGACGAAGTGATCGGGGGCCGCGGTGACGGCCTTGAAGAGGAACTCCAGGTCCAGCGGCAGGGCGCCGGGGTGGGCGCCCTCGACCAGCGACAGGCTCTTGCCCAGCACGTGCTCCTCGTGGAGCACCCGGGCGCCGGGGGGCACCTCGCCGTGGAGCAGGCTGTAGCGCGCGGAGAAGTCCTCCAGGGACTGGGAGAAGAGGATCCGCCCCGAGTCCAGGATCACGATGGGGTCGATCAGGTGCTCCATGTCACGGACCTGGTGCGTCGAGACCAGGATCACCCGCTCGGCGTCGAGCTCCGACGCCAGGATCTTGCGGAACTGACCCTTGGAGGGGATGTCCAGGCCGTTGGTGGGCTCGTCCAGGAGCAGGAAGCGCGCCCCCGTGGACAGGCCGAAGGCCAGCAGATACTTCTTCTTCTGGCCGTGGGACAGCCGGTCCAGGCGGTCCGGCATGGGCAGCTCGAATTCCGCCAGGTGCGCCTCGAACCGCTCCCGCGAGAAGGCGGGGTAGAGCGGGGCCAGCATGTCCCGGTACAGGGCGCCGGAGACCGGCGGCAGCACGAACTCCTCGGGGACCAGGAACAGGTCCGAGAGGAAGGCGGGCTGGCGCAGGTGGGGCACGCGGTCGAAGACGCGCAGCGAGCCGCCCTGGGGGTAGAGCAGGCCGCAGCACAACTTGAGCAGCGTGGTCTTGCCGGCGCCGTTCTTTCCCAGCAGGCCATAGAGGTTGCCGGGCCGGAGGGTCAGGTCCAGGCCCTGGAACAGCGGCTTTTTCAGGTATTTGAAGTTGACGTCGTGGATTTCGATCATGAGTACCTCCGTGCTAGTGTACTAGTGAACTAGCACACTAGTTTCATAGCGCACCAACACACGGTCGTCAAGCTGTTTTTTCTTTTGATGTTTTTCCCGGGTAGCCCGACCGTTCTCGGTCGGCGAGCAACACCGCGGTCTACGGGGGGAGGAGGGGGTGGGCTCGAAACCGGTCTTACGCGCCGAGCGTGGAGACCATGACGGCCTTGATGGTGTGGACGCGGTTTTCGGCCTCGTTGAAGACGCGGGAGCGCGGTCCCTCGAAGACCTCCTCGGAGACCTCCAGGGCGCCCTCGGTCTTGGTCATCTCGGTCTCGTGGTTGTGGAAGGCCGGCAGGCAGTGCAGGAAGATGACGTCGTTCTCGTCGGTCATGTCGACCATCTTCTGGTTGATCTGGAACGGGCGCAGCTTCTTCAGGCGCTCGGCCCACACGGCCTCCTCGCCCATGCTGACCCACACGTCCGTGTAGAGCACCTTCGCGTGCTTCACGCCGGCGGCGATCTTGTCGGTGATGGTGATCTTGCCCCCGGTCTCGGCGGCGATCTTCTTCACGGTGTCGACGAGCTCCTTCTCGGGGAACAGGTCCCGCGGGCTCACGATGCGCATGTCCATGCCCATCTTGGCGCCGCCCACGAGCAGCGAGCGGGCGACGTTGTTGCGGCCGTCGCCCACGTAGGCGAAGCCCACGCCGGCCAGGGAGCCGAACTCCTCGATGACGGTCTGGAAGTCCGCGAGCATCTGGGTGGGGTGCCACAGGTCGGTGAGCCCGTTCCACACCGGGACGCCAGCCCACTGGCCCAGGGTCTCGACGGTGTCGTGGGAGAAACCGCGGAACTCGATGGCGTCGAACATGCGGCCCAGCACGCGGGCGGTGTCCTTCACGCTCTCCTTCTTGCCGAACTGCAGGTCGTTCTTCCCGAGGTACTCGGGATGGGCGCCCTCGTCCACGCAGGCGACCACGAAGGCGCAGCGCGTGCGGGTGGAGGGCTTCTCGAAGATCAGCGCGATGTTCTTGCCCTCGAGCAGGCGGTGGCGGATGCCGACCTTCTTGTCGTCTTTCAGTTTGCGGGCCAGATCGAGCAGGTAGCCGATCTCGCCGGGGGTGAAGTCGAGCTCTTTGAGGAAGTTGCGACCGCGAAGATTCATGGGCATGGAAAAATACCTCCGTGAGTGAAAGGGCCGGTCCTCTCGACCGGGATGCAACCCGTTTAGAAAGAAACCGGGAAAAGATCAATAGTTATTGCAAACCCATTTTCGCGCGGCCTTGAAAAAGCCGCGTAGGACAAGGAGAAAAGGCCGTAACCCCGCGCAATGTTTAAGGTTTTTCGTCCTGTTCAACTCCCGGATTGTATCGGTTAGAGAGTGAAAGAAACGGCAAGTAGTGCCAAAGAAACGGCCTTTCTAAAATTCGTTGGCAACGAAGGAAGGGCCAGGAAGGGAAGTGCATCATGGAACGGAAAAAGCGGAATCATTACGGATGGTTATGGGCCTATGGAGTCGCCACGGATGGCGCAACGGGAGCGCCCATTGGCCGATTGCATCAGTTTCCAACGAAACAGGCAAGGGACCAATGGGTCCGGGATGCCGCACACCTGCCCCGGAGCGCCCCCGGATACCGGCAGGGCGTGCCCTGCGCTTGGCAGCGTTACGACGCGGAACCCGTGGAACACGGGCGGGAAGGTGAACCTTGCGCGTAACGGTTGCCCTCGGAAGCCGGGGTTTCATCGCCGTGGAAGTCGCAACCTTGGAAGCCGGGCAGCGGATGCTTGCCACGGCCCGCAGGCATGGCAAGCGGGCAACCCTCACCTGGACGTTGAAGCCCACGCAGACACGCGAGAACGGCCCGCAGGCGCGCCCGGTGACGCGGGGCGGGTGAAGGGCCACCCGAGGCCAGCGAGGCCCACAGGGGGCACGGGGACGGCCTCCTTGACTTCGGGCGTCGCCTTCTTCTCGATGGAAACGGCTTTGGCAACTTCTGTTTCGGTAATCCCGAGTTTTTGCGCTACTTCTTTTCTGTCCATTGCATCCTTTGTTGCACGTGCAACAAAGGTGTTTTTCCCGCCACGCTCCAAATTGGCCAACTTCCCCGCCGCGATCCTGATCTCATCCCGGTCCATGTGTCGCCGACGCAGGTTCAGGGCGCACCACCGGGGCGTTATTGCCCCGGCAGCACAAAGAGGAAAAAGGAACAAAGGGAGAAAACCGGCGGGCAGGAGTAACCCGCACCTATTGTCTACCTTCGTTGTCAAAGTTTGTCAAGCAGTAATTCGGAATTTATTCATGATTTCCGGTAGTTACGCCATTTCTGTAGAAGTGTTCCCGCGTTGTTATGTCAGAATTTCCCTATGATATCAAGGCCCGCCGTTTTTCAGTCGAAAAGTTGCCACCCGGGATCGCAGGATGCCCGCAGGAGAGATCGCGCAACCGTCGGATATCGTTCAGGAAACGGATTTTGTCACTTTTCGCGATTCGAGAAAGCCGCACTGCTAAAGGGAATTTTCGGAATTGTCGCCGTAACTAGCGAAAATTGCTTGACTTTTTAGCGCGGCATGGCTACAAAGAGAACCATGGATCGCGCATACTCTTCCGACTCCACGAAAGCCCGCGTTGTTGATCAGCGCAACCGCTGGGCTTCCCGTGGTGCTAGGTTCGCCGGAAAAGTAGCCGCCCTGGATCGCGCCCTCGAACGGGAAGCCTCAGAGCCGGGACACCTCAAACAGTTCGCCGGGCCTTGGGCCGTGGATCTTGTCATTGCCGCGTTCTCCGATGACTTCACCTGTCGAAACAAGCCAATTGTCCACCGTGGCGAAATCATGCCCGCGGCCGTTGCCGTTCACAGAATCCGCCGCGCGTCCTTCCGCAACGCTCGCCAGCGTGCCCCACAGGCCCGCCGCGCGCTTCCGGTGACAGTTCGTACCATCCCGCGCAACCGAAGCCGCAGGGCGCATGCTAACAGGCCGCAGGGCACAAGCGCCGGGCCACCTGACTCAGACGAACCCGCGCCCGCATTAGGCGGGCCGAACACCGTTGAAATCATAGGGAAATTCACAACCGCCAGCAGGCGGGAAGGGGGCAAGAATGGCTAAGCCGCTACCGCTGCCGCTGGAATGTTTGGCGAGTCCGATCCGGGACGTTGCCGCCGACGTTTCAAGGCGCTTGTGCGTTGATCCAGGGAACTTCGGGCTTGTCGCAATCGCTGTTGCAGGCGGGGCCAATGGCGGCCGGATCCGCGTGAAGGGCTCCGACGGGTTCCACCTCGGGACCAATCTTTCCGTTGCGGTGTCCGCCCCCTCCGGGACCATGAAAAGCGGCTCCGTGGGGCAGGCCGTGCGCCCTTGCGCCAAGCAAGATGAGCTTTGGCTTGATGAGTACACCGCAGCATGTGAGGCTTTCGAGAAAATCCATGCTTCATGGGCCACCGAAGGCAAGGCAGGGGATGAGCCGAAAGCCCCCGTCCGCCGCCGAATCTTGATCGGCGATTCGACGCCCGAGAAAACCGCCTTGCTGCTTGTGGACAACCCGAACGGCCTGATCTGTTATGTGGATGAACTGGCGATGCACATTGACGCGGGCGGGAAAAAGGGCCGCGAAGATCAGCGCGCCCTTGATCTGGCCAGTTTCGAGCCCTCAGGCCCGTTCTGCGTTGATCGGGTGGGCAGGCCGTCCATTGTTGTCCGGGAGCCCCGCTTAAGCATCATCGGCACAATTCAACCGCAGGTACTCCGGCGACTGATTCAGGGCCGCGAAGACGGCTACTTTGAACGGTTCCTCCTGTGGGAGCCCGAGATTCCGCCGTTCGTTGAATGCGACGATCCCCGGGACGCCTTCGCCGAAGCCAGATACTCACGCGCGATCCGTCGAATCATCGATCTTGAGCCCTCCGAAGTCGGGGCTCAGTTGCATGAATCCGGCCTATTCTGGTTCATGCCGCTGGATCCCGATGGAAAACGCCTGTACCGCGCTTGGCTCAATTTCGTTGAAAAGTCGGTCCGCTTGCCGATCTGGCGGGACCGGTCACGCCTGGCCAGTTGGTTTGGGAAAACCCGGTCTCTGGTTCTGAAGGTCTCGCTGATCACCCACCTGCTAGAGGATGGCACCGGAGCAATTCCGGCCGAAGTTTTGGCCCGAAGCATTACGCTGGCCGTCGTTCTGCTGTCTCACGCCGAAGCGGTTCTTTCCGATCCTGACGTTGCGGGACTGTCACCCGAAGCCGCGCTAGCCGGTGCGATTCTTGATGAAGCGCTCCCGGATTATTTCACCGCTCGGGACGCGAAGCGGCTTCACCGCTCCGGGCTTGACGGGCAGGCCGTTGATCGTGCGCTAGAGACTCTTGTTAATCATGGAAACCTTTACAAAGAAACTGAAAAGAAGAACACCGGCAGGACTACTAATGTATACCATGCCTACTCTCGTTTGAGTTTTGGCACTTTTGGCACTGAGTCAGTGCTAAACGAGGTTGGAAAACTCCTGCATGATGAGGTTATTTCAAAGTTTGCCCACCTTGGCACTTTCAATGGTAGTACATATAAAGGGATATTAGACATTATACAAATATATACTAGTGAAGAATCCCTTGATTCACAAGGAATCGAAGAAAGCGCCCCTCCGATTGCCGTTGTAGAAAATCTAGTGCCAAAAGTGCCAAAAGGCCCCCGGCCCGCCTCCTCGGTTCAGGGCCGAATCATTGAATTGTTGAAATATGCCCCCATGGGCATGGACGAACTGCAACGAAAGAGCACCTTCACGGCCTTTTCCGTGGAAAGCGCCCTTAGCGCGCTCGTTTCCGAAGGCTCCGTACAATTAACGGGCGATGTATACGCAATCAAGGAGTAGAAGCAAAATGAAAAAGATTGCACCCACAATGGAAACCGACGAAATCACGCGCGCCCGTTTTGAGAAATACGCCGTTGCGGTGATTGAGAATTCCGACGTTGGCGCGGCCGTGAAGCAACTCGGGATTTCGAGATCCACGCTACTGCGGGCCATGAAAAACCCCGCCTTCCAGGTCGTCTTTCGAGAAGTCCGCGGGCAGGTGATTTCCGCAGCCCTGGCGAGCCTCTCCGCAATCGCAGGGAAGGCCGTACGCACGCTTGAGGCTGTCCTTGACTCCGATTGCCCGGCCTATGCGAAGGCCGGAGCCGCGGGAAAGATCCTTGATTTGATTCTGAAAATTCGTGAGACAGACGATCTCGAAGGCCGCCTTGAAGCCGTGGAGCAGCTCTTGAAGGATCGTGACGTTTTCGAAGGGCAGGCGCAACCATGAGTGTCAAGAGCCGCATCCACGCCATTTTTGAGAGTCTCACAAGCGGCCCCTGTCCGCGTTGCCATGGGTGCCATGCCGCCGCCGGTTTCGTGACTTTCTTCGACAGGGGCGATACCGAACCGCCCCCGGTTCCCTCTTGCCCCAAGTGTGGGCTCGAAGGGTTGCTGCTGCGGATCCACGTAATCCAACGGCCGGATCCCATTCCCGAAAGTGAGGAACTATGAAAATCGTTGAACATCTCCGAAGGCAAAATCTGAGTCCGGACTTGTACAAGTTTGCGCTCGAAACGACCCTTGAGGTTCTCGAAGCGAGCCTGCCGAAGTACGAAGCCATGGAGGGCGCGATCAACCGGTTTTGGCTGATCATGCTCGAACACGCGGATCGGAGCCTCGGTAGTGCGCTCCGGCGCAAGGCCCGCCTTCGCGACGTGGAACAGGATCGGCAGGAGGCCCGCAGGCAATTTGCCGGGATCGTGCGAGGCGTCCGGGAGGACATCACCGCAATCGGCATGGAACTTGAGCGCTTGGAGTTTTTGAACGGAAAAACGCAACCTGAATCATTTCAACCGCTTCCGGGCAAGGTGTCCGGAAGCGTTGACAACACCACCGGCCTTGACGGCCAGAAAAGCGAGTGATTTCAATGCTTTACGTTACAAATGTTCCTTTTCTCGACATCCCCGCCATTGGTGCGCGCTTCGTTGCCGTCCGGCAATCGATCCTGACGCTGGCCGACACCCTCGACCGTGGCCAGCCGGATCACCAGTGGCTTGAATCTGCCCTGCACACTGTGGACTCGCTGGCCCTGACGCTCGAAACCACGGCCGGTCATGCGGATCAACACGCCGAAAGGAAGGCCGTCAAGCTCTCCGGCGAGTTGCACCAGGTCGCCGCCGTGGCCCGCGCTGCTGCGGGTCGCGTGCGTCCTCTGGTGCTGTCCGCGTCTACCGATTCCGCCGCGTTCCGAGCGATTTACGCCGAAGTCTGGGATCAACTTTTCCCGCGCTGGAAAAAGGCAATTGAGGACTTCCGCAAGGCTATGGGGGAGGTGCTGTAATGAACACGAACACTCTGAAAACCTTCGCTGAAAAAGTCGCATCGTACCCCGGCGAATGCCGCCGCCGCGCCGAAGCTGGCGAGTCGCCGGTTTCCCTCATGTGCTGGCTGTCCGCCGTCGCGAAGCCGTTACAGGCCGCGCTGAAGGCCGAAGCCCTGGCCTTCGCGAACACGGCCGCCGGTCCCGGGGATCTGCGGATTGAGTTCATCGCCGATGGCCAGCGACTGGACTTCGCCGCCGCACCCGAGGCCGAAAAGCCCTTCTGGGATCGCCCGATGCCGTTGGGCGAACCGAAGCCGCCTGCACCGCCCGTTCGGGAGCTGGCGAGCTGGGAAAAACCGATGAAGCTGGGCGCGCCGAAGCCGCCCAAACCCCCAGGCCCGACGCCTGCGGAACTGCTGATGAACACCAAAATGGGGCTTCTGTAGTCCCAGAAGGAGAAACACCATGAACCAGTTCGCCCATACCCCCGTGGATGAAACCATCGATCCGAAAAACCCGGACACCTGGCCCCTGTGGATCTCCGTCCCCGAAGTCGCCGCGATCCTGCGATTGAGCATGAGCACCGTCCGGCAACTGCTCCAGTCCCGGAAACTGCGTTCCCGGAGGTTTGGGCGTCAACTCCGGGTTCATCGCGCCGATCTGCTCGCCTTCACGAACTGAAGTTGACGCGCGGGCCTTTCTTGTGGCAGGATGGCGGGTGCGGTGTTCCGGCCCGCCTCCTGTCCTGGGAGTCGGGATCATGTCAGTCATCATCGAAACCTACGAGGCCCGAGGCTTAACCCGGTGGCGCGCGTCCGTGGCCCTGTCGATTGAAGGCCGATTCCGCCGGGATCGCCGCCAAGGCTTCCCGGACGAGAAGAGCGCCCGAAGCTGGGCCAGGCGTGCGGAGCTGCGAATCCTCGAAGGCCAGGCCCCGGAGCGTCCACCGGCCCGGGAACGCAAGAAGCGCGCCCCCTCCATGAAGCCGGAAGGCGATCCCTCTCAGTGGACGCTGGATCGGGTTTTCGAGGAGTGCGAAATTTACTGGCTTCGCCGGAAGGCCCCGACAACGGTAAACGCCTACCTGAGCCGGTATCGAACCCACGTCAAGCCGTACTTCGGCCGGATGGTGTTTGCAAACCTCGATTCCGCCGCCCTTCGCAGGATCGCGCAGGGCCCCGCCGCCGTGGTTTTCAGTTCCATCATGAAGACGGCCGGGAAAGTGGGCGCTCACTTGCCCGCTGGCATTTGGGATCCGCCGCCTGTCCGGCAAGGTGGGCGCGTGGACTTCCTCGAAATCGCAGAACTGAAGGCCGTTCTTGCCGAACTTGCCCCGGTGGATCGCGCGGTGTGTACCGTGCTCGTCGGGACAGGTGCCCGTTTGCAAGAGGTTTTCGGCCTTCGGTGGCAGTCTCTCGACTTCCCCCGCCGCCTGGTTCACATCGAAAGCCAGCTTTGCAGCCAAACCCACCGGCTGCGCCCTCCGAAGTCGAAAAAGTCCCGAGTCGTTCCCATGTCAAGTGCGGTTCATGATGCGTTTCTGACTCTTCCGCAGGGGAAGCCCGGCGACTTCATTTTCTCGTTCTCGGGTGGAACCTTCCGAAAACGCCTGGACGCTGCCGCCAAGCGCGCGGGACTTAAAAGAAAGATTGTTCCGCACTTGCTTCGACATACGGCGGCTTCCCTGGCCGTTCAAAGTGGAGTAGCACTAGAGGTTGTCGGGGAGATATTAGGGCATTCGAGCGTAGCAATCACGGGGAAATATGCTCACCTTCGCCCTGAACACCTCGCCGCCGGGGTCGCCGCCGTGGACGCTGCAATAAATTCATAAGCGCCCAGTTGACAACTTTTGCGTTGACAAAGAAACACTTACAGGGTAAAAAGCTAGAATTGACGGGAGTTTTTCAGGACAATCGAAGTATCAATAGATATGTTGTCCAACCCTGCGGGGGAACCCGATTGAGCCTTGCCGCCGTGGGGCGCATCGGGTATAGAGGACCTCCCCGGGAGCCCGGGCCCGGACACGTCCGGCGCGGCGTCCCCCTCAGGAGAGAAGGCATGAACCCCACGGAGACCAGCCAACACATGGAGGAGATCGCCCGTCGACGGACCTTCGCGATCATCTCCCATCCGGACGCCGGCAAGACGACGCTCACGGAGAAGCTGCTGCTGTACGGGGGCGCCATCCACCTGGCGGGCTCCATCAAGCAGCGGCGCAACGACCGCGCCACCACCAGCGACTGGATGGAGCTCGAGCGCCAGCGCGGCATCTCGATCTCCACGAGCGTGCTGCAGTTCGAGTACTGCGGGCGCCGGATGAACCTGCTGGACACCCCCGGCCACAACGACTTCTCCGAGGACACCTACCGGACGCTGGCGGCCGCGGACTGCGCGGTGATGCTCATCGACTGCGTCAAGGGCGTGGAGCCCCAGACCATCAAGTTGTTCCAGGTGTGCCGCATGCGGGGCATCCCCATCGTCACCTTCATCAACAAGATGGACCGGGTCGGCCGCGACCCGTTCGACCTGCTCGACGAGATCGAGAAAGTGCTGGGCATCCCCTGCCATGCGCACACGTGGCCGGTGGGGAGCGGCTCGGCGTTCCAGGGCGTCTACGACCGCCTGCACCACCGGATGCTCAGGTTCGAGCGCGTCGCGGGCGGCGCCCTCCCGGCGCCCGTGCAGGTGGGCGACGTCCGGGACGAGGGTTTCCGGATCCAGGTGGGCGCCAAGACCCACGACCAGCTCCTCGAGGAGCTCGAGCTCCTCGACGGCGCGAGCGTCCCCTGGGATCGGGAGGCCTTCCTGGCCGGCCGGCTCACGCCGGTGTTCTTCGCCAGCGCGATGACCAACTTCGGCGTCGAGCCGTTCCTCGACGCGTTCGTCGAGCTCGCACCCGGGCCGCGGCCCCGGCAGACGAGCCTGGGCCTCTGGCCCCCCGATGCGCCCGCGTTCTCCGCCTTCGTCTTCAAGATCCAGGCGAACATGGATCCGCGCCACCGGGACCGCATCGCCTTCGCCCGGGTCTGTTCCGGGCGCTTCTCCCGGGACATGACGGTCCTCCACGCGCGCACCGGCAAGGAGTTGTCCCTGGCCAAGTCCTTCCAGTTCTTCGCCCAGGAGCGCGTCTCGGTCGAGGAGGCCTGGTCCGGGGACGTGATCGGCCTGTGGGATCCCGGCATCCTGCGAATCGGGGACAGCCTGTGCGTGGGCGAACCGCTGGAGTTCGAGGGCATCCCCCGCTTCTCCCCCGAGCACTTCGTGCGGGTCGTCATGACCGATCCGATGAAGCGCAAGCAGATGAAGAAGGGCTTGGAGCAGTTGTCAGAGGAGGGGGCGGTCCAGATGTTCTACGACCGCCACCGCATGGAGCGCGATCCCATCCTGGGGGCCGTGGGCGTCCTCCAGTTCGAGGTCACCCAGTACCGCCTGCAGGACGAGTACGGCGCCTCCATCCGGTTCGACCGCCTGCCGTACCGGCACGCGCGCTGGGTGGAGGGGGAGTTCGACCCGGAGAAGTTCGAGCGCGCGGGCATCAGTTCGTGCGTCCTGGACGTGGAGGGCCGCCCGCTGCTCCTGTTCGAGACCGAGTTCTACCTGCGCCGCGCCGAGGAGTCCAACCCGAAGCTGGTGTTCGTCGCCGCCGTGCAGCCGGGGCGCAGCGCCCGCGCCCGCATCCCCGGGTAGGGGACCTACCCGGGGCTAGCATGATAAGGATGCGATTCTTTTTTCCGGGTAGGGGACCTACCCGGGGCTAGCATGATAAGGATGCGATTCTTTTTTCCGGGTAGGGGACCTACCCGGGGCTAGCATGATATTGAAATGATTCCGTCATAAGCTAGCCCCCTGCAGCCTTCCGGATTGCGTAGCAATCCCGCAGGCTACGGGGGGAAAGGGATCAATACGGGATCAACTGGCTGCTGCGGCCGGAGATGAAGTAGTGGTTGAGGAGCTGGCGCTTCTCGACCTCTTCCTGCATCTGCCGCCAGATGGGCGGGTGGTCGGCGAGGATCTGGAAGAAGGTCTTGGCCGGGACCTGGACGATCTCGACGAAGGTGCGGGAGCGCACCGTGGCCATGGCGGGCTTGCGCTTCAAGAGGGCCATCTCGCCGAAGTACTCGCCCTCGCCGAGCACGCTCAGGACCTTCTCGGGGTTCGTGCCGTCGGCCTCGACGAGCACCTCGACCTCGCCGAGCAGGATCAGGAAGAACCCGCCACCCTTGGAGCCCTGCTTGATGATGGGGGTGCCGGCGCCGAAGCGGTGGAAGTGCAGATCGGCCAGGTACTGGGCGCGCTTCTCCTCGGAGATCAGGTTGAAGAACGACAGGTTCTTGATCATCAGGTCCTGCAGCCGCTGGCGGTAGAACCGCTTGATGACCTCGAGGATGGCGGGGAACTTCTTGCTGATCTCCTGCACGGTCTTCTTGGAGATCTCGAGCACGGTGGTGCGCGTCGAGGCCGTGATGGAGGCGTGGCGCTTCTGGTCGGTCAGGAGCGCAAACTCGCCGAAGAACTCGCCCGCGTTGAGCGTGTTGATCTCGAGCTCCTCGCCGGAGGCCTGCAGTTTGGTCACGCGCACCTCGCCGTCGATGATCAGGAACAGCGAGCTGCCCGGATCGCCCTCGCGCACGATGAGGGTGCCCGGGTCGTAGGCGGCGGTGGCCACCTGCGCGCGCAGGGCCTCGCGGGTGGAGGCGTCGAGCTCGCGCAGCAGCGGGGCGGTGGTCCAGAAGTCGTCGTCGGGCTCGAGCTCGTCGGCCGCCTCGAAGCGGTCCGGGGTCTTGTCGCTCGTGGGATCGTCCTCCCAGGCGGCGGAGAACATGTCCTCGTCCTGGCCCTTGAACACGTCGATGGTCTCGTTGCGGTTGGCGCCGGCGTTGGCGATGGAGGACAGCCGGTCCTCCCGGGTGGGGAAGCGGTGGGTGATCGTCTCCGAGAGGGTCGCAGCGATGCGCGGGACGCCGGCGGGCGGGCTGGGGATCCGGCGTGCCCCGGGATCGCTCTCGTCCTGCCAGGTGTCCATCTTGATCTGGTTGTAATCGGCGATGGGCGTCGGGTCCTCGGGCTCGGACCAGTGGTTCATCATCTGGCCCACGTCCTCGTCGGCCGACGGTTCGCCGGCCGGGGGCGGAGGCGGGGGAGGCTCGGGGGAGCCGAAGCTCTTGCCCGTGATCGTCGAGAACAACTGCTGGAACTCGCCGATCCCCGGATAGAACTCGAGCACGCTGCGGCACACGGCCTCGGCCTGGCCGCGCTTTCCGGCGTCGAGGTAGGCCTGGGTCACGATGCGGTACTGCGTCTTGGCCTCGTCGTCGCGGTCGAGCTTCCGGTAGAGGCCGGCCAGGCGCAGGCGCAGGTCGGGGCGGTCCTCGGTCTGCAACGTCTGTTCCAGCTGCTTGGCTTCCTTGCGGATCTTGCGTTTGGTGAAGAAATCGAGGGCCATGGGGGCTCCGTGACGCTACGGCTTGGCGGGTTTCGGGGCCTTCCGGCTCTCCTCGAACATGCGCAGGATGTACTCCTGCAGGCGGGGCAGGGTGCGGGTGTCCTCGGTCAGGAACACGAGGACCTGGCGCTCGGCCGGGCCGCCGATCTTGAACAGGGCTTCGGCCATCTTCTGCAGGGCGTGGATGTCCTGGGCGAAGGCCGGGTCCGCGCGGTAGGCCAGCAGGAACTCGCGGAACGGGCGGATGATGGCCTTGTCACCGATGGCCAGCAGGGCGTCGGTGAGGGCCACCAGCTCCTTCTGGGTGGTGTCGGGATGGGCCAGAAGCTGAAGCATGGTGGGCACCGCCTCCTTGGTCTTGAGGGTGCCCAGCACGGTCGCCATGACCTCGACCGCCTGCGGCCGCGTCCCCTTGATGAAATCGAAGGGCTGCTGGAGCAGGCTCAGGTAGAGGGGCACGCCGTTGGGATCGGGGCGGGCCATGAGGTCGCGCGCGGCCTTCTCCCGCAGCTCGGGGGAGCTTTGGGGGTTGGTCAGCATCTTGATGAGGCGGCCCACGCCGGCGCCCCCGACGACGGCCAGCGCGTCGATGGCCAGGCGCTTGGCGAGCGGATACCGGGAATCGGGGTCGTTGGCGATGGCGGTGAGGGCGTCCAGAAGCGGGATCGGCGCCTCGATCTCGGTGGAGGCGGGGGGCACGAAACCCGCGACGTCGAAGGTGGCCCCGCGCATGCGGATCCCCAGGGGTTCGGTGCGCCACACGCGCTCGCCGGTGGCGATGCGCAGGCACTCGAGGGAGCCGTCGGCCTTGGCGTAGAAGACGTTCTCCTTCTGGGCGAAGGAGCCGATCAGTTCGTCGGTGTAGGGGTGCATGACCGCCCACTGGAGGGTGGCCTGGGACTTCTCGTCCACGGAGAAGCCGAGGAAGTACTTGAACATGTGGATGACGAAGCGACCGTCCTGGATCGCGGCGCGACCGCCCTTCCCGCGGGTCCAG
>Ga0302247_1001241_pt1 | contig 20241 bp, 14 predicted proteins | sample AAG_UR_Ile_MG_FD_193529 | JGI IMG/M metagenome (GOLD analysis project Ga0302247, IMG submission 193529) | Enriched activated sludge microbial communities from anaerobic digester in WTTP, New Holstein, Wisconsin, United States - AAG_UR_Ile | ecosystem: Engineered > Bioreactor > Anaerobic >...
GGGGGAGTCCGGCGGCTAGGTTGCCTCGCACCCGGGTCGTCACGGCCCGAACAAAGGAGACGCATGCTGAACCGAATCATCCCGATCATCCTGGTCCTCGCCCTCTTTTCCGCCTGCAAGTCCGACGGCATGAAGCCGGTGAAGGCCCCCGACGAGCCCGGGAATGCCATGAAGCCGGCGGACGGGACTCCGGCGGCCGGCGCCACCGCTGACGGCGGGTCCGGCCTCGCGGCCCCCGACTTCTCGGTCCCCGCCCTCGACGGCGGCACCTGCACCCTGTCCGCCCACAAGGGCAAGCCCGTGCTCCTCGAGTTCTGGAGCATGGGTTGCGGGTACTGCCGCAAGATGATCCCCGAGCTCCCGAAGATCGCCGACGCGCTGCCCGGCCTCGCCATCGTGTCCGTGCACGCGGGTCCCGTGGCCCAACCCGAGCAGATCAAGGCCCAGTTCCCCGAGAAGAAGTTTCCCGTCTGCCTCGACGACGGCTCGGCCCGCCGGGCCTACCAGAGCGTGCCGCCGCCGTTCCGCCCGGGCGGCATCCCCCACTTCATCCTCATCGACGCCAAGGGCCAGATGGTCAAGACCGTGGTCGGCTACCGCGAGGCCGCGGCCATGATCGCCGAGATCAAGGCCAGCGGGATCATGCCCTAGGGAGTGCTGGAACAATGCAATCTAGCCCGGGGTAGGTCCCCTACCCGGGGAAACAAGACGCATCCGAATTATGCAAGATTTTCAGGGTTGAGCCCTTCGAGTTCGGGGAGCACGAAGCGGCCGTCCTTGCGGATCAGGACGTCGTCGAACCAGATCTCGCCGCCGCCCCAGGCCGGCGTCTGGATCAGCACCAGATCCCAGTGGATGGCCGAGCGGTTGCCGTTGTCGGCGATGGTGTAGGCCTGCCCCGGGGTGAAGTGGAAGGACCCCATGATCTTCTCGTCGAAGAGGGTGTCCTTCATGGGTTTGGTGACGAACGGGTTCACCCCGAGGGCGAACTCCCCCACGTAACGGGCGCCCTCGTCGGTGTCGAGCAGTTGGTTGATCTTCTCGGTATTGTTGGCCGTGGCCGCGACGATCTTGCCCTTCTCGAAGGTGAAATGGATCCGCTCGTAGGTGAAGCCCTGGTAGACCGAGGGGGTGTTGTACGCGATCGTGCCGTTCACCGAGTCGCGCACCGGGGCCGTGTAGACCTCGCCGTCGGGGATGTTGCGCAGCCCGCAGCACTTGATCGCCGGGATCCCCTTGATCGAAAACTTCAGGTCGGTGCCGGGGGCGACCAGGCGCACGCGGTCGGTGCGCTCCATGAGCGCCACCAGCGGGTCCATGGCCACCGACATCTTGGCGTAGTCCAGGCAGCACACGTCGAAGTAGAAGTCCTCGAACGCCTCGAGGGACGTGTTGGCGAGCTGGGCCATGGAGTGGTTGGGCCAGCGCAGCACCAGCCACTTGGTGTGGTTCACGCGTTGCTCGGCGTGGACGGGGTGGAACCAGAGCTCCTGGTACCAGGCGAGCTTCTCGGGGGGCACGTCGGCGAGCTCGCTCGCGTTCTCGGGGCCGCGGATGGCGATGTAGGCGTCCATCTCCTTCATGCGCTCGAGCTCGTAGCGGGCGGTGCGCTCGAGCTGGTCCCGGGTGGCGTGCAGCAGAAGCTCGCGCAGCACGGCGCTGTCCTTGATCGTCACGAAGGGTTCGGCGCCCACGGCGTGGGCTTCTTTCACCAGCGCGCGGGCCAGCTCCCGGGCGCCCTCGCCGGTGGCCTCGATGAGGATCCGCTCGCCGGCCGCGAGTCGAGTCGAATATCGTATGCAGTTCTTCGCGAGGGTGGTGATGCGCTGGTCCATCGTTCGCCTTTCCGCCACGCCCGTCGTGGACGCCGCGGGTCGGACTGTAGCGGGAAAACGGCCGGGGGACAAGGGTGGGAAGGGTCTTTCCTCTTCACCAGGCATGGGACGACCCTGCCAGGGTCGCCACAATGCCTTCGCTGGTCTGTTCGCCTGCGTCGCAGGCGCGCGCATTCGCCCGCGTCGCGGGCCACGATGGAGGCCCCCCCATCTTGTCCCTTGCCAATCCGTCAGCGGCAGATTACCATCCGACTGGAAGTTTGCCGCGGCAAGTTTCCAAACGACTGGAAGATTGCCGCCAAGGAGCGTGACCCATGGACCTGATCTCGCGCTATCTCACCGAGAGCATCCGCGCCGATGCCCTCGCCCTGGGGAAGATGGCCTTTTTATCCGGGCCGCGCCAGACCGGGAAGACGACCATCGGCCGACTTCTGCTCGCGCACCCGGAGAACGAGTTCACGTGGGATGACGAAGATTTCCGTAAAAGCTGGATTCGAAGCCCCGCCCAGGCCATCGCCGCACGGGAAAAAGGACCGGTCCTGCTCGACGAGATCCACAAGGATCCCCGGTGGAAGCAGAAGCTCAAGGGGCTGGACGACACCTCCCGGGGGGCAACTGCCATCGTCGTGACGGGCAGCGCGCGGCTGGACGTCTTTCGCAAGGGCGGGGACAGCCTGCTGGGCCGGTACCTGCCGTATCACGTCCATCCGTTCACCGTCGGCGAGACCGCCGGACCGCCTTCCCCCGAGGAGATTCTCGCCAGGACCGACCCGACGTTCCCCCTGGCGGACGTGCTGCGCCTGGGAGGTTTCCCGGAGCCGCTCTTGGGTGCGAGCGAGGCCCGTGCCAAACGATGGAGCCGCCTGCGACGCGAGAGCCTCATCGCCGAGGACGTCCGGGATCTGCGCAACATCCAGAACCTGCGCGCGCTCGGCCTGCTCGTCGATCTGTTGCCGTCCCGGGTGGGCTCGCTCTTGTCGGTCAACAGCCTGCGACAGGATCTGGGGGTGGCCCACGACACGGTCACGATGTGGCTCGACATGTTGTCGGCGGTGTACCTCTGCTTCCGGATCAAACCGTGGTCGAAGAAGGTTTCGCGGGCGATTCGCGCCGAACCCAAGCTCTATCTCTTCGATCTGACCCAGGTGCCCGAGGGTGGACCGCGCCTGGAGAACCTCGTCGCCCTGCACCTCCTCAAGGCGTGCGATTTCTGGACCGACACGGCCCAGGGCGAGTTCGACCTTCATTTCCTGCGCACCCGCGACGGCCAGGAGGTCGATTTCCTCATCGCCCGGGACGGCACCCCGTGGATGCTCGTGGAGGTGAAGAGCAACGACACGAGGCCCGCACCGGCCCTCTCGCGCTGGGCCGCGGAACTGGGGACCCCCCTGAACTACCAGCTCGTGACGCGCCCGGGCGTGAGGACGCGCTACCCGGACGCCGGGATCACTGTTCTTTCGACGGAGACGTTCCTCGCCGGGTTGGTGTGATTTTCGTCGTCACTTCGTGGTGAAGTTCAAGAGGCCGCCGGCGAGGAGGATCTGGCGCTGGCGTTCGGAGAGCTTGTACTCGCACTTCACCGGGCCGACACCGGCGATCTCGAGGACCACGGGCTCGCCGGCCTCGATGGCCTTGCGGATCGCGGGGGCGGACACAGCGGCGCCCTGGGGCACGCGGTCGTAGTCGGCGCCGTCCGCGAACAAAAGCGGCAGGATGCCGAAGTTCACCAGGTTGGCGGCGTGGATGCGCTCGAAGGACTTGGCGACCACGGCCTTGACGCCCAGGTACATCGGGCACATGGCGGCGTGCTCGCGGGAGCTGCCCTGGCCGTAGGACTCGCCGGCGAAGATGAGGTTCGACAGGTTCTTGCCCTTGTTCTCCAGGCAGCGCTTGGAGAAGGTCCCGTCCACGTTCTCGAACACGTACTGCGCGTACTTGGGCACGTTGGAGCGGTACTTCAGGCGGGCGCCGGCGGGCATGATGTGATCGGTCGTGATCTTGTCGCCGACCTTGATCGTGACCTCGGCGGTGAGGCCGTCGGCCATGGCCGTGTTGGCCGGGGGATCGCCGATGTTCGGACCGCGGAAGATCGCGGTGCCGCGGGCCTCGTCGCTCGGGAAGATGAACATGGAGTCGTCGATGGTGAACGCCTCGGGCTCGGTTACCGCGGGGAGCGCGACGCCGGCGGAGCGCGGGTCGGTGAACTCGCCGGTGAGGGCGGCGATGGCGGCGACCTCGGGGCTGACCAGGTACACCTGGGCGTCGGCCGTGCCGGAGCGGGCCTCGAAGTTGCGGTTGGAGGTGCGCAGGGAGACCCCCGCGCTCTTGGGGCTGAAGTGGTTGCCGATGCAGAAGCCGCAGGCGTTCTCGAGCAGGCGCACGCCGGAGGCGAGCAGATCGGCCAGCGCGCCCTCGTCGGCGAGCATCTGGAGCACCTGGCGCGACCCCGGGGCGATGCCCAGGCCGACGTCGGGGTGCACCTTGCGGCCCTTGAGGATGGCGGCCACCGTGCGCAGGTCCTTGAGCGACGAGTTGGTGCACGAGCCGATGCAGACCTGGTCGACCTTCATGCCGGCGAGCTCTGAGATGGGCTTGATGTTGCCCGGGCTGTGGGGGCAGGCGGCCAGAGGCTCGATGGAGCCCAGGTCCACGTCGATGACGCGGTCGTAGGCGGCACCCTCGTCGGCCACCAGGAGCGACCAGTCCTGCTCGCGCTTCTGGGCCTTCAGGAACTGCTTCGTGACCTCGTCGGAGGGGAACACCGAGGTGGTGACGCCCATCTCGGCGCCCATGTTGGTGATGGTCGCGCGCTGGGGCACCGACAGGGTGGCAACGCCGGGGCCGCCGTACTCGAGCATCACGCCGACGTTGCCCTTGGTGGAGAGGAGGCTGAGCATGTGCAAAACGACGTCCTTGGCGGTGACCCACGGCTTGAGCGCGCCCGTGAGCTTCACCAGGTACACCTTGGGGGCCGTCAAATAGAAGTTGCCGCCGCCCATGGCCACGGCCACGTCGAGGCCGCCGGCGCCGATGGCGATCTGGCCGACGCCGCCGCCCGTGGGGGTGTGGCTGTCCGAGCCCAGGAGCGTGGTGCCGGGCTTGCCGAAGCGCTCGAGGTGGACCTGGTGGCAGATGCCGTTGCCCGGGCGCGAGAAGACCAGCCCGTAGCGCGCGGCGATGGACTGCAGGTACTTGTGGTCGTCGGCGTTCTCGAAGCCGACCTGGACGGTGTTGTGGTCCACGTAGGAGACCGACAGGTCGGTCTTGATGGCCGGCAGGCCCATGGCCTCGAACTGGAGGTAGGCCATGGTCCCGGTGGCGTCCTGGGTCAGTGTCTGATCGATGCGGATGCCGATCTCCTTGCCCACGACGTAGTCGCCTTCACGAAGGTGCGCCTTGAGGATCTTTTCGACGATGTTCTGGCTCATGCAGGGTACTCCTTGGAGGGGTTGAGGTCCCGGTTTTTCAATCCGGAAGCCGACTATTGCCAGCGCGCCGGCCGATGTCAAGTGCGACCTGCGTCCGTTCGTGAGTATGTTGACCCATTGCGCCCGGGGGTCCCTCGGTGCTAGGGTGCTCGCGGAGCCACGCCATGTCGCTGCATAAAACCCTGTCCTGTCAACTCTTTTCCGTTCTGATCACCGTCTTTTCCGCGGTCGCAATGATTGCCTGCGGTCCCGATTCCAGTCGCAAGGGCGATCCCGACGCCGCCGCCGACGCGGGGCCGGACGCCGCCGACGCGGGGCCGGACGCCTCCGACGTCGTCTCCGACGCCGACGTCGTCTCCGACGGTGATGTCCACTCCGACGGCGACGTCACCTGCGTCGACGCCTGCCCCGGCCTGGGCCTCACCGGCTGTGTCGACGACGGGATCGCCACCTGCGGCGACCCCGACGGCGACGGCTGCCTCGCGTGGTCGGCTCCCGTCCCCTGCGATCCGGGCCTGCGCTGCGACCCGGAGACGGTCACCTGCCGCGAGCCCTGCGGCGACTTCTGCGCGCCGTTCTCCATCGTGATCCTCCCCGACACCCAATACTACACCTCCAAGCAGGACAACGACGCGGACAACACCTACCGCAGGCAGATGCAGTGGATCCTCGACCACCGGGCCAGCGACGAGATCCGGTTCGTGCTGCACGTGGGCGACATCACCAACAACAACACGACGACCCAGTGGCAGACCGCCAGCGACGCCCACGCCATGCTCGACGACGCCGGCGTCCCCTACAGCGTGGTCACCGGCAACCACGACTACCTCCTCGACGGCGTGTTCGGCCGCGGTGACAGCCAGTTCGACACCTGGTTCCCCGCCTCGCGTTTCCCGACCGGCTCCTGGTACGGAGGCTCCTACGGTTCGAGCGGCATCAACAACTACGCGTTCTTCGCCGTGGGGGCCATGCGGTTCATGGTGCTCTCGTTGGAGTACTCGGCGCGCAAGGACGTGCTGTGCTGGGCCGACGATCTAGTGGCCCGGTACCCGGATCATCACATCATCCTGGTGACCCACTGCTACCTCACCCATGGCGGCGGCTACTCGGGGGGCTGCCCGGATCCGGACTACAACGCCGTGGGCGCCACCGGCGGCTCCGTGTGGGAGGAGCTGGTCTCCCATCACAGCAACGTGTTTCTGGTGATCTCCGGCCACATCGGCGACTCGGAGTACCGGGAGAAGGCCTCCAACACGGGCGCCCCGGTCCACGAGATGCTGGTGGACTACCAGTTCGAGGGCGAGTGCTCCGCGTCCTCGGCCGACGCCTGCACCAACCACTGCCGCACGGGCACCTACCACGGCAACGGCTGGATGCGGCAGTTGATCTTCGATCCGCGGGCGAACACGATCCGGGCCCACACCTTCACCGTCGAGGAGGGCAACGCCGGGATGTTCCCCCAGGGGCAGCCGGCGTTCTTCTGCAGCGAGCTCTTCGATCCGCCGGACCCGGACCAGACCGGAGACGACTGGTACCCCTCGGATCCCGCCGACCCGGTCCACCAGTTCGAGTTCTCCTACAACTTCGTCGATCCCCCGGCGGTGGGCGTGGACAGCCTGCACCGGACGATCTTTCTGGACCGCACCGTGAACCGCCTCTCGGCCGGGGACCAGCTCGCGCCGGCGGTGGCGGTCACCCCCGACGGGTCCTTCGTCGCGGTCTGGGAGGACGACTCCTCGGACACCGACGGCGCGGACAACCACGACATCTTCCTGCGGGGCTTCGCCGCCGCCGGGTGCGCGGGCTTCGCCGACGCCCGGGTCCACTCCGACGAGGCCGGTCACCAGCAGGAGCCGGCGGTGGCCATGGACGCGGGAGGCAACTTCGTGGTCGCCTGGGCCGACGACACCGACGACAACGGCGTCTTCCAGATCCACGCCCGGGGCTTTTTCGCCGACGGGACGCCGCGCTTCACCCTCGCACCCGTGAACACCACGGCCACCGGCCAGCAGACGCACCCCTCGATCGCCATGGCCCCCGACGGACGCTTCGTCATCGCGTGGCAGGACGATCGCGCCTCCGATGGCAACGGCCAGGTGTGGTTCCGCGGGTTCGCCGCCGACGGCACCGAGCGTTTCGCCGACCGCAGCGCCCATGACGACGCCCAGGGCGCCCGGCTGCGCCCGCGGGTGGGCCTGGACGCGAACGCCAACATCGTGATCGTGTGGCAGGACGACAGCGACGGCAACGGCGCGTTCCAGATCCACGCCCGGGGCTTCGCGGCGGACGGGACCCCCGGGTTCGCCCGCCTCACGGTCAACTCCGTCGCCGACGGCCAGCAGGTGGAGCCCGCCCTGGGCGTGGCCGCCGACGGCAGCTTCGTCGTGGCCTGGCGCGACGACCCCGAAAGCGACGGCGGCTACCGGATCCTCGCCCGGGGCTTCACGGCCGCCGGGGCCGGGCGCCTGGCCGACTTCGCCGTCTCCTCCTCCGGCGGCCAGCACCGCACGCCGACGGTCGCGATGAGCCCGGGGGGCATCTTCCTCGTGGTCTGGTCCGGCGATCCCGAGGGCGACGGCGACTTTGACGTCCAGGCGGTCCGTTACGCCGCGGACGGGACCGCGGAGCGCGCCCTCTGGACGGTCAACCGCGAGCCCACCGGCGCCCAGCGCGCCCCGGCCGCCGCCCTCAACGACGGCGGCGCCCACGTCCTCCTCTGGGAGGACGACATGGACGACAACGGGACGTACCAGCTCGTCGGCCGCGGATATTAGCGCCCCTTGGATTCCCGGGTCACTTCGTCTATATTGTCCACACCATCCAACCGTCGCCGGGACCCGCCGGCGCCCACAGGAGCCGCCCATGTCCACACTCAAGTCCGTCACGACGAGCGCGTCCGAGGAACGCCTGGAGAAGCTCATCGCCGAGCGCGTGAAGCCCGGTGCCGACAAGGCCCGCATCGACGAGCGCATCTGGGATCTGTTCGGCGAGCACTGGTGCATCATGTTCACCGATCTGTCGGGCTTCTCCCGCGGCGTGGAGAAGTTCGGCATCATCCACTTCCTGCAGACGATCTTCGAGTCCCACCGGCTGCTGATCCCGGTCATCGACGCCCACGACGGCATCCTCCTCAAGGTCGAGGGGGACTCGTACATGGTCATCTTCCGCAACGTGCACAAGGCGCTGGCCGCGTCGCTGGCCATGCAGCGCCGGCTCGAGGACTACAACGCCGATCGCGACCCCGAGGAGCAGGTCCTTTTGTGCGTGGGCCTGGGCTACGGCCGCGTGCTCAAGATCGGTGACTCCGACGTGTTCGGCGCCGAGGTCAACGCCGCGAGCAAGCTCGGCGAGGACATCGCCCGGGCCCGGGAAATCCTGGTCACCCTCGCGGTGAAGGCGGAGGCCGGCGACTTCCCCGGGATCTCCTTCGAGAAGATCGACGAGATCCCGCCGGGTGCAAAAGAGGCCTTTCGCGTCCGGTATTGACGGGCGAGGGGGCATTTTCTCGCCGGAAACACCCTCGATGAACCGAGAAAACAGTAATCATATCAACGATTTTATTTTGCCTGAAATGGTGTGTTCATTTTTTTTGAGTTTTTTCTCACATCCGGCGGGCAAACCTGCTAGAACATGGGCGTTTGTTGGATGGCCCCGCAGTTCCCCGCGAACTTCAGGAAAGTCTGATTTTACCCGTTTCCATTCCGGCGGACGTCAAGTCGGGTCCGCCTGTAATTTTCACATGTCCGACTTTTGAAAGGTAATTGCAAGATGTCCAAAACCCTGTTCGTTGGCAACCTCCCCTTCAACACCACCGAGGGAGAAATCCACAACCTGTTCAGCCAGTACGGCTCGGTCATCAGCGTCAAACTGATCGCCGACCGCGAGACCGGCCGCCCCCGCGGCTTCGGCTTCGTGGAGATGGAAGCCGCCGAAGCGGCCGCCGCCATTTCCGCCCTGAATGAGACCGACTTCAATGGCCGTCCCCTGCGCGTGAACGAAGCGCAGGAGCGCGCCCCCCGCGACAACGGCGGCGGCGGCGGCGGCGGCGGTTTCCGCAACCGTGACGATCGTGGCGATCGTCGCCCGCGCCGGTTCTAATCCCCTCCCGCATCTTTTCTCTCCCATTCTTTTTCCCATTAATAAATGTTCCCCCCGTAGTGCGACCGTTTCCGGTCGCCCTACAGGGGGCTAGCATGAAGAGGAAATATGCTGCCCCAGGGTAGCTTGCCGACCGGGAACGGTCGGGCTACCCCGGGATCATGATTCAACACGAAAGAAGACGAGATCCCGGTCCGGGAACGTCACTGCCAAACCGTGGCGCCGGGCCAGGAACCCGAACGTCTCCTGCGAGAAGAAGCTAACGTGGGTGAAGTCCCGTCGGTAGTGCCAGGTTGGGAACGCATCGTCAGCGGGGCGCAGCGAGGTCATGATCCCGAGCCGGCCCCCCGGACGCAACAGTCCGATGATCCGCGCCAGCTCCTCGCCGGGGCGGTGGAAGTGCTCGACGGCCTCGGTGCAGGTGACGAAGTCGTAGGCGCGCGAGAGCGCGGCCGTGTCCGGGGCGAAGAAGGGATCCCACACGGCCATCTGGTGCCCGCGGGCCGCGAGCAGGCCGGCCAGCACCGGCGCCGGACCGCAGCCGTAGTCCAGGCCTTCCAGAGGCGCCGGTCCCAGCGCCTCGCAGAACGGCGCGGCGAAGCGCTCGAGAAAGGCGACGTAGCCCGGGTCGGCGGCATCGTTGTGGTGGGTCTCGTAGCGGGCGCGCTCGGCCCCGGGCGCGGGAAGCGCGGCGGTGTCGACGAAGACCAATTCGCAGGCGCGGCACCGTAGGTAGGGCCGGGCGGCGTCGGCGCAGAAGAAGCGCACGTCGCCGCCCCCGCACAGGGGGCAAGGCGCGGCGTCGGTCATCTCGGTCACTCCTCGTACTTGATCCGCCACGTGCCCCAGCAGACGACCTGGCCGGTGCCGTGGAGCGCGCAGGTGAAGGTGTCGCCGGCGCCGAGCTGGGTCATCCCGGACAACTGCGGGATCACCTTCGCGGTCTTCGAGTCCGTCTTCGTGTCGTCGCCGAGCTGGCCCTGGGAGTTGTCCCCGACGCAGGCCACCTGGCCGTCCTTCACCAGGGCGCAGGCGTGCCACGTCCCCGCCGCCACGGCCGTGGCGTCGGAGAAGCCGCCGATCTTCACCGGCACGCGGGAGAAGCCGAGCTTCCCCACGCCCAGGTGGTCAACGTCGCCACGTTCGAAGGAGCCCCAGCAGGCGATCGAGCCGTCGGCGAGCGCCGCGCAGCCGTTGCCGGAGGAGACGTCCAGATCGACCACGCCCGAGAGGGTGCCGCCGCAACCGGGGAGCCCGCTGCCCGGGCACTGCATGAAGCTCTTTTCGTATTGCTCCGGGGTGAGCTCGGTCGGCGCCCGGGGCGACACCGGCTCGTCCTGCTTGCCGTCGCCGCCGTTGCCGATCTCGCCGCCCCAGTTGGCGCCCATGCACCGCACGCCGCCGCCGGCGAGCCGCGCGCAGAGGAAATGGCTACCCACCCGCAGAGAGGTGACGCCCGGGACACCCTCGAACGCCTCGGGCAGGGAGTAGATGGACTGGTACTGGCGCTCCTGCGGCACCCGCGCGCAGCGCACGGTGCCGTCGGTGAACGCGCCGCACACGTGCAGGAAGCCCACGCCGAGGTGCAGCGCGCCCTTGAGGGTGGGCATCTCCTGCCGCTTGAGCGTCAGGGGTTCGTCGACGGCGGGGGACTGGGCGCCGCTCCAGCAGTACACGACGCCGGACTTCTTCCGCACGCAGGTGGTGCTGGTGCCGGCCGCGATTTCCACGGCGTCGGCCGCCTCCGGAATCTCCACGGGCGTCTCGTACACCTTCTTTTCGGGCAGGCCCAGGGCGCCCTCGGTGTTGTCCCCCCAGCAGAAAACCCGGCCCCCGGCGCGGATCACGCAGGCGTGCTCGTCGCCCACGGCCAGTTGCTCGGCGTCGGCGATGCCGGGCACGGCGGTCAAGCCGGCGGGCAGGAGCAGGACCGGCCGGTCGTGGACCGGCTTGGGCAGGCTGGGCTCGGTCGCGGTCTTCTTCGGGCAGCCCGCCAGGGCGAGCAGGGTCAGCGGGAGCAGGAGAGGGAGCACGTTCGACAGGTTGCGCATGGGGACCTCCTGGGGTGACCCCCGGAGGATAGAGAAATCCTCCGTGCAACGCAAGGCGCCCATCGCCGGGTGCCCATCGAAATCGAAATCGGGATCCCGGTTATGGGGGCTTATGCGTCCGAAGGTGCGGGGAGTACGCTCCCCGGGGCGGGGAGTACGCTCCCCGGGGCGGGGAGTATGCCGCGGGAGACGAGGTCGAGGTACATGTTGATCGAGAGGGCCATGGAGGCGAGCTTGGAGCGGGCGGAGTCGCCGCGCGAGGTGAGGATCATGGGCATGTCGCCGAGCAGGATGACGCCCGCGCAGACGGCGCCGGACTGGGTCGTCAGCGTCTTGTAGAGCACGTTGCCCGCGTCGATGTCGGGCATGATCAGGATGTCGGCGGTGCCGGCCACCTGACCCTTGTATTTCTTCTCGTGGGCGCAGGCGGGGTCCATGGCAACGTCGAGGCTGAGCGGGCCCTCGACGATGCAGTCGGTGCGGTCGGCGAAGACCGCGGCCAGCTCGGCGGCCTCGATGGAGCTCTCGATGCTCTTGTTCACACTCTCGATGGCCGAGATGATGCCCACCTTGGGCTTGGGGATGCGCAGGTTGGCGGCCACCTTGAGCGCGTTCTCCAGGATCTGGACCTTCTTGTTCTTGTCCGGGTAGGTGTTCACCGCGGCGTCGGAGATGATCAGCAGCTTGTTGCGCTTCGGGATGTCCATCACCACGCAGTGGGAGATCAACTGCCCCGGCTGCAGGCGGCCCGAGCCCTTGAGGTACTTGAACACCGCGCGCAGGATCTCCTCGGTCTTGTAGGAGCCCTTCATCACGATGTGCGCCTTGCCCTCGTCCATGAGCTCCACGCCGCGCACCAGGGCGTTGTCGGTGTCGTCGATGACATAGTTGGCGTCGTCGATGACCAGGTCGTAGTCGTACGCGATCTTGGAGATGGCGGCGTAGTCGCCCACCAGGCGGAAGTTGGCGAGCTTGTACTGGCCCTGCTCGTTGGCCTTCTTGGCGGCCAGGATCGCCTCCTCGTTGTCGGCGCCGAAGATGGCCACCGTGGGCATGAAGGTCTCCTTGACCTTGATGCAGGTGGACGCCAGCAGGTCGTCGAGGGTGGTGATGGGCTGGCCGTGCTTGCGGTAGCGGATGACCTCGGTGAAGACCGTCGTGTCGATGAGCCGGTTCTCGGCGCGGCGCCGGTCGGCGAGGAGGTCGCGCTCGCGGACGTAGTTCTTCAACCACTGGGGGGACTGGAGCCCGCAGATGGTGCCGGCGGCCAGGGCCTCGTGCTCGAAGCTGCCCGGGACGCGGACCATGGGCAGGTGGGCCAGGTGGTTGCGCACCCGGGAAGCGATCTCCTCGGAGCGGGCCAGGCCGCCGGTGAGCACGGCCGCGAAGACCCGGCGCTCGGCCAGGGAGAGCTGGAGCACGTTGGCGGCGATCTGGCGCCCGAAGAAGTCCAGGATCAACTGGATCTTGCGGGCCTGGTCCTCGGTGGCGCCCTGCTGCACGAAGGAAACCAGCGCGCGGAAGTCGTTGGTGCCCGCCAGGCTGAGCAGGCCGCCCGACGAGAACACCAGGGCCCGCAGCTCCTTGCTCGTGAGCTCGTCGCGATCGAGCGCGGCCAGCAGCGGGGGCAGGTCCAGGCGTCCGGCGCGGTTGGCCGAGGGGATGCCCGAGAAGGCGTTGGAGACGGCGGTGACGCGGCCGCCCTCGTGGACGGCCACCGAGGAGCCGCCGCCGATGTGCGCGCTCACGCAGTTGACCTGCTCGGGGGGCTGGCCCAGCACCGAGGCCAGAAGGCGCCAGACGGCCTTGTGGTTGAGGTAGTGGGCGCCCACGCCGTCGCGCTTGAGCTTGACCGCGCCGGTGACGCGCTCGACGGTGTCCACTTCGTCGCAGACGACGGGGTCGGTCATGGTGATCAGGATCTTCCCCGGGTTCGCGGCGAGCTGGGACAGGCGCACGGCCATGCCGATGGAGAGGTTGGAGGCGTGGGAGATGGCGGGCTGCTCGAGATCGGCGAGCATCTCGGGGACCACGCGGTAGGTGCCCGAGGGCACGGGCTGGATGAAGCCGCCCCGGCAGGCGATGCCGGCCAGGTCGTTGAGGGAGAACCCGTTCTCCTGCATCCAGCGCAGGATGCCCTCGTTGCGGGCGTCGGCGCCGTCGGGGTCGCCGGGGGGGATGTGCACCTCGGACTCGCGGATCTTGTAGAGCCCGACGAACCAGGCGACCTTGGTGGACGTGGACCCGGGGTTGATCACCAGGATGGCGGGACGCTCTGCGCCGGCGAAGCGGGCGGCTGCGGCGGGGAGCAGGCGCTCCATCACCAGGCGGCCGTCCTGGACGTCGCGCTCGGCGTCGAGGAGCGCCGAGATCATCTCGCCCAGCAGCATGCGGGCGGTGGCGCTCCCCTGGGCCTGGGCGAGCCCGGCGATGGCGCTCTGCAGCTGGGCTCGGATGCCCGGGTCGGCCAGGGCGACGGGATCCTCGAGCACGAGATCCTCGAGCTCGCGGGACCAGTCGGCGAAGAGCACCTGGGCCTGGCGGTCGCCCACGGAGGCGGCGATCTGGGTGCGGCCGAGCTCGGCGACGGCGTCGGCGAATTTGGAGAAAGCGGTCATGTCGCTACCTTCCCTTTTTGACGAGATCCTGCACGACGTCGGGGTTGGCCAGGTGACCGAGATCCTCGGCGGCGGTGAGATCGTTCTGGGCTATGCGGTGGAGCAGGCGGCGCTCCACCTTGCCCGAGCGGGTGCGGGGCATCTCGCGGACGAAGTTGAAACGGATGGGCATGGAGAGCTCGCCGGCCCGCTCGTCGAAGAACACCCGCAGGCGCTTCTCGAAGCCGGCCGGATCCTCGTGGTCGCGCTGCTCCCTGGGCGCCACGAAGGCCACCAGCGTGTCGCCCTCCTCGCCGCCCTCGACGCCGATGACGGTGGCCTCGCGCACGTCGGGGTGGGCCTGCAGGATGCTCTCGAGCTCGGAGGTGGACACCGAGTGGCCCTCGACCTTCATGACGTCGTCCAGGCGCTTCATGAACCAGAAGAAGCCCTCGGAGTCCTGGCGCACGCCGTCGTTGGTCTGGAACTGGCCTGCGGTGTTGAGGTGGAGCTGGCGGAAGCGCTCGGGCTGCCCGATGATGGTGCGGGCGAGCCCGGGGAAGCCGCCGGTGAAGACCAGCTGGCCGCTCTCGTTGGTGCCGCAGGGCCGGCCGAAGTCGTTGACGACCTGGGCGGCCACGCCCAGAAGCGGGAGGCCCAGGGCGCCGGTGCGGCACAGTTCGGGCACTGCCAGGGTGGACACCACCGAGCAGCCGGCCTGGGCAGAGGTCCACAGGTTGATCACGTGGGACACGTCGGAGGCGAGCTCCTCGCCGATCCAGCGCAGGTGGCGCGGGGTCACGGCGTCGCCGAACACGCCCACGATGTGGAGGCGGTGCTCGGCGGGCAGGGGCGAGAAGTGCTCGCGGATCTTGGTGATGTGGTGCGGCGTGATCAGCAGGATCACCGGGTCCGTCGTGTTCGTGAGCGCGGTGATGCGCGCGTTGGGATCGACGTCGGGCACGGGTCCGCAGATGCACACGTCCCCGGCCAGAAGCGGCCCCCACAGGTTGTAGGCGACGTAGATCAGCGCCGAGGGTTCGGCGCCCACGAGCATGCGCACGGGGCGGTCGGGGGTGAGCCCGGTGTGGAACAAGAGCCGCTGGGAGAGCTGGACCTGGGTGAGCCAGCCGCCGGTGGTGTAGACGTAGCCCCGGGGTGCGGAGGCGCCGGAGCCGGGGTACATGTAGAAGAGCGGCGCTTCGGACTCCACGGGGACGGAGGCCACCTCGCGTTCGGTTCCGAAGCCGGCGAAGGGCTCGCCGCCGACGGCCTTGCACCCGGCGTTCACCACGGGCAGCCCGTGGTCCTTCGCCCAGGCGACGAGGGCCTCGACGACCTTCTGAGGGCACATGTCCTCGCACGTGACGAGGACCTTCGCCCGCGCGTCCTCGAGGATGCGCTCCGAGAAGGCGGCCGAGAAGCGTTTGGAGAGCGGCACGGCGATCGCGCCGATGCGCGAGACCGCCAGGTGGGCGATGACGCAGGAGGCGTTGTCCGGCAAAAGGATGGCTACTGCGTCGCCGGCCGTGATGCCCAGATCCTGCAGGCCGGCGGCGACCTGGTTCACGCGCTCGCCGAGCCGGGCGTACGAGTAGGTGCGCACGACCTCGCCGTCGCCGATCTCGACGATGGCGGTGTGCTCCCCGCGGCCCTCGGCCACGTGGCGGTCCACCGCGTTCTCGCAGGCGTTGAGGCGCCCGTCGGGGAACCAGCGGGCGGCGGCCTGGGGCAGGCCGGCGGATTCGTCCAGCGCCGCGGTGAAGGGGGTGCGCCAGAGCAGGCGGCGGGCCTCGCCCTCCCAGAAGGCGGCGCGCTGCTCCACTGACGCTCGGTGCTGCTCACGATACTCTTTGAGGTGGATGGGGAACGCGGAGAAGTTCATGGGGCGCCGCTCCTTTCACCCCGGGAACATCCCTCAAACGAGAGGGGGGGTCAACCCCCAATCGAGAAAAAAAGCGCGATTATTCTTCTGCTCGTCATTTCTTTTCCCCCGGGTAGCGGAGCTGCCCGGGGCTAGCTTTTATCCGTTATGTGCTAGCCCCCTGTAGCCTGCCGGATTGCCCGACCGTCTTCGGTCGGCGCAATCTCGCAGGCTACGGGGGGATCAGCGACGGCGGCGGCGGCGGTTCTGGTTGGCGCCCGAGGGAGCGCCGGGGTTGGGGTTGGCGGCGGATTTCGCCCTGCGCTCGGCCTTCTCGGCGGCGAGCGCCCTGGCGTCGGCCTCGGCCTTCGCCTTCTTTGCGGCCTTCTCGGCCTCGCGGGCCTTGGCCTCCTGCTCGGCCTTCGCCCGGCGTTCGGCCTTTTCGGCGGCCCGGGCGCGGTCCTCGGCCTTGCGCCGGCGGATCTCGGCGATCCGCTCGCCGATGGGGATCTCGAACCGCTCCTCGGGGCGCCTGGAGTAGTCGAAGCCCTCGAGCTTCACCCGCGCCAGCTTTTTGCCCACGGCGCGCTCGATGGCCCGTAGGTCGGCCTCCTCCGCTGGGGAGACGAAGGTGAACGCGTCGCCCAGGGCGCCGGCCCGCGCGGTGCGTCCGACCCGGTGGATGTAGTCCTCGGGGACGTGGGGCACGTCGAAGTTCACGACGTGGGTGAGCCCCTCGACGTCGATGCCCCGCTGGGCGATGTCGGTGGCCACGAGCACCTGGATCCGCTTCTCCTTGAAGCCCTGGAGCGCCTCGGTGCGCTGCACCTGGGAGCGGTTCCCGTGGATGCGCACGGCTTCGACCCCGTTCCGGTCGAGGAACTCCGAGAGGCGGTTGGCCCGGTGCTTGGTCCGCGTGAACACGATGGCGCTCCCGATCCGGCCGCCGCGCAGGAGCGCGAGCAGCAGGTGGGTCTTGAGGTCCTCGGGCACGGGGTAGATCGTCTGTCGGATCCCGACGGCGGGGGCCGACTTGCGCTCGATGTTCAGGCGCACCGGGTTGTGGAGCATGTCCCGGGACAGGCCGACGATGGGCTCGGGGAGGGTCGCCGAGAAGAACAGGGTCTGCCGCTGCTTCGGGAGGTGGGCCAGCACCCGCCGGATGTCCGGCAGAAAGCCCATGTCCAGCATGCGGTCCGCCTCGTCGAGGACCAGGATCTCCAGGGCGTCGAGCTTCGCGTAGGGGTGCTGGAAGTGGTCCAGCAGCCGCCCGGGGGTGGCGACGATGACGTCGACCCCGGCGCGGAACGCGCGCTCCTGGGGCCCGGCGCCAACGCCGCCGAAGACCGCCGCGCAGGTGAGGTTGGTGAAGGCCGCCAGCGCCTCGAGGTGCTCGACGATCTGGGCCGCGAGCTCCCGGGTGGGCGTCACGATCAACGCGCGGGTCACGCCCCGGGGTTTTCCGAGCAACTGGTGCAGGATGGGCAGCCCGAAGGCCGCCGTCTTGCCGCTGCCGGTCATGGCGCACGCGAGCACGTCCTTGCCGGCCAGGGCCGGTCCGATAGCGTCACGCTGGATCTCGGTGGGATCCTCGAAGCCTTGGGCCTCGACGCCGCGCAGGAGAAGGGGATGGAGTTGGAAGTCGGAAAAGTTCATCGGCGCAAGATGTCACAAAAGGCGCGCGTAGGCCAGATGGAAGTGCGGGATAACGCCATGCCGGGCAAGAGGCAGTCCTGGATGCTCGCACATTCCAAGGCCGACCCACGGGAAATTTCAAAATACCGCCAACGATCGGCGTTTGTGCCCTTCCCGTTACCTTCAGCGATGTTCAGCGGAATGGATTGCGAGGCGCGAAGCAATTGATCCCTGGCATGACGGTCAAACCCTTTCAGTTCCTTTGCCACGAGATATGACCATGCAACGTATTCGATAGCCAAGCGATAGACGTCGAGCTGCTCATGCCCAAACTTCATCATGTCCTCATTACGAAAGCGACGAATTACGATTACGATTACGATTACGACAACGACAACGACAACGACAACGGCAACGACAATCCTACTACTCCGGCAGCTCGCACAGGCAGGGGTCCTCGGCGGTGGCGTTGCAGCCCAGGCTGATGGCGCCCTCGCCGTGTTGATCGACGCAGACGTCGCCGCAGAAGAAGTAGTCGAAGAACATCTCGTCATTGCAGACCGCCAGTTCCTCGTTACCCAGGCACTGCAGCTCGCCGGGCGTGCACTGGGCGATCCCGCCGTCGATGATGTCCTCGGCGCACTGGCAGAGATACTCCCCGAGGGAGGCGTCGCAGTCGTTGAAGGAGGTCCAACCGGTGCCGCGTGTGCGCTGGCAGTACTCCGGGCAGGAGGTGGTGAGCGGGGTGCCCCAGGTCTCGCCCTCGGGGACGTCGCAGAAGGTCACGTTCCCGTCGTCGGTGCAGTACAGTTCCTCGGGGGTGCACATGGCGATCTCGCCGTCGATGACGTCGTAGATGCACTGGCAGGGATCGGGCCCGCCGGGGGTGCAGCCGCGGCTGACCCAGCCGGGGCCGTGCTCGGCCACGCAGTAGTCGTTGCAGTCGATGACCCGCGGCACGGAGTTCCGGTCGCACTGCACCAGGGTGGCGCCGTCCCGGCAGGTCGTCTCCCCGGGATCGCAGGCGTCGGGGTTCTCCTCGAGGGCGACCTGGCAGCCGGAACTGAGGAGAAGGCCAGCGCCGGCCGCGACGCCGGAGGCCAGCGCCAGCGCGCGGCGCCGGGAGGGATAGGCGGGGGTGTCGGTGACAGTGACTGGGGACAGGGTGAAGGCAGTCTTTTTCATGGCGACGCTCCTGGTTGGACGCCAGTATTGTAGCACCGAAGGGGAAGAGGGCAAGGGGGCCGTCACCCCCACACGCCGGGGATCGTCGCACCGCAACCGGGGCAGCGGCCCGCGGGGGTGACCCGGCTGGCGCGCACGGAAAAGCCCCGGCGCTCGATCAGGACGGCGCCGCAGCCGGGGCAGCGGGTGTTCTCGCCGCCGTCGTTGCCGGCCAGCCGGGCGTTGCCCACGTAGACGTACGGGACGCCGGCGGCGCGGGCGGCGGCCACGGCCCGCTCGAGGGTGGCCGTCGGGGTGGCGGGCGCATCCCATTGCCAGGTGGGATGATACCGCGAGACGTGCCAGATCCCGCGGTCCCCCAGGGAGGCGACGAAGGCGGCGATCCGCTCGAGGTGGCCGGGGCCGTCATTGAAGCCCGGGACGATCAGGGTGGTCACCTCGACGTGGACGCCGCCGTCGACCAGCGCGCGGATGGTGCCGGCCACGCGGTCGCTGCGCACGCCCAGCAGGCGGTCAGCGTCGGGGTCGCCCAGGCACTTCAGATCCACGTTGGCCGCGTCGAGGAAGGGGACCAGCTCCGAGAGCGGCGCCTGCTCGATCGTGCCGTTGGTGACCCAGGCGTTCTTCAGACCGGCGGCGCGGGCGAGGCGGGCCACTTCCAGCGCGTATTCGAAGAAGACCGTGGGCTCGGTGTAGGTGGCCGCGATCCAGCGACAGCCGGACGCGACGGCCCGGGCGACGAGCTCCGCGGGGGTCAGGCGGTCCCCTGGCAGCATCGGCCCGACGGTCCCCATCGGAACGCCGTGTTCCCGGGGCCACTGCGACATCTCGTGGTTCTGGCACCAGGGGCAGGCGAGGTTGCACCCGACGACGGCGAACGAGAAGATCCGGGCGCCGGGCTCGGCGTGGTAGAGCGGCTTCTTCTCGATGGGATCCACGGCCACGGCGGCCACCCGGTCCTGCGCGAGGGTGACGAGGGTCCCGGGGGCGTCACGATCCGGCGCCGCAGGATTGAGCGCCTCCAGTGGCCGGCTTACGCCGGGTTCGGCCGTTCGCGGCTCCGCCGGAACGGCCCGAACCCCGCAGAAGCCCACCTCGCCGACGGCGATCACGCAGTGGCGCAGGCACAGGTCGCAGGCGACAAAGCCCGAAGGTGTGCGGTGGAAGTGGGAGGCCGAAAGGTCGGACATGGCCGGGCCCGGTTCAGGTCCTGTCGACGACGGGCTTGCGGAGTCTGGCGATCCACTGGGCGCGCAGGCGGGCCTGGCGGTGGAGCGCGGCGGCGGTGTCCGAGAGGGGGGCGGGGAAGCGCCAGTGGCGGCCGGTCTCGTCGCGCACCAGCAGGCCCTCGTCCGCGAGCCACTCGACGGACTCGGCGATGACCTGGGCCGACAGGGCCTCGGGGCGCCACAGGCGGCCGCGGCGCAGCTCGGCCTTGCCGAAGGTGCGCACCTCGGCGGTGAGCTGGCGGCCGGTCCACTGCTTCTCGGCGGTCTTGTCCCGTACGAGCATGGCCAGGCGGGTGCACACGGTGGCCTGGCCCTCGAT
>Ga0302247_1001242_pt1 | contig 20238 bp, 19 predicted proteins | sample AAG_UR_Ile_MG_FD_193529 | JGI IMG/M metagenome (GOLD analysis project Ga0302247, IMG submission 193529) | Enriched activated sludge microbial communities from anaerobic digester in WTTP, New Holstein, Wisconsin, United States - AAG_UR_Ile | ecosystem: Engineered > Bioreactor > Anaerobic >...
TGGGAATGACGATTATATCAGGGACAGCCGAGCTTGCACAGACAGCCTGGACATCGTCACCAATTGCAGCGGAGACACAGGAAGAGAGGACACAGATGATGCCCGGGTTTCGTACCGCTGCATTCCGGATAGTTGCTGCAAGAGCATCTTCACCGCCAAAAATTATCTCGGACTCGGTGAGAGAGCTTGAAAGGATTGCCGGGAAGAAGGAGTGGTCGTGATTGACCTGGAGGGCGTGGAGAAGCGATGTGGTGTGGTGCACACAGCCGTCCGGGCCATGGATGATAGTAATGCCATCCGTCACGGCCATGGTGACCGATAGTGCCCCTGTGAGCGTGCACCCTTCAGTTCGTAATGAATTCATATGCGAGGGATTCCAGGTCCTCCATTTCCATCGGTTCAGGAATATCGAGGCGGGTATTTTCCATGATCTTTGCGGCCAGCTGACGGTATACTGCTGCCTGGGATGATCCGGGATCGTATTCGATGACCGTCTTCTTGTTGAGCTCTGCGCGCTGTACGACCGGGCTCCGGGGAACAAACTGAATCAGGGAGCTTCCAATCCGGTCGGCAAAAAGGGAGATGAGGTCTTCTTCGGCCTCAAGGTTTTTGCCATTCCCGATAACTCCTGCAAGCCGGCAGATCCCTCTTGAACGACCGGAAAGTCTCTTGATCGCCTTGCATATGTTGTTTGCAGCATACAGGGACATGAGCTCCCCGGAGGTCACCAGGTAAATCTCCTGTGCATAGCCCTCCCGCATGGGCATGGCAAACCCCCCGCAGACAACATCACCGAGAACATCATAGACGATGACATCCCCCTTGAGAGCCCCGAGACGCTCCAGGATCTGGAACGTCGCGATAATTCCCCGTCCGGCACACCCTACACCCGGTTCAGGCCCTCCTGCCTCAACACACCGGACGCCCCCGTAGCCGGTAAAGACCACATCCTGCAGGGCAATGGAGCGGTCCCCGCGTTCCCTGACCTGGTCCATGACTGTGGGAATCAGGCGGCCCTGCATGAGCATCCTCGTGCTGTCCCGCTTCGGATCGCAGCCGATCTGTAGGATGTCGAGTCCCATGTCGGAAAGTGCAGCGGAAATATTTGCTGACGTAGTGGACTTTCCGATACCCCCCTTCCCATACAGAGCTATCTGTTTCATCACCAGATATTGGGCGGGAAATAATATATGCTATTCTGATGTTTACCCAAATTCAGTTGATTTTGCTGGCATCCTTGATCAGAGAATATACAGCACGATGACAGGCTCTGATCAATCACAGCATTTTCCGGAGGATTGCCATAAGCCCGGGGATCCAAATTGCATCAGGAGTAAAAAATGTCCGGACGCAGTCCGTTCGTGCGATAGTCCTCTAAGAGCTTCCCCTGAATATTCCCATGAAGAGCACGATAACCGGGATGATCTCAAGCCTGCCGATCCACATCACCAGGATAAAGACCCATTTCGATACAACCGGTATCCCCGGTGAAATATAACCGGCGGAGATCCCACAACAGGAAAGCCCGGAAACCACATCGAACACCAGATTCGAGACTTCCAGGGGAACCATGTCAAACTGGAGGATGACCATAGTTGCGATAAAAGCGGCCAGTACCGAGAGGATGATCACCAGCATGCTCTTGGAGATTTCAGGTTCCGCAATCCGTTCTGAAATTCTCTCTCCCCCGTAGGTGAATGGGACAAGCGCTTTTGACCGGGCAAAGATACGTTTGAACCACCACGCCATTCCCCGGAATCCTATCGCTATGCGGGAAAGTTTTATCCCGCCTGCCGTGCTCTCCGATGATCCACCGATGAACACAAGGGCGGTGAGAAGTACGATCGTGACACCGGGAAAGAGGTTGAGATTTGCATTCTGGTATCCCGTTGTACTGATCGCCGCTGCGGCCATGAATAGTCCCTGGCGAATGGCATCGCCAGAGGATAGGCCAAGCATCAGGGTGAGGTCCATTATAACGATTGCCGCACCAGTGAAAAGGAAGATAAGGAGGAGCATGACCTGTTCGTTCCCGGTAAGGGAGAGTTTCCGTTTGCGGTAGGAGATGTAGTAGAGAGTGAAAGGAGTAGAGCCGAGAAGCATGACCGGGATAAGCAGGTATTCGAGGAGAGGGTTTGCATAGGATTGTATTCCTCCCTCTATGGGAATGAATCCCCCGGTTGATATGGTTGAGAGCGAGAGGGTTATGGCATCATACAGAGGTATGCCTGATATCAGGATTATCCCGATTCCGATAAGTGTGAGGAAGATGTACACAGCCCAGATATCTTTTCCTGTATTGATAACAGAGGGTAGAATTCGTTCGCTCCTGCTGTCCGCCTGGAAGAGCGATGACTGGACCAGACCGCTTCTCGCAGCCATGGTGATAGAGAGAGCAATCGCCCCGATCCCCCCAACCCACTGCATGTAGGTTCTCCAGAAGAGAATGGTCTCGGGAATCCCTGAAACCGAGGGAAAAAGGGAAAACCCTGTCCCGGTCCAGCCTGCCATGCACTCAAAAAGTGCATCGGTAAACGATAGCTTGAGAACCAGGATGAACGGGATGGTGCTTACCAGTGCGAAGGCAAGCCACACCAGTGCAACCGAGCACATGGCTGATGAGAGCCTGATCTCTTCCTTTTTCCGGGGGATTCGGGCAAGGAGCGTGCCAAGGATGAAAAGCAGGATCGGCACAAGGGCCATGGAAAGGATAAGCGAGAATTCCCTGAATACAAGAGCGGCAGCCAGTGGGACCGCCGTAAGCGGACTGATAAAGGCAAGCATCCCTCCAAGCTCGGCAAGCACGGTGGAAAAGTAAGAGATTCTGCCCATTATTACAGAGTAAACCTTTTAATATGAAAATGACTCCGCCATTTTCTTTCCGCATGCTTGTATAACATGGAAAACCATGCGGTTTTTGACTACCTTTCCGCAGTCGGGATATCAGCGTATAAGGCAGGCGAAAGGATGTCGTGGATTATTCTCCAGCAGAAGATTAGCTGGGCGATCTCTGGGGGGGTGAGAAAGTCGCGGCTCTCATAAACCGCTGCAGGATCGACACCGGTCTCGCCCTCAAGGGATCTGAAGAACGGGATCAGGAACTTTCGATCGAATTCGCCATCGAGGGTGAATGTTGCGATCACTTCACCATCCCGTACCTGGTGGCCGTATTCGAGGTAGAATGCCGGTGTATCCATCATGGGAAGCAGTGGGAGATTGATGGAAAGGCAGGAGTAATCGCCCTGTTCCGACAACGGTGCCTGGATGAACGTTACCCGGTAGACGTTTCTGGTCCAGCCGAGCTCGCGGCCGAACCTTGAAAACGCGATATGGATTACTGCATCGGCGTATTTCCGCTGAGGTGCGATATAGCGGGAATAATCAGCCTGTCTTTTCCTGATTTCCTCGATGACCTCCTGTTCGGAATACCCCCGCTTATCGACATCACGCTTGACCTTCCATTCTCTCTTGACATCCGGAGCTGGATCCACGTATAGGGAAAAGTCGATGAGCCTGCGAAGACCAGGGGTAAACAGCGTATGGAGGCCTTCGAGGATGAGTATCTTTGAGGGTGAAAACTCAACCGGTCCTTCCAGCTTCCCGGTCGTGTGGTTGTAAACTTTCTTCATGACTGGTGTTCCGGATTTCAGCAGACGCAGATCCTGCTCAAGGCCTTCCAGGTCGTTTGCTTCCGGTGCAAGCGGGGTGATATTGAGGATACGGCGCTCTTCACGGTCAAAACGGTGGTAATCATCGAGCGTGATGGTTGAGACCAGCCGGTCACTAAAGAGATGCCGGAGGACTGCGGTGAAGGTGGACTTACCTGATCCGCTGTCACCAGCGACGCCAATAATGTATGTACCGGCCTTTGCCGCGCACAATTCGTGAAATGGGGAGTGTTTTTCCATACCGGTCATAGGGAGGGTTGGGGAAATCCATCCCTGATACCTGTCCGGATTACGGATGAGTTCCGGAAATCTGCTTATGTCTTGCCGCGATGGTATCGGCAAGGGCTTCAAGGTTCCGGAGACATTCAGAGTCAGGTGCACCTTTCACATAGACAGGCTCCAGCATCTCTGCTGTGAGCCGGGAGAGCATCCCCTTGAGTATTCCCACCGTGTTCCCCCCCCATCCATATGATCCGATAACTGCTGCGAACCGGGTCTTTGGGCGGAGCAGGTTTGTGATATAAGCTGCATTTGCCACAACCGGATGAGGGCCAAACAGCATCGTGGGAGTCCCGATCACCACGGTGGCAGCGTCAACGAGCGACATGGCAATTTCACCAAGGTCCGATGCCAGCAGGTTGAATACCCTGACCGTAGCATCCCGTTCGACCAGTGCGCTGGTCAGATGAGCTACCATCTTTTCCGTACTCCCGTGCATGCTCACATATACGATGACCACTTCGTTCTTGACGTCATCCGATATCCAATCCCGGTACGCACCGAAGATGGAATCGGGCGAATGGTAGAGTGGTCCATGGCTGGGGGCGACGATACGGATATCGTACGAGGAAAGCCGTGTCATGTGTTCCCTGATGTTTGACCGGAACGGCATCATAATCTCGGCGTAGTACCGCTTTGCCGAATGGTAGATATCCCTGGCGTCGTCGACGAACAGGTCAGAGGTAGCAAGGTGAGATCCGAAGAGATCGCAGGAGAAGAGTACGCGGTCCTCCTGCAGGTAAGTGAACATGGTCTCCGGCCAGTGCACCCACGGAGCCATGATGAACTCGAGAGTTTTATCTCCAAGGGAGATCGTATCGCCGTCCTTGACCACAAGGAAGCGCTCCGGAGCAATGCCCAGCAGGTTCACCACAAGATCGCGACACTTCTCACTTCCCACGATCTGTGCCCGGGGAAAGAGCTCAGCGGCCATAGGCAGGGACCCGGAATGGTCCTGTTCGGCATGGTTTACGATAATGTAATCTACCGATTCGGCTCCTGCTTTGACCAGGTTGCCAACGTACTCTAACTCCTTTGGCGGATCGACAGTGTCGATCAACGCTGTTTTCTTGCTTCCGGAGATGAGGAATGCATTGTAGCTGGTTCCTTCCGGAAGCGGGATCAGGGCGTCAAAAAGACGCCGATCCCAGTCAATCGCACCGATCCAGTAAATTCCAGGGAGAACTTCTCTTACAGTCATCGTAGCTCAACTCTCTTATCCCGCAGGGGCGGTTCCGGCAGAGGAAAACCTCTGCCGTTCCGGGCGGGAAACATACCGCATTAGGGTGCTCATCCGCGCAGATAACCATTTCTATCAGGCCAGCCTTCCGGATATGCATAATGCTTATTGACCGGCCAGTTCATTTTCCAGCATGAATGATGAAGGTGACTGTCTCAGGGTTGCTCTAATGCTTATGGCCATGTCGGCACGGACAGCCCCGAAAGGAAAGGGGCAGGATTCGATCGTGACAAGGATTGTCTTAAAAGAGGATCTTCCAGCTCTTGCAGCCGCGATGAAGGCGTTTGGAGAGAAACATGATCTCCGCTTCTTCATCAGGGATGCTGGAAACGTTGCAGCATCCGCGGCCTGTCTTATTATCGGTGTGAAGGGGCAGGAAACCCTGGGGATAAACTGCCAGGGCTGCGGGTATTCATCCTGCGCTGCGATGAGCGAAGCCTGTGGGGAGATGGAAGAATCCGTTTCGCCGTTCCTCGGCCCAAACTGCATCATGAAGGTTGCAGATTTGGGGATTGCTGTCGGGTCTGCGGTAAAAACTGCATCGATGCTCAACCTCGATAACAGGATAATGTATTCCGCCGGTGTAGCAGCCCGTTTACTTGGTTTGATTTCAGAATGTTCGGTTGCCTACGGAATCCCTGTCAGTGCGACCGGCAAGAACATTTATTTTGACCGTTCATCCTAGGTCAGAGACGGAAGTGCCCAAACTATGGCTGTCATGAAGATCAGGGGAGGAGATCTCGATCTCGTGGAGTACGAGTTCTCTCCATTCAAACCAGGCGGGCAGATCAAGACAATCGGCCTGCAGAAAAAATATCCCATCGCCCCGCGGGAAGGTCGCGTCACGGTTCGATCGCCAGCCCGGATCCACCTCACCGTGCTTGATATGAACCGGTTTGCCCCGGCCCGTCCGGGAGGCGGAGGGATCGGGTTTGCCATCCAGCTCTATTGCAGTGTCGAGGTTGAATGCCGGCCTTCAGGAATCGAGGTGGATTATTCCCGACCGGCCCTCATCCGGCATTTTGTGGAGGTATTCAAAGCCATAACAGGGTATGAGGGCGGCTTTTCTATCCGCGCAATGGATCACCACCATCAGCACGTGGGATTGGGTTCGACAAGCACCATCATGATCTCCCTTGCCCACGCCCTGAACTACGCAGTGGGCTCACCGCTCTCCGCGGATCAGTTAAGAAAGGTCGTCGGGAATAATTACGTCGAAGAGACTGCCGATGGCAATATCGCATTCGGCTTTGAGACCGGTGTCGGTCCTGCGGCGAGCACCTACGGGGGGATGGCAATCCTCGGTGATGAACTCACGCTCGCCTATCATCATCCATTCGCCGAAGGAAAGAATGTATTCATCGTTATTCCTCCAAGTGATATATCCTCTGCGGGGACAAAGGAGTTCGATCTACTCATGAATCGTGCCAGGGTTCTTGATTACCGTGACCGCGAACTGAAGACCTATTTCGTGTTGATGGATCTTATCCCTGCCATCGAGGAAGATGACCTCAAGAGGATGGGCTCGATAATCTGGGAAATTGAGTTCCGCGGATCGAAGCGGGCGGAGGTGGAACATCATTCCTTTGAGATTTATCACTACATGAGCGGTCTCAGGCAGGCAGGGCTCGAATTCGTGGGAATGAGTTCGGTTGGACCATCTATCTCCATTATCACCGGGAGAGACCGCGCCTTCGTGGAGAAGGTCGTCCGGGATCTCGGCCTCTCGATCGCTGTAGAGACGAAAGTGGACAACACTGGACTCTCCATCACCCACACCTGTTGATGTCCCAATTCATTCCACCTGCTCTCTCATTTTTCGGGCTTTCAAGTAACTTCTGACCAATGCCCCGGCCATGACAGGTACGGTGGCCAGGATAAGGATTCCCATGCCATAGATGAACCAGATGATGTGATCCCGTATGAAGGGATGGGTTCCGAAGAGAAACCCGATCGAGGTGATGGCCACAGACCACGCAGCGGCAGAAAGAGCATTGAAGAGCAGGAATGTGCGGAAATCCATGGCCCCAACCCCTGCAAGGAATGGTGCAAACGTCCTGATGATCGGGATGAACCGGGCGACAAATATGGCTTTTGCACCAAAACGCTGGAAATACCGGCTGGTCCGCTCAAGATACTCTCTCCTCATGAGGTCGGGGAACCACTCCTTTACCACACGTACCCCTGCATTGTGTCCGATCCAGTAATTGAGGCAATCCCCTGCAACAGCCGCAAGGAAAAATAAGAGGAAGAGCCATGGCAGAGACAGCAACCCTGCTGCGGCAGCTGCTCCGGCGACGAAGAGCAGGGAATCCCCGGGAAGGAACGTGGTGATGACGAGTCCTGTCTCACAGGTGATGATAACCATGAGAATCGCATAGGTCCAGAATCCATAGGTATCGATAAAGAGAGGGAAGTTACTGTCAATATGCGTGATAAATTCCCAGATTCCCGGCCACATTGCTCGTACCATGTATGCCCACGCTATATCAATAATTCACAGGGTCCTGCAGGCTTCAAAGCGATGATTTATTGCAGTTCTCTGCCCAAATTATAGGTAATTGTCATCATCCCGGAACGTTTTCCGCGGGCGTGCAGGAATCGTGCCGGAAACGACCGAAACAGGAACAACATGCACGAATTTGCAATTGCGTACGACATCTATACGACCGCACGGCGAGCGGCCCTTGATCACCATGCAAAACAGGTGAATGTTGTCTGCGTTGATATCGGTGAGATGTCGATGGTCAATCCCGAGCAGGTCAGGTTTCTCTTTGAAACGCTCATCGAGGACGATTCCATCGTGAAAGGGGCAAAACTTCAGTGTAGTGTTGTTGCCCCTGAGACCCGGTGCGGTTGCGGGTATACCGGGAACGAGCGCTTCATATGTCCCAGGTGTGGAGCCCTTCCCGAACTGGTCAGGGGGAGAGAGATCGTTGTAACGCACGTTGAGATCGAAGTGGATGACTGATATGAAAGTAAACCTGATGCACGGTGCAGGCGGCGAAGTCATGGGAGAGCTCCTTGAAGTTCTCACAAGGCTGAAACATCGTAATGCCGGGGGAATAGGCCTCGAAGCGCTGGATGATGGGGCTGTAATCCCGATCAATGGCACAAACATCGTATTCACCACCGATTCCCACGTGGTCAGGCCGGTTTTTTTCCCTGGGGGTGATATTGGCCGGATTTCGATCTGCGGTACGGTAAACGATTTGGCTATGATGGGGGGGCGGCCGATCGCCCTCTCCTGTGGGATGATCATCGAAGAAGGGTTCCTCATCGAAGATCTCGAGCGCATTGTCCGATCAATGGACCAGGCCCTCGGTGAATGCGGGGCGCACCTGGTCACCGGTGATACGAAGGTGCTGGAGCGGGGTGCGCTCGATGGTATTGCCATAAATACAGCGGGAATCGGGGTTGCAGACACTGTAGTGAGGGATTCGGGCCTCCAGGAGGGGGACGTCATAATTGTCAACGGCACTCTTGGAGACCATGGGATCGCGATCATGGCCGAACGCGCCGGGCTCAAATTCGGCGACCAGGTAATATCCGATGTTGCTCCGCTCTGGGGTCTCGTTGAAAAGGCACTTGATGCAGGAACCATCCATGCCATGAAAGACCCGACACGGGGCGGGTTTGCAAGCACGATCAACGAGATGGCCAGAAAAGGGGGTGTTTCGATCCGGATAACCGAAGATGCGATTCCCATCCGTAGAAGCGTCCGTAGCGCGGCCTCGATGCTCGGAATCGATCCACTGCAGGTGGCAAACGAAGGAAAGGTCGTCATGGGCGTCCCCAGAGAAGATGCAGAAGAAATTCTTGAGGTGATCCGGAACCATCAATACGGCCGTGATGCGGCAATCATCGGGAGTGTTGTCCCGGGCGTTAACGTGATCATGGAGACATCAATCGGTGGCGAACGGTTCATCGAGCCGCCGGTGGGAGACCCGGTTCCCAGGGTCTGCTAAACCATTCCGTCACGATGTTTCCGGGATTCCAAGATACTTAAAAAGGAGGTCCAGAGCTTCGTATTCCCGTTCTCCACCGCACCTTCGCACAAGGCCGGCATGGTGCCTGATCAGGTGGTGAAGATTTTCATCGTGTGACCTGGCAAACCTGGTTGCATGTACGGTGGCCTCTATGATGCTGTTGAATCCACGGTTGACCGGATGAATAACCGGCCGTATGACCTCCTGGCGGAGCAGTGAGAGATCCACCACCAGGGCATCGCTTGCCCTCTGTCTGACAGATGCCCTGTAAGCCGCCCAGGCCTCTGCGCCATTCAGCCTCTGTACCGCAATTCCGCCGGCATTTTCGTTGATAAAAAAGTCGGGTGGAAGATCTTCAAAAGCGGTCCGGACGTACAGGATCGGATCAAAGATGAAGTTGGCTACCACCCAACCATCTTTTTCGATCCGTCCGGCTGTATGGCTGCCCTGGTACACAACCATCCTGGCTTCACCGTGGCGACAGATGATTCCCATCGGTGCTGCATTCTGGAATGTTGTGGCAATCACTTCGTTGATGCCATCCCTCAGCAGTCCCAGATCCATCCTTCTCCCAGAGCGATATAGAGGGCGGCAATCATAATATCTGCGATGGATCCGGGGTTGATACCGGCATTGATGCATTCCTGATCAAAGGTGACCAGGTCCCGCAACCCATTTCTGACATCCTGTGCCTTCTGCATTACCTCCCAGGCGGTATCTTTCCCATGCTTCTTGATGATAAATGTATCAGGTTCTGTTGCAAGAAGGTTGAGGAATGTCTGAACAATGGAATCACGACCACAACCATATGCTTTCAGGAGGTCAGCCCCCCGTCGCGTCAGCTGGAAACCGTTAATCCATTCCCTGGCCACCATATCATTCTTCGCCGAATAGAGCATGATATCAAAAAGGGTCATTCCCTGCTGCCGGATGATATCGCAGGAATGTGGATCGGTGACGTCAAGGTCGTTACCCGTAATAACCCGAACTTTGGTCTTCCCAAACGCCGTGTAGAAAAGGACCGCATCCTCCACGGTAGTCTCCCTCACAACCCTTTCCGCTCCCGGGATGTCACCCCCCATGATCAGAGGCATCAGGAGGATGAATGCACCAAAATGAGTATTTCCCCCGGAATGCACGCTGGTGCGTTCAACTGCGTCGAGTATGAGGGATCCAATCCCCCCCACCGCCCGTTCGGCACGATCAAGAGCCGGCCGGGCCAGGATGGTTGATGCCAGGAAATGCTCGACCCTTGTCGTCTCGTAATCATGGCACCGGTCTACATTGCCCGGTTTTGGAAAGGCACAGACTTCCAGCATCATGGCAAGCTGGGCCTGTTCAGCACGGGTCATTGTTATCCCTGAAAAGTCGTTTTATCAGCGTGTTGGCAAGCTCGCGTTTCAGGCGCATATACTCCTGGTTCGATACACCTGCCTGGCGGAGGGTAAGGTTACGGAACATGCAGGGCGAGCTGTCTTTGCAGCACCATGAAAGGCTGCCGAAACATGTCTGTTTTCCCTCCTCAAGTTTCGTTCCCTTCACAGCATCCATCTTGATTGCCACGTACTCCTCGCGGGTCAGACCTGCCCGTTCGAGGGTGGGTATAAGGGGGCAGTTCTTGACTGGCATGCAGCAGAATGCCAGAGCACGGAGATCGCCACCCCTGCATAACTGTTTAGGGGAATTATACCACCCATGTTCATCGGCATACCGGGTAATTGCCGCATCGAGCCCTGCAAGAGTTCGCTCATCAGACTTACGGGCAAGGGAGACCATGTCCGCTCCATGGGAGAGCATCTCCTTCATCCGCTCAAAAGTGTTGATTGAATTGTTTGCGATCAGGATGAGCGGGCAGCTGTTACGAATCTGGCGAACCTTCTGGTATCCGAAATCCATGAGATCGACATGGAGAATGTCTGCACCGGCATGCCACAGGTCGGCGGCAAGGGCCCTGTCATCCCGGTGCACGCCGGCCCGGATCTTGACCGAGACGGTGACGTTTTCCTGCTTGAGCGCTTTCACGGTCCCAACGAGTGCTTCCGGGTTATGCAGGAAATGTTCACCACAACCTGCCTGTACCATCGGTTCCTGGCGGCAGTGTGCATCGATCTCGTAAATGATCCTGGACCCAAACTCCCTGGCGACTGCCTGGTATGACTCCGGTGCCCCTCCCCTCAGGTTTACGCCGCAGATGACATCGGTCTCCTCGATCAACCGTATCTGGTGCGCGATATCGGTGAGTGGATCATCTGAAATGAATTCTTTTCTCCCCTGCCTGACCATTTCATGTGATGCCTGTATGGCAGGTCCGTCAATCGAGTAACCGCCGATAAATGCTGCTCCGACATGGTCTTTCCGGGCCACAACATATTCACCATCAACCCACCCGGCCATAGAGGCGATTGCTACAGGGGTCCGGACGACCCTGTCGTTCAGTACGATACCAAACCGCTCAAAATATTCTGTGTTGTCCATAAGATACTCGTATCCGCTATCCGGGATCACACGGAATTGCTTACATAATTCATTGTGGGATCATATAAAGCGTTGTAATTCCCTGTCTGAAGTTTCCGACGGGACGCCATCATTTCCCCCACCTGGAATGCAGGGGTTATGTGTGAGGACGAGGTTAATTGAGTAACCGTTTTACCCTTTCCCGTATTACATGGTATTATATGAGCAGGAAAGGCATCTTACTCGTCGGACATGGGAGCAAACTCCCTTATAATAAAGAACTTGTTGAAGAAACTGCATCCCTCATCTCCAGAAAGCATCCGGATTTCATCGTAAAGTGCGGCTTCATGAATATGAACAAACCCTCCATAGAAGACTCGATGAATGAATTCAAGTCCGAAGCAATCGACGTTTTGGTGGTGGTCCCCCTCTTCCTGGCCAAGGGTATCCACATCCTCAAGGACATTCCCACCATAATGGGCCTCCCCGAAGGCGAAAAAAGAGGTAGCTTCAGAATGAACGGGAGAACCATCCCCCTCCTCTATGCTGACCCAATCGGCAGCGATCCGCTCCTTGCTGATCTCATGATAAAAAATGCCGAGCAGGCCCTCTTCACCATCTAACCCTTTATGAGGCTCCTCGTCCTTGATACTATCCACGGAGGGAGAGAACTTGCAGGATACCTCCGAGAACAGGGCCATTTTGTGGATGCTGTCGATGTTTACAGGAACAGCAGCGTCATAGATGCCGAAACCGCCCTGCACCGGGATTACGACCTGGTGATAGCGCCCGTCCACCTCCCGGCCAGACACCCTTTACTTAAAGGGCTCACTGTGCCTGTTATATCTCATCACCAGGCCGTTCGCTGGATTCTCGGAAACCGCGTGCCGTCACCAATGGTGGAAATTACCGGTATGCGAGGCAAGACCACTACGGCAAGTGCTTTTACCGAACTTATGGATGGCCCCGGAATCCTTAATATTTCAGCAGGGATGTTCCGTTACCCTGAAAAGGAAAAGATTGGACCCGGAAGCATCACTCCCGCGGCAATCGTTCATGCATCACGGGAAGCCCTGCGAATCGGAGGATGGCTGGTGGCTGAAATATCACTCGGTTTCATCGGTTCAGGAGACCTCGGGATTCTCACCTCAAAAGACGATTACCTGATTGCGGGAAAAACCCGTCATGCATTTCTGGAAAAGGTCCGTTCTGGTCAGGGGATGGCCCCCCTCGTGGTCGCCCCGGCGATCTCCATGCCCGGGGCGCTTTCCTGCACGGATGTAGTCGCAATAGATGGTGATTCGTGTTCCTGTCTGAAGCAGAGGGATTCCATGGGCTTTCGGAATCCACTCCTCCTTCTTGATGCTTACCGGACTCCGCTTATGCTTGCCGCTGCCGCAGGATGCCTGCTCTCCCGGGATATTTCACGACTTTCGTCATTCAAGGCCATCCCGGGTCGCATGTCCTCATCATGGGAAGGAGATGTCCTGACGGTCGATAATTCAAATTCCGGTACCAATGCAGAAGGAGCCTGTACAGCCGCAGAGTATGCCCGAAAGATCTGCGGCGATGTGCCCCTTGTCATGGTGATCGGCAAGGAAGTGGGGGCGGTCTGTGAAGGGTTTCCTGCAACCGATGTAGAAACGGCGATTCGCAAGATAAAACCACAGCATGCAATTATTGTCGGGGAATCATATGAAAGGATTGCAGCCCCGGAGGGGACCGCCCTTTACCGGGCCCGGACCCTTGCAGAAGGACTGGATAAGGCACGCTCCAGTGCATCGCGCGGGTGTATTGTCCTCGCAGTAAAATGCTGGAGATAAGTATCATGAAATACATGCAGCCAAGACCGAGCTCGATTGTGGCAGCCCTTTACACCGCCCGGGATTTAGAAGCAGATGTCGCCATTCTCCATGGTCCATCCGGGTGCTCGTTCAAGCATGCCCGATTGCTCGAAGAGGACGGTATTAGAGTACTCACCACCTCTCTTGCGGATCACGAGTTTATATTCGGCGGCCAGCAGCCGCTTGAAACGGTGCTCAGGTATGCAGAGGAGCACTTCTCCCCACACAGGATGGTTGTCATCGGCACGTGTGTATCCATGATTATCGGCGAGGATCTGCAATCGGCAATTACCTCCTCTGGCATCAGTACACCTACAATTGCCGTAGAGATCCATGCCGGGTATCCTGAGAACATTGATGGAGTCATTGCCACCCTTGAACCGGCTGCCGGAGCAGGATGGATATCAGAAGATGAGCTCGCCCGTCAGAAATTTTTACTGGCTGCAGCAAATGAGGTCGAACGTTTGAGGGGTGCGGCCTGCCACCCGTACATTGAACCTTCACGGGGTGACCTGAAGCACCGCGTTGCCGAGCGGCTCGTAGAACTGGCCGGATCCGGGAAAAAAGGGGTCGCCGTGATGAATGCGAAAAAGGAAACAGCTTACATGTTTGCAGATGAGCTCCTGGCCCTCAGGGATGCTTGCCCGGCCGCGGATGTCACATATGTAGCAAACCTTGAATCCCGGGGCCTTCCCAAGGTCAGGCGGGATGCGGCACGTATTCTTGATGGTATGAAGCTTCGGGGAGTCTCTCCCAAGCTGATTGGGGCTCTAGATGAGTATGGCGCCACCGGTGAATCTCTCGGCAGGTTTATCTCCGGTATTGCCCCGGACTTTGCCCTCATCGCGGGTGTTCCTCACGCCATACCCCCGGATTTCACCCGCGGCATCGAGTGTTTCTCTATCACAAACGGACCCCGCCAGGTTGCACCCCTCCGGGAACTCGGTCACCAGCATGTCGTAGTTGAAGTCGATCTCCACCCCCAGACCCTCGGTGTCCAGGATATCGTGGAAAGTGAATTCGGATCTGTTCTCAGGAGCATGCCATGCGGGCCCTGATGATCTCCGGTGATCGCTCGGGCAGCGGGAAGACAAGCATCACACTGGCCATCGCCGCACTGCTCTCGAAGCGGATGACCGTCCAGACCTACAAGGTCGGGATGGATTATATCGACCCTTCGTACCTCTCCGGGGTCACGGGGCGCCCCTGCAGAAACCTCGACAGCTTCGTGATGAATGGTGATGAAATACAGCAGATCTTCGCACACGGATCCCGGGGAGCGGATCTCGCGCTTGTTGAAGGAGTGCGGGGTCTCTACGAGGGTGCTGAATCGTTTGGGGACTCCGGAAGCAGTGCATCGATCGCAAAACAACTGGGACTCCCTGTTGTTCTCGTGATGAATGCACGAAGCGTCACCCGGAGTGCAGCAGCGATGGTCAGGGGGTTTCAGATATTCGACCCCCGGGTCGATATCCGGGGGGTAATCCTCAACAATGTTTCCGGAAATAAGCACATCCGGAAAGCAACTGAAGCAATCGAGCACCACTGCAGGATCCCGGTAATAGGGGCCATACCCCGGATGCCTGATATGGGACTTACCATGCGGCACCTTGGGCTGGTGCCGTTCCGCGAGGGGAGGGTCGATCCCCTTTTTGAAGAGAAGATCGCTGCCCTTGCCGAACAGATATCCGCCCACATCGATCTTGAGGCCTTGCTCAGTCTGGCTGCCCAGTGGAACCCCGCCGCATCGCATGCGGATACAATCTTCCAGAAGCACGATTCATCCGGAGTCAGGTTAGGCATAGCCCTCGATGAAGCCTTCAATTTTTATTATTCGGACCTCTTTGATATCCTCCCTGTGCTCGGTGCGGACTGGATCCCCTTCAGCCCGCTCCGGGCCCGGCTTCCTGATGCTGACGGGTATATCTTTGGTGGAGGATACCCGGAGCTCTTTTTACCGGAGCTGGAAGGAAACGATCGTATGCGTGAAGCTGTCGCGGAACAATCAAGGGCAGGTTTCCCCATCTATGCAGAATGCGGCGGCCTTATGTACCTGACCGATACCGTCCTGCTGAAGAAAGGCTGGCAGGGAAGGGATCGCGAAGAATCGTTTACTATGTGCGGCGTCTTTCCCGGAAAAACGATCATGCCTTCCCGCCGGATAATCAGCTATGTGGAAGGCGAGAGTCTTGGGCAAAATCCCCTCGGAGCAGGACATTTCAGGGGGCATGAGTTCCATTACTCAGATGTCGCCCTCTCTCCGGAAACGAAGTATTCCTACCTCCTTTCACGCGGGGATGGGATCTGCGACAACCGGGATGGCGCGGTTACCGGAAATACCCTCGGCTCCTACACGCACCTCCACCCTGTCACATCACGGGCGCTACTTGCAGGGTTCATCGGGACCTGCCACCGGTTGTCCGCGAACCGAAGCAGCAGGTAAGATATAAGAGAAAGGCCAAATGTAGCTCTTATGATGATTTATATTGACGGCAGGTTCGTGCCCCGTGAGGAAGCGAAACTTTCTGTCTTTGACCATGGTTTTCTTTATGGAGATGGAGTTTTTGAGGGCATCCGCGCCTACAACGGGCGTGTTTTCCGACTGAGAGAGCACCTCGACCGGCTCTTTGATTCTGCCCGGACCATCGATCTTACCGTTCCGGTCTCCAAGGAAGAAATGGAAGAGATAATTCTTGAGACACTCCGGAAGAATAATCTTCGCAACGGCTATATCCGCCCGATCGTCACCAGGGGCGTTGGTGACCTCGGACTCGATCCTCGTAAATGCCCAAAGCCTTCAATCATTGTGATAACTGTTGAATGGGGCGCCATGTATGGCGATCTTTACGAGAAAGGATTAAAGGCCATAAGCGTCTCGGTCCGTCGGAATCCTGCAGATGCGCTTCCCCCGAATGTGAAAAGCCTGAACTACCTGAACAATATTCTCGGAAAGATCGAGGCTAATTATAAGGGAGGGGATGAAGCCATCTTTTTTGATACCAATGGTTATGTTTCAGAAGGATCAGGGGATAATATATTCGTGGTAAAAAACGGTATCGTCTATACTCCTCCGACCCTTAACAACCTGCGGGGCATCACCCGTGCCGTGGCTCTCGAGATCTGTCAATCGATGGGAATTACCACGATCGAGCAGAACCTCGGCTATTATGATCTGTATTCTGCCGATGAAGTGTTTGTTACCGGGACGGCAGCAGAAGTTGCCCCGATATCTCTCATTGACGGACGGGCTATCGGTACCGGGAAACCGGGTCCGGTCACCCGCCAGTTGATGGCAGCATTCAGAACGGTAACCGAGACGGAAGGAACCCCAATCTATCCCTGATCTTCTTCCTCCACAATTTATTTTTACGTTGACGATCAAATTAAGAGAGCACTTTGCTGCTATAGTGTAGTCCGGCCAATCATTTCGGCCTTTCACGCCGAAGACTGGGGTTCGAATCCCCATAGCAGCACTCTTTATCAGTTACCATATTCCCTTGATGAAATAGCATCATTTCACCAACTTCTTCTAAGCTTGACCGGTTGATGGTCCAGGGTATATCCGCGTTTCCCCGACGGATACCACACTGACGGATATATCCTCCTTCCAAGTAACCCGAACTGAAGTTCCACAAATCGGGTTGGACCCTACATTTCGCGGGTCACCCTCAAAAAATAATATTTCTGGCAAGCCGGCCCCATCAACTCAAGGATTTCTGTCACCACCTCATCCAGATTCACAATAAACCGCCGTATCTGAGAATTCACAGAGATAGTGACCTCGGCAGGCCTCATGAACAACATGAAGATCCACTTCATTGTCGGGTTCTGGATCGGCTTCTTCAACTGGTTCTTCACACTCTTCCCTGTCGCCTTCAACCTCGCCCGCAACAGCCATTCAGCAACAGAATAAACAAACAGGCACAGCACCATAATCATGGAAAGAGCACCGATCCTGCTCTCCTTTTTCAGAAATACCGGGGCGACATGGAAACTATTGTCCTTTAAAAACCGGAATCCCCGTTCCACGGACTGCTGGCCCTTGTAATACAGAAGCACCTGTTCTGCATCAAGATCCAGGTCATTCGTCGCAACCACGAACCTGCCCAGATACGACTTCTCCTGCTCGATGACCTCGGTATTTACCTCGAGAGGAGATGCAACGGAATAGACAATCGCTACCTGATCCTGCTTTCCCGGTCGTCCTCTCTTTTTGTTCTTCTTCTTCACTGTGGGAATGACCTCGATCTTTTCTGGAGAGAGGAACGGTTGTTCCGAAAACCATCGTTCAGCGGCCATCCTCGCGTCAGGTTCACAGGCAAATTCTTTTGAACTCAGTTTTCTCCAGGATTTCTGAGCGGTCTTGAGGCGTTTATCGAGGTTTCGGACATAGGTCTTCTCCCTGGCCTGTCTCCCTTTTTCTGAAAAGACGAGAACCCATTTCTGCGGTATACCGCCATATTCCGAATAGCATTCGTGGAGATAGTATCCTTCAATATTCGCAGGGATCATCGGGACATCGGAAACCAGCAGTGACTTGACTTTATCAATAGTAGCTGGTGGACGACTGATCCAGAACGTGTGTCTGCCCAGGGTTTTGAGGTTGTGTTCAGTGTAAAATGCACTGTCCGCAACATAGTAGGCCTTGTCTGTGATGTTCAGGTTCTCTTTTACCTTCTGGATGGTTTCCAGGGGGATTTTCTTATCTGACTCGTTGCCCGAATAGGGCTGGGTGAAGAGAGGAATTCCATGCTGGTTGGTGACCATCGCAAGGACGAACTGTTTGAGGTCCCAGCGATGGTCCTTGTTGTGACCATGTGTGATGGTGATGGTGCGAAACTCATCGTCATCGGGTTCGTACTCACCATGGACACTGAATGTCGTGGTATCTGCATGGAGTAGATGGGTGCCAAATGCCATTTTCTCCATGACTTTGAGAACGATCTTGTTGAATAGATCTGTGGACCTGTATTCGTAAATCCGGTCGAGTGTGCGAAGGATTGTGTCATCGGTGAAATGGTTGGGTGTAACTCCGGGTCCAAATAACTGTTCTGTGGCAAGGTTGTCAAAAAACCGCGAGAACATGTAGACACGTCGTTCGTTGAACCCGAGTCCGTTCAGGATCATGGCCTTGATGATGTCTGAATGGGAAAGCGCGTGGTTCCTTGTCTTGGGGAGTTCCTGGTCCAGTACTTGGGTGATCCCCAGTTCATCTATGATGCCTGCAACCAGTCCAAGATGGCCTATTTGCCGGGATGAGAGGTTATCTGAGGTAGTGTAAGGAATTTGCTGTAAAAGCGAAAACCCGATCCTATACAATAGCCATTCACCACTTGAAGGGAAAAACAATACGAATTGGCTTCAGGATCTATAGTATCGTTTCCACTGGAACTAATTAAAAGGATACACTAATCAACACCGTTTTTCCCTTCTTGATATACACGGCCATTGATCCGCCGCCGGGGCGCCCTTCGGGGGCGGCAGCGTTTATCGTGCCTTGATTGAATTACTCAGCACTAATATCCACAGGGCAGAATGACAACTTAGACTCCGGCACCTGGACCTCGAATTCACTCATATTCAGGTAACGGTTCCCCGTGATCCACTCCTCGTTCATATCCATTAAGATCGAACCAATGAGACGAATCACTGAGTCAGGACTTGGAAACGCGCCAACGACCTTACTTCGGCGTTTTATCTCGACATTGACCCTTTCGACCATGTTTGTCGTGCGAATTCTTTTCCAGTGACTTTTCGGGAAGGCCCGGTAATTACCTACATCAAACAAAAATCGTTCAATGGTATCGGCTGCTTTGAGGTACCCCATCTTGTCCAATTCCTGTGCCACTACCCCTAATTCATCCTCATCCCCATTCAGTTTCTCCTTGATCATCGGGACTACCAGAGGATATGCTTTCTTTGGAAGATTGCGCATTATCGCCCGAAGATAATGAACATGACATAATTGCCAACTTGCACCAGGGAATGCCTGAATGACTGCATTCCTGATTCCTTTATGCCCATCTGAAATTACCAGCTGAGTGCCAACGAGACCCCGGTTCTTGAGGTCCTCGAAAAGTGATAACCAGAATCCTTCATCTTCCTGATCTGCGACTTTGATGCCAAGGATCTCACGATACCCGTCTGCTCTCACCCCGACAATGAGCAACACAGCCTGGTTGACATATCTACTTCTCTGACGTATTTTGAGATATGTCGCATCAACGATGAGATAGATAATCGGTTGCTCAATGGGCCGGTTCAGAAACTCCTGGACCTGTACATCAAGTTCTGTAGCCATCCTTGATACCGTATCTGCGGACACACCTTGAATTCCTAATTGACTCATAATTGATTGAATTCTCCTCGTAGAGACTCCTTCCTTATACGACTCAAGAATTGCATTGATCACGGCACGTTCAACGCGGCTATACTTCTCAAACACTGATGTTTCAAAGGAGATATCTCTGAAATCTGGTTTTGAGAGTGTTATCTCTCCGAACCGTGTCATGAGTCTCCGGGATTTCTTTCCGTTACGGTAGGCCTTGCGAGTGGGTGATCGTTGATATCGTCCAGCTCCGGCCTGTTTCTCGGCCTCATACTCCATTACCAGGTTCAAGAAAAAAGCCAGGAGCGCTTTTATTCCACTATCCTGATCGTCAATATATTGCTCCACAAAATCTAATAGTTCCATGACCCCGTTCTCCTTTGTTGGTCCTTAGGATACGGGGTCTCTGAATTTACAGAACTTTTCCTACACTATC
>Ga0302247_1001243_pt1 | contig 20233 bp, 17 predicted proteins | sample AAG_UR_Ile_MG_FD_193529 | JGI IMG/M metagenome (GOLD analysis project Ga0302247, IMG submission 193529) | Enriched activated sludge microbial communities from anaerobic digester in WTTP, New Holstein, Wisconsin, United States - AAG_UR_Ile | ecosystem: Engineered > Bioreactor > Anaerobic >...
CTGAAGAAAATCCAGCGCGGCGAAGAAGGAAGAAGAAATCTCAGTGAATTGGGGTAAGAAAACGGATCGAAGAAGATCCCATTTCAAACCGCCCGTTTTGGGCCAGTTTCATCTCGCCGGTGGCACAGCCCGTCTCGCCTCCGTTCACCGCCAGTGATGACACCACGGTACAGGTCCGAGAGGTCTATTCCGGCGACCTCGTCTGCGAACCGATCGCCCACGAGACCTTCGCGATGACCGTTGACTTCAGCCCGGATGGCCAACGCCTCCTCACCGCCTCGTTTAAGAACGCCGCTCACCAGTGGGACTTGCGCCCCGGCGGCGCCTTTCCGGCCACCCTCCGCGACCGCGAACCGGTCCGCGTTGTCGCCTTTATCCCTCCGCCGAACTGTTTGCCTACGACGTCAGCGACCCTCACGAACAACACAGGCACGGTCCAGCACACCGTGACCCCAGTGCCTCGACAACCACAGCTATTCTTCCGGGCCAGGCAGGTGCGCTAAACAGCAAGGGGAACAAACTGCGCCGGGCGAACCGCGCGTTCGGCGCACAGCCTGCACCTCAGCGTCCGCATCCTGGAATCGCGTCCGCACATGGCTCAGGCGATCGTCTCCTTCACCCACTCCGGGAACTCGCGCCAGGGCAGGGCGGTGACGCCGTGGGGCAGGGGCGTCCGGCGCGCCACGGCGCAGACCAGCATCGGCGCGCCACCTTCCTTGCCGAGCAATTCTCTCAGGCGGAGCAACCCCTGGGCATGGCCCGGCAGCGGCGTGGCGGTCTGCTTGATCTCGACTGGGATAAACTCCCCGCCGACACCGATGAGCAAGTCCACTTCGAGGCCGTCGTGCGAGCGCCAGAAGTACAGGTCCGGTCGGTGTCCGGCGGCGGCAAAGGCCTTCACGGCTTCCATCACCGCCCAGCCTTCGAAGAACGCTCCGCCCATCGCTCCCCGCCAGAGGGCCTCGGAACTGGGTTGTCGGGTGAGATGGGCCGCCAGTGCGGAATCGAGGAAATAGGCCTTGGGGGCTTTGACGGGGCGCTTGCCCAGGTTGCGATGAAACGGCGGCAGCAGCCAGACGAGATAGGAAGCTTCGAGCACCGAAAGCCAGGCTTTGCAGGTGGGTTGCGTTACGCCGCAATGCCGGCTCAGGTCCGACAAGTTCAATTCCTGTCCGTGCCGGGCGGCGCAGAGACTCAGGAACAGCTCGAAGGTGCGCAGGTCCTTCACGGCCTGCAACGGGCGCACATCGCGTTCGACGTACGTCTGAAGATAGCCATTGAGCCAGACCTCGCGCGCCGCGGGTTCGAGCACCACTGAGGGGTACCCGCTTCGCCAGAGCAACTCCGGAAGTTCGACCGCGGCGTGCGGCAGGATTTCAGCCTCATCCGAGAAGTTTGTGTGGGCTGGCGGAAGTTGTTGGTCCGGAATGCGCAGGAACCAGTCCGAAATCTGGCGCTCCGGTCCCTCCTGCCATGCACGTGGCCGTCCTGGCAGCACCCGGGGCCCGCCCGTGTGGCCCATGGCTGACCATCCACTCAAGTATCCTCGTAACGAAGGTGTTGTGCATGAGAAGCCGGCTCCAGGGCTTGGGGAAACCCGTGAAGAAACGCTACCCCAGACGCTCAAGGAGGTGGAGGTGGGGCGGGGTCTGGGGCAGCGCCCCAGTTGGCTCGCACGGAAGCCGTTGATCCGACGCCACACACAACCCTGTCGTGATGACCCGGATTTCACCGGCGGCGAAAGGCAGGAGGTCTAGGAGGGCGACGCGACCGGCCAGCGAGTCGCTCATGTTGTGCATCAGTCCGAACTTCTGGGAGCCGCTCAGAAGGAAGCGCCCGTGGAGTTGGCGCCGGGCATCGATGCGCAGCTTCAAGTAGCTGAAGAGGGCCGGCACGTACTGCACTTCGTCGAGCACCACCGGGCGCTCGCCGAACTGGTCGAGAAAGCCGTTCGGATCGGCGGTGGCGAACTGACGCTGCAGCGGGTCGTCGAAAGAGACATACGCAGCGTCCGCCGCCTCGTGTTGGAGGAAGGTTGTTTTACCCGATTGGCGAGGGCCGGTAACGAGCACGGCGGGGAACAGGCGACGGGCGTGTTGGAAGACTTCGGCCAGTTGACGATCCCAGTACATGCTGCCATTTTCAAGACACAGACTTGAAAATGTCAAGGCAGTTCTCGCTGCGGTTCGATCGAAACGCCAACCAACGCCAGACAAAAGCCAAAACTCGATCCTCATCTTCTTCTCGCCCCGCCCCCGGCCACGGACGCAGCTCTCTCCCGTCGGTCAAGGCGGGAGAGGCACCGGCGGAGGGCCTGAAGTCCATGCTGCGAGGTCATGAACCGACGAGAAGCCGCCTTCTGTCTTCCCGAACTCAACCAATCAAGTCACCCATGAACACGCACTGCGCCTGCCCAGACGTTGCTTGAGGGCAACGGAGTCAACCAGGTCAGCGAACAGGAGCGTGACTTGGCGGGTGGCGTGCTTCTGACCGAAGGCCAGGAGTTCGTTTGCCGGAGTCGATGTGGCACTCACCTGCATGGCGAGATGCTGAACGGCCGGGCAGCCTGATTGAGGATGGCCACACCGTGCGCGCCACAGTGCAGCCGTGCCAAGGCCAATCGCGGCGCGGGAAGCCCGGATACACCGCATGCTTTTTAACGACGCACAAGGAAGACCCCTTCCTCGCCGCAGGACGAGACCCACCAGGCCGAGACAGGCAAGCCATGGGCGGCGAACAAACGTTCCACCAACTCGGGGGTGTGCCGATACGAAAAGAATAGACGCAGCCCATCGGCCGGTTGAAAGGTGAATGTGTGCGAGTCGATGCGGATATCGGTGCGCCGCACGAATTGGAACAAGGCGGCGATGCGCAGCAGCCGCGATCCGGGAGGATGCTCTTCGATTCGAAAGGTCGTCGTTCCGTCGTGTGAGTCGACACCCAGGTCCGACAGGAACACCAGAAGCCACTCTCGCGTCAGCCCGTTGTCGTAGAGCGGCAGTACCCGGGCCACCCCCTCTTGATAGTTGGAGCCTGGCGCGAGATTGGCGCTGCAGAGCAGGAGATCGCCAGGCCGAACCAAGGCCGCCAGTCTGGGAAGAATCTTCTCGGGCTCGAAATTGGGCAGCATGCCGAAGAAGGTGATAAGACGCGTGGCGCGGGAGATGGGCTGTGCATCCAGGATGGACGGCAGATCATCCGCCTTTGCCAGATCGCACACGAGGGGAAAGCAGCGTTCAGGGGGGATGATGGAGCGGGCGGCCTGCCAGGATGTCAGGACGAGAGCGGTGCTGACGTCGATCGGGGTGTAAGACGGTGCGCTTCCTTGGAGGCGGCTGAGCAGGGCGCAGTCCTTCGCGCCGCCGCCACAACCCAGGCCAATCACGTGCACCGTGCCGGGGCTGACGATTCTCGAAGTCTGCTCGATCGCACGGTGGTAGGCGGCGGCGACTTCGGGGCGTGTGCGTGCCGGCGAGTAGGCGTCGTGCAGCGCCAACCATTTCTGGGCCTGCTTGATGCTGTCGTAATGGAACTTGTGGTTGATGGCGCCTTGACGCAGGGAGTCCAGGAGGTCGCCGCGCACCGCATCCGGAAACTGGCTGGAATGGATCGTGACTTGAACGGTTGCGGTCATAGAGTGGTTCGAGATACAGGCTAGAAAAGGCCGCACGCACGCATTTCATCCTCGAAGTTGGGCCTCAGGTCCGCCAGCGGCTGATTGATCTCGCGGTAGTATGTGTAATCGAGCATCCCGGTTGGCAGCCCTGCAAAGATCGGATGCGCCTTGGCCCATTCATCCTGTGGCGGGAATAGAGTTTGCGCCCCGTGGGGCCTGCCTGCCGCGCCTGCCTGCGCCGTGCCCGATACGGCAGACAGGCTGCTGCGCTTTGCGGCACAGGCAGGGCGCGCGGCCTACAGCGGGAGTCTCCATCTGCTGTAGGCCCGATGCCATCACCGGGCGACAGAAGACCGCCAACAACCAAATGCACCGAAGAGGATCGATTGCCCGACGGGGGAGTTGGACTTTGCCGTCTGACGCAATACACTCGAATCCATGAAACGTTCGAGGCGCTCGGCATCGGTGGTTTTGGGACTGCTGCAGACCGCGTGTTCGGCGAAGCCGGACGAGAACCTGCAGCGCACGGTCGAGGCGGCGACGCGGGCGGCGCGCGACGGCGCGCAGATTCTTTGCACGCAAGAGCTGTTCCGCTCGCGCTATTTCTGTCAGAGCGAGGACTACGCCCACTTCGCCCTGGCCGAGCCGATCCCCGGTCCCTCGACGAAGGCTTTCCAGAAAGTTGCGCGGCGCCATCGCGTGGTGGTGGTCGCCTCGCTGTTCGAGAAGCGCGCCCCGGGCTTGCATCACAACACCGCGATTGTGATCGACGCGGACGGCACTCTGCTGGGTCGCTACCGGAAGATGCACATCCCGGACGACCCGCTTTATTACGAGAAGTTCTATTTCACGCCCGGCGACCTGGGTTTCCAGGCATGGTCCACGCGCTATGGCCGCATCGGCGTCCTCATCTGTTGGGATCAGTGGTATCCCGAAGCCGCCCGGCTCACGGCGCTGCAAGGGGCGGAGTTGTTGTTCTACCCGACGGCCATCGGCTGGCATCCGGCCGAGAAGGCCGCGCTTGGCGCCGTGCAACACGGGGCCTGGGAGACCATCCAACGCGCCCACGCGGTGGCCAACGGCTGCCCGGTGGCTGCGGTCAATCGCATCGGCTTCGAAAAGGCCGATAGCGGTGATGGAATCGAGTTCTGGGGGCAGAGCTTCGTGGCGGGGACTTCGGGCGAACTCCTGGCCAAGGCGAGCGCGGACAAGGAGGAGAACCTCCTGGTGAGCGTCGACCTTGCGGCGTCGGAGGTGACCCGCACGCATTGGCCATTTCTGCGCGACCGGCGCATCGACGCTTACGGCGGGCTGATGCGACGGTGGGGGCAGTGATCTGCGGGTTGAGAGTGGTTGATGGTCCTGGTGCGGATTGGACTGTTGGATGTCAGTTCTCCATGGACCGCCACTCTCGGAGGGCCGATCCAGCGGTGGCAGGGGAGGCCCAGACCGATGACGGTGATTGTATCGAGCCAGGGTCTCGCGGAAGTCACCGATGCGGATCGTCCGCGGGAATCTCGACAACACGTCCGGTACGGGCGGACTCATAACAGGCGGCGATCATCTGTTGGCTGCGCAGGCCAAGGGCGCCGCTGTTGGCCGGGTCGCGCCCTTCGATAACGGCCTGGCTGAACTCCTCGATTTCGGCGCGGTAGGTGTTGACGGGTGCTGGACAGATTGGCGTGGCCTGGTTGCTCACGCGGGTCTGCTGTGCGTCGTAGGCCGCCGCGCCTGGCTGCAAGCAGGCCACCATTTCCCCGTGGTCGCCCTGCCCGATGGTGCCGGCGGCGAGAATGCTCCCGCACGAGCCATACACCTCGAGGCGGTTCTGGCTGGCCTCGTCCGGCATGCAGAAGAAAGTGTCCACAACGCCCAGCGCCCCGCACGCGAACTGGAGCGAGGCGACGGCGCCGTCTTCGGACTCGTACCCATGAACGACGCGGCTGGTGAGGCAGCTTACGGCGCGGACGGGTCCGAGCAGCATCTCGAGCAGGTCGATGCAGTGTCCGCCCATGTCCATGAGCGACCCTCCCCCGCCCAGGGCTGGATCCTGGCGCCACGCGCCGGGGATGGGCGGATACCAGCACGAGAGCTGGGCGCGGGCGAAGACTGGCTGGCCGATTCGGCCTGTGCAAATGAGTTCGAGGGCCGCCTGGTGCTGGGCGAGAAAACGCATCATGAAAGCCGTGCCGAGCCGAACCTGTGCCTGGCGGCACGACGCGACCATGGTCTCGGCTTCGGCGACGGTCAGGCCGAGCGGTTTCTCGCAGAGGACGTGCTTGCCGGCCCGGGCGCAGGCGAGCGCCTGTTCGAGGTGAAGGCGTGGCGGCGATGCGATGTAGACGGCATCGAGGTCCTGACGCAGGAGATCGTCCACGCTGGCGGCGGCTTGCGCGCCGAACTGGGTCGCCACCTCGGCATTGGTTTGGGCCTGGCGACTGTACACGGCCACGAGTTGCGCGTTGCGCGCGGTCGCAAGGCCTTCGGGGATCGTGCGTCGCCGGGCGATGCCCGTCGAGCCGATGACGCCCCAGCGGATTGTGCGGGTCATTGGATTGCCCTCGATTGGATGGAGTCACTTCGCATAGGCGCGGAGGACCTTTTTGATGGCGGCGCCGATCTGCTCGCAGTGGTGCGGCTCGTAGGTCGGGAACGCGAAGCAGGTGAAGGTATGGCTCTGATGCCAGACGGCATTGGGCACCTCGACCTGTGTGTAGTCCGCACTGGCCGGATTGGTGTACTCCCTGGATTTGAAAGGGAAGCCCGAGCGGCCGAAGGCATTGCCGTCCTGAAAGGCGCGTTCGGTGTGGCATTGCGGCCAGAAAACCTTCCAACAGGGCGCTCCTTCGGCGCCGACCGCTTTGACGAACTCCGCGATATCGCATCGCATGGCCTCGATATCGAGCGAGAAGGCCATGACATACCAGCCGTTCTGCCGTTCGGGGGTGTCGATGGGGCGATGCTTGATGAGCGGTTCGTCGGCGAGGGCGTCGATGATGATCCGGGCGTTGCGGCGGCGGCGAGGCATGTTCCAGGTGTCCATGCGATCGAGTTCGGCCAGGCCGATGGCGGACTGCATCTCGGTCATGCGGTAATTCCAGCCGACCATGTTGTGGATATAGGAGAGCCTCTGTTCCATTTCGAGAAGGTTGAGCCGGTCTTTGACGTCGTAGCCATGGTCGCGAAAACTGCGGGCGGCCCAGGCGAGGTCTTCGTTGTCTGTGGTGACCATGCCGCCCTCGCCGCCTGTGGTGAAGGTCTTGTTCTGGCAGAAACTGCAGCCGGCGATGTCGCCGAGCGTGCCGGTCTTCTTTCCCTTGTAGACGCCGCCGAACGCCTCGGCGTTGTCTTCGATGACGAAGAGCCGATGTTCCTTGGCGAAGGCGTGGATCCGGTCCATGTCGCACACGTTGCCGTAGAGATGCACCGGCATCACCGCCTTCGTCCGTTCGTTGACCAGCCGCCGGGCCGATTCCACGCTCAGACAATGGTCATCGATGTTCACATCGGCGAACCGCGGAATGGCGCCGGCCTGGACGATCGAGAAACTCGATGCAATGAAGGTGTAGCTGGGCACAATCACCTCGTCGCCCGGCCCGATCCCGAGGGCCGTGAGGCCGACGTGCAGCGCAGCGGTGCCGGTGGCCACGCTGATCCCGTAGGCGCTGCCCTGCCAGGCCGCAAAACGCTTCTCGAACTCCATCCCCTTGCGCCCCGTCCAGTAGTTCACTTTCCCGGAGCGCAGGGTCTGCTCGACCGACTGGATCGCGTTGTCGTCAAAAGAGGGCCAGGGCGGGAGCGGGTCCCGAACGGCGGGCTCACCGCCGTGCAGGGCGAGTTCGCGGGGCGTCGAGGATATGGCTGACATGGGACGCATTGAACAGCCTGCGCCGCGTTTCGGCAACACGATTCGATGCGGTGCACCTGGTTGTCGTCGGTGTAGTGTCGCCCGGTGAGGGCAGCGGGCCTACAACCGATGGAGACTGCCGGTGTAGACCGCGTGTCCTGCCTGAGCCGCAAAGCGCAGCGGCCTGTCTGCCGTGTCGGGCACGGCGCAGGCAGGCGCGGCAGGCAGGCCCCACGCGGCGCCGACTCGATTTCCACCGACAACCTCCAGATGCACTGTGTGATTCAATGTTGGCGTCCGGGCTGTGGCTGCGGCTTCGCCGCGCTGTCGCGCGCTGCCGTTCATCGGCGATCGGCGTCGGCAGGCGCATCCAATCCGGGTCCGGCGCCGAGTCTTTGCCGTGCCCGGGCCTGGAGGTCGGCCGGTTCGAGGGCCAGGAGCCGATCGAGGTTGGCCGGCGAAAGGCGGCGGGTGAGCCAGCGTGCCCCTTCCCCGCGCATCGCCTGGTCCGGATCGTCGAGCGCGCGCAGCATGCGGTGGGCTACCGCGGTGTGGAGACGTTCGAGCCGCCCCAGCAGTCTGAGCAACTCGAGCCGCACCGGGCCCGGTTCGGTCGTGCTGGCTTCGATCAAAGCGTTCCGGGCCTCGAGATTGGTTTCGGCGATTTGAGACAGGACCTCGTTGATTCGCATTCGCAGCAGGCCGTCCTCGTCCGCGAGCAGCGGATAGAGATGCGCGAGGGCCTTGTCGCCCCCTGCCGCCCGGAGGAACTGCGCCAGGGCGGCCCACGGCGAATCCGGTTTTCGTTCGAACGCCGACAGGACGGTCGGGATGGCATCGACGGCCTGAGGCCCGAGGTCTGCGAGGGCGTTCAAGAGATGCGCGTGCAGTGAAACGGGAGCTTCGGAAAACACCGTGGCCAATGGCTGAGCGGCTGCAGGGCCAATCCGCCCAAGCGCATAAGCCGCCTGCCTCCATTCTACCGCGTTCCGAGTCGAAGTCGGCCTGCGGATCAAGCGCGTCAATGCGGGCACGGCCGGCTCCGCCCCGGGGCCGAGAATCGCGAGGGCTACCAGGGCATGACGCCGCGCGCCGCGGATCGAGTCGATATCCAGCCAGCGGATGAGGGTTCCGTATGTGGCGGGGGCCCAGCGCGCGCTCGCTTCGAGCAAGGGCCAGGCCAGAATAGGGTCCGGTCGGCGGATTGCACGGATCAACGTCGGCACCGCGCGCGGACCGAGCGATAAGACGGCCTCTCGCGCAGCCGTGACCCGCTCAGGGTCGTTGGCGGTCAGGTCGGCAGCCCAATCCATGAGCGGCCGTCCCTCGTAGGCGGGTTGCCGGCATCGCCACGCCGAGGTCATGGAGATTGCAGCCGTCAGGCTCAGAATCAGCCCCAGCGCCAGCAGGAAACGGGTTCGTTGCCAGAACGAGTTTCGCGGCGGCAGCGTTGTCCCTTGCGCGCACATAGCGAGCATCATCGTTCAAGGCGGCCTGGAATGCGAGGTTCTTTCAGACTCCTCTCAGTCTGTGCATGAATGCATGGAGGCATCGGAACGTCCATATCGCGTGCACTTGCGGCAACACCAAACACACAAACACATGAAGGACAATCTGATGCGGATTCTCACCCGGAGTATGGCGTGCGTGGCCCTTGTCACTCTGCCTGTCTCGCTCGAAGCCGGCGAGGCCACGCCGCCCAGCGGCGCTGTGAAGCTTTCGGCTGAAGAGATCAGTCAGGGATTCCGTCCTGTTTTCAACGGGGTCGACCTGAAAGGCTGGCACTATCGCAACCCCAACGGCCCCAAGAGTTGGAGCGTCCAGGATGGCCTGCTGGTGAACACCTTGCCGCCCGGCGGGCACGGGACCGATTTGATTACGGATGAGAAGTTTAAGAACTTCACCGTCCGGTACGAGTACAAGATTCCGCCCGGCGCCAACAGCGGGTTCTATCTGCGCGGGCGCTACGAGATTCAGATTCTCGACGATGGGAATGCGACCCGGCCATCCAACAGCAGCAACGGCTCGCTCTACAGCCTGGTGGCGCCCTCGAAGATGGCGTCGAAGAAGGCCGGTGAATGGCAGACGGTCGAGGCGACGATCGTCGACAACCGGATCACGGTCATCCTCAACGAGCAGAAAATCATCGACAACGTCGTCGTGGACCGCCCGACGGGCGGCGAGCTCGATCGCAATCTCGATCAGCCCGGCCCGATCTTCCTTCAGGGAGATCATGGGGCGGTCACCTTCCGCAACATTCGCGTGAAACCGCTTCCTTGATGCGGGAAACGAGGCTGAGAATGGGGACAGTGCATTTGTGAGTTGGCGATGGGAATGGAGTTTGCGCCGCGTGCCCCTACGCGGCCTGCAGCGGAGGTCTCCATCCGGTGTAGGCCCGGTGTCCTCTCTGGGCGACAGAATACCGACACCTGCCAGACGCACCGGACGGGAGTGGGCTGAAGATTCCGTTTGCCAACCGAGGCGGCGGCGGGAGAAACTGAACGCATGCTGCAGGCGGCCATCGACTGGATTCTGTGTGATGGCCCCGGCCAAGAATGCCAATCGGTCTGTAAACCATGAAAAGCGACAGAATGTCCGATCTGAATCGTAGGGAATTCCTCAAAGGCGGGTCGTTCGCGACCATGATGATGCTGATGGGCGGCATCCCGGTCAACGCGGCGGAGGACGCCGCGGACGGGGCGACCAGCTACACGGGCGAAGCCACGCCGGTGAATGTGGGCGTGATCGGCTGCGGTCCGTGGGCGCGCGAGTTACTCAAGACCCTGTCCACTCTTCCCAACGGGCCGGTCGTCGCCCTTTGCGACAACTATCCCGCGATGCTGCGGCGCGCCGGGACGTTGGCGCCCAACGCGCAGAAGTACGAGGACTACAAGCAACTGCTGGCCGACAAGAATGTCCAGGCGGTGGTGATTGCCACGCCAACGTATCTGCACAAGGACATTGCAATCGATGCCCTGAAGGCCGGCAAACACGTCTACTGCGAGGCGCCTATGGCCAGCAGCATCGAGGATGCCCGCGCCATCGCGAAGGCTGCGCAGGACGCCTTCCAACTCAATTTTCAGGTCGGCCTGCAGAGCCGGGCCGACAGGCAAATCTACTATCTTGCCAATTTCATTCGCTCAGGCGTCCTGGGCAAACCGCTTAAGGCCCGCCAGCAGTTTCACAAGAAGCAAAGCTGGCGCCTTCCATCGCCCAACCCGGAGCGCGAGAAGGAGATCAACTGGCGTCTGGACCGGGCCCTCTCGCTCGGACTGATCGGCGAGCTGGGCGTGCACCAGATCGACATCGGCAGTTGGTACTTGAACGCGCAACCGCTCTCGGCCACCGGCTTCGGCTCGCTGGTGCAGTGGAAGGACGGACGCGAGGTGCCGGACAACGTGTTTGTGGTGCTCGAGTATCCGGGCGGTGTCTTTCTCCAATTCGAGGCGACACTCGGCAATTCGTTCGAGTCGGAGTTGAGTGTGTTCTACGGCACCGACTGCGCGGTCATGATGCGCGACCGCCGCGCCTGGATGTTCAAAGAGGCGGACGCCCCGCTTCTGGGCTGGGAGGTTTACGCCCGCAAGGACGCCTTCTACAACGAAAGCGGCATCGCTCTGGGCGCCGGCAACACCAAACAGGAGGCCCAGAAAACCAAAGACGACGAGCCCGCGGAAGTTGTGGTCGACGAGAAATCGCCGCTGCAATACGCGTTGGGCGCATTCCTCAAGAACAGCGACACGCTCGGTTCGGGCGTGGCCGACTTCAAGGAGAACTTCGATGTCAGCGACACGGCGGCTCTCAAGGAGTACGTCGGGGAACTGCAAAAGGAGAAGAGCTGGCTGCCGGCGGCCACATGGCGCGACGGCCTCGACTCGACCGTCACGGTGGCGACCGCCAACCAGGCCATCCTCAAGGCCGAACGCATCGTTTTCAAACCCGAGTGGTACGAATTGGCCTAACCCGCATATTTCGCACCCCGTCTGTGCATATGGCAGTCAGACTTCGCAAGAGGACTGCTATGCGGGTTAGAAAACACAGCCAATCTGAATTTTCCCGTTTCATCTCCCATCTAAGACCAAAACAACAAATATGAAAATGCATCTGCTGAAATCGACTCTGACACTCGCCGTCGCCCTGGCCTGCGCCATGCTCGCCCAGGCCGCCGACGACTTGATCAAATACGCAGCCAGACCCGGCTGCCTGGTGAGCATCGACGGCACATCGACCATTCACGACTGGACAACCAAAGGCGCGATCATCGGCGGTTCGTTCGAGGTCGAGCCCGAGTTCCTCACCGACAAGACGCTCAAGTCGGTCAAGAGCCTCACGACCAAAGAGGTCAATCCCAAGGTCCAGGTCAAAATCCCCGTCAAGTCCCTCAAGAGCCAGGTCCTGCTCGGCGCATCGAAGATGGATGAAGTCATGCAGGAAGCCATGCGCATGAAGGACAACCCGGACATCCTCTACACGCTGAAGGAAATGATCGTCAAAGGCGACGTGCCGGCCTCAGGCAGCCCGGTCAAGTTCGACACCAAAGGCGATCTGACAATCTCCGGCGTCACCAACACGATCGATATGGAGGTCACCATGACCCGCGTCGCCGACGATCGAATCAAATTCTCCGGATCGAAGGTTCTCAAGATGACGGACTACAAGGTGCCGCCCCCGGCCCCCAACATCCTGGGCATGAGCCCGATCAAAACCGGCGACGAAGTCACGATCAAATTCGAGTGGCTCCTCGCCCTGCAGAAAACCGACGCCGCCGCGAAATAGCGGGCTGACGCGATCGTCGGATATTCCTTTGCGCAAGCGCGGCCCGACCGGCCGCGCTTTGCGCTTTTCATCGGGGCGTTCCGATCCTAACACACGCTTCGCAAAAGCCGGCCTCACAAAAACCGGTTGCGCATCGCCGTTTGCTGGGCCACTAGTAGTGCCATGTTGGCCAAGGTGGGTTCGGCAGCCGTTAATGGAATCGAGGCCTATGCCGTCGAAGTCGAGGTGAACTCCGGCTGGGGCGATACGACCATCGTCATCGTTGGCCTGCCCGATGCCGCCGTCAAAGAATCGCGCGATCGCGTCACCACCGCCCTCAGCAACTCCGGTTTTCGATTCCCGCTGGGCCGCATGACGATCAACCTCGCGCCGGCGGACGTGAAAAAGGAGGGTCCCAGCTTCGATCTCCCAATCGCAGTCGGCATGATCGCCGCCAGCGAGCAGATGCTCCTCGATCAGTTGGACAATTTCCTCATCATCGGCGAACTGGCCCTCACCGGCGCCGTTCGCCCGGTCAAGGGCGTCCTGCCGATCGCGCTGCGCGCCAAGGCCGACGGGAAGACCGGGCTGCTTGTGCCTCCGGACAACGCCGCGGAGGCCGCCGTGGTCGCGGGCCTCAACGTGATTCCCGTCCAGAACCTGCGTGAGGCCGTCGCTTTCCTCGAAGGCGAAATCACGCTCGCCCCCGTCCGCCTCGACATGGCTCGGCTCTTCGCACAGCCGATCGAGGACGAACTGGATTTCGCCGATGTAAAAGGGCAGGAATCGGTGAAGCGCGCGCTCGAGATCGCGGCCGCGGGCGGACACAACGTGCTGCTCATCGGACCGCCGGGCACCGGCAAATCGATGCTTGCCAAGCGCCTTCCGACGATCCTGCCGCCCATGACGCTCGAAGAAGCGCTCGAGACAACGAAGATCCACAGCATCGTCGGCCAGCTCAACGGCCAGGCCCTGGTCACACGCCGGCCCTTCCGGACGCCGCATCACACGGCCAGCGACGCCGGCTTGCTGGGCGGCAACATCGTGCCCACGCCGGGCGAAATCTCGTTGGCGCACAATGGCGTTCTGTTCCTCGATGAACTGCCCGAGTTCAAACGCAGTGTCCTCGAGACCATGCGCCAGCCGCTCGAAGAGGGCCGCGTCACCATCTCGCGCGCCGCCGGCACGATGACCTTTCCGGCGGCGTTCATGCTCGTCGCCGCCATGAACCCAACCCCTGACGGCAAGATGCCGGGCGAATCGCGCTGCTCGCCGCGGGAGATCCAGAACTACCTGGGACGGATTTCCGGGCCGCTGCTCGATCGCATCGATCTCCATGTCGAGGTGCCGCCCGTGAAGTTTCGCGATATGACGGCCGAAGGCATGGGGGAACCGTCGGCGTGCGTCCGCGAAAGGGTCGTCGCCGCCCGAAAACGCCAGCAGGAGCGATTCGCCGGACGCTCGCGCGTCCCATGCAACGCCCGCATGACCAGCCGCGATCTCAAACGGTGGTGCGCCCTCGATGAAACGACGCTCGAAATGCTCAAGGTCGCCATGACCGACCTCGACCTGAGCGCGCGCGCCTACGACCGCATCCTCAAAGTGAGCCGGACCATCGCCGACCTTGCCGACTCCGACCGGATCGTCCCCGACCATCTGGCCGAGGCCATCCAGCTCCGCAGCCTCGACCGCCAGGTGTGGGGTCGATGAGGGTTGCGGGAGATGAAAGGCGCTACCGGTCTTGCTCTGCGTCTCTGCGTCTTGGCGTCTTTGCATTGAAGTCGGCTCGGCCCGGAGGGAACGCAGAGGGGCGAAGACGCAATGGCGCAAAGAGGGGGTGCGGGGTTACGGGCGAGTGAGAAGCCCGATTCGATGCAACCGCACGACCGGGGCCTGGAGTTCGCGCGACTTGAGTAAATCGACGTCAAACTCGGCCACCCAATCGTTGTGTTCCTCGGGGTCAATGAGCATCTGCTGGACCCGCCACGTCCGCTGGTCTTCCGATGGCAGCACATACGTGTGCCGCGTGTTGCGCGCGTTCGGATCGAGGCAAATCTGTTGGTGCTCGGCGAAGTAAAGTTCGAGCGTCTGGTCCAGGCGGTCGGGTGTCCATGTGTCTTGCGGGCTTTGGGCGGCGGCCGCGCCTTCCGTCGGCTCGGCCAACGCCGCCAAGGCGGCTTGGTAGTCGCCCACCACGCAACCTCGAAGGAAGGTGAAAATCACCGTTCGGATGGCGGCGGTGAATGCGCGCGTGTTCCGCGTGATGTCGGCCGCGGCATCGTCCGCGCCAGGAGGGCGCACCTCGGTCGCCGGCTCCGATTGTTGGGCGAGCTTCGTTCCGCGCATTTTCTCCCATTCGTCGAGCAGACTCGAATCCACCTGGCGGATCATGGCCGACAGGTAGAGTTCCATCTCGCGAATCGAATCTGTCTTGGCGGCGTCGGGGACAGTCTGGGCGAGGACCTTGAACACGCTGTTCAGATGCCGCAGCAGTAGCCCTTCGGAGCGCTGGAGTTCGTAATCGCGGATGTAATCGCCGAACGAGCGAAACTGTTCGAACATCTCGCGGGCGATCGATTTGGGCCGGATGTTCTCCTGGCCCACCCACGGGTGCTTGTTGGCGAAGGCGTTGAAGGTCGAGTAGATGAAATCGCGGTTGGGTTTGGGATATTCGAGTTTCTCGAGTTCGTCCATGCGCTCCTGGTACTCGAGTCCCCGGGCCTTCATGTCCGCCATCGCCTGCGACTTCACCCGGTCGAGTTGCTTGCGCAGGATGATGTCCGGGTCTTCGAGAATCGACTCGACCAGCGTGAGCAGGTCCAGCGCGTAATCGGGCGCCGCCGGATCGAGTGTCGGGACGGTCTCGATCAGATAGAGGGAGAGCGCCTGGTCCATCGAGAAATCGTCCTGCAAGTCCACGTTCACGCGCAGCTTGCGATCGGGATGGTCCGCCTCGGCCCGGTCGGCCCGCGGAATGAACTCGACGATCTTGCGTTCAAGCAGCGAGCGAAACAGTTGCCACGCCCGACGCCGATGCGCCCTTTTCCCCTTGGGCGATTCATGGCTGTCGCGAATCAGTTGGCGCATGGCGCGGCAGCCGTCGCTGTTCCGGCTCAGCACATTGAGCAGCATGCCGTGCGACACCTGGAAACGGGACGTCAGCCGTTCGGGCAACGCCCCGATCAGACGCGTGAAGGTGTTCTTATCCCAGTTGACAAAGTTGCGCTCGGGTGGCCTGCGCTTGACGAACTTGCGCCCCTGTTTTGCCGATTTCTCCTCGAGCTTGAGGTTCTCGATGACGTGCTCCGGGGCCTGGGCCACCACCCACCCCCGATCGTCGAATCCTTTGCGCCCGGCCCGCCCGCTGATCTGATGGAAATCGCGCGCGCTCAGGATGCCGGTCTTCTGGCCGTCGTATTTGCACAGGCGGGTGAACAGGACGGTGCGGATGGGGACGTTGATACCGACGCCCAGCGTGTCGGTGCCGCAGATGATCTTGAGCAGCCCGCGCTGAGCCAGTTGTTCGACCAGCACCCGATACTTGGGCAGCAGACCGGCGTGGTGAACGCCAATCCCCTGCTTGAGCCAGGTGCGCACGTTCGGCCCGTAAGGACTGGTGAACTTGAACGCACTCAGTTCCTGGGCCAGCGCCGCCTTCTCGTCGCGTGTGCAGACGTTGAGGCTGGTGAAGTCCTGTGCGCTCTGGACCGCATCGGCCTGGGTGAAATGGACGACGTAGACCGGAGCCTTCCCCTCGCTGACGAGGCGTTCGAGCGTCTGGGCCAGCGGCGTCTCTGCATACGCGAATTCGAGCGGCACGGGACGCTCGACCGATTTCACCGGCACACTCGAACGCCCGTTGAGCCGCGTCAGTTCCTCCTCGAAAAAGGCCGTGTCGCCCAGCGTCGCCGACATCAGAAGAAATCGCGCCTGCGGCAGCGTCAGCAGCGGCACCTGCCACGCCACCCCGCGGTCGCGGTCGGCATACCAATGGAACTCGTCCATGATCACTTCCCGGACTTCGGCCTGTGCGCCCTCGCGCAAGGCGATGTTGGCCAGAATCTCCGCGGTGCAGCAGAGGATCGGCGCGTCCCGGTTGACCGAGGCGTCCCCCGTGCTCAGACCCACGTTGTCGGCCCCAAACTCGCGGCACAGGGCCATCCACTTCTCGTTCACCAACGCCTTGATCGGACATGTGTAGATCGAGCGGCGGCCTTGGGCCAGGGCCTTGAAATGCAGCGCCGCGGCCACAAGCGATTTCCCCGACCCGGTCGGGGTGTTCAGAATCACGTTCTTCTCGTCGAATAATTCGAGTATGGCCTCTTCCTGGGCCGGGTACAGGACGAGCCCCTTGATCTGGGCATAGTCAAGAAAGCGCTCGAACAGCAGATCGTTGCCGGTGTCATCGCCGCGCGGCAACAGGTCGTAAAGCGTCGTAGACATTCGCAAGTCTCCGCCTCGAATCGGCGGACCGCGACATTCTGCTGGCAATCGGGCACCCGAGTCACTCCGAATCGAGTTCGAATCGAGTCCGGGTTCGGGGCTTGCTTGTGAATAACCTGTGAACAGGTGTTAACAAGTTCTCCTGGCATCGGTATTGGGGGTTATCGTATTGAATTGGGGGTTATAGGGTGCGATTGGGGCCAATCGGATTCTAAGTCTGAGGCGGTGGAATGATCGAGTTAGCGTCACAAAACGACCTGTTCGCCGAGTACTCAGGGAACTACCGACACAAGGTCGATCCCAGCCACCGGGTTGCCTTGCCCGCTTGCTGGCGTCTCGACGGTTGGCCGCAATCGTTCGTGGTTGCGCGATGGCCGATCTGTGAGGAGGGAACGGTCGCCGAAAAGCAGCATCTTCTGGTTCTGACACCCGAGCGTTGGCGGGCCGTGTACGCGACGCTGACCACGCAATCCATCTCGGACCCGAAGGCGGCCGCATTGAGTCGGGAGATCGGAAGCGCCTACGCACGGCTGACCCTGGACAAGGTGGGGCGTCTTCCGCTGGTGGATTGGCTGGCGCGCGACGCCGCGATTGAAGGCGAAGCCCTGTTGCTCGGGTTGGTGAATCGCTTCGAGATATGGAATCCGAAGCGGTATGCCGAGTTCCAAGCAGAAAGCAAACGCCTGGCCTCCGAGGCCTACAAGCAGATCGCACTATGAATCCGACCTCAATGATCCAAATGAACCCCAGCCTCTGCGTCCGACAGATTCAGGGCAATCCCTACACTCTCATCCGCGGATGGCGGCCTTTGGTGCTGGATCGGTCAGGGGTGGTCGACGGGGGGCGCGAATGGCCCGCACCGATCGAGCCCGTGGCTGGCACGGGGTGCGAAAGGTCGCGGAGAACAGTCGGGGCCAAGGCGCTGGTGCTGGCGATGGTCGTGTTGTTCGCGGCGGTGGTGAATCTGAGTCTGTGGGGCGCCTCCCGCGTCGACCAACAGAGGAGGACCTATCGGCTGGCTCAGCAACTGCGCAAGTCCGAAGCCCTGAACCAACTGCTGGCTGTCCGGAATCGCAGCGTGAACGCGTTTCTGGCGCTGTCGGAGGCCCGAGTCAGTTCGGTCGATGCCATTGCGGCATCCGGCCAATCGAATTCCAAGTCGTTACGCCGGAATAAGATATGATTCGTTTGAGCATCGGGACGTTACACCCTCCACCCATGATCGACCACAATGAACACCACCCGCCAATACCGCGTTCTGGCGCTGATGGGCGTCGTTGTCAGCGTCTTCTTCGGGATTGTCGCGCTCCGGCTCGTTGACATTCAGGTCTGGCGACACGACGAGCTGCGGGTCAAGGCGGAGCGCTTCACCCGCACGTGCCGTTACTCGGAGCCGTGGCGGGGCGAGGTGCTCGATTGTCGGGGACGAACGCTGGCGACGGGTTTGCCGGTGAAGACGGTGTACGCCGATCTGACGGTTTGCTCGAATCGCTTCGAGGAGGTGGCGGCCGTGATTGCGCGGCCTTTGGGCATGACGCAGGATCGAGTCGCGGAGGTGATGCGCCGAGCCGCGCAGGGCAACGGCCCGGATTCCTCCCGGGCAGCCAAGGCGATTCTGCTCCAGCGATCTCTTCCGCTCTGGGGCTGGGAAAACCTGACAAATGCCCTGGCGCAGGCCGACTTTGGACTGCCGTCGGAGCCGGCGAATCGTCGGCAGCGATTGGCTCGGGAACGCCTCCGACGGCGCGCGGTCTTCGCCCGTGACGACCAGGTGCGTGTGTATCCCTTGACCAACGTGCTGGGCCAGGTTCTTGGTTTTGTGCAACCGGGTCCGGACGGCGTCGGCCTCAAGGGCGTCGCGGGTCTCGAGCTGAGCCTCGATTCTCTGCTCGCCGGGGTTCGGGGTGTGTGCGTGTCAGAGCAGGACGCCGCCGGTCGGGAACTGCCCTTTGCGCGGAGCCAATGGACGCCGGCGGTGGATGGCAGCAGTGTCGAACTGACGATCGACGCCGCGATTCAGCAGAGCGTCGAGCGGATACTGGCCGACGCTGTGATGCGCCACGAACCGCGCTGCGCGTCGGTGATCGTCTTGCGTCCGAAGACAGGCGAGATTCTCGCCTGGGCATCGAGTCCGCCAGCGAACCCGGTTCGTCCTGCCGAGGGACCGATCGACATTTGGAGGATCTACGGACTCAGCGACCAGCTCGAACCGGGATCGGTTCTGAAGGTGCTGGTCGTGGCGGCGGCCTTCGAGCACGGTTCCGCCACGCCGGACCTTCAGTACTTCTGCGAACACGGGCGGATGATGTTTCAAGGCGGTTCACTGCGAGACCATGCGCCGTATGGAACCCTGACCGTGCGGGACATCATCGCCAAGTCGTCGAACATCGGCGCGGCCAAGATCGCTCTCGGGGTGGGGCCCGAACGCCTGCGCGAGGTTCTCCTGCGTTTCGGTCTGGGGCAGCGGACGGTTCTGCCCTTGCTGGGGGAGACGCCCGGATACCTGCCATCCGCCGACAAGCTCACGCGACTGGTCCTGGCTCGCGCCGCGATCGGGCAGGGGTTGGCCGTGAGCCAGTTGCAGTTGACCCTGGCGGTTGGAGCGCTGGCAAACAACGGATGGCTCATGCGGCCGCTCCTGGTGAAGGAGGTTCGCGCTCCGGACGGCAAGCCGAGCTTTCAGGCCAGCCCGGTTGCGGTGCGACAGGCGGTGCGCCCGACGGTGGCGCAGGCGGTGCTCGAACTGATGCGCGGCGTGATCCGGCCGGGGGGAACCGGCACGGCGGGCCAACCCAGGCTCTACTCTGCGGGCGCCAAGACCGGGACCGCGCAGAAGGCCAATCAACACGGCTATATGCGTGGCGCCTACACCTCCTGGTTTGTTGGATTCGCCCCCGCAACGGACCCCGAGCTGGTCGTTTCAGTCATGTTTGACGAACCGCGCCGCGGCTATTACGGCGGCGAAGTCTGCGCGCCGCTGTTTGGCGCGGTGGTGGACGAGGTGGGTCCCCGTCTGGGCATCCGCGCCGACCTCGACACGGGGCGTCGGGTCGGGAACCTGGCGAGCCGCAGTCAGTAATAACGAAGCGCGCACCGCGTCGAGTCATGAACCTCAAGACAGCCATTCTCCTCTGTGCAGTTGGCAGCTTGGCCGCCATCGGCTTGGTTTCCATCGACAGCACGATGGTCGATCGAGGCGATCCGAACCGGTTGCGAACGTGCGCCTGGGCGCTGGCGCTTGGCGGCGGCCTTGGTCTGGCTGCCGCCCTGATCGACTACCGTCGCCTGAGTCGGCATGGGCTGCCTCGGATTCTGCTTGGATTGAGCCTGGCCGCGCTGGCGCTGGTCCTGGTTCCGGGAATCGGCGAAGAGATCAACGGCGCGCGACGGTGGTTGCGATGCGGCGGTCAGCCATCGGAATTCGCCAAAGTGGCGGTGCTGGTCTGGCTAGCAGCCTGTCGGACTTAGATCGAGAAGCAAGTGAGGGTGATGGTGGTAGGAGTCGTGGTAGCTGAGATCACGAGCCCACCGGAGCACTCCTTCACCGGCGAAATCAGCCGACGGGACGACTC
>Ga0302247_1001244_pt1 | contig 20224 bp, 18 predicted proteins | sample AAG_UR_Ile_MG_FD_193529 | JGI IMG/M metagenome (GOLD analysis project Ga0302247, IMG submission 193529) | Enriched activated sludge microbial communities from anaerobic digester in WTTP, New Holstein, Wisconsin, United States - AAG_UR_Ile | ecosystem: Engineered > Bioreactor > Anaerobic >...
TCGGCGGTTTCCATGCCCAGATCCGAGGCCATGCGGTGACGCAGCGAGTCCAGTTCCCGGAGAAGCTCCTCCGGCGAGGCCGGTCCCGGTCCGGACAGAACCCCGAGAAGGCGGTCCCTGCCCCGAGCCGCGTCCGGGGATAGTCCGCAGCCGTCCAGGGCGGCGAGAAAGCCGGCCATGAGAGACGGCTCCGGGAAGGGATCCCCGGAGAGCAGGGTTTTTTCCCACTGCCGCAGGAGACGGTGGGCCTTCCGGAGGCGGGTGGAGGGGGGGAGGGACAGGAACTTCCGCAGCGGAATCATCGGGAATCAGTAGGCCCGTTTCAGGATATCGTAGAGAGAGTCCACCGTCATGGGGAGCCCGTCCTTCGCGTCGAAACGGGAGGCTGCCTCGGCGGCGTCCACCAGCTCCGCCGGCTTCAGATCCAGGTCCCGGAGACGGCCGGGAAGGCCGAGCTGGGCGATGATCCTTCGCGTTCTGGCCGGGGCCCGGGCGGCGGCCTCCGCCGTGGTGAGGCCGAAAACATCCTCCCCCAGGGCTTTGGCGGCGTCCGCGAGCTTTTCCGCCCGCGCCCCCAGATGAAGGTCCATGATATGAGGAAGCAGAACCGCCCCCACCAGGGCCCGGGGGGCGTCGAACAGGGAGCCGATGGAATGGCAGAGGGCGGATCCCGCTCCTGAGGTGCAGGTGGCCAGGCCGAGGGCCGAAAGGATCCCCGCCTGGGAGGCCTTGACCCGGGCTCGCAGATCCCGGGGCCGCTGGTCCCGGGATCCCCGCACCGTGTCGTCGACCCCTTCCCCCAGAAGCTTCAGGGCCCGGGCGAACAGGGTGTCGGACAGGAAGTTCCCGTCCCCGGCCAGATAGCCTTCCAGGGACTGCAGGATGGAGTCCAGAAACATGGCTCCGGCGATCCGGGGCGGCAGCGTAGCGGTCAGGCCGGGGTCCACCAGCGCCGCTTTGAGGAGCCCCTCCGGGCCGGGAACGATGCGGGGGCGGCGGCCTTCAGAATCCTGGTCCAGATAGGCGTCGGTCAGAAGGAAGGGGTTCCGGAACACCGTCGGGATCTCGATGTAGGGAAAGGGCTCCCCGGGAGGCCGGTGGCCGGTGGGGGGTGAGAGGAGACAGGCCGTTTTCCGGGCCAGGGACAGGGTCCGCATCCCCCCCATGCCCAGCACCACCTGGACCCGGGACGCCCGGGCCATGTCCTCGGCCCGCCCTTTTCCGAGGGCGTCGGCGTCGTCGACGACGATGCATTCGATGCCCCGACCCCGGAGGATTCCCTTTACCCTCTCGATATGGCGTCCCTCGTGGAGGGCGTGATGGGTTATCAGAATGGATCGGGTCCCGTAGACCTCCGCCAGGGTTCCCGCAAGGTTGAGGACGTCGCTGCCGAAAAAGACCTTTCCCGGCGCCCGTAGGGACAATTCCGCCATAACTTCCCGCGCTCCGTTATAAAAAAAAGGCAGAGATACCTGTCTCCGCCTTTTCGATTCTCCTGGGAAACGACGGGCCTCTAAAGGCCGAAGATGTCGATGATTCGATCCGCCACGATTCCCTTGATCCTGTCGTCGATATAGTTCGGGTCTTCCAGCTTCTTTTTGACTTCCGCAACCCGGTCTTCCCGGATGTCCGGGCTCATCCGCACTTTTTCGGAAAGTCTGTACAGCTCGGCCCTGGATTTGGCCTCTTCCGACAGATCGATGGAGTCCTTTCCGGGCAGGCGCACGGGTTTGGACGCTTTTTCCGCCTTGTTGTACTGTGAGATGGGATCAAACGGTCCAAGTCTTTCGATCGTCATTCCGGAGCCCTTCCTTTCCTGCTGCCTTCAGTATCGGCAGGTTACAGCCTAATTTTAACTCTTTTTCCCGCCGGAGACAAGCACGGAAAACTCGCCTTTCACCGCATCCCGTTCCTGGAGCCGCTGTTTGACCTCTCCGGCGGTCCCCCGGAGGTACTCTTCGAACTCCTTGGTCATTTCCCTGCCTACCACGATGGGCCTCCCGGATTCTTCTTCGGCGATGTCGTCCAGGAGCTTGAGGATCCGGTGGACCGATTCATAGAGAAGGAAAGCTTCCCCCCGCTGCAGGAGTTCCCGCAGGCGGCTCCGGCGGCGCCCTGACTTGGGGCTGAGAAAGCCCTCGAAGGTGACGGTTTTGTCCGGAAACCCCGCCACGCTGAGCAGGGTGGCGAAGGCCGAGGGGCCCGGCAGGGGGACGACGGGAAAGCCCCGGTCCTGTATCGCCCTGACGAGCCGGGATCCCGGGTCGCTCAGCGCGGGGGTCCCCGCATCGCTGAGGTAGGCGACCGTCTTTCCCTCCTCCAGGAGTCCCGCTATGCGGATGGAGGCCTTCTCCTCGTTGTGTCCGTGGCAGCTCAGCAGGGGTTTTCTGATTCCGTAATGGGTCAGAAGCTTCAGGCTCCGGCGGGTGTCTTCGCAGGCGACGAGATCCGCCTCCTGGAGACACTCCAGGGCGCGGAGACTTATGTCCTTCAGATTTCCGATGGGGGTCGCGACGATGAAAAGTACTGCCATGGCGCCACTGTACCCTTCCGGGGTCAGGCACGCAAGGGGGAAAAGGGGATCCCGCCGCCTCCCTGCCGCCTCCCCGGGAGGTCCGTCTCTGCGGGGCGGTCCGGAACCGCCAGGCCCGGGGAACGACCTCGTGAGCCGTAACCCCGGGACGCCCCTCCCGGGCTTGCGTCTCGCAGAGGCCTGAACTTTGCCGGGGCCTGAACCTATTCCCGACCTGAACCTATTCCCGGCCTGAACCTCGCCGGGGCCTGAACCTATTCCCGGCCTGAACCTCGCCCCGGCTTGCTCCCGGGCCATGGGGAGGATAGAATGTCCCATGCTCTTCGTCCGCCTCCTTCTGTTTCTCCTGGCGATCCTCATCGCCTATCTCGTCGCCTCCCTGATGGCGGGCCGGCCCATCTTCCTTTTCCCCGGTGGTCTCCGGCGGACCCGGCGCATCCGGAGGACCGGGGGCGAGTCCCCCCGACGCGGCGCCGACCGGGAGGCGGGAAGGGGGTCCGGAGGCGGCGGGGGGCGGGGGAAGCCCAAGACCTGTCCGGTCTGCGGGGAGATTCTGGGACAGGGCGAAAGGATCAAGACCGTGGTCTTTCAGGGGGGCCTTCGCTCCGGAGGGGTGACGGAAAAGATGTGCCGGATCTACGGCTGTCCCCGCTGTTATCCGGCCAACCCCCGCCACCCCCGGGTTTGTCCGGTCTGCGGGTCAACAGTTCCGGCGGAGGGTCATCTGGAGGCCCGGATGTTCGAGCGGCCGGACCGGCCCCGGAAGCATGTGCACGTCCTGGGATGCACCGGTTGCCGGAAGCCTCATCTTTCTTGAATATTGCACTTTTCCAGTATACTATGGACCCGATATGGAGGAGAGGGCCGGGGAGGTGGGCCGAGCGGTGCGCGAAGCCCCCCACATCACCGAAATACTGAACGCGCTTCCCTACGGAGCGGGAATTCTGGACTCCCGGCGCCGCATCGTCGCCGCCAACACCGCCCTCACCCGTCTGTTCCGTCGGATCGAGCCGGCGAACTCCGTGGGTTTCAGCCCCGGCGAGCTTCTGGGCTGCATCCATGCCACGGAGACCCCCGACGGCTGCGGCAGTTCCTCCTTCTGCAAGGTCTGCGGCCTCCTTACCGCGGTCCGTGACGGCGCTCTGGGATCTGAAGGGGTTACCCGGGAGTGGCGGGTGACGGCCCGGGACGGGGACCGCCTGGTCCCCTACGATCTGCAGATCACCGCCTCGCCCTTCCGGTTCCACGGGGCCGACTTCGCCCTGGTTTCGATCCTCGACGTGAGCGGGGAGAAACGCCGGCAGGCGCTGGAGCGGATTTTTTTTCACGATATCCTGAACACCGCCGGGGGGGTGAAGTCGCTCCTGGAGATGCTGCGTCACGCGGACACCAGGGAGGAGGCGGACGTGCTGCGGCGGGAGCTGGAGCGGGCGGTGGAAACGTTGCTGGGAGAAATCACCACCCAGAGGGAACTTTCCGCGGCGGAACGGGGGGAACTGGCGGTGCATTCGGTGCCTGTTTCGGCCCTCCGGCTGCTGCGGGACGCGGCGGAGCTTTTTTTCCATCATCCCGTGGCGGAGGGGAAGAGCATCGATATCCTGGCGGAATCCGAAGAGTTCATCCTGGTGGTGGACGAGGTGCTGGCAAAGAGGATCCTGGGAAACATGCTGAAAAACGCCCTGGAGGCCTCGCAGCCCGGAGACCGGATCTCCCTGAGCTGCGGGAAGGAGGGGGATCGGGCCTTCTTCACGGTGCACAATCCCGGCTTCATCGACGAGCATGTGGCGCTCCAGATTTTCCAGCGGTCCTTCTCCACCAAGGGGGGCGGGCGGGGGCTGGGCACCTATGGGATGAAGCTCCTGGGGGAAACCTACCTCCGGGGAAAGGTGGATTTCTCCAGCGCCCCGGAAGGGGGCACCGTCTTTCGGCTGGAGCTTCCGCTGGAGGGGGGCGCTCCATGAGAAAGGCCGCAGCGGCGGTTCTTCTCGTTTTCGTCATCGGTTCCGGGGTCTCCGCGGATGCGCCGATTCCCGCCCCGCCTTCCGGGCAGGTCCGGGGAAAGGAGCCCCCCTACCTGGGGGCGGTGGAAAAACTGCGGCCGGTCCAGCCTCCGGAGATCTACCGCCACGGTTCCCGGTCGTCCCGGAAAGTGGCCCTTACCATCGACGACGGCTGGGTGGAGGACAGGGAACTCCTGGACATCCTGGACATGTATGGCATCCGCTGCACCGTTTTCCTGCCCGGAAAGGTGGTGGCGGCGCGCCCCGCCTGGGTGAAAAGCCTGTCCGACAGGGGCTTCGAGGTGGCGAACCACAGCTACAGTCATCGGCTTCTGACGTACATGAGCGACGCCGAAATCGAAGACGATGTGGGAAAGGCCCAGAAGATCATCACCCGTGTCACCGGCAGGACCTACCCCTATTTCCGCCCCTCCGGGGGAGCGGTGGACGAACGGGTTCTGCGGGTCCTGGCCCGGATGGGCTATATCGTCATCATGTGGGAGAACGATGTCCTGGGCTACTGGAAAGACAGGCCCATGGAAACCCAGCTGGCCTACATCCGGGCCCACCGGGCCAACGGCAACATCATCCTCAGCCATTTCGGCTCCGCCCTCCGGACCGCGCAGGTTTTACGGATAATAATCCCCGAAATGCTGGCGGAGGGCTACCAGTTCGTCACCGTCACCGAGCTGCTCCAGGAAATGAAAACCTCCGGAGCCGCCACGGGAACCGGAACCGGTCAGGGTCCGGCGGGGGCCGGAGTCAGTCCCGGCCCGACAGGCGGTGAAAAAAGCTCCGGGTCGCCGGATTAGGCAGGAAGCCCAGGACCGCCTCCAGAAGACCTTCGAAGGTCTCCCCGAAAGACTCCAGAAGGCCTCCCGTCGGGCCCCGAAATCCCGCCCCCCGGCGGAAGGGCCGCAGAAGGCGGCAGCCCCCGGCCAGGACCAGGGACGCCGCGGGAACGAAGAGGCAGAGCGCCGTACCCAGGAAGAAACTGAACAACGCCGCATCCCCGGGTTTGGGGAAACCGCCGGTGAAGACCGCGTCGATCAGGAAGAGCCGGAAGGCCCAGACCGTCAGGCAGACCCCCGGCACCGCCGCCATGCCCAGCGCGACGGACGCGGCGGCGAAGGTCCCCAGGGCCCGGGCGGCGCGGCGGAGGGAAGACGTTTTCACGCCCCCGAGTATAGCCCGGCTACGGGGCCCTGTCAGCCTGGTGGCGGAAAAAGTCCGCTTTCGGGGCGCGTAGCGGTCTCGGCGGGCGCTCCCCAGAGGCCGCGCCCGGGGTGTCCGGATAAAAAAACGCCCCCTTCCGGGGGCGCCTTCGTCGATGCCGGGGTCTCCGGGGCGATATTTACTTCACGCCGCCTGCCTGGATGAGCTGCTCCGGAGTGACGATGCTCCCGAACTTCGCCTTCAGGTCCTTCAGGCCCTTTTCCTGCTCGTCGTAGATCTCGAAGATCCGCTTCGGGCAGTTCGGTTCCTTGGAGTAGGCGTCCCGCTGCAGGTCCAGCCGGGCGATGATGTTGTCCACATAGAAGGAGAACTGCTTGTCATACAGGTCCTTGGAGTAGGCCTTGCCGATGGTGTCGCCGAAGATCTTTTTGAGATCTTCGTAAAGGGGGATGAAGCCGATGGGGGTGTCGATGGCCTTCACCTCGCCGTGGGCCCGCCTTTCCAGCCAGGTCAGCCAGGGAAGAACGTCCCTCTTTTCGCCCAGGAGTTTTTTGGACCCCGGCTCTCCGCCCCGGGCGCCGTGGGTCAGGAAGTAGTTGAGTCCCGCCAGGATGGGCTTTTTGGTCAGCTTCCTGCTGTTGTAGAACGTGAACTGGGCGTCCATGTAGTCCGCCAGAGGGCCCGGGGTGAAGGGGGCGTTGGCCCAGGGCTGCCTGTTGACGCCCTTGGCCCCGACCTCGGTGGCGGTGGCGGCGGACAGGATGGAGGCGCCGATGGCCACGCCGTGGTCCGGGCTCTTGGCTACCCAGACCGGGGGCATGGTGTCCGAGTCCCGGCCGGAGTAGGTGACCACCGAGATGGGGCAGCCCGCGGGGTCTGTGCCCAGCTTTTTATTGTAGTTGTCGATGACTTCGCAGTACAGGGTTATCCGGGCGTTGGGGTTGGAAATGGGAACGGGTTTTCCGTTGGCGTCCCTGGTGTCCGGGGTCCAGGGGCCCAGCCAGTTGCGCCCCTTGGGGGGGATCGGCTCGCCGTTGCCCACCCAGTGGGGAACCCCGTCGTCGTCCACCAGAACGTTGGACCAGATCACCTCGGCGGGTTTGTCACCCCGCAGGGCCTTCATCAGAAGGGGGTCTCCCTCCCGGTTCACGTCCTCCACGATGCCGAAGATGCCGATTTCCGGGTTCACCGCCCGCATGGTCCCGTCCTTCTCGATCCAGATCTGGGCGAGGTCGTCGCCGATGAAGTCGGTGCCCACCATGGCGGTGGTGGTTTTCCCGCAGCCCGAGGGGGCGGCGCCGGAGAAAAAGGTCTTGCGGCCGCCGGGCCCGGTGAGACCGGTGATGAACATGTGCTCGGACATCTGGTCTTCCACCCGGTAGTAGGTGCTGTGGTCCACCGCGAAGCGATGGTTGCCCTTCTTCAGCATCAGCGTGTTGCCGGCGTAGGTGCAGTGCATGGAGTAGGTGGTGTACCAGCTCCGGTCCATGAAGATCCGCGCCTTGGGGATGTCTTCGCTCTTGAAGCGGCCGTAGCTGTGGGTGTTGAAGAAGTAAACGTTCCCCCGGGCCACTTCGGCGTCGAAGTTCTTGTACACCGTGGGGTACAGGATGTTGCCGGAGTGCACGACGTAGAAGGAGTCGGTGATCATGACGGCGGGGATGGCGGCCTTGGCGCCCACCGGACCGCGGTTCCAGAAGGAGACGGTCATCTGCTTGCCCTTCATGATATTCCTGTACTGTTCTTTTATGTACTCGTAGGCTTCCCGGCGGTCCATCCTCTTGGACAGACTGGACACATCCTCTCCCTCGTTGGAGATGTAGTAGGTTTTGTCCACCATTCTCCCCTGGTCTTCAGGAAGGTCGTAATGGCAGGTGTGTCCGGGAAGTTTGAGTTTGAACTCCTCACCGTTCTCCAGGGCCATGTCCCGGGCGTATTGAAAATCCGCCGGGCTGGAGGAGTTGATCCAGATGCTGTCGGGCCCCATGTAGGCGGCGGTGTTGGCGATTTTGATGAGGACCTCTTCGTTCTTGATCCCTCCGATTTTCGCCAGATTTTCCTTGTCCATCTTCTTTTCGAAGACTTTTCGCGCTTCGGCGAGGGTTTTGATGCCCCCCAGGTCCGAAATGATATCAACGCCTTTTCTGAGCTCGAGTTTCATTTACCCTCTCCTGATAATGTGGTTGCGGAACATGACACGCTTTTGCATCCCGGTTCTGTCGGAATCGTAAAACACTGGGATGATAGTGATTTTTCGGCGGAGGGTCAAGATGAAAAGAAAGACCGGCCCCCGGGGGCCGGAACTGGTTAGTATAAACGAAACCTAAAAATAAAAAGACCGGCCCCCGGGGGCCGGAACTGATTTGCTTGGAGATACCTTAAAATAGAAAGTCCGGCCTCAGGGCCGGAGCTTGTTAATATAGAAATACCTTAAAATAAAAAGCCCGGCCCCCAGGACCAGAAGACTGGTCCTCAGGGCCGGGCCGCGTACGCACATGAAGCGCGGGTCTAACTGCCCATCAGTTTGGGCACCAGGGACAGGAGCACCCCCGCCACCACGGCGGAGCCGATGACCCCCGCCACGTTGGGACCCATGGCGTGCATGAGAAGATAGTTGTTGGGATTGGTCTCCTGGCCGACCTTGTTCACCACCCGGGCGGCCATGGGGACTGCGGAGACCCCGGCGGCGCCGATGAGCGGGTTGATGGGCTTCTTGGACAGGATGTTCATGAGCTTGCCCAGCCACACCCCCCCGGCGGTGCCCAGAGAGAATGCGAAGAGCCCCAGGGCCAGGATTCCCAGCGTCTCGACCCGCAGAAACTGGTGGGCGCTGAGCTTCGAGCCCACCGAAAGACCCAGCATGATGGTGACCAGGTTGATGAGTTCGTTCTGGGCGGCCTGGGAAAGCCGCTCGGTCACCCCGCTCTCCCGGATCAGGTTCCCGAACATCAGGGCCCCGATGAGGGGGGTGGCGCTGGGGAGAAGCAGGATGTTGATGCCCAGAACCGCCAGGGGGAAGATGATCTTCTCGGTCTTGGAGACGTGCCGCAGCTGCTCCATCTTGATGGACCGTTCCTTGTGGGTGGTGAAAAGCCGCATGATGGGGGGCTGGATGATGGGAACCAGGGCCATGTAGGAGTAGGCCGCCACCGCGATGGCCCCCAGGAGCCGGGGCGAAAGCCGGGAGGCCAGGAAGATGGCCGTGGGGCCGTCGGCCCCGCCGATGATGCCGATGGAGGCGGCGTCGGCCAGGTTGAAATTGAAGCCCAGAAACCGGGTCATCAGGAGCGCGCCCAGGAGGGCGCCGAAGATCCCCAGCTGGGCCGCAGCGCCCAGCAGGGCGGTCTTCGGGTTGGCGATGAGGGGGCCGAAGTCGGTGAGGGCCCCGACGCCGATGAAGATGAAGAGCGGGAACAGACCGGCCTCGATGCCGAAGCCGTAGATCTGCCCGATGAAGCCGCCGGCCTTGGTTATGACCTCCTGGGTCGCCGGGTTCAGCATGCTGATGGACAGGTCGGCGATGCCCGCCACCGGGATGTTGGCCAGAAGACCGCCGAACCCGATGGGCAGGAGCAGGAGGGGCTCGAACTCCTTTTTGATGGCCAGATAGATCAGAAGCAGGGAGACGAAAATCATCACCACCTGGCCCCAGTTGAAGTTGACGATTCCGGTGGATATCCAGATCTCGTAGAGAACATCGTAGAATGACATAAGGATTCCTTCCTCCCTTTTATGCCAGAACCGCCAGGACCTGACCGGTCCGGACCTGGGCTCCCTGGGCTACCTTGAGTTCCGCGATCCTCCCGCTCCGGGGAGCCTTGATCGGGGTTTCCATTTTCATGGATTCAAGCACGAGAATCGTATCCCCTTCGTTCAGCATGTCCCCCACCTGGGACGTCAGCCGCAGGATGATGCCCGGAAGGGGGGCTTCGATGACAAGCGCCTCTCCGGTGGATGCCGCCGGGGCAGCAGGGGCGGGAGCCGCCGCGGGAGCGGGGTTCGCCGGGGCCGCCGCGGGGGCGGCGGAGGCGCTGCCCGCGGGGGTCACCACCGCCAGAGTCTGCCCGGTCCGGACCTGGGCGCCCTGGGCGGCGTTGATGGCGGTTATGACCCCGTCGATGGGGGACTTCAGCGGGGCTTCCATCTTCATGGATTCCAGCACCATGATGGTGTCCCCGGCGCTGACCGGGTCCCCCACCTTGGAGGAGAGCCGCAGAACCAGCCCCGGGAGGGGGGCTTCCACATTCACCGGGGCGCCTCCCACGGCGGCCGAGGCCGGAGCGCCCGGGTTGGGAGCCGCTTCGGCGCCCTCTTTGACATCCACGCTGTAGCTGACACCGTTGACCACCGCCGTGGAACCCTGGATCGAGACCACCAGGGGCCGGCCGTTCAGGGTGACGGTGTAGATGCCCGAGGAGGATTTCGCCTCGTCCTGGTCGCCATCCTTCTTCTTGGCTCCCTTGCGGACCCCGATGGTGGCCTTGCCCTGCAGGAACTGGATCCCCTTGTCCTGGCAGGTGGCGGCGATGAAAATGTTTTCGTCGCTGACGGGGAGGCCGTTCAATTCCAGCATCTGCCGGGCGGCCTTGATGCCCTTCTTGGGGTTCCGGTCGTTGATGTCCACGGCGATTTCTTTCGTGGGTTCCAGGTTGAGCTGCTTCTGGGAGATGCGCACCACCTCCGGATCCGGCTCGGATGGGGTTTTGCCGAAGTAACCCAGGGCCATCCGGCCGTAGCCGTCGGCGATTTTTTCCCATTTGCCGAACATCACGTTGTTGAAGGCCTGCTGGAAGTAGAACTGGGAGACCGGGGTGACGGAGGTGCCGAAACCTCCCTTCTGGACCGCCTCCCCCATGGCGGACACGACCTCGGAGTACCGGTGCATCAGGCCGTTGTCCCGCATCATCTGAGTGTTGGTGGTCAGGGCCCCGCCGGGCATGGGGAACATGGGTATGAGAGGCTCCACCATGGTGGCCTCCGGCGGCAGGAAGTAGTCCGCCATGCTGTCCTTGAAGAACTGCTCCAGCTCCATGATTTTAGCCACATTGATGTCCAGATCGAAATTGGTCCCCCGCAGGGCATGCCACATGGACAGGATGTCGGGCTGGCAGGTTCCGCCGGAGACCGGGCTCAGGGACAGGTCCACCTGGTCCGCCCCGGCCTCCAGGGCCAGGATGTACTGGTTGATGCAGACGTCGGCGGTTTCGTGGGAATGAAACACCAGGTGCACCTTGTCGCCCAGCATCTTGCGGGCGCCCTTGATGGTTTCGAAGACCTTCGTCGGGACGGAGGTCCCCGATGCGTCCTTGAAGCAGACGGAGTCGTAGGGGATGCCCGCGTCGAGGATGTCCCGGAGGGTTTTGAGGTAGAACTCCGGGGTGTGGGCCTTTTCGGCTCCGGGGGTTCCCGGGGGAAGCTCCATCATCGTCACCACTACCTCGTGCTTCAGCCCGGCGTCGTGGATGCACTGGCCGGAGTAGATCAGGTTGTTGACGTCGTTCAGGGCGTCGAAGTTCCGGATCGAGGTGATTCCGTGTTTTTTGAAGAGCTGGGCATGGAGCTTGATGATGTCCCGGGGCTGGGAATCCAGACCCACCACGTTGATTCCCCGGGCCAGGGTCTGGAGGTTGGCCTCCGGGCCGGCGGCCTTGCGGAAATTATCCATCATGACGAAGGAATCTTCGTTGGAGTAGAAATAGGGGGACTGGAACATGGCGCCGCCGCCCGCCTCGAAATGCTTGATTCCCGCCGCCGACGCCGCCTGGACTACGGGGAGAAAGTCTCTGGAAAAGACCCGCGCCCCGTAAACGGATTGAAACCCGTCCCGGAAGGCGGTGCACATGAAATGGACACGCTTTTTCATTTACTGCTACCTCTTTTTGTTTTGATCAGCGATTTTTGAAGGCCGTGACCGCCGCGATGGCCGCCGCGGTTTCCGCGTCCCGGGACACCGCCGCCGGTCTGGCGGTGGGGAGAGCTTCTTCCTCTTCGGGAAAGAACTTCTGCAAAAAGACCGATATCAGCTGGACGATGTAGACGAGGATCGCCAGGAAGATAAAGACCACGCCCATTCCGATGAACATCAGAAAGATCCCGTGTTGTATCACTTTCCGCTCCTTAGGAGATTTTTGGACCGATTGACGGAATCATAGACGGACTTTTCCTTTGTTTCAAGACCCCCGGACCGGCCGGGGCAGGGGCAGGGCAGGGCCGGGGCAGGGGCCCTGTGAGACGCCGTACCCGGTCCGGCTCCCCGGGACCCGGCGGGGGAGGCTGAAAAAACCGGAGTGCAGTAAAATTATCGGCCGCCGCAGTTTAGAACGTTTTATCGGTCGGTGGCCGACTTGACAGCATCGAGGGCCTGTGATAGTGTCGGCCCCATGAAAACAGCCTTCCTCTTTCCCGGTCAGGGGGCCCAGCACCCCGGCATGGGAAAGGACCTTTTCGATGCCCATGCCTCGGTCCGGAAGCTATTCCGAACCGCATCGGAGGCCCTGGGGACGGACATGGAGAGACTGCTCTTCCACGGAACCGAGGAAGACCTGCGGGCCACCGACAAGGCCCAGGGGGCGATAACCCTGGTCAACCTGGCGGCGGCGGCGGCGCTGGAGGATCGGGGAATCCTTCCCGCCGGAGTCGCGGGGTTCAGCCTGGGGGAGTACGCCGCCCTGGCGGCGGCGAAGGTCCTGCCGGTGGAGGCGGTGTTCGCGCTGGTGCGCTTCCGGGGGGAGGTGATGGAGAAGGCCTCCCGGCGCCTGGACGGCCCCGACGGGAGCCCCGGCATGGCGGCGGTGATGGGACTGGACTTCCCCGCGGTCCAGGAGGCCATCCGGGGCTCCGGCCTGACGGGCCTCTTCGCGGCGAACCACAACAGCCCCGTCCAGACCGTGGTGTCCGGAACCGCCTCCGCCCTGGCCCGGGCGGAAGGGATCTTCAAGGCCGCCGGGGCCAGGAGGATCGTTCCCCTGAAGGTGTCCGGTCCCTTTCACAGCCCCCTCCTGGGGGAGGCCCGGGCGGCCTTCGAGGAGGAGCTGGAGAAGCACCCCTTCCGGGACCCCGGGATCCCGGTCTACTCCAACGTCACCGGAAAACCCATTCCCGGAGGCGCCGAGGCGAGACGGCTCTGCGGTCTGCAGATAACCTCTCCGGTACTGTGGGTGGACGTGGAGAGGGCCGTGAAGGACTCGGGTTTCCGGCGGGTCCTGGAAGCCGGCCCGGGGACGGTGCTGGCGGGGCTCTGGAAGGCCCTGTTTCCCCAGGAGCCCTGCCTGCCCGCGGGAAAGGCCGGGGAGATCGCCTCGTTGGAGGCATAGAAACACGCAAATCATCGTTTGGAGGATATGGATGTTGGTTAAAGGAAAGAATGTTCTTGTCACCGGCGGGGCCCAGGGCATCGGCCGGGAAATGGTCCTGATTTTTCTGCGCAACGGGGCTTCGGTCTGGTACATCGACCTGCAGCAGGGGGACTCCTTCCCGGAGTACCAGGAGCTGGCGGCGGCGAACGGTGCCCGGGCGGTCTTCAAGGCCGGGAATGTGGCGGACGAGGAGGCCATCACCGCCGTGGCCAGGGAGATCCTGGCCGAGTCCGGCGGCATCGATGTTCTGGTGAACAATGCGGGCATCACCCGGGACGGGCTCTCCTTCCGGATGTCCGCCAAGGACTGGAATGATGTCATCGCCATCAACCTGACCTCCGCCTTCTACCTGTCCAAGGTGGTGGTGCAGGATATGTTCATGAAGAAGCGGCCGGGCTCGGTGGTCAATGTGGCCTCCATCGTGGGGGTCATCGGCAACGGCGGACAGGTCAACTACTCGGCCTCCAAGGCGGGTCTCATCGGCTTCACCAAGAGCCTGGCCCGGGAAGTGGCCACCCGGAACATCCGGGTCAACGCCATCGCCCCGGGATTCATCAAGACCAGGATGACGGACAAGCTCAACGAGGAGCAGAAAAAGGCCCTCTCGTCCCAGATACCCATGGGGCGGCTGGGGCAGCCCGAGGATGTGGCCAAGGCGGCTCTTTTTCTCGCCTCCGATCTTTCTTCATATATAACGGGGCATGTGGTCCATGTCACCGGCGGTCTGGGGATGTAAACGATGAAAAAACGGATCGTGGTGACCGGTCTGGGCGCCCTGACCCCCCTGGGGAACTCGGCTCCCGCCACCTGGCAGGCCATCAGAGAGAGCACGTGCGGCGTGGGGCCCATCACCCGCTTTGATACCGAGGGGTTCGCCACCCGTATCGCCGCGGAGGTGAAGGGCTTCGACCCCCGGTCGGTGATGGACGGCAAGGAAGCCCGCAAGATGGACCTTTTCTCCCAGTACGCGGTAGCCGCTTCCATCGAGGCCATGACCGACGCGGGCCTGCCCCGGGGGTCCTACGATCCCGTCCGATGCGGGGTCATCCTGGGGGTCGGAATCGGGGGCTTCGAATCCTTCGAAGCCGGCCATCGGGCGATGGTGGAGAAGGGCCCCGGCCGCATCCCCCCCATGACCATCCCCAAACTCATCGCCAATATCGGCCCCGGCAACGTGGCGATCCATCTGGACCTTCAGGGTCCCTGCTACACCGTCACCACCGCCTGCTCCTCCGGCACCGACGCCATCGGCAATGCGGTCCGCTGGATCGAAAACGGGACCCTGGACTATGTCCTCTGCGGCGGCGTGGAGGCCACCATCACCCCCTTCGGGATCGGGGGCTTCAACGTCATCCAGGCCCTGAGCACCCGGAACGACGCGCCGGAGAAGGCCTCCCGTCCCTTCGACAGGGACAGGGACGGATTCGTCATGGGCGAGGGGGCGGGCATTCTGGTGCTGGAAGACCGGGACCATGCCCTGGCCCGGGGGGCGAAGATCTACGCCGAGTACGGCGGTTACGGCATCACCTGCGACGCCAACCATCTCACCGCACCCCACCCGGAGGGGAGGGGAGGCATTGCGGCGATCCGGATGGCCCTGGCCGACGCAGGGCTGCGGCCCGAGGACATCGACTACATCAACGCCCACGGCACCTCCACGCCCACCAACGACCCCATCGAGACCAGGGCCATCAAGGCGGCCTTCGGCGACCATGCCCGGCGGCTCCGGGTGTCGTCGACCAAAAGCATGACGGGGCACATGCTGGGCGCCGCCGGCGGCATCGAGGCCATCATCTCGATCCTGGCCATCCGGGACGGCTTCTATCCCGCCACCATCAATCTGGACAACCCGGATCCGGAGTGTGACCTGGATTATGTGCCCCACCGGGGGGTGGCCGGCCCGATCCGGGCGGCCATGTCCAATACCTTCGGCTTCGGGGGTCACAACGGCATTCTGATTTTCAAGAAGCACCCGACCTAGGACCGGGGTCCGGGGCGGGGGGGGGCGGCATGGGAGCGGCCTCCCCGCCGCATGTTTTCGAGGCCCCCGCTCCCGTCAATCCCATCGCCATGGCCCCGGCCCCGCCGGGGTTTTTCATATCCCGATGATCCGGTCCAGAAGTCCCATGTCCAGATGGGCTTCCAGATGGTCCGCCAGGCGGTCGAACTCCCTCCGCTGGAGTTCCTCCCGGTCCCTGGGAGAGCCCGATTCGGTCCAGCCCAGGCTCCGGAGCCAGCGCCGGCGGAACCCCGGGGCGTCGAAAACGCCATGCAGGGCGGCGCCCCATACCCGGCCGTCGGCGGAGCGTAGACCCCCGGCGCGGCCGCCCTCCAGGACGAGAAAGGCCTCCGGCGCCGGAGGCGCTCCCGGCGGGGCCTTCCCGGAACCGGCCTCCGGCATCGGACCCGGCGCAGAGCCGTCGGAAGGGGCCTCGTCCCCCGGCGCGGGGACCCAGCCCCCGGGAACCCCGTAACCCCGCACCTCGTCCCCCTCCCGGGTCAGGCCTCGAAGGAGGCGTTTTCCCTCTTCCGGGTCGAAGCGGCCTTCCATGGGAAGAAGGCCCAGTCCGGGCAGGTGGACCTGCCCGGGCAGGTCCACCTGCCCGGGCGGCTCTGCCTGTCCGGCCGGGCTCTCCGGAGCCCCTTCCCCGGAGACACCCCGGACGAAAGACCCCATCATCCGAAAACCCTCCCCGATGCCGGCCACGGAAACCCCCAGATCCCGGCAGGCGGCGACAGCGGCTGCCAGGTTTCTCTCCCGGAGCCAGCCCAGGGCCCGCAGGGGGGTTTCGGTCCCCGGAAGGATGAGGGCCCGGGGGAGGGTGGAACCGGGGCCCAGCTCCGCCGGGGAATCGATGAACCGGAGATTCACCCCGGGTTCGGCGGCCAGGGGGTCGAAATCGTCGTAGTTGGTCATCCCCGGGAGCCGGAGGACGGCGATGTCCACAAGGCCCGGTTTCGGGGTTCCCATGCCTCCCTCATCCAGGAACAGGGAATCCTCCCGGGCCAGCCGCAGGTCCCGGAGGTGGGGGACCACCCCGACGGTGGGCCTTCCCCCGGTCAGGTTTTTCAGCATCTCCAGACCCGGCCGGAGGAGGCTGGGGTCGCCCCGGAAATTGTTGATGATGAAGCCCCTGATCAGGGCCCGCTCCTCCGGTTCCAGAAGCTCCATGGTGCCGTACAGGAAGGCGAAGACTCCGCCCCGGTCGATGTCCCCCGCCAGAAGCACCGGAGCGTTCAGATGGCGGGCCACCCGCATGTTGACGATCTCGTCCGCCTTCAGATTGATCTCCGCGGGACTCCCGGCGCCTTCGACGATGATCAGGTCGAAGTCCGGGGCGAGGCTCTCCAGGGCTCCGGTCACGGCGCTCCACAAAAAAGGCCGCTCCCGGTAGTACTCGGCGGCACGCAGGGTTTTCCAGGGTTTGCCCAGAAGGATCACCCGGGACAGGGAATCCCCCAGGGGCTTCAGCAATACGGGGTTCATCTCCGCCCGAAGGGGAGTCCCGGCGGCGGCGGCCTGCACCGCCTGGGCCCGGCCGACCTCCCGGCCCTGGGGGGTTATGAAGGAGTTCAAAGCCATGTTCTGCGCCTTGAAGGGCGCCACCTTCAGGCCCCGGCGGGAGTAGAGCCGGCAGAGACCGGTGGTGAGGAGGCTTTTTCCCACGTTGGACGCCGTGCCTTGGATCATCAGGGTTTTCGCCATGGTCGGGATTGTACACCCGAAGGGGGGGACGGAGGAAGGAAGGGGGAGCTGCTTCCGGGGGCGCGCCTCCAGGGCCCGGGGCATGATGAGGGCGGGTCGGCGCGGGATGCCGGGGGAGGACGGGGCGGCGCGGTGTCCCGGTGGTTCCGGAGGCCTTCGGCTTTTTGACAATCACCCTTTTCAGGGCGATACTTACTGTAATAGAGGGGAGGAGAAAATGAAAAAAATCATGATCGCCGTCGTCGTATTCGCCCTGGCCGCGGGGGCGGTCCGGGGCCAGGCCCTGCAGGACGAGACACGGGGTTTTCTGTTTCAGGTGGGCCTGGGGGCGGCATCCATGACATACCCCGAACCCCTGGACTCTGTGCTGAATGCAATGGAAAACGCCGGAGCCGATCGGCTCACCATCTACCTGGACTTGGGGATGGGCTTCGCTCTCACCCCGAAGACCTACCTTCTCTTCAGCATTTCCGGGGTGGGGGACAGACTCGAACAATCCGGGAATTATCTGCAGATCAACACCTACCTCTACGGGGTGGGCTTCCGGCACTATCCCTTCACCACGGGGATCGTTCTGGGGGCGGACCTGGGGGCCGCCCGGGGGGTGGCGCAAGGCAGCGGGGGCGGTTCCTCCACCTCCGACTGGGGGAACGGTCTGCGCCTCTTCCTGGGCTACGATTTCGCCCGGCGGCTCCGGGGCTTCACCGGCATCCTGGGCCTGGCGGCCACGGGGAGCACCATCGAGGACGACAACTACACCTCCGTCCAGATATTTTTCAGCCTGGCCTGGAAATGACCCCGGAGGCGGACCCTGCGGCTCCGCCCCTTTCATGGCTCATGTCCCGGAGCGGCTCCGCCGGGGAGGATTTACGGCGGCCGGGGAGGCATGCATCCTCATCTTTCGCCTCCCCGCGCGCTCCCGCCGTCGGCCCATCCCATCGGGCCGCCGGGCCCCTGAAGCGGGCGGCGGAGGCCGGAAAACGGGCAGTCGTCGCGTGATTCCCCCCAGCTCGAAGACGGAATTGAGGCCCTGCAGAAAGGCCGGAAAACGGCCGCCGTCGCTTGATTCCCCCCGGGGCCTTGCGTATAGTGGTGCCATGAAAAAGAAGCTCAGGGCGGGCATAAACACGACCCGGGCGAACTGGGACTGGGTCTTCCCCCCCCCGGTGCGGGAGGCGTACCGGGAACTGCTGGACTTCGACGATTCGGGTGTTCCGGAGCGGGAGGATCCCGCCGCCATAGCCGCCGGTCTCCGGGGGGCGGAGGTGGCCGTCGCCTGCTGGAACGCCGTCCCTTTCACCGGGGAGCTTCTGGACCTCTGCCCGGACCTGAGGATCATCCTGTACGCCGCCGGAACGGTGAAGTATTTCGTCACCCCGGAACTGCTGCGCCGGGGGATTCCGGTGACTTCCGCGGCGGCGATGAACGCGGTGCCGGTGGCGGAGTTCGTGCTGGGCCTCATCCTGACGAGCCTGAAGAATGTGGTGCCCCATCACATGGACTTTCTGGCCCGGGGGCGGGCGGCCTGGGAGACCGACCGGGCGGGATACAATGGAGGCTGCTACAAGACCCGGGTGGGCCTCATCGGCGACGGGCTCATCGTCCGCCGACTTCTGGATCTGCTCCGGTCCTTCGACATGGAGGTGCTGGTGGCTTCGGATTATTTCACCCCCCGGGACGAGGAGGCATACGGCGCCCGGCGGGCGGCCCTGGACGAGCTCATGTCCCTCTGCGACGTGGTGAGCGTCCATCACGCCGATGTCCCGGAGAACTGGAACATAATAAACGCCCGAACCCTGGGTCTGATGAAGAAGGGGGCCCGGCTCATCAACACCTCCCGGGGCAGAATGATCGACGAGGCGGCGCTGGTGAAAAAGCTCGAAACCGGGGACATCACCGCCTACCTGGATGTGACCCACCCGGAGCCGCCGGAGGAGGGGCATCCCTTCTACCGGCTGCCCAACTGCGTGCTGACCCCCCATGTGGCGGGTTCCATAGGGGGGGAAACAGCCAGGATGAGTCTCTTCTGTCTGGACGAACTGCGGCGTTTTCTGGCCGGGGAGCCCCTTCTGGGGCTGGTGGATTTTTCCCGACTGGAGCGCCGGGCCTGAAAACCCCGGGACGGGGAGGCCTCCTCCCCGTCATTTCATGATATACTGGACCCGGAAATTCTCGGCATGGGGAGGCGGGAGACATGAGCGGAATCGTACCGGAACTGGAAACGCGCCGGGCGCGGAGGGCTTTGAAGAACGATCCCGTCTCCGACGAGGCCGTCGACAGGATCATGACCGCCGCGACCCTGGCGCCATCCTGCTTCAACAACCAGTCCTGGCGGTTCGTCGTTGTCCGGGAGGAGGCGGCTCTTTCACTGGTCAAGAGCCACTTTTCCAAAAACAACGGCTGGGCCGCCCCGTCGCCTTTTCTCATTCTGGTGGCCACCAAGGCGGAACTGGACTGCCGGCTCGATGCGGGACGGGACTACGCCCTCTTCGACACCGGCATGGCGGTGATGGCTCTGCAGATGCAGGCGGTCCGGGAAGGGCTCTACGTTCACCCCATCGCGGGGTACCGGGCGCCGGAGCTGCGGGCCGCCATGGGAATGCCCGAGGACTACATCCTCATCACGGTCCTGGTTCTGGGCTATCCCGCCGATGATTTCACGCACCTCACCGATAAACAGAAAGAGATGGAAACCATGGACCGGACGCGGAAGCCCCTGTCCGAGGTCGTGTCCCGGGAAACCTGGTCCTTTCCCCAGTAAGCGGCCATGAAACTGACGGTTCGGGACATCGGCGGGGGTCCGTCCCTTTTTCTCCTCCACGGCCTCTTCGGCTCCGGGGACAACTGGGTCTTCGTCGCCCGCAGGCTGGAGGACCGTTTCCGCTGCATCCTTCCGGATCTGCGGAACCACGGCGGCTCCGGCTGGTCCGGCCCCTTCGGCTACCGGGACATGGCGGCGGACATCCTGGATACCGCCGACGGTCTGGGACTGGACCGGTTCCATGTCCTGGGGCATTCCCTGGGGGCGAAGACCGCCATGGCCCTGGCCCTCATGGCGCCCGGACGGGTGGAGCGGATGGGGGCGGCGGACATGGCCCCCCGGCATTACGACGGCTCCGAGCTTCTGCGGCTCGCCGGTCTGATGATGAGCCTGGACCTGTCCCGGCTCCGCTCCCGGCGCGAGGCCGACGCCGCCCTGGCCCCGGAGGTTCCTGACCCGGCCATCCGCGGTTTCCTGCTGAAGAACCTCCGGGAGGAAGGGGAGGGCTTTTCGTGGAAGCTCAACCTGCAGGCTCTCCGGGACTCCTTCCCCGGCATGGCCGCCTGGGAGGAGTCGGGGACCTTCACCGGGCCGGTCCTCTTTCTCCGGGGGGAGAAATCCCGCTACATCCGGGACGAGGATCTTCCCGAGGCGCGGAGGTTCTTTCCCCGGGCGGAGATGGTGACCGTTCCC
>Ga0302247_1001245_pt1 | contig 20197 bp, 18 predicted proteins | sample AAG_UR_Ile_MG_FD_193529 | JGI IMG/M metagenome (GOLD analysis project Ga0302247, IMG submission 193529) | Enriched activated sludge microbial communities from anaerobic digester in WTTP, New Holstein, Wisconsin, United States - AAG_UR_Ile | ecosystem: Engineered > Bioreactor > Anaerobic >...
GTCCTCATCGGCCAGGTCGACGTCGGTCAGCGCGGGATCGGCCTCGAGCTCGACTTCGAGATCGTTGTCCTCGAGCTCCTCTTCCCAGATTTCTTTTTGGGGGGTTACCATGACGGACCTCCTAAGCTAGAAAAAGCGTTAATCCACAAGGGTTCTCGCGAACCGGCGGCCTGTGCGCGTAAAATAAAAAATAAATAAGAACGCACACGCCTGACTTTTTTATAGCGGAATTCGACCTTTTTGCCATCCGTTTTTTTGGAATATTTTACCCGATCGGGGGGTGGGACGTGCCCGGGATCACAGCGGAGGGGCAAAGGGGAGGACAGGAGGACGACGGAGCGCGGTTTGACGCGGAAGGGGGCGCGTGCTACGGTCTTGGCCGGAGAGAAGACCATGATCCGACGCCTGATTTCCACCGCCCTCGCCTGCTGCCTGCCGCTCCTGATCATCGCCGGGTGCGCGTTCGACACCTCCGGGCTCTCGGCGGTGGTGGAAGATCCGGTGTGCGGCGACGGGCGGGTCGACTACGGGGAGGACTGCGACGAGGAAGAGCTCGGCGGCGTCACCTGCGCCCTGCTCGGCTACGCGGGGGGCACCCTCGCCTGCTCCGCCAACTGCAGCTTCGACGAGACCGGTTGCACCGGCGAGGGCTTCTGCGGCGACGGCGTCCGCAACGGGGGCACCGCCACCGAGGACTGTGACGGCGACGACCTGGGCGGGCTGACCTGCCTGGACCGGGGCTTCGCGACCGGCACTCTGGCCTGCACCGAAGCCTGTCGCTTCGACGAAGCCGGCTGCCAGGGCGTCCCGACCTGCGGCAACGGCGCGCTGGATCCCGGCGAGGACTGTGACGGCGACCTGCTCGGGGACGACACCTGCGAGTCCCTGGGGCTCGGCGTCGGCGACCTGGCCTGCAACGCGGCCTGCGCGTATGATTTGTCAGGCTGCGAGGCCCCCGTGTGCGGCGACGGCCAGGCCGACGGCGCCGAGACCTGCGACGACGGCGAGACCGACTCGTGCCTGGGCACCTGCAACGCCGACTGCGACGGCCCCGCCAACGTGTGCGGCGACGGCGAGGTGGCCTGCGGCGAGGAATGCGAGGAGGGTGACCTGCAGGGCGCCGACTGCACCGACTTCGGCTACGCGGACCCCGCCGGGCTCGCCTGCGACGGGTGCGCGCTCGACATCTCGGGCTGCCACAGCGACTGCGGTGACGGCGTGCTGGACCCCGGCGAGGTGTGCGAGGACGGCAACACCTTCGCCGAGAACGGCACCACCGACTTCTGCGGCCCGCTGTGCACCGACACGACCTGGGCCTGCGCCGGCGGCTGGCCCGGCTACTTCCCGCCCGTGAACACCGCCGAAACCTGGGCGACCTTCTCGGACACCGTGCTCGCCGGCAGCGCCACCCGCTACGCCACCGGGGCCGCGGGCGCCAACGTGCTCGTCACGGTCACCTACGCCTACAGCCCGGCCGCCTCCGGCTGCACCGGCTGCCGGGTCCAGTTGTACTGGGGCCTCTTCGCCGGCCCCCCGCCCGCCTCGGACACCGACCCCAACGCCGGCTTCAAACACTGCCGCGACCAGGTGCAGGCGCAGCCCAACGCCACGTACAGTTTCAGCCTCACCCTCCCCACCGCGCCGGGCACTTATCACCTGCGCTGGGCCCGCTCCTGGGAGTACTGGTGCAACTACAACGTCGACGCCAACGACCCCGACCGCGATCTGGCGGTCATCTGCGTGTACTGATCCTTTGGAAGAGAGGCAAATTTCAGCTTCTGGGGTTTGACAGCTGGGCGACCGTAGGTTATTAGTAGTTTGTCACCAGGAGAGGCCGCCATGCATGTCCGATTGATCAAGTGCTTCCTACTCACGGTCCTGATCGCCTCGGCCGGTTGCGATGCCAAAACCACCAACACCGACTCCTGCGGGGACGGATTCCTCGATCCCGGAGAGGCGTGCGACGGGGACCAGTTGTCGATGCCGACGTGCGAGGCGCTGGGCTATTACACCGCCAGCGGGCCGCTCGTCTGCAAGGCCGACTGCACGCTGGACACCTCCATGTGCGCCCTGCGCTGCGGGGACGGCGTCGCCTCGACCCAGTTCGACGAGGACTGCGACGGGTCGGACCTGGCGGACCAGACCTGCCTCGGGCTGGGGCTCGGCGAGGGGACGCTCTCCTGCGATACCGGGTGCCGCTTCGACACCTCCGGCTGCCAGGACCCGGCGCGCTGCGGCGACGGGACCGTCACGGCGCCCCTCGAGCAGTGCGAGGCGGGCGACCTGGCCGGCCAAACCTGCGAAACCCTCGGCTACTACGGCGGGGTCCTCACGTGTGACGACGGGTGCCGCTTCGATTTGTCGTCCTGCGAGAGCTTCGGGCGGTGCGGGGACAGTTTCATCCAGACCCAGTACGGCGAACTGTGCGAGGGCGGCGATCTGGGCGGGCAGTCCTGCGAATCGCTGGGCTTCCATGCCGGCACCCTCTTGTGCACCACCGGCTGCCAGCACGACACGACGTCCTGCGAGGCCGCCGGTCGCTGTGGTGACGGCGCGATCCAGGACGCCTTCGACGAGGCCTGCGACGGCGAGGCGCTCGACGGCCAGACCTGCGAATCCCTGGGCTATCACGGCGGCGCGCTCGCCTGCACCGCGCTCTGCGCCCTGGACCTGTCCGCCTGCGAGGCCGTCGGCCGCTGCGGCGACGACGCGATCCAGGACGCCTTCGGCGAGGCCTGCGACGGGACCGACCTTGACGGCCAGTCCTGCGAGTCCCTGGGTTATCACGGCGGCACGCTCGCCTGCACCACCGGGTGCGAGTTGGACCTGTCCGCCTGCGAGGCGGTCGGGCGCTGCGGAGACGGCGTCATCCAGGCCGCCCACGAGCAGTGCGAGGGCGACGATCTGGACGGCCGGACCTGCCCCGGGCTGGGCCTGTACGACGGGACGCTCGCCTGCACTTCGGACTGCCGGCTGGATACGACCGGCTGCGGCGGGTCCTGCGGCGACGGGCTCATCCAGACCGCATTCGGCGAGGTCTGCGACGGGACCGACGTGAACAGCCAGACCTGTGAATCCCAGGGCCACCACCCCGGCACCCTCGTCTGCGACGCCTGTCAGTTCGACTTGGACGGCTGCGGCGGGTTCTGCGGCGACGGGATCCTCCAGACGACCTTCGGCGAGGTCTGCGAGGGGGCCAACCTGTACGGCCACACCTGCCCGGACCTGGGCGCCTTCTTCGGCGTCCCCGCCTGCTCGCTGACATGCGTCCTGGCCGCCGGCTCCTGCAGCACCACCTATATGTGGGGCAACACCAGCAGCGACGTTTCGTTCGGCGTCGCCATCGACGCGGTGGGCAACATCTACGTCGTCGGCGCCACCGCCGCCGCCCTCGACGGCCAGACCTTCGCCGGTGTGGCCGACGCCTTTCTGACCAAGTTCAGCCCCACCGGGGTGAAACTGTGGACCCGCCAGTGGGGGACGGCCAGCGAGGACATCGCCCGGGGCGTGGCGGTGGCGGCCGATGGCACCGTGTACGTCACGGGCCACACCGCCGGCGCCCTCGACGGCCAGACCTACCTGGGCGTCGTGGACATCTTCCTCACGAAGTTCGACACCGACGGCAACAAGGTGTGGACCCGCCAGTGGGGCTCCGCCCAGGCGGAGATAGGCCATGGCGTGGCCGTCGACGGGAGCGGTTTCATCTACGTCACCGGCATGACCAACCACAGCATGGAAGGGCAGACCGCGATCGGGGCCATGGACTTCTTCCTCACCCGGCTGGACGCGACCGGCGCCCGGCTCTGGACCCGGCTGTGGGGCACGACAAACGACGACATGGGACGCGGCGTGACGGTGGACGCGGCGGGAAACGCCTATGTTGCCGGCTACAGTTATGACGGTGTCATGTACCATGAGGCCAGCCTCCGGAGTTATACGAGCGCCGGCGGCCATCGGTGGACCCAGACCTGGGGCGACGGAGGAATGGTGTGGGGGCTCGCGGTCGCCATGGACGGCGCGGGCCACGTGGTCATGGGCGGGCTGGCCTATCAGGCGTCCTCGCCGGGGGTCTTCGTGGCCCGCTACACCACCGGCGGCGTCTTCTCGTGGTCCCAGCGCCTCCCGGTGCAGACCAGCGTGGACACGTCGGGCATGGGCATCGCCGTCTCTGGCACCACCCTCTCCTTCACCGGGACCGTCACCGGCGCCATCGACTCGGTCACGCCCATCGGCGGCCTGGACATCTTCCTGGCGCGCTTCACCACGGCCGGGGTCAAGCTCGGCGTGAGCCTGTTCGGCACCACCACGAACGACGGCGCGCGGTCGCTGGCCGTGGACGCGGACGGGCACGTGTTCATCACTGGAGGAACCGCAGGGACCCTCGACGGCCAGCCCAACGCGGGCTCGGGCGACGTGTTCCTGAAGTACGTTCCCTGAGCGGCGTTTTTTGCACATTCGTGAAAATGCGGGTACCAACGGTACAAGAGGTACCGCCCACGCCGCCATGCACATCGTCGTCTGCACCCTGTTTCCGGAGTTGATCTCCCCGTTTTTGAACACGGGCCTGCTGGGCAAGGCCGTGGCCCGCGGCACGGTGAACGTCGAGACCATCAACATCCGCGACTTCGCCACGGACAAGCATCATCACGTGGATGACGTCCCCTACGGCGGCGGGCCCGGCATGGTCATGAAGCCCGAGCCGCTCACGGCCTGCCTCCGGGAGGCCCACGCCCGGTGCGGCGAGGACGGCGGCCACGTGATTTACCTGTCGCCCCAGGGGCCGTCGCTCACCCAGAAGCGCGTGGTGGAACTGTCGAACTCCGAGAAACCGTTGATCCTGCTCAACGGGCGCTACGAGGGCATCGACGAGCGGGTCATCGAGGCCCACGTCGACGAGGAGCTCTCCATCGGCGACTACGTGCTCTACGGCGGCGAATTGGGCAGCCTGGTCATCATCGAGGCGGTCACCCGGCTTCTGCCCGACGGGCTCGGGAACCGCGACAGCCTGGCCGAGGAGACCCACGACCACGGTCGCGTCGAGTACCCGCAGTACACGCGGCCGCCCGAGTTCGAGGGGCGCGCCGTCCCCGAGGTGCTCATCTCCGGGCACCACGCCCAGATCGCCCTGTGGCGGCGGCGCATGAGCCTTTTGCGCACCATGCAGAAACGACCCGATCTGATTGAAAAGTTTCCCCTGACGGCCGATGAAATCAGGGTATTGGAGGGCCGCAAGAAATGACCCCACGCGAAAAAGCCGAAATGACCACCGTCCTGCTCGTGCATTACCCGGTGCTCAACCGCAACGGCGAGGTCGTCACCACCGCGGTGACCAACCTCGATATCCACGACATCTCGCGGGCGGTGACCACCTTCGGGTGCGGGGCCTATCACCTGGTGACGCCCATCGCGCTCCAGCGCGAGTTGATCCACTCGGTCATCTCCCACTGGAAGGAGGGCTTCGGGCTGGCCCACAACCCCAAGCGCTCCGAGGCGTTCGAGCGCACGGCGGTGGTCTCCTCCATCGCCGAGAGCCTGGATCTGATCCGCCAGAAGCACGGGCAGGAACCTCTGGTCGTGGCTACCTCGGCCAAGGACACGGGGCTGCCGGTGCTCACCGCCGCGCGCCTGCTCGAGGATCCGCGGCCGCTGGCGCTGTTGTTCGGCACCGGGTGGGGGCTCGCCCCCGAGGCGCTGGCCGCGGCCAAGGGCGTGCTGCCGCCGATCGCAGGACCGAGCGCATACAATCATTTGAGTGTACGTTCGGCCGTTTCTATTGTATTGGATCGCCTGTACGGTTTGGACAGGTGAGAGGATACCACCTGAGACCATTGCCAGGTACTGTCCAGGGACCGTGAACCGTGGACGGTTCCGCCGGAGATTGCGCCATGTCCCTGTCCTTTCGCAAATACCAGGCCCTGCAGAACGACTACCTGCTCTTCGACGCGCTGGACGCGCCGCTGGTGTTCGCGCCCGAGGCCATCGTGGCGATGTGCCACCGCCGCCTCGGCGCCGGTGCCGACGGCATTTTGATTGTTTCTCGCGCCCCTGATGGCGCTTTCCGCATGGAGATCCTCAACTCCGACGGTTCCGAGGCCGCCATGTGCGGCAACGGCCTGCGCTGCGTGGGAAAGTTCCTCGCCGACAGCGGCCGCCTCGCGCCGGGCACGCGCGCCGGGGTCCACACCGCCTCGGGGCCGCGCCACGTGACCGTGCTCGAGCACGGGACGGCCGTGTCCCGCGTGGTCGCCGGCCTGGGCCGCCCCCGCGTGCTCGACGCGAGCCTGCGGGCGGGCGATCTCTCGTTCGTCCACGTGGACGTGGGTAATCCGCACATCGTTCACTTCCTCGCGACGGACGCCCCGGCCGCCGAGGCGCCCGCCTGGATCCGGCGCCTGGCCCTCTCGGACGGCCCCGAGCTGGAGTCGCTGCTGCCCGGCGGGGTCAACGTGGGCTTCGCCTGGCCCGCCGCGCCGGATCGCCTGGAGCTCGCCGTGTGGGAGCGCGGCGCCGGCTTCACGCAGGCCTGCGGCACCGGCGCCACCGCGGCCGTCACCGCCGCCCGCCTCCTGGGGCTGGTCGCCGACAGCCCCGTCCTGGTGCGTCAGGCCGGCGGCGACGCCACCGTCACCCTCGACGCCGACGGCTCCGCCACCCTCGACGGCCCCGCCCACTTCGTCTTCGCCGGCCAGTGGCCGTCGGCCTAATCATCCTCGATTTCATCGCAACAGCAATTGTCGCCTTCGTATTCGTCCCAGTCCCAATGTTCACCCTCCACGCCTCAGTTTCATATAAGCACAGTGCGCCGTCCATGAGGTCCTTGACCAATGCGCCCACAGAAGAAAAGTGGCTGAATCAGGCCATTGAAGGGGGGAAAAATGCATCGGTTGGCCCCGACGAACAGAAGCGGTGGCCAAATTAGAGCCGTAGCGGACACACCGGTGCGACAGCGAAACGGGGGGAATCATCTGGTGAACGGCGCGCGGGGCACCTGAAGGCAGGGCGGGTCAGTGCTATGTCGCGATGGAGACGCCCCAGTGGACGCGCATCGCGAAGGTGCCTGGCGGGAATGGGACGTCCCGCTTGCCGGCGCGGAATTCCCGCTTCGCTCCATCGTAGGGCACGAGGAATCGCTTCATGCGGAGTATCCACGCGTTGCGGGCCTCCTCATGCTTCGAAGACACCTTTGGGTTGCGCGAAAACGGCTTCCACTTCGTCGGCGGCGCGCCGTACGGGTCGATCTTCAGGCACTCCTTGCGCCCCAGCCACTTCAGCCCTTTCGCCGCACGGTCCGCAGCGATGGCTCCCTCCACCTCGCCAACCCGCCGCGCCAGGTACTTTCCGTAGTCCTCCTGGCTCATCACGACCGGACCCGGCGGCTGGGTGAGGACCAACTCCCGGGTCAGCAGCGAGGGGTCGTCGGTTTTGGCGAAGAACTTCGCCGGACGCTTCGTGGTGATGCGTCCCCTGGCGATCTGGGCGGTGTTGGAGAGGGCGCCGGGCCACAGGTGATGTTCCGACACGAGGCCGGCCTTCACGGGGTTAGTCAGTGTATAAACTATTTTATCGAGGATGTCACCGTGCTCGGGCAGCACACAGTAATTGGGCCGGGCACCGCCCTCCCACATGGCGCCGAAGCGGCCCAGCGAGCAGTTGACGAATCTGGCAATATTCTGGTTCATGGCCTGGACGAAGAGCGGGGCAGTGCCGTCCAGGTCGGTAAGGACGACGTGGACATGATTGCTCATCGCACAAAAAGCATGGATTTGGACGGGGTGCTGCGCCTGGGCGTCGGCGATGCAGTAAAGGATGGCCTCGCGCAGTTCTTTCGTAGGCCGCAGGAAGTAGCGGCGCTCGGAGGTGTTGCGGGTGAGCAGGTAGGTGGTGTGCTCGAAGTAGGGAAAGGCTTGAACCATTGGACTCCTGGTCGCGCCGGGGGTGAGTTCCGTCGGGTGAGGGTTGACGGGCGACGACGGAGTCATTGTCGTGGCCCCGCGACGACGGTTGCAGGAAAAACACCAGATTCCAGCCAAAATGGAAAATTCCAGTGACAGGGCCACGGCCACAGAAACATGATGCACCGAGGCGTGGAAAGAGAAAAAAGTGGAGAATGAGAGCGGAGGGCAAGATGGAGAGGGGTCGGAGAGGGAGGCGCGCAAGAGCGAACTTGACTTCCACGGGTTTCTCCATGATAAATGAGGAGCTTTCCGGATTCACACGGCGAGGCGGGGCGTCCCATGAGCATCGAGTCGAACATTTTCCGCATGTACCACTTCACCGAGGCCGAGCAGGCCGAGTTCTACCGGGACTACTCCGAGGTCCGCAAGGACACGGCCATGGCCATCAAGCTCGCGGTCTTCACCGGCTTCGTGGGCGGTCATCATTTTTACATGAAGCGCATCTGGGCGGGCCTGGCCAGCGTGGTCTTCTGCTGGACCTTCATCCCGCTCATCGAGGGCCTCATCGAGGCCATCTTCCTCCCCCAGCTCGTGCGCGAGCTCAACGAGGAGGAGGCGATCCGCATCGCCAACAGCATCAACCTGGCGCGCCAGCTGGCCAACCCCGGGCAGATCGTCGACACCCAGGCGGCCCCCGGCGCCCCCGTGGAGCGCGTGATCATCAAGGAAATCGTCAAGATTCCCTGCAAGTATTGCGGCTCCCTCGTCGAGAACACGGCCCAGTCTTGTCCGTCCTGCGGAGGAGCCCTGCATTGACGAGGTTTTTGCGGCGCGCGCGCGCCTGTACTATGCTGCGCTTGACATCCGGGGGGCGTCCCACTACAAAGGGACCCCGGTCCTCGCGCGTCGCGACCCCCCGGCGACAGGAAACGGCTGGTTCATGAGCGGGCTCGTCTCCAAATCCGAAATCCTCCTCTCCGCTCCGGAGCGCTCCCGCCCCCACGAGTGGAAGGCCACCATCGGCCTGGGTGGCTCCGTCGCCTTGGTGGTGGGGAGCATGCTCGGCATCGGCATCTTCCTGAACCCGCCCATCGTCGCCGGCCACGTCCCCAGCGCGGGCTGGTTCCTGGGCGTGTGGGTCATCGGCGGCGTCATGGCCTTCTTCGGCGCGCTCTCCTACGGCGAACTGGGCTCCATGTACCCGCAGGCCGGCGGCGACTACGTGTTTCTGAAAGAGGCCTACGGCCGCCCGCTGGCGTTCCTCTTCGGCTGGGCCGCGCTGTCGGCCACCTTCTCGGGCTCCATCGCCACCACCGCGGTGGGCCTGGGCCAGTACTACGTCGCGCCCTTCGTGGGCGGCTGGTTCCTCGAGCCGTTCTTCACCCTGGGGCCGCTGCGCGCCTCGCCCCTCACGCTCACCGCGGTGGCCCTGATCGCCACGTTCACGGCGATCAACATCTACGGCATCTCGTTCTCAACCGTGGTGCAGTCCCTGGTCTCCTTCACGCCGTTCGTGGTGCTGGTCATCGCCGCGCTGTGGTCCCTGGTGATGTTCCGCGACGCCGGCGGCATCACGGCCAGCGCCAGCGAAGCCGCCGCCGCGAACGCGGGCACGGCCGCGGCGAACGCGGGCACGGCGGCGACGTCCGGCGGGGGCGGCATCGGCCTGGGCCAACTGGGCCTGGCGATGCTGCCGGTCTTCTTCGCGTACACCGGCTGGAACTCGGCCGCCTACATCGGCTCCGAGATCAAGGACGCCAAGCGCACGCTGCCCCTGGCGCTCATCTTCGGCATCGGGCTCATCGTCATCCTGTACCTGCTGCTCAACAGCCTGTTCATCCGCGGCACCAGCGTCCAGGCGCTGGCCCAGGTGGGCAACGTGGGCGTGCTGGCCGCCGAGTCCGGTTTCGGCGACTGGGGCGTGCTGATCTTCACGCTGCTCACCGGCGTGGCCATCGTGGGCACGCTCAACAGCACCATCCTCATCGGCCCGCGCATCTATTACTCCATGGCCCGCGACGGCCTGCTCTTCAAGACCGTGGGCACCCTCGACGCGAAGCGCGGCACCCCCCGCCACGGCCTGCTGATCCAGGCCGCGTGGGCCTCGGTGCTCGTGCACCTGGGCGGCTTCGAGACCATCCTCAACTACACCACCCTGATGATCATCGTGCTCTCGGCGCTGACCGTGGCCGGCGTCATCATCCTGCGCCGCCGCCGCCCCGACGCCCCGCGCGGCTTCAAGGTCCCGTTTTACCCGCTGGTGCCCGTGCTCTACGTGGCCATGTCGGTGTTCCTGATCGTCATCCTGAGCCTGGAGAGCCGTCGCCAGATCGTCGCCGCCGGCCTGATGCTGGCCCTGGGCCTTTTCGGCTACGCCGTGTTCGCGCGCCTGGAGCGCCGCAAGAAGACACCGGTCCCATCCTGACACCCCACCCACAGAGGTCCCCCATGAAGAGAACCGCCCCGATCCTCGCCCTGCTGCTGACCCTGGGCCTGGCCTTCTCGCTGACTGCCTGCAACGGCAAGGAGCCCCAGCGCACGGTCAAGCCCGACGCCGACATGACCGCCCCGCCGCCGGCCATGACCCCGGACATGGCGCCGACGAAGGACGCCACCCCGGTCGAGCCCGCGCCGACGAAGGACGCCACCCCCGTGGCCCCGGTCCCGGCCGCGCCCGACCCCTCGAAGCCGCTCACCGAAAAACAGGAGGAGATCCTGAAGTCCATCACGGGCGAGAAGCTCGGCGTGACCAAGGAGCACTACTACACCAGCAACGAGACGCGCTACGACCTGTGGTACCCGCAGATCGACAACCTGGGCGGCGCCTACATGGGCGTGGGCCCGGACCAGAACTACAGCCTGGCGGTGGCCGCCAACGTCGAGCTGGTCATCCTGATGGACTACGACGTCGAGGTGCTCGCGCTCCACAAGATGTACTTCGTGCTCGTGAAGGAGTGCGAGAAGCCCCAGTGCGTGATCGACCTGCTCGACCGCAAGAAGACCGACGAGGTCTACGAGAAGGCCAAGGCGATGTTCGACGAGCCCACCGCCCGCTTCATCAAGGCCATCCACAAGGGCTCGGGCTCCCACATCCTCAAGAACCACCGCGCCCGCATCAAGCAGGGCCTCGACAAGGGCGGCAAGTTCTGGCTCACCGACGACGCCATGTACACCCGCTGGCGCACGCTGGTCATGGCCGGCCGCGTGAAGACCTACCCCGGCGACCTGACCAAGGGCGTGACCATGACCCAGATCGCCGCGGCGCTCAAGCAGTTGAACATCCCGCTGCGGGTGCTCTACTTCTCCAACGCCGAGGAGTTCTGGAAGTACCCCAAGGCCTTCCGCGACGCCATCGCCGCGATGCCGTTCGACGAGAAGAGCGTGGTGCTGCGCTCGATCACCCTGGGCGAGGAGTTCAAGATCGGCTGGCTGTTCCACTACACCATCCAGGCCGCCGCGGACTTCGTGGCCTGGATGAAGGTCCCCGGCAGCTTCTCGATCAAGGCCATCGCCCGCCTCAAGCGCGATCCCATCGACGGCACCAAGTACTACTCCCGCCTCCCCGGGCCCCCCGCCGACGTGAAGATGCCGCAGTGATGACGCCGCCTGGGGCCGCGCTGGCCCCGGCGACGCTTCCGTGCTACAACGAAACCAACCCAGGAGGTGACCATGACCCGTCGGATCCCGCTGCTCGTCGCCCTCGCCCTCGTCGTCCTCGCCTGCGACGACGACCCCAAGGGCAACAACGTCAACAACGTCAACAACGTCAACAACGCGAACAACGTCAACAACGTCAACAACGCGAACAACGTCAACAACGTCACCGAGTTCGAGGCCATCCCCGGCGCCCGCTGCACCCAGGAGAACCTCGTGGGCACCGTGACTGTGGGCGGCTACGAGAGCGGCGGTGGGCTGGAACTGAGCGCCCAATTGTACGACAAGCCCGCGATCGCCCGCACCACGCTGACGCTCTCGGACGCCGCCTGCGGCTTCTGGGAGGCGCTGCCCCCGGGGTTCTGCGAGCCCGCCTGCACCGGGGACACGACGTGCGACCACACGGGGACGTGCGTATCCCTGCCCATGCCCGTCGAGGAGCTGGCCCTGGCGCTGCGCGCCGGTGAACAACTGCAGACCTTCGAGCCCCAGTACGCCGGCCAGCTCTACGGACCGATCACCCTGCCCGGCCGCACCTTCTCGGCCACGCTGACCTTCGATGGGCTCACCGTGAGTCTCGCCGAGACCGCCGTACCCGAACCCCTCGTGGACCTGGCGGGCACCTGGCACGGCGCCCACGAGGCCCCCGAGGGCCTCGACTTCGCGTGGACGCAGCCGGCCGACCCCGCAGGTGCCTTCGTCACCACCGACATCCCCATCAACCACCACGCCATGAGCGCCACCCACACCGTGTGCACCGTCGACGCCGCCGACCCCGGCTTCTCGGTGGCCCAGGACATGCTCACCCCGCTCGCGGTGGTCACCGGCCTCGAGTTCCAGGGCCTCGAGCACGTGCGCTTCGCCGCCGCCGTGACCCCCCGCGGCTGCGTCGAGTTCCGCTGGCGCATCTGGCACTTCCCCTCCTGGACCTACCCCCGCTAGCCTCTCCCCGATTCACGAAAATCTCACACGCCCCTCAAACCTTCTTCACGTTCCCCGGCGATGTTGCCTCCGGCGGCGCGGAACACCGGACCCGACGCGCAGCCCCGGGAGGGCTCCCCTTCCCCGGCCCACCAGGTCGGTCCGGCCTCGAACCGAAGGAGTTTTCATGAAGACGCTGTTCCCGCTCGTGCTGATGACCCTGCTGTTCACCTTCTCCGGGCACGCCCTGGCCCAGGACCCCGGCGCGCCGCCGACCGGTGGCGACCCCGCAGCGACGGAACCCAAGGTCGGGGAGACGACCCCGCCGGCGACCGAACCCAAGGCCGAGGAGCCGACCACGCCCGCCAAAGAGGAAATGAAGGTCGAGGAGAAAAAGGAAGAGAAGAAGGAAGAGAAGAAGGAGAAGAAGGACATCCCCGTGAAGTTCAAGGGCGACGTGCGATACCGCCACGAGACCATCGACGTGGGCGACGACGACGCCAACCAACGCCACCGCATCCGCGTGCGCTTCGGCGCCTTCTCCCGGATCAGCGAGCAGCTGGAGTTCGGCTTCCAGATCGCTTCGGGCGCCGGCGACCCGGTGTCCACCAACCAGACGCTGGCCCCGGCCTTCACCAAGAAGCCGATGACCATCGACCTGGCTTACTTCCAGTACACGCCCGTGAAGCCCCTGTCCCTCTCGGGCGGCAAGATCAAGAACCCGTTCTTCCGTCCCGGCGACAGCCAGCTGGTGTGGGACTCCGACCTGACCCCCGAGGGCCTCTCCCTCGGGTTCGGCCATGAGCTCTCTTCCGTGAGGCTCTTCGCCACCGGCGCCGCCCTCTGGATCGCCGACCGCAAGGGCGAGGAGGACGACGCCCACGTCCTCGCCGGCCAGGCCGGCGCGGAGCTCAAGCTCGGCAAAATGAAACTGACCTTGGCGGGCGCCCTCTTCAACTACACCAAGGTCGTCGGCATGGCCGCGATCTACGACGACGACGCCTTCGGCAACACCCTCGACGCGGGCAACCTGCTGGTCAACGACTACAACCTCGTCGACGCCGGCCTCGAGTTGGGCGGCAAGATCGCCGACCTGCCCTTCGCCGTGTTCGGCGAGTTCGCCACCAACCTGGCCGCCGACGAGGAGAAGACCGCGTTCCTGGCCGGCTTCTCCGTGGGCGAGGCCAAGAAGGCCGGCGGCTGGCGCTTGTTCTACAACTACCGCAGCGTGCAGCGCGACGCCGTGTTCGGCACGTTCTCGGACTCGGACTTCGTCGGCGGCGGCACCGGCGGCGCCGGCCACCTCGTGGGCGCCGACTTCGCGGTCTCCGACAACATGTTCCTGGGCCTGATCGTGCAGAAGTCCGTCATCGACGACGCCGACGAGACCGACTACCTGCGCGTCCAGCTCGACCTCAGCTTGAAGTTCTGACGCATCGCTCACACTCGCCTAACACGGACGGCATACATCCCCCCTCGAGAGGTGGGACTCATGTTCAAACACCCCAAATTCTGGTTCCTGGCCATCACCCTCGCCCTGATGATCCCGACCTGGATGGTCGTGTCCTGCCAGCGCCGCGAGGCGGCCGCGAACCTCGGAGGAAAGACCCATGCAAAATAGGAATCCGCACTTTTTCCTGATCCTGTCCATCTTCATCACCATCCCGTTCTGGGTCGCCGTCGCCTGCGGTGACAAGAAATCCGAGGACAAGCCGGCCGCCCAGCAGCCGGGGTCCGACCCCACCAAGCCCGGAACACCCGAGGCCCCGGCCACGCTCAAGGTCGCCGCCAGCCTCACCGGCGCCGGCGCCACCTTCCCGTTCCCGCTCTACTCCAAGTGGGCCGACGCCTACGGCAAAGAGAAGGGCCTGAAGCTCAACTACCAGGCCATCGGCTCCGGCGGTGGCGTCGCCCAGATCAAGAAGAAGACCGTGGACTTCGGCGCCTCGGACGAGCCCATGAAGCCCGCGGACCTCGAAAAGGAGGGCCTGTTCCAGTTCCCGATGGCCATCGGCGGCGTGGTGCCGGTCACCAACGTCGAGGGCATCGCCGACGGGGCCCTCAAGCTCTCGCCCGCCGTGCTCTGCGGCATCTACCTCGGGGACATCAAGAAATGGGATCACGAGGAGATCAAGAAGCTCAACGAGGGACTGACCCTGCCCGCCAAGGACATCGCCGTGGTCTACCGCTCCGACGGCTCGGGCACCACCTGGATCTTCACCGACTACCTGTCCCGCGTTTGCCCGGCCTGGAAGGACAAGGTCGGCGCCGGCAAGTCCGTGCAGTGGCCCGTGGGCATGGGCGGCAAGGGGAACCCCGGCGTGGCCGCCTACGTGAAGCAGACCGCCGGCGCCATCGGCTACGTCGAGTTCGCCTACGCCCTGCAAAACCAGTTGCCGGCGGTCCAACTGCAGAACAAGGACGGCCAGTTCGTGAAGCCGGCCATCGAGAGCTTCATGGCCGCCGCCAAGAACGCCGACTGGGACAACGCCCCCGGCTTTTTCATGGTCCTCAACGACCAGCCCGGCGCCGAGACCTGGCCAATCGCCGGCGCGACGTTCATCCTGATCCACCGCGCCCAGGCCGACGCGGCCAAGACCCGCGCCATCTTCGGGTTCTTCGACTGGTGCTACCGCTCCGGCGCCGCCCTGGCCAAGGAGCTGCACTACGTGCCCATGCCCGAGAACGTGATCGACCTGGTCCAGAAGCGTTGGGCCTCCGAGATCACCGCCGACGGCAAGCCCATCGTGTGGAAATGACCGCGACCCCAGGGAGGCCCGGATGACGTTTCGACGACTCGCCGATCTGTGGAAGGCCCAGACCTCCTTCCGCAAGAGCAGCGCCTTTCACCGGAACGCGGACCGGGCCTTCCACCTTCTCATCCTCGCCTGCGCCGTCTCCACCCTGCTGCTGGTGGGGGCCATCCTGTGGAACCTGATCGAGCACGCCTGGCCGTCCATCACGAAGTTCGGGCTCGGCTTCGTCACCTCCACCCAGTGGAACCCCGTCAAGAGCCAGTACGGCGCCGCCTCGTCGATCTACGGCACCCTCGTGTCCACCGCCATCGCGCTGATCCTGGCGCTGCCCATCAGCGTGGCCATCGCGCTGTTCCTGACCAGCTACGCCCCGCCATGGCTGGCGAAGATCGTGGGCACCTGCGTGGAGCTGCTGGCGGCCATCCCCAGCATCATCTACGGCATGTGGGGGCTGTTCGTGTTCGCCCCGTACATGCAGAAGACCGTGCAGCCGATGCTGGCGAAGCTGCCGGGGCCGCTGTTCGACGGCGCCCCCCTGGGGGTGGGCATGCTCACCGCCGGCATCATCCTGGCGCTCATGATCCTGCCGTTCCTCACCGCGGTGATGCGCGACGTGTTCGCCATGACGCCGCCGGTGCTCCTGGAGAGCGCAGCGGGCATGGGATCGACCTCGTGGGAGGTGACGCGGAAGATCGCCATCCCCTACGGCCTGCGCGGGCTCATCGGGGCGACCTTCCTGGGCCTGGGCCGCGCCATCGGCGAGACCATGGCGGTGACCTTCGTCATCGGCAACAGCCACCGCATCTCGACGAGCCTGTTCGCGCCCGGGAACACCATCGCGTCAACCCTGGCCAACGAGTTCAACGAGGCCGACAGCCCGCTGCTCGAGGCCGCGCTCATCGAGCTGGGCCTGATCCTGTTCGTCATCACCCTGATCATCCAGATCCTGGCGCACCTGTGGCTGCGCAACCTGCAGAAGCGGCAGGCCCGGTAGGCGCACATGACCGAACTGCGACTCTCCCACCGCCCCGCCACCGCCCGCAAGGCCCTCGACGTCTTCGTGCGCGCCTTCTCGGTGCTCTCGGCCGCCCTGGGCATCTTCTTCCTGTTCTGGATCCTGTGGGTGGTCCTGAAGAAGGGCCACACCGTCCTCTCCTGGTCGTTCTTCACGTCCGCGCCCCCCTCCCCCGGCGAGGGCGTCGGAGGCATCAAGTATGCCCTGGTGGGCACCCTGAAGATGACCGGCCTCGCCTGCCTCATGGGCGTGCCGGTGGGGCTGTTCACCGGCGTGTGGCTGGCCGAGTTCGGGCGCCACGGCGCGCTGGCCTCGGGCGTGCGCTTCTGCGTGAACCTGCTCATGGGCATCCCGTCGATCCTGGTGGGCCTGTTCGCCTACACCATCATCGTGCTCGCCACGCCCCGGCACTACAGCGGCAACGCCGGCGCCTTCGCCCTGGCGATCATCATGCTGCCCACGGTGGCCCGCACGGCCGAGGACATGCTGCTGCTGGTGCCAGACGCCCTGCGCGAGAGCGCGCTGGCCCTGGGGATCCCGCGGTGGCGCACGATCACCGGCATCCTGTTCCGCGCCGCCCGCAAGGGGCTGCTCACCGGCGTGCTGCTCTCGGTCTTCCGCGTCTCGGGCGAGACCGCCCCGCTGCTCTTCACGGCGCTGAACAACAACTTCTACCCGAAGAACCTGGAGCAGCCCACGGCCAACCTCACCGTCACCATCTACAACTACGCGATGAGCCCGTACGACAACTGGCAGCGCGTGGCCTGGGGCGCCTCCCTGGTCATCATGGCCGTGCTGCTCGGAGTCACCCTGATCCTGCGCTTCCTTCTGAAGGAGAGAAACCGATGATCATGAACGTCCACGCCCCGGAAGCCCCGTTCGAGACCGTCCGCGACGTCGTCGTCGAGAACCCCGTGATCTCGGCGCAGAAGCTCGACTTCTGGTACGGAAAGAGCCAGGCGTTGTTCGCCAACGACCTGGATGTCGCCCCGCGCAAGGTCACCGCCATCATCGGCCCCTCGGGCTGCGGCAAGAGCACCCACCTGCGGGTGTACAACCGCATCTTCGAGCAGTACCGCGGCCAGCGCGCCGGCGGCCGCGTGCTCCTCGACGGCCAGGATCTCCTGGCCCCGGGCACCGACGTCATCGCCCTGCGCCGGCGCATCGGCATGATCTTCCAGAAGCCCACGCCCTTCCCCATGAGCATCTTCGAGAACGTGGCCTACGGCGTGCGGCTCCACTTCGCGTTCACGCGAAAGGAGCTCGAGCAGAAGGTCGAGGAGAGCCTGCGCGCTGCCGCCCTGTGGGACGAGGTGAAGGATTTGCTGCACAAGCCCGGCACCGCCCTCTCGGGCGGCCAGCAGCAGCGTCTGTGCATCGCTCGGGCGCTGGCCATGTCCCCCGAGGTGCTGCTCATGGACGAGCCCACCTCGGCCATCGACCCCGTGGCCACCGCCCGGATCGAGGAGCTGGTGCTGCAACTGAAGGAGCGCCTGACGGTGGTCATCGTCACGCACAACATGCAGCAGGCCGCCCGCATCAGCGACCACACGGCCTTCTTCCACCTGGGCCGCATCATCGAGTTCGGCGCCACGGCGAAGATGTTCACCAACCCATCGCACCCCAAGACCGAGGAGTACATCACGGGCCGGTTCGGGTGATCGCGCCGCCCCCGGCGGCGCCAGAGGGGAGCCCTATCGCGGGCGACCCGATTGAGATCACGAACTGACCGGAATGAACCGTGAAAGGGTAGATTATGATGCACCGTCAACTCAACCGTGAAATTGAAAAGATCAAGCAACGCCTCCTCAAGCTCGGCGCCCAGGTCGAGGCGGCCTTCTTCGACGCCCTCACCGCCTGCCGCGAGCACCGCCGGGACCTGGCCGACGCCGTCATCTCCGGGGACGCCGCCATCGATCAGGCCGAGATCGACCTGGAGGAGGAGTGCCTGAAACTGTTCGCCCTCTACCAGCCGGTGGCCGGTGACCTGCGCTTTTTGGTGGCCGTGCTGAAGATCAACAACGATCTCGAGCGCATCGGCGACCTGGCGGTGAACATCGCCGAGCGGGCGGCCTTCCTGGCCGAGCACCCGCTGCCCGCCATCCCCTTCGACTTCACGCGCATGGCCGAGGTGACCGCCCGGATGCTGCGCCAGAGCCTGGACGCCCTCTCCTCGGGGCGCCTGGAACCGGCCATCGAGGTCGCCGCCATGGACGACGAGGTGGACGCGATCAACCGCGAGATGTACCGGCAGGTACAGGACGCCATGCGCGCGGACCCCGACCGCATCGGGAGCCTGATCCAGGTCCTGGGCATCTCCCGCAGCCTCGAGCGCATCGCCGACCACGCCACCGACATCGCCGAGGACGTCGTCTACATGGCCTCGGGCGAGATCGTCCGCCACCCCACCCTGCCGAGAAGATCCTAGAAATGGCCAGATTCTCAATGTCGCCCGCATGGCGGGCGCATGAACTCGCCTGCCACGCAGGCGTACAGACCAGCGAAGGCTGCGACCGTCCCGAAGGGACTGTCGCCAGCTAGGTGAAGAGGAAAGCCTCCTTAATGCACGAATGGACGGGCCCCTCCCCCTCCCCGGTCCCGTGCCCTTTGACCCCAACGGGGTTTCGTGCTACATGATACGGGTCCGAAAAGGAGTTTCCCCATGCGCCAAATCCTCGCGTTCTCCCTCATGGCCGTGTTCGTCCTCGCCTGCGATCCCATCGAGGAGAAGAACAACAACAACAGCAACACGAACAACAACAACGACGTCGAACTGTGCAACGACGGGATCGACAACGACGGCGACACCTTCACCGACTGCGACGACACCGACTGCGCCACGTCCCCGGCGTGCCAGACCAACAACGTCAACAACACCAACAACACCAACAACGATCCGGGCACCTGCACCCCCGAGGATCTGCCCTTCCAGACTCAGTGCACGGTCGGCTACAAGTGCACGATCACCAACACCAGCAACAACGTCGGCTGCGTGTACGACGACGGCCCGCTGTCCCTGGGCGACGCGTGCGTCCCGGTCGAGGCGGGCCGCACCCAGGACGGTTGCCCCGGCGGCAGCTTGTGCTACGCGGGCGGCGGCTCGGTGGGCGGCTGTCTCGAGTTCTGCCCGTTCCTGTACATCCCGTGCGGCGACGACCGGCTCTGCTACCAGACCATCCCTGCGGGTTCCTCCTCGGCCTTCCTTTGCGTGGCCCAGGACGAATGCGACCCGTACCTGGACTCGGGCTGCGCCAGCGGGACCTGCTACGTTTACATCTCGGCGAACTACATGACCAAGTGCGAGACCGCGGGCAGCGGCCTGAAGGACACGCCCTGCACGCGGCCCGGCGAGTGCGCCCCCGGCCACACCTGCTACGAGGACGCCTGCCGCTACCTGTGCACCGATCACAGCGAGTGCGGCATCGAGATGTGCCAGAAGCTCTCCCAGAACGACCCCTACGGCCTGTGCATGTAGCCCTTCACCCCTTCTTCCGGAGGTATCGAGATGCGTATCCGCCTGTGGCACCCCCTGATCGTCGGACTCTGCTGCCTGCTGCCCGCCCCGGCGCTGGCCCGCCAGACCTGGACCCAGGTCCTCATGGTCGAGGGCCAGAAGAACTACGTCATGGCCATGCACGCCCGGGACGCCTCCACCGCCTTCCTGGTGGCGGCCGTCGACAACGGCGGTAACTCCGAGATGCAGGGCCACAAGACCACCAACGGCACCTCGTTCTCGCGCACCACGCTGCCCACCGCGTCAGGCCAGATGGCCATGATCATGTTCACGGCCGTGGCCATGCTCGACGCCAACGTGCTGTTCCTCGCGGGCATGGAGGTCTCGTTCCCCAACTTCCAGAACAAGATCTGGCGCTCGACCAACGGCGGCGGCTCCTGGGAGGTGCTCACCGCCGAGCTCGACGAGATGCCCGAGCGCCTGGCCGTGCTCTCGGACGGCA
>Ga0302247_1001246_pt1 | contig 20194 bp, 17 predicted proteins | sample AAG_UR_Ile_MG_FD_193529 | JGI IMG/M metagenome (GOLD analysis project Ga0302247, IMG submission 193529) | Enriched activated sludge microbial communities from anaerobic digester in WTTP, New Holstein, Wisconsin, United States - AAG_UR_Ile | ecosystem: Engineered > Bioreactor > Anaerobic >...
GAGAGATCATAATGGGGGATCAGATGTTTTTAGTGCTGGTTGTATATGACATATACAATACTGTACCAAAAAGTCCAGCAAAATATGCTTTCCCTGAAATCACCCAACCAATTTGTCATCCACCCCCTGAAGCAAGCGCGCCACTTCCTCCGGGAAGATTTTTCCCCCTCAACTGCTGAGGGTGGAGCGGGGGCACGGGCGGATCGAGTGGCGGGGGATTGCGGTCAAGAAGGTGACCCCCGCCCAGATGGGTTTTCCGCACGTGGCGCAGGTAGCGCGCCTTGACCGGATTCGGGAACTCAAGGGTGGTCGGCAGGAAGTGGAGACGGTGTGGATCGTGACCAGTCTGACAGCCGAGCAGGCCGACCCGCAGCGTCCGCTGGAGTTGGCGCGCCAGTACTGGAGCATCGAGAATGGCACGCACTATCCGTTGGATGTGAGCGCGGGTGAAGATCGGTGCCGGGTGAGTCATCCGGTAGCCGCGGCGACGCTGGGCATCCTCCGTCGCGCGGTGCAGGGTGAAGCGCGGGCCTGGGCGCGTCGTCAACCCCGCAAGCGGGATCGCACCTGTCCGACCTTCCTGGCCAAAATGAGTCGCCGCCCGGGACAGGTCATTCGCCTACTCACCCGCCCGGTTCGACTTTAGAGCAGCCCTGGCCCAGCCCCGTCCAGGCGGTCACAGATTTGACAGACGGCGCTATCCGGTCACAGTCTGGCGCATGACTCTGCCCCTGAACCCCGTCAGGTATTCCATCCTTCCGCTGGTGTTCGGTCTCATCCTGTCGGCTTTCCCAAGTCCGCGTGCGGGCGGCGCCATTCCCGATCCCGCCGCGGCCGTCCACGGGCTCATCCAACGCCTGCTGCCCGCGGAATCGGATTCGTTCGCTCTCGAGGTGATTCGAGCCGACGCTGAGCGCGACGTTTTCGAGATCGAGACACGAGACGGCAAGGTGATCCTGCGCGGCAACGACGGCGTGTCGCTGGCCTCGGCCCTGAACTGGTATCTCAAGTACCATTGTCAGTGCCATCACTCGTTCACCGGCGGAAGCCAACTGAAACTGCCCAGACCGTTGCCGGAGGTCAAAGCCAAACACAGACAGGTGAGCGCGGCGCGTCATCGCTACTTTCTCAATTACTGCTGTTTCGGCTATTCCCTGCCATGGCTGGACTGGGCACAATGGGAACGACTGATCGATTGGATGGCGCTCAATGGCATCAACCTGCCATTGTCTGTCACCGGCCAGGAAGCAGTCTGGCAAGGCGTGGGCCGCCGCCTCGGCCTCGAGCCAAAGGACCTCGAAGAGTTCCTGGCCGGACCGCCTTATCTTCCCTTCGGCTGGATGGGTTGCCTGGACGGACACGGCGGCCCGCTGCCACAGTCGTGGATTGATGCCCACCTCGAGCTCGCGCGGCGAATCCTCGAACGTCAGCGCGCGCTGGGCATGCGCCCGGTGCTGCAAGGGTTCACGGGACACGCCCTCGCCGCCCTCGCCCGCAAACACCCCGGCGCCCGCTTCCAGAAGATCAGGTGGTGCGAGTGGGAAACGCTCGTGCTGGACCCATCCGACCCGCTCTTCCCAAAGGTCGCCGCCGCTTTCCTCGATGAACAGACCCGGCTCTTGGGCACGGACCATTACTATGCCGCCGACACATTCATCGAGATGATCCCGCCCAGCGGCGACGTCGAGTATCTGAAAGCCATCGGCCAATCGATCTACCAGGGGCTCGCCCAGACCGATCCGCAGGCGGTTTGGGTTCTGCAGGGATGGCCCTTTTTCTTCGCCCGCCAGTTCTGGACCCAGCCGCGCATCGAAGCCGTGCTCGATCCGGTGCCCAACGATCGCATTCTCCTGCTCGATCTCTATTGCGAAAAGACACCCGTCTGGAGCCTGACCGAGGCGTTCTGCGGCAAACCATGGGTCTGGTGCAACATCCAGAACTTCGGCAATCGCGTCTGGCTCGGCGGCGCCCTCGACCGCATTCATCACGACCTCTTTGCCGCGCGAAACGATCCGAAAGCCGGTCGGCTCTGCGGGCTGGGCTTCGTCAATGAAGGCCTCGATTTCAACCCCGTCGTCTACGATTTCCTGTTCGAACTTGCCTGGCGCGATCAACCGGTCGATCTCACCGCCTGGCTGCGGGAGTTCGCGCGCCGTTCTTACGGGCGCGCGAACGCCGACGCCGAGATGGCTTGGGAGATTCTCCACCAGACGGTCTACCAATCCGCCTTCGACAATCCGGTGGCCTACACCGCCGTCCCGTCCCTGGGTGGTCCGCCGGGCACGCCCTACAACAACGACCGTCTGGCCAACGCGGGCCGGCTTCTGCTCGACGCCGCCGACGCATTGGGCGGCTCGGATGCGTTCCGATTCGACCTTGTGAACGTCACTCGACAGGCCCTCGGCAACGACTCGGCCGAGTTCCATCAACGGATCATCGACGCCTATGAACGCAAGGATCGGGATGAACTCCGCTCCGCGATGGACGACTTTCGGGAGTTCCTTCAGGACATGGACGCGTTGCTCGGAACACGTCCGGAATTCCTGCTCGGCGGCTGGCTCGATGACGCCAGGCGCTGGGGCCGGACCGAGCCCGAACGCCGGCGGTTCGAATGGAATGCGCGCCGCGTGATCACCCTCTGGGGCGACACGACCGCTTTGCGCGATTACGCATCCCGCCAGTGGTCCGGCATGCTCACCGGCTTCTACCTCGAACGTTGGGAATTGTTCGCCAAACACCTCGATCAGGAGCTCGCGTCGAATCAGCCGTTCAATTCAGACGCCTTTCACAAAGAAATGTTCGCGTTCGAAAAACAGTGGGCCGAGTCTCCAGATCGCTCTCCGCCCAATGCCCGCGGCGATAGCATCAGCCTGGCGCGGCGACTCTGGGCCAAGTATGGCGCACTCTCGACACCGGAATCGCCCAGCCTCACGACCGGCAAACCGGTCGCCTGTTCGTCCTCGCTCGATCCGCATCCGGCGTTCCTGGCCAACGACGGACGCGCCCGCTCGACGGAGGCGTTCTGGGCAACGGACGTCGGGCGACACCCCGGCGATGCATGGTGGCAAGTGGACTTCGAGCAGCCGACCACGATCGCGCGCGTGATCGTCGTCGGCTACTACGGCGACGACCGATTCTACGGATTCAAGATCGAGACCTCGATGGATGGCGCCGAGTGGACCCTGGCCGCCGACTGCCGGGAAAACCGCGCCCGCTCGACCCGAAGCGGCTACACCTGCCGGTTCGAGCCGCGCCAGGCCCGCTATCTCCGCATCACCCAAACCAACAACTCTGCCAACACCGGACGCCACCTGGTCGAGGTCATGGCCTTCGCCGAGTGAAAGCCGCAACAACCGAGCAGGGTCAGCCCTTAAGAATTCAGTTTCTCCGTGCCATCTTTTACAACCACGGCGAAACTTGTTTCTTAAGGGCTGACCCTGCTGGGACTCAACCAACCGCACGTATCGCGTCCTTCGCAGCGATTCCCTGCGAACCGCCTTCACCGCCTTGGGCGCCAACCTCCCCGCCACGCCGCCGCTCAACACCTTCTACGACCTCAGCCCGAGCCTATGGCCGGAGGTGTTTTACCGAATCGAAGTCGAGTAGCAGCGCCCATCGAGAGGCGCGCGCATGCGAGGCGACGCTGGAAGTCCCGCTGTGTGCGGGCAGGCGGCCTGCAGGCTGGCAGGCCAAGTCATCCAGCCGCCAGTGTCGCAAAAACGCCGGTCAGAGTCAGAATGTCCTCGATCTCGACCCATTCGTCCGGCGCGTGAAGATTGTCCCCGCGTGGACCGAGCAGGATTGCCGGCATCCGACCGACCGCGCCGTAAATCCCCAGATCGCACGAAAAGGCCGCGCCGCCAATGGTTGGCGTGCGCTTCGAGTAGCGCTCGAACGCCTCGAGTACAGCCTGGACGGCGTCACTCGATACGGGCGTCTCCCAGGGCGCCACGAAATGGTAGGACCGTTCCAGTTTCACCTTGAACGGATGCAACGCAGGATCCCGAGCGGACTCGTCTTTCCAGAACGCGCGGAACTGCGGCCAAAACTCCTTCTCGGTCATGCCGGGGTGGCACCAGACGATCCACGCGATCCTGGCGAGCGACGGCGTGCCCATCTGGGTGAATTCGCCCGGCTTCTCAGTCGTGATGTGCCACGGCAGAACGTTGAGTCGCTTGTCGGGCGCCGTGAAGAGCGGATGCCGATTCTTGGCGCGCCACCGGGTCTGCCACTTCTGAAACAGCGTGATTGCCCGGGCAGCGCCGTTGAGCGGATTCGCGATAGCCTTGCCCATGTAGGCCATGCCGCCACGCCCCTCAAGCGTCAGGTCACCCAAAAACGCCCCCAGACACGCCGGGCAAATCTCCATCCGCGTCGGCTCGCTCACCAACGCAAGATCGGCACTGTATCCCCGCAAGCGCGCCGCCAGCGTCCCGTTGCCGCCGGCGAATTCCTCGTCGACCACGCTCTCGAACAGGATATCGCCTTGGGGCCGGCAACCGAGCTCTTGCAGAATGCGCATGGCCCAGAACATGGCCGCCAGACCGCCTTTCATGTCCGCCGCCCCGCGCCCGTAAAGCCGCCCGTTTTTCACCATGGGCTTGTACGGGCGACAGGCTCTCCATTGGGCAGGCTCGGACGGCGCCACGTCGGCGTGGCCACTGAGCAGAATGGATCGGCCCCGGGCTGACCCGCGCCAGCGGGCGACGACGTTGTCGCGGCCTCGTGGATAGTGGCGCCCATCGATCCACGACGGGTGCTTGCGAATTCCGCGCACCGCCAGGGGCGAGAACACATCCACATCCCATCCCCGCGCGCGACATTGGGCGGCGATCCATTTCTGTGCCGCGGCCTCGAGGCCCTGCGGCGGCCGGTTCTCACTCGGGAAACTGACGAACCTCTTCGTCCACGCGATGATCTCGTCCGCACGGCGGTTGACAGCGGCACGGATGGCCGAGAGACACGGGTCGTATTGGGGATGCGGATTCACGGCAAGACAATCACCTCGCGCCGATAGCTGTTGAGCTGGCGCAGGCCGCTCCTGGTTACCAGGACGCCGTCTTCGTAGCGCAGGCCGTATCTGCCGTCGGAGAGCCAGATATCCACGTTGAACAGCATATTCGGCTCGATGAGGAACTCGGCGCTCTTCGAGAGCCAGAGCCCCTCGACCTCCGAACTGCCGGTTCCGTGGGCGGGGCCGTACAAGGTGAATTTCTCACAGCCGTGCCGGGCAAGAATGCGGTGGTACCCGTCAAACATGTCGCATCCGCGCGCGCCTGGGCGGATGTTGTTCAGGGCGTAGTTCATGGCTTCGAGCGCCACCTCGGCCAGCCGTCGCGCTCCCTTGGGCATGCTCCCGATGGCAAACGGACGGCACATGTTGCCGCAATAGCCCATGTATTTCGCTCCAAATGTCAATTGCACCAGCTCCCCGGCCCGAATCGCACGATCGGTCGAACGGCACAGGCTCAACGGCGTGTTCGGTCCGGAACACACCCAGGCGGGATAGGACATCCCCTCGGCGCCGCTCAGCACCATCTTCGAGCGCGCGATGGCTTCGAGTTCCCACTCGCGCACGCCCGGTTTCGCGGCGCGAAGCGCGGCCTTCATCGCCGCTTCCGTGATGCGATACGCCTCGAGAATGTAGGGAATCTCCGCGTCGCTCTTGATCATTTGCACCCGCAGCAGAAGATCGTCCGCCGGCACAAACTCCGCCTTCGGGGCAGCCGACTTGAGGTCATCGAAAACGACTCGCGGGAAGATGTTCCAGTTGGCCAGGCCGATCCGCTTTGGCACGCCTCCGCATGCGGCCGGCAGAAGCGTCTTGAAGCTCTCGCCGTGCACCTTCGGCACCCACTCCGGGGCGGAGGTCTCGACCAGCAGCGGATTGATCCCGATCCGGGCCGACTTCGAGAATCGTCGGGCAAACTCAAACGACTCCGGCCCCCCCGTGACCAGCAAGGCCTGCCCCTGGGCGGGCACAACGATTGCCGCGAAATCGAAGAAGGGCCAGAAGCCCGCCAGATACCGCGTGGCCCCGGGTTCGCTCTCGCTGCTGTAGCCGACCAGACAATCGAGGCCGGCTCGTTTCAATTCGATCTGCAGCTTGCCTACACGTTTGGCGTATTCGGCGGACGCAAGTGGTTTCAGTCTCATAGTCATGGGAACAGTGTGTTCGAGTATCTCAGGGGATACCATCCCTCCATCGGGCCTCGCATCTGGCCCAGTGGCACTCCTGCCAAAACCGGAAGTAATTTTTGCACAAACTCTTACTTACCCCACTCCGCGGCGCCGGGTCCAGCGGCGAACTCCATGAACTCGAACACGGCGCCGTCCTTTTCCACAAAAACCACTCTCAATCCGGGCATGGCTTCAAACGGGCCAAGCGCCACCTTCTCGCCCGCGATGGCCGCTTCGAGGCTGTCGACGCGAAAGGCGATGTGCGGCAGATCGCGCACAACGCCTGTGACGGGCGAGTCCGACTCGTAGCGTAAGTACTCGATCCTGTACTTGTGCTTGAGCGGGTCGGTGACCCAGACCTTGCTTGCCGGCACGTAGGTTTCGCCTGCCTGGCATTCGTCCGTGGGCAGTCCGATGTGATGGAATTGACGCATGGTCGTGATGAGTAACGAGTGATGAGTAACGAGTGATGAGTGACGAGTGATGAGTGAGAAGTGGAAAGTGGCAAGCGGCGGGCGGCAGGTGGAAGGAGTGGACCATTCTGTTCCCTTTTGAAGTGCCCGGTGAAGATGAACCCATGTCCGAGGGTCTCTCCCGCGGCCGCGGGATCGGCCCTCCAATTCCAACCGGGAACGGCCCGCCCGATGGGCAAGTTCTCGGAGAGTGTCAACGCGCATTCCATGTTTGCGTCTACCAATCACTTCAACCTGACAACCCTGCCCGTGGCCGCGGAGGCCTCCGCCGCCAGACAGGCGCGCACCGCGGCCGCCGATTCCTCCGGGGTGATCACAGTCGGCTTGCGATCCTCGAGGACGCACTGAAGGAAGTAACTCAACTCATCGCGCAGCGCGCCGGCGCGCACCCCGTGCAGAGACGGCCAGTAGGTTGTGTCGGGCGAATGCCACCCGGTCGCATCGCAGATCGACAAGTTCGGATGCGTCTCATGAATGTGGATGGAGCCTTCGGTGCCGATGATCTCCATGCGCTCGTCGATCTGAAAGGCTGTCGTGTCCGGCAGAAACCAGGTGTCTTCGAGCACGCCAATCGCGCCCGTGTCGAAACGATACATCGTCCAGCCCAGATCGGGGTTCTTGAGCTTGCGGACATTGACGGTCTGCGCGTACGCCGACACCACTTTCGCCCCTGAGTACCACAGCATCAGGTCGGTGTCATGAACGCCGTCGCCGATGATCGGGCCGATCTTCGGCAGCACGGATTGCCCCACGCAGGCCGGGATGTTCCGCCGTGCGTACATCGACACGATTCTGCCAATCTTGCCCGCGGCGATGGCCTCCTTCGCAGCGGCGTACCGCGGGTTAAACCGGCAGATGTGGCCGACCATGAAATGCGTCGAGACGCCTTTGGCGGCCTTCACAATCCGCTCGCAATCGGCGTTGGTCGAGGCCATCGGCTTCTCGAGAAAGACGTGCTTGCCAGCCTTGAGCGCCGCCAGGGTCGGCGCCGCATGCTGATCCCACATCGTCACCACACTCACCGCGTCCACGTCGGAATCCGCGAGCAACGCCCGGTAGTCGGTGTAGGTCTTGCGCACGCCGAACGTCCTCGCCAGCGCTTTGAGCCGCGACTCGGTCCGGGTGCAGAGCGCATACAGTTCGGCGTGCGGAATGCCGGACAGCGCCTCGCAATGCTTCTCCCCGAACCAGCCCAATCCGATCACCGCGATACGAATTTTATTCATGGTGTGCCTCTGGAATCGAGATTGACCGTGCCTGATCAAATGCTCCACGGGGAGCGCGGCTCGCGCCAGAGCATCCGATTGGCTTCCTCGTTGTCGAATCGTTCTCGGACCGGATCCCAGCGCAGGGTCCGTCCGAGGCGCAGGCCGATGTTGATGGCCTGGCAGATGGTCTGGGCGCGATGAGCCGCCTCGGGGTGACAGATCGTCGGACGCCGGCTACGAATGCACGCGAGCAGGTTGCGGACGTGATCGCCCGCATCGACCCAGTCGCTGCCGCCTGCGGCGCGCAGGTTGAGGATGGACTCGGGTTTGGCGGTGACGGCGTCGGTTTCATCGTCCACCTGGATCCAGCCCTCGTCGCCGATGTACCGGATGTAACGCTCAGTGAACGATCCCCGCGAATACATCGAGCCAACAACGCCGTCGGCGTAGCGGCAGCGGACCTCGGCCGTCACCGGCGTCTCGCTCATGAACTGCGCCGGGTCGGGCCAGGTGCATTGCCCCTCGAATTCCACCGGACCCATGTGATCGCGCTCGAGCGCCCATTGCATCTGGTCGGTGTAATGACAGCCCATGCCGATCACCGGGCCCTCGCCCGTGTCCCAGAAGTAGTTCCAGTTTGCGCCTTCGACGCGTCCCGGCACGTACGGGCGCCACTGCACCGGGCCGAGCCAGCGGTCGTAATCCCATCCCTGCGGCACCGGGGCCGGCGTGTCGTGCGGCACGGTCGGGCCTGTCCAAACCTGCATTTCGACGGTGTGGACCCGCCCGATCCGGCCCTGGCGAACCATCTCGACGGCGAACCGGTACGAACCGGTCGAGCGCCGTTGCGTGCCGGCCTGATAGATCGTGCCGTAGCGGCGGCAGGCGTCGACCAGTGCGCGTCCCTCGCGCACAGTCATCGAGATTGGTTTTTCGCAGTAAATGTCTTTGCCGGCGCGCGCCGCGTATACGGAGGCGGGCGTGTGCCAGCGATCGCCCATCGCAATGAACACCGCGTCGATCTCCTTGCGCCCCAGCAATTCGAGGAAATCCGGGTACATGCGGCAGTCCCGATTCCCGTAGTGCGCGTCCATGATCGCCTTGGCCGACTTAAGCCGGTCTTCGCGGCAATCGCTGACCGCGGCGAACACGATGTCCTTTTGCGCCAGGAAACTCGGCATCACGTGCCGCGCCCGGGAGCCGACGCCGATGCAGCCAAAGACGATCCGATTGCTCGGGGCGACGGCGCCATTCAGACCGAGCACGGATGCCGGGAGGATCAGCGGCGCCGCCATCACTGTCGTGGCGCGCCGGCAGAACTGGCGGCGTGTGAGTTTGCTCCCGATTCCCAGAAGGGGCTTGGGCTCGAAGGCAGAGATGGGCATAGGCGTGTTCTCAGAGCGCAGAATACAGAATCGGGACCTGCTCGCAAGCAAAGGTTGCCCACAGCAAATCGAATCGACATCGGGCATTCGTCGATCTAGGTTCGTGCTTTCCGATGAAGGTCTTATTCTTAAACGGTCCGAACTTGAACCTGTTGGGGCAACGGGAGCCGGAGATTTACGGGAGTACAACCCTGGCGGACATTGAATCCATAGTGAAGCGCAGAGGGGCCGACCAGGGGATTGATGTCGAGTTCCGTCAGTCGAACTCGGAAGGTGAGTTGGTGGACATCATCCAGTCGGCGAAGGGGAGGGCCGATGTGATTGTATTCAATCCGGCGGGATACACTCACACAAGTGTGGCATTGCGGGATTGCATTGCGGCGACGGGGGTGCCGACCATTGAGATTCACATTTCTAACGTTCACGCGAGGGAGGGGTTTCGTCGGCATTCGCTCCTGGCGCCGGTTTGCCGGGGTCAGATTTCGGGATTCGGTGTGGGATCGTATTTATTGGGTTTGGAGGCTGCCAATATCGTTAACGCAACCAAGTAAGACCGTGTTTTCGCGTGGAATATGCGGTTTGTCGAGGCCGCGATCCGCCTGAACTCGACTGAGAGTTTGCTTGACGTCCCGCGTGAGGCTACTTAATCTTGCGGCCCACATAAGAAACCGGTGAGGCAGAGTCGAGTTTCGACTGCTGCTTTTTTACTTGATAGGTTTTCCAACCGCGAGGCTGCTGTGGATTTAAAAGACATCAAGGCCGTCATCGAGATAATGCGGAAGAACTCCATTTCAGAGTTTGAGATGGAGAATCAGGGGTTCAAGATCAGGTTGAAGCGAGGCGCCAACGTTATCGGCCTTCCGCCCTCCAGCGATGAGTCAGCTCATGCGCCCGTGTTCGCCGCGACTCCCAGTGCCGTGCCGACCGCTCTTCCCCCCGCTGCTTCCGTTCTCAACGCAGACGCGGAAATCAAGTCGCCCATGATCGGGACATTCTACCGGGCGCCATCGCCCGAGTCAGCGCCTTATGTCGAGGTGGGGACTGAGGTTGGGCCGGATACGGTGGTGTGCATCATCGAGGCGATGAAGGTGATGAACGAGATCAAGGCCGAGGTCAAGGGTGTGATCAGCAAGGTCCTGGTCGAGAACGCCAAGCCGGTTGAATACGGTCAACCCATGTTCAAGGTGCGACCGTCCTAGCCCGCATGTTCAATGCTAAATGAGCCATGTCTTCTGGCAGCGCTCTTCGAACTCCGGACTGCGCTGGCGAATTGGCTCGATGGCCAGCATCTTCCCGGGAGGCTGGCGTCCGGAGAACTCTGAATGTTCGAGAAAATCCTAGTCGCAAACCGCGGTGAGATAGCGGTTCGTATCATCCGAACCTGCAAGGAGTTGGGCATTCGCACCGTAGCGGTCTATTCGGAGGCGGATGTCAACTCGATGCACGTCCAGATGGCGGACGAGGCCATTTGCATCGGCCCGGCATGCAGCTCCGAGAGCTACATGCGCATCGATCGCTTGATCAGCGCCGCCGAGATCACGGATGTGGATGCCATTCATCCGGGCTACGGGTTTCTTTCCGAAGACGCCCATTTCGCGGATGTGTGCGAAAGCTGCAACATTCGGTTTATTGGCCCCAACTCGCGTGCGATGAATGCCTTGCAGGACAAGGCCACAAGCCGGGAGTTAGCGAAGAAGGCTGGGATTCCGGTTCCGCCCGGCTCGGATGGGGTGGTCGAAACGGAGACTGATGCTTTGGCGACCGCCAAGAAGATCGGGTATCCGGTCCTGCTGAAGGCTGTTGCTGGCGGAGGGGGGCGGGGCATGAGGATTGCCCACAACGATATCTCGCTCATGAAGGGATATCATACGGCTCGGAGTGAAGCTGAGAAGGCATTCGGCAACTCGGGTGTCTACATCGAGAAGTACTTCGAGAACCCGCATCACATCGAGTTTCAGATCTTGGGCGACGGGCGGGGCAACATCATCCATCTGGGCGAGCGCGACTGCTCGATTCAGCGGCGCCATCAGAAGCTCGTCGAGGAGACGCCTTCGCCTCTCATCGACCATAAGCACAAGGACTTGCGCAGGAAGATGGGGAAGGCTGCCTGCCGCATCGGCGAACTGTCGCAGTACAACAATGCCGGCACTGTCGAGTTCATCGTCGACGATCAGGGCGCATTCTACTTCCTCGAGGTCAACAAGCGCATCCAGGTCGAGCATCCGATCACTGAAGAAGTGACCGGCGTGGACCTGATCCGCATGCAGATTCTGATCGCCATGGGGGAACAGCTCAAGATGTCTCAGAGTGACGTCCATCCGCGAGGCCATGCGATCCAGTGCCGAATCAACGCCGAGAATCCCTACGACGATTTCCGACCGAGTCCTGGCCGCATCGAGATGTACTACGCGCCGGGTGGACACGGCGTTCGAGTCGACAGCCACGTTTACGCCGGCTACGTCATCCCGCCGACCTACGACTCGATGATCGGGAAGTTGATCGCGTACGGAAAAGACCGGCGTGAAGCGATTGACCGGATGAGTCGCGCCCTGAATGAGTATCTGATCACCGGCGTCAAGACGACCATCCCGCTCGATCAGAACATCATGCTCGACCCGGATTTTCGGAGGGGCGTTTACTCGACAGGTTTCATCGAGCAACTCCTTCGCCGCGGGAATCAGTGACTCGGCCGCCCCCCCCGCTCCGCGGATCGAGTTCTGGCCTGTAGGCTGGGCATCCGAGACGGGGTGTGGTCCGAATCCGCTGAGGCGAAGAAACCCCGGAACTTCCGGCGCTTGAGGAGGCGGCGGGCCCGGCGCCCGATCCACTTCAGCAAGGCCCGGGCGTCGCGACCGGCGTACATGCGCGCGAAGCGGAGCCGCTCCCGCGATGTCGCCAAACGCAGCGGCGCGGTGACGTGCAAGGCGGTGAGGTCGCGCGCCCTGTGTCGCATCGAGAGAGAACGGCGCGCATCGAGACGCGCCATGTCGATCAGACAGAATCGCGGTGGATGGGCGTCGTCCTCGACGAACAGATGCCGCGTGAAGAGGTCTGGCGAGGCCAGGCCGGCCGCGTGCATCTTCCGGATCTCGACCGCCAAAGCATCCAAGACCGTTCGGCGCCGCGCTGCGTCGTGACAGTCGCGCAAGAAGTCGCCGACGGTGTGTCGGCCATCGGCAGCCTCGGTGAGGATGAATGAGAACTTCTCCCAGGCCGGACCGCACTCCTCGCCATAGGCCACCAGCGGCGCCGTTCTGAGGCCTGCCCGCTGGAGCGCAAGCCCGTTGGCCCATTCCTGGCGGGACACTGACCAGACGCGTCCATATCGCAACAGCGAGATCAGACCGTCTTTTTTGTACGGCTTCCAGTTGCGTTTGAGAAACAGGGTCAATGGCCTTCCATCGTCATCGGTCGTGACAATGCGGAGGATGTCACGATGTCCCCGATGGTTCTTCACCAATGGGCCCGAGAACGCCTTGACCTCAGCGACCGTGCTCAGATGAAGGCGTTCGAGAACAGCGCGATGCCTGCCGATGATCACCATCCGCAACAGGGTGCCCGATGGCCGCGCAGTTGACAGCAAAGAAATGTTCCCTCCAAAATCGGGATGTGATCCGCGTCACGCTGCACGGCGTCCATTGGGAAGTGCGTCCCGACCTGGCCCAGCATCTCGAGGCCTTGCTCGCTTCCGCGGGATGCGGCATCAAGGAATCTCCCGTGAAGCTGGTGACGCGCCATGAGGTCGCAGGCAAAGTCTGGTTCATCAAGCGCTACCGTCATTGCCGCATGCCGCTGCGCCCGCTCAAGTTCTTCCTCAAGCCATCCCAGGCCCGGCGGGAATGGAAGCTGGCCCTGCGACTTGAACGTCTGGGCATCCCGATTGTCCGCCACGCCGCCTTGGGCGAGCGCTGGGGCTTCGGATTGCGCGAGAGCATCCTCGTGACCGAGGGGTTCGACGGACAACCTCTGGACGAGACGCCGGATGTCGACATGCGGGCCGTCATGGCGTTTGTCCGGACCCTGCACGATCGCGGCGTGCTCCAAACGGATTTGCATCCGGGCAATATCCTGCGCCACGCCGCAACGGGCGAACTGCGGCTCGTCGACTTGCACGGCACGGTCATCAAATCGACCCTGCGTTCCGAGGAGCGCGAGGCCAACTTGGCCACCCTCCGGATTTCCCTCCCCATCCCGGTCGCGCCGGCCATCCTCGAACTCAGCAGGCGGCTGCGCCAGAAATGCCTGGTCCGCCGCGCCCGGCGTTGCCTGCGGCACAATCGCGACTTCGAGCCGTGGCGCATCGGATCGCTGCGCTGGCAGGTTCGAAGGGCCTGGATGAACCCGGCCACCGAGGCCATCCTCGGCGATCCGGACGGCTTCCTGGCCAGCCGGGCGGAGATTCTCAAAGCAGGCCGCAGCAGCACCGTGGGCCGCGCCGACGGACGGGTGCTCAAGCGGTTCAACCTCCGCAAACCGGCAAATGTCCTCAAGGATCTGTTGCGCCGGTCGAAGGCGCGCCGGGCCTTCTTGAAGGCGTATCACCTCGAGATCGCAGGGGTGCCGACCGCCCGTCCGATCGCCGTTGCCGATCGCCGAGCAGCCGGATTCTTGTGGCGAAGCTACTTTCTCATGGAGGAAATCGCCGGCGCCACGCATCTTGGCCAATGGGCGGGCGGCGCGCGGCTGGCGGTGACAGCGGTGGCTGAGGTGGTAGCCAGGCTGCATGAGGAGGGTTTCACCCATCGGGATCTCAAGGAGACCAACCTGGTCTTCGATGGCACAGGCAAGCTCCACCTGATCGATCTCGAAGGTCTCGAATTCCCGGGTGTGGTTCCCCGCGAGCGCGCTCTTCGCGATCTTGCAAGGCTGGAAGACGGAGCGCGCGCGCTGCCTGGATTCACGCCGGCTCTGCGCCGCCAGTTCGTCCGGCGCTACGCCCACGCCAGGGGTCTGCGCCCGCGCGCGTTCTTCCGCCCGGTTGCGCGGGCCGCGCGTGCGATCGCCCACGCATCACCCGGCTCAGCCCTGTTGCGCGGAAGCCCGGGGCGTCAGAGCGCCCATCCCTCGCGGTAGCGGTGATGGATAAGGGCCTCCGCGGCAGGATCGTTGATCGAGACCAATCTCCGCGCATCCCACTCGATCTTGCGCCCGAGGCGATAGGCCACGTTGCCCAGGAGGGCTGTCTCGGTCAAGGCGCCGGAGTAATCGAAGTTGCAGGTTGTGGGGCCGCCGGAGCGAATCGCTTCGATCCATTCCTTGTGATGGCCGATCGAGTCCGGGATGGACGGTGCGGGCGGCTTGAAATCGGCGAAATCCTTCTCGGGCAGCAACTGCCGCCGCGTGTAGTCCGCCAGCAGGTTGCCGCGCTCGCCAACGAACATGACGCCGCTGCGGAAGTACTGCGCCTGCTCCTGAGTCAGGAAGGACGGCTGCTTGCTGCCGTGATACCACGTGAGCGCAACCGGGGGCAGAGTCTCGCCCGCGGAACTCCGCCGCGCCGGATGCTGGTAGCGAACGATCGCCCAAGGCGGGGTGGACTCGGGGTGCACAGGCGGGCCATCCACCGGTTCGGCGGACAGCGGATGCTGCAGATCGAGCGCCCAATGCGGGAGATCCATGAAGTGACAGCCAAAATCCGCAAGCGATCCGCCCCCAAAAGCCCACCAGTTCCGCCACTTGAACGGCGCATAGTCGGGATGGTACGGACGGAACTCGACCGGCCCGAGCCAGAGGTCCCAGTCGAAGCCCGCCGGGACCGGAGGGGTGTCGGTTGGACGTTCCATGCCGCCGTAGCTGGCGGCCACCCAGACGTGAACCTCGCGCACCAGACCGATCGCCTTGGACTGGATCAGTTCAACCACCCTTCGGTAATTCGCCGTGGCGTGGATTTGAGTCCCAAGCTGGGTCACGCGCCGATGCTGCCGCGCAAGATTCGCGACAACGCGCGCCTCGGAAATCGTGCGGGTCAGCGGTTTCTCGCAATACACATGCCGTCCGGTCCGCAGCGCGGCGGCGCACGCAACCGCATGCGTGTGATCGGGCGTGCTCACCACAACGGCATCGATCCCCTTCTGATCGATCAAACGCCGAAAGTCCGCATAGGTCTGCGCCCCCGGATGCTTCTCCTTCGCGGCCCCCAGGTACTTGGCGTCCACATCGCATAGCGCAACCACATTGACCGAATCCGCCAGGCGGGCGACCTCGTTCAGGTTGTCGCCGGCGCGATTGGCAACCCCGACAAAGCCGACATTGACCTTGGCGTTGGGGGAACCTTGGGCAAGCGTCAGCCGCGGAAGAGCGAGCGTGGCGCCCGCGGCCAGCGAACCTCGAGCGAGAAACGCGCGACGAGTCAGAGTCGTAGGCAATTGCATGGGAGAATCCTCTAGCAACAAATCGGCTGCGAATAAAGAGGAAATCACGACTGCAAATGCAAGAGCCACAGTCATTGTTCTGAGGGAGTGCGGTCGTCGAGCGCCTCGGGTTCGGATGCGCCGGGTTTGTCGGACGCCGCATGCGCCGCCAGCGCCCGACCCCGGATACTGAGCAGGCGGTAGCCAATCACTGTGTTGGATTGCCAAATCCAGTGTGTGCGGTCGATGGCTTGAGTCTCGACGGCCGGGTTCCACCAGCGATCGAACAGCACGACATAACTGGCCGCTGTGAGGTTGAGACCGAAGCCGCCGGCCTTCAGCGAGATCAGAAACACCGCGTTTCCGGCGCTTTCATGGAACGTGCTCACCAGTTGGCACCGATTCTCGGTGTCGCCGGTGAGACAGAACACGGGCCATTTGCGGGCCGACAACACCGGTTTGAGCAGATCGAGCAATTGCACGAACTGCGAAAAGACCGGCACCTTGTGCCCCCCTCCATGTTTGGAAATGGCGCTGGCCCCGACGCCCGTGGCACGATCGAAGGACCCGATAAAGGCAGAGGCCTCGTCCCGGTCGAATCCTGCGAACGCATCGTTCATTCTGTCGGAGAATCCAGTTGCATCGTCGGCCTCTTCAGCGGAGCAAAGAGACTCGATTTGTTTAGAGCACGTTTCATAGATCGAGGTTAGAACAGCCTTTTGTAGAGGCTGAAATAGAGTTCTTTCATGCGCTCGCACAGTCCGCGCCGCCGCCATGAGGCGAGATCCATGCAGTCCGAGTCGCGGAAATCCTCCTCGATGACCGCCTCGGCCTGCCGGGCGAAACCCCGGTCGTAGATGGCCAGGTTGGCCTCGGCCTGCGCCTTCATCGAACGTGAGGTGAAGTTGACCGATCCGATCGAGGTCCAGATGCTGTCGACGACCATCATCTTGGTGTGCAGCATGCTGGGCCTGTACTCGTACACCTTCACCCCCGCTTCTAGAAACCGTCGGTAATCCCGCCTCGATGCGTACCGCACGGTTTTCAGGTGATTGTGACGGCCCGGCAACAGGAGGCGTACGTCCGCCCCGCGTCGGGCCGCGGCGCACAAGGCCCGGCGGAAGTCGCGATCCGGCAGGAAGTATGCGTTCGCGATCCAGACGCGTTCGCGCGCCGCCTGGATCGGGAGGTAATGGTGGAGCTTGGCCATCGACAACTGGGATGTGCGCGTGCTTCCCACCACCTGCGCCTTCAGATCGCCCACAGGCACCGGATCGGGAAACTGCCCCGGCCCGTCGATGACCTCGCCGGTGGCGTAAAGCCAATTCTCGCAGAATGTCCTCTGGAACTGTTGCACCACCGGCCCCTCGATCTCCAGGACCACCTCCCGCCACTCGCGCGAATTGCGCACGTTTCCCTGCCATCGGTCGTCCACGGCAAAACCGCCCGTGAACCCGATCCGCCCGTCAATGGTCACAATCTTGCGGTGCGTCCGGTCTCCGGTCTTCGTGATGGTCGGTATGGTCACCGGCTTGTACTTGCGAAAATGCACCCCCGCGGCCATCATCCGCCGGTCAAGCCCTCCCGTGCGCGATCCCATGGCATCCACCAAAACCCTCACCTGAACGCCTTCGCGCGCCTTCGCGCACAAAGCCGCCGTCATCTGCTCGCCAATCCTCCCCCGGGCAAAGATGTAGAGCTCGATGTTCACGCTGTGTCGAGCGTTCCGAATCGCTTCCAACATCGCGGGAAAGAAGGCGTCCCCATTGTTCAGCAGCCGCGCCCGGTTGCCTGGAATCAGCCCGTTGGCCTGACCCATCAGCGTCTGCTGGAATTGGAGGGTGGCAACGCCGTAGTCGGGATTGTACCGGTACCCGACCCGCTTGCCGTGTGAAGTCGTACAGCCCGGGAGCGCGAGCACCATCAACCCCACCAACACGAGCATGACCCCCCATCTTCGTCGCGGGCTGGGTAGATTCTGGGGCGCATGACTGCACCGCTTCGCGCGGTCGGATCTCCGGCCGGGAACAGCGCGGGGACTGCGGAATCGATTCGTTATGCTCAGCTTCGTTTCGGGTCGCACCGTGGGGGGATAGTCAATCGTCTCGGGCTTTTGGTGGCAACGCCTTTCAGTCTGCCGCCTGCAGTCTTCATTTTGGGGTGCAGGCGGGCGAGCGCTCCGAGCGGGGCCGCACTGGAGCCCGGATGTGGCATCGGTCAGGGGGTCCGGTCCTCGATTCGGGCCCGCTGGCCCGGGCGATTCGCCAACACCGTCTCTTTTCGAGGATGCGCATTTCCTGTCGCCTCCGACGGGAACGCAGGCTATACACAGCCGCATGAAACGCCTTGCACTTCTGATGGTTCTAAGTTGTCTGAGCCAAAATAGCAACGCCGCCCATTGGGTCGTCTACGAACCGCCCGCCGGGAAGGCCAACGGCAAACACATCGTTCTCCTGGCGGGCGACGAGGAGTATCGATCGGAGGAATCGATGCCAATGTTCGGGAAGCTGCTGAGCCAGCGCCACGGTTTCAAATGCACCGTGCTGTTCTCTCAGGATGCGGCAGGCGTCATCAACCCGCACAACCAGACCAACGTCCCTGGGCTGCACCTGCTCGCCAACGCCGACCTCGCTGTGAACGCCTTCCGCTTTCGCGAACTGCCGGATGCCGACATGAAGCACATCATCGATTTCCTCGACGCCGGCAAACCGATGATTGTCATCCGCACCGCCACCCACGCCTTCGCCTACAGCCGCAACAAGCAGAGTCCCTATGCGAAGTACAGCTACGACGCCAAGGGAGGGGGATTCGGCGGCCTCACGGTCGGGGAAACCTGGACCTACCACCATGGCGACCACGGCAAGGAGGCCTCACGCGGATTGGTCGACGGCAAAAACCGTCAGCACCCCATCCTGCGCGGGGTCGCCGACGTGTTCGGCCCCACCGACGTCTACGGCGTCAACCCGGATTTTCCGGCGGACGCCACTGTGCTCCTGCACGGGTTGACACTCACCGGCATGAACCCGGACGACCCGCCCAACTTGAACAAAGCCATCATGCCGCTGGTCTGGCTGCGGCAGTGTGCGGCCCCCTCCGGCAAACAGGCGAGCATCCTCTGCTCGACCATCGGCGCCGCGGTGGATTTCAAGAGCGAGGATCTGCGCCGCCTGATCGTCAATGCCAGCTTCTTCCTGACCGGACTCGAAGTGCCGGCGCGCGCCGATGCCACGCCTGTCGGAGAGTTCAACCCGACTTACTTCGGCTACAACAACGCCAAGAAGGGCGTTCGGATCGAGGACCAGGCGCTCAAGTAGTTTGATCACCAGAATTGCCACGCGCCGCGGGACACCACCCAAAGCCCAAGAAGGAAATTGGTGACCGCGTGAGCCGTCATCGCATCGCCCAGACGCTTCCTCCAACAGACCAATCCCTGATACGCCAGGCCGCAGAGAACGCCCGCCAGCCACTCGAAGTGCGCGAAGCCGAACACAGCGGACGTTGCCAGAAAGGGCATCCACGCGAACGCGCCCAGAGGAATGGACAGAAAGTCGTTTTTCACGAGGTAGCGATAAAGAAACGAGCGGTAGAACACCTCCTCGATCGGCGGCACGACGAACGTCGAGCCCAGAATCCGCACGGCAATGAACAGAAGCGCCAGGGCCGATGCGTCTCCGAACCGGTCGTTCGGATTCCAGGCAGGGCCTGCACCGCCGAGTTTCGGGTAGGAGTCGTTGAGGCCCACCCAGACGGCGAACACGGCCACGCCCGCCACCACCGCCTCCCAGCTCAACTTCCAGCGCATCTCCCGAACGTAACGACGCGTCAGCCACACCAGCCAAAGGCCAACCGCCGTCTTGGCCAGATACATCCAGTAACGGCCCGCTGACCCAAAAAGGCCCTGGCCAACCGTGAGCCCGAGAAACACCGCGAAAGGCAGAACGCGGGCCAACATCGGGGATTCCTCGAGCTTTTGGGCGAGTCGCTTCATCCGCTTCATTCCATCGAAAACCCAGCGGCTCGCAAGCCCGAACGCAGGCGACGGTCTTTTCATTTGGAGCGGTGCTTGACGAGTATCTGGAAAGGGATTTGGGGATTGTTCTGGCAGCGCTCCTGCAGGGCCGGCCAAGAAGGCTCGGGGTGAAGGTCCGCCTTGAGCGCGATCAGGCAGATGCGCAGGACCGAGAGGTTGCAGTTATATAAAGTGACAGGTTCGTAATTATTGACACGCCTTCTGTTTTGGCGTACATGTGTCTGCGGCAAGGGCAGTGGTGGTGGAGTGAGTTGAACGAAAGGTCTCCTATGCGGATGGCGCGGATCAAGATCAGCGGGCGAGGGGCGGTGTATCACTGCATGTCGCGTGTGGTGGGCGGGCAGAGGCTTTTGGGGCCGCTGGAGAAGGAGAAGCTGCGAGAGATGCTCTGGCAGCAGGCGGCTTTCAGCGGGGTGGAGATCATCACCTACTGCCTGATGGCCAACCATATCCATCTGTTGGTGCGCATAGGGGCCCAGAACAGGGCCAGCGACGCGCAACTGGTGGATCGGGCGCTCAAGTTCTACGGCAAGAAGAGCCTCTACGTGCAAACGCTGCGCAAGGCGTT